>OCZT010006070.1_pt1 | contig 11987 bp, 15 predicted proteins | sample 1539031 | NCBI WGS metagenome assembly OCZT01 (sample SAMEA3539308, study PRJEB22396) | soil metagenome | biome: tundra; feature: field; material: soil | place: USA | collected 2010-05 | depth 0.15 m
AAGATTTTATTCGCGGGCAAAAGTTTCTTACTCTTCCTTCAACAAACTCACCCGCGGATCAACCAGCGAGTAGAGCAAATCGGTCAGCAGATACGCCACGATAATGATTAAAGTCCAAATCATCGTCGTCGCCATAATCATCGGGTAATCGCGCGTACCGATAGCGATTACAAAATAAAAACCGATGCCGGGAATGCGGAAAATACTCTCGACGAAAAACGAACCGACAATCAAACCCGCCGCAAGTGGTCCGCCGACAGTCAAAATGGGAAGCAGTCCGTTTTTGAAAACGTGGACGAACATTATCCGCAGTTTACTCAAACCCTTTGCGCGAGCCGTGCGGACGTAATTCGCTTTCATCGCGTCGTACATGCTCGCCCGTGTGTGCCTTTGCAATACCAGAATCGGTGCGAGCGAATTTGCCAGCGTCGGCATAATCCAATGCCAGGGCGTGCTCCAACCTCCCGTTGGAAGCCAGCCGAGCCAGACCGAAAAAACGACTTGCAAAAGAATCGCAAAAACGAAGCTCGGCACGGCCAGACAAAAAATCGAAACGCCCGTGCCGAAATAATCGAAAATCGAATTCGGTTTGACCGCCGCGAGAATTCCCAAGCCGACCCCGACGATTGTCGAAAAAACGAGCGTTAAAAGTCCGAGTTGAAGCGAATAAACCCACTGCTGTTTGAAAATGCTTAAAACCGTTCGACTCGGATACGTCATCGAATAACCGAAATCGAGAAAAGCGGCGTTTTTGACGAAAAGCAAATATTGTTTCCAAACGGGTTCATTCAAGCCGTATTTTTCGTTGAGTTGTTTTTTAATCGCTTCAGGAACCATCTGCTGTTTTTCGAGTGCGCGTGCATCAAACGGTCCGCCCGGAACAGTGTGCATCAAGGCAAACGTCAGGACGGAAACGATGAATAAAACGCCGAGTAGTCCGGCAATTCTGGTTGAGACGTATCGAAGCATTCCGTGATTTTTAGCAATGTCTGAACCTAGATCAATTGATCTAAGTTGCAACTCACGAGATTGGAATTAATGAGTGGCGTTTAATAGAAGAAAGCAGGATTTTATAGATGCTTTCGTCAGTCTTTCTCAGACATTATTCATTTTTAATCTGCAAAATGACAGGCAACTTCCTGATTTTCATCAATCTCGCGCAGCTGTGGTTCTTCCGTCGCGCAGATCTCTTCGGCAATCGGACAGCGTCTGTAAAAAACACAACCTTTCGGTCTTACGCTAATTTCATCCGTTTCGCCTTTGAAATTCGTTTCGATTGCCTGGTTTGACGGGTCGGGTTCGGGAATCGCCGCGAGCAAAGTCTGCGTGTATGGATGGCGCGGCGCGTCCGTGATTTGACGATTCGTGCCGATTTCAACCAATTTTCCCAGATACATCACTCCGATGCGTCGGCTCATAAACGCGGTCACGACAATGTTGTGCGAGATGAAAAGATACGACAAGCCGAATTCGTCCTGCAAATCGCGTAAAAGATTCAAAATCTGCGCCTGCACCGAAACGTCCAACGCCGAAACGGGTTCGTCGCAAATTATCAATCTGGGCTTGAGCGCGAGAGCACGAGCAATACTAATTCGCTGCTGCTGACCGCCGGAAAATTCGGATGGGAAAAGATGTAAATCCTCGCTCGACAAACCGACCTTTTCGAGCAATTCCGCGGCGATTTTGGTTCGTTCGGCTTTCGTTCCGATGCTATGAATTTCAAGCGGTTCACTGATGATTTGTTCAATCGTCAGGCGCGGATCGAGCGATGCAAACGGGTCCTGAAAAATCATCTGCATTTGTTTGCGAATCGGTCTCAGATACTTTTCGTCCGCGTTTGTAATGTCTTTTCCATCAAATAAAATGCGGCCGCGGTTGGCTTCGTAAAGCCGCATAATCGTAAAACCGAGCGTTGATTTTCCGCAACCCGATGCACCGACAAGCCCGAGCGTTTCGCCTTTCTCGAGCCAAAAACTAACGCGGTTGACGGCGACGTTTTCGATTTTGTCTCTGCCGAAAACTTCGCGCCGAGCGGTGAAGATTTTGGTCAAATCGATTACTTGCAAAATCACTTCAGACATAAAAATTCATTTTACTACTGGGAGAGCGGGGTGGTTCGTAACCAAGTTTGCCTAAAGGCAAACAAAATCTATTTTATCCATTATTACACTGAATTAAGCGCATTCTCTTCGCTTCGCTTCCGCGAAGTTGCGGACGAGTCGCCAGCGGTCCCGATGTTAACGCTTCCGTTTGGAACTTTCACTTGCGCTACAAAACAAGCCGCCGATTGCCGCGGAAAAGTCTGCTTCAAAACAGGTGTTTCACTCGCGCAAATTCCGACGCGAGAATCACAACGCGGATAAAACGAGCATCCTATAAAATCTTCACTAAGGCGCGGCTGCGCACCCTCGATTGTCGGGAATCTTTCGCCCTGAAAGCCCAAACGCGGAATTGAAGCAACGAGTGCCTGTGTGTATGGATGCTGTGGACGTTCAAAAATATCTTTAACCGGTGCAATTTCGACAATTCTTCCCGCGTACATTACCGCAACTTTATCGGCCAGTTGCGCGACCACACCCAAATCGTGCGTGATGATAATTACCGACACTTTGAGTTCTTTTTTGAATTTACGAAGTAGATTTAAGATTTGAGCCTGAGTCGTAACGTCGAGAGCGGTTGTCGGTTCATCGGCGATGAGCAATTTTGGCTCGCAGGCAATTGCCATCGCAATCATCACGCGCTGGCGCATCCCGCCTGAAAATTCGTGCGGGTAATCGTCAAAGCGACGACTGGCAATCTCGACTTTTTGGAGTAAATCGATCGCTTTTTCTTTCGCATCTCTGTTTGAAAATCTGCGATGAACGCGCAAAGTTTCCGCGATTTGGAAACCGATCGTCAAAACCGGATTGAGCGAAGTCATCGGGTCCTGAAAAATCATCGCAATGCGGGTTCCCAAAATGTCTTCGAGTGCCTTGTCAGATAATTTCAATAAATCAATTTGTGTGCCTTTATCGTGGAAAATGACCTCGCCGCCCGTGATTTCGCCTGGCGATTCAATAAGTCGCATTATTGAAAGCGACGTAACGGTTTTTCCGCAGCCCGATTCGCCGACCAAGCCTAGGACTTCGCCTTCTGCAATCGAAAACGAAACGCCGTTAACCGCTCGGATTGTTTTCTTTCCAAGCCTGAATTGCGTTTGCAAGTTTTCGACTTTGAGCAAAGTTTTCATTTAATTTTCACCACAGTGGCAAAGAAAGATCAGAGAATCTAAGAAATTGACCACAGAAAAGCCCAGATGAAAAAAAGTAAGAAGATAGATTCAGACTATAAATCTTGGCCATCCTTGTTAAAATATCTCTGTGTTCTCTGTGCTATCAATAATCCCGCCATTCGTCCACGTCGTTCCTGATATACATTTGAAAGCGCGAAATATCGAGAAAACGAAACACGATATTGCCGTTTTTGTCCGGCGCAAATCCCGTTAAGTAAGGATACCAAACCTGATTCGTAACTTGATGGGTCAAAAAAAGTCCGCCGACATCTTCCACCAAGACTTTTTCGGCTTGGCTGTATAGATCCAATCTTTTCGCTTCGTCAATTTCGCGTCCTGCAGTCGTAACCAAATCGTCAAACTGCACACTTTGCCAGGCGTGGCGAGGTGAACCATTTTCACTTGTGCTTCGCCAAAGTCGGGTCAGCATATTTGCAGGATCGAGAAAATCATATTCGTATTGCCCACGATAAAGCGACATTTCGTGGTGCGAACGTTGTGCTTCCCAAACGGCGCCTTCCAGGATTTGCAGATTGACCGAAATATTCAGATAGCGTTCCCATTGGTCTTTAACGTATTCCAAAGCAACATCGCGACCGCTCGAAAACAAAGGCAAAACCAACTGACTTCCGTTTGCCTCTTTGCCGTTCGGAAAACCTGCTTCGGCAAGAAGCTTGCGCGCCTTTTCGACGTTAAAATCCTGAATCGTTTTTAATTCCGAATTGTAAGCAGGAAAATCCGGCGGCAGCATTGAAAACGCCGGAGAGCAAGTTTTCAGCATCACTTTTTCGCAAAACGGCGTGCGGTCAATCGCGTGTGAAAGTGCCTGTCTTAACCGCAAATTATCAAACGGCGGACGCAGACAATCAAACGATAGATACTCGGTCTGAAAATTATTATATGAATGCAAGTATTGACTCAATTCGTTGTCGTTGACAACCTGAGCGAGTTCCTGCGGCTGTAAGGTGGCGATGTAATCAATTTCCTTGTTGAGCCACGAATTAAACCATCCGACCGACGGCGCACCGACGAGTTGTATCAACTTTTGAATTCCCGGTTTGTGCGGTCCATTGTAAAAAGGATTAGTGTCCCATTCGAACCGCTGGTCATGCTCCCAACTCAAAAGTCGCATCGGACCCGACGAAACGAAATTTTCCGCCGTGTCCGCCCAATGTTCTGGATTTTGCTCGGCTTTATGGCGCGGCGTGGGCGCGGCGGCTTGATACGCCATCATTGCCGGAAGATGCGGAATCGCGCCGTTTTCGCCGTAAATTCTTACGGTCCGGTCGTCAATCGCTTTCACACCGATATCTTCGGCACGTCCCTTTCCTTCCTTGTAATTTTGAATTCCCTTTATGTCGTAATAAAACCAAGTCCAAGCATTATCGAGGGAGGGCGAAGCAAGATGGCGAAACGTAAAAACCCAATCGTCAGCCGTAATCGGAACACCGTCGCTCCAGCGCGCATTTTCACGAATGACGAAATCCCAATATTCCGCGTTTTCTCCCGCCTGCCAAGATTCAGCCATTGCCGGAACGAGATTTTGATTTTCATCGCGCCGAAGAAGCGGTTCGCCGCCCCAGCTTATTGCCACGCCCGCGCCGTAAATATCCCGCGCAATGTCGAGATGACGCGGTTCGGCGGCAGATTCGAATAAAATCTGCTTTTCCAAAGGTGCGGCATCCGGTGGCAAAGTTCGCCGTTGTGGAGTCACATTCGGCACATTTGATTGATTGAGTTTAGGATTTGCTGAACGCTTCCTTAAAGATTTACCGCATCCAATCAGAGCGTTACCTGCAATTGCTGTACCGCTGAGTTTTAGCAATTCTCTGCGGGTAATTTTTTTCATTATTAATTAATCGCTTTGTTTAAGATACAAATCATTTCATAACATCTCAAACGCCGTTAATTTCGGCAGTCTCCGACATGTGAAAATCGACGCGTTCAAATCCGCTTAATCAGGCTCTTAGCAAAAACTAGCAACTAGGTTTCGCTTTGTTGCTTTCTTTATGCGGAGTATTTTGGGTACGTTTTGGGGTACAGGCGAGGAAAATGAAAAAGCTATCCTCCCAGACAGCTCAGAAACCCCTGATTCTATTGATGATAATGGCGGGGCCGACGGGGCTCGAACCCGCGACCTCCAACGTGACAGGCTTAATACTCGACTTGTTAAAAGTGGGTTAACTATCCCTGTTTTTAGGCACTTAGCAAAAACAAGCAACTAGGTTTCGACTTAGTTGCTTTATTTATGCGGAATATTTTGGACACGTTTTGGGCCACATCTTTTTCGCTTGCACGACATACTTCCAACCCAAGAAAGGCGGCAAAAATCCTACCGATTAAGACCGCTGTCTATCGACAGTTTTTTACCAATAGCGTCCTCCGAGACCTCCTGCGGTTACAGCCAAACGAACCCGGTCTCAATGCCTCTCATTTTGTTTCTTCCTCGCCGTCAAAAATTTCGCTCACCAAATCCAACAAATCCACCGTTCCCGCAAATTTCATCGTAGCCCCGTCTTATGGAATCTTCGAGTCTTAGAGTCAAATATTCAGAAAAAGGACTGGGACAATTACAACGTGACCGATGAGAGAATTTCAAACTGACCGTTCTACCCCTTTTTTCCTTTTTGTCTCGAATGTGGGTTGCCGTACAGACCGATGCGATTTCTCAATTTATTATGTCATCAGTCGTTGCGGTTCTGAATATCAGCCAATACGATTCGGAACAGGAAATCCGCGAAAAGACACGCGAAGACACGCGAGGCGATGGGAATTGAAAACGCGGTGAAGGACAAAGAGTGCATCGAGAGGGTATTCAACGCGGCAAGATCGGCGGCAGAACTCGGAACGCTCGGCGTGGAAAAAACTCTGGCGGCTTTGTCGAACGGGCAAGTTGAGGAATTGGTTATTTCTTCCGGCTTTGACGCGATAAAATACAATACGAAAAAGGTCGAAATGATTTTGGAAGATTACGCGCCCGGCGACGACAATTCGGCGAGCGGCGATTTGTCCGCAGCTGACGAAAAGCGTCAAATCGCCGATGAACTCATCATCCGAGCATTAGATTCAGCCGCGAAAATTGTTTTCGTTGAAGATGAATCCTTGTTGCAAGAAGCGGGCGGTGTCGGTGCAGTGTTTCATTTCAAGGGGGTTTAATCAAATGTCATTAGTACACTGTGCGGAATGCGGCCACGAAATCTCGGTTAACGCTGTAGCATGCCCGAATTGCGGCCGTCCGATCTCAACTCGTCCGGTCGTCGAGAGAAAGTTTGTCACGATGCCGACGCGCGAAAGCGGTTTCCCGACATGGGCATTTATACCGATCGGGTTATTAGCCATAATTCTTTTAGTTGTGGTTTACATGGCGTTTCGGCAATCGAACGACGAGGGAAACGCGAATACAAACACAAACATGGCAGGACGCCGAACGTCGCCGGAGCCAGTTCGCGATTCGCGCACCTCCACTGTTCCGTCAACAGGCAATCCGGGAGTGACTGTACCGCCCGGCCAGACGACAAGTGTTCCCGGCATGACCACAACCGGTCCGGTCGCCCCTCCGTCCGATAAAGGCACGGTCGTGATAAACGCTAAGCTCGACGCCACCAACGGCGGGCAGCAGGCAGCACGAAACACAAAGTTTTATCTGCTGGACAAAGATCTCGAGACCATTTTGAGCGAAGCGCGGCTCGAACCCATAGAAGGAAACAGCTTGACAGGTAGTCTTGGTCTAGCTGCTGTTTACCCGAACCGCTATGGCGATTTTCAGCGGAATGCCATGCGTGCGATCGGCGCCCACTCGAAATATTCTGGCACGACCAACGCCTCCGGGAGCGCCAATCTAACGGGAATCGCGCCGAATGAATATTATCTCTTCGCGATCTCACGGATCGGCCATGGATTTGCCCTCTGGAATTCGCCGGTTTCCGTCGTCCCGGGCCAAAACGTTCTAAATCTCAGTCCGCAAAGCGTCACCGACATTCCGGAAACATTTTCACCTGCCGATGCTCCTTAATCCCCTCCAGCGTAATATCGACAAGCGGCTTATTCCCCTCCGCCTGCAGTTTCGGATAGAAGATCGTTTCTTCGATGTGAGTATGGACATCAAGCTCTGCCTTTATCTGCTCGAAAAGAGCCTTATGATCTCCTTCCGGCTCCGCTTTTACTCTTTCGAATAAACCAGCCACAATTTTGTGATCGGCTTTTAATAATTCAAGTGCATTCATATTTATCCCCTTGTTATTTGAATTTGTTGATAGAAGTCTACGCATAGAATCTCTGAATGTAGAAAACGCATGACTAGTGCCCCTTATCTACTACTCGAATTCCCGGCCCGTGACGGGGCTTCGAACTTTCCATTGTCTTCCCTTTGACATTGTTTTGCCGGAAATTATTTACAGCTAGGACAACCGCAATCGCATGCGATCTCAGTTATGTTCTCGTCTGTTGCTTCGCGGCAGTGATCGCTGCAAAAATTCTCGTCCGCCCCGACCGGGCAATTGCATATTTCATGTCCGCATTTACTGGTATCTGTCATGATGTTTACTCCTTTTGTCGTCGAAATTTACTAACGCGAGGGCGCCGCTGTGGCTGCCGGAGCTGCCGGTGCCGTTACATTGATGTCAACTTTCCTATTCGGGCTCGTCTTTAAAATACCGCTGTAATAAACGACTGCCCCGATGATCGCGACCACCACGATCAATGCGATCGCCCAAACGGCATTGCTGCCCGTTCCATTGCCATTGTCTTCCGCCATAATAATTACATCTCTCTTTTCGCCCTTTTGAGCTCAAAGTCTAGCCTTAACTGTTTGATCTGCCGGCGCGAGCCGCCACGCTGCGAGCTTTTGCCAAATGGTGGGGGCAAACAGTATTGCTCCTTTGCACTAAAAAAATCGCCGCCGCGATCACAAGGATGTTGATGCTTTGCACAGTAATGAAGAGCGTCTCGCTTCGCATCACGGCGTATGCCAGCAGGAGAATGCTGGACACTAACACCATAAACCACATCCAAAGACTTATGCCCCACGCACATCTTTTCGCGATCAAATGCTGTATCTGCGGGAAATAAGCTGCTATCACGAGCGTTGTTCCCGCCCAACCGATCAGTTCCATATTCACTCGCCGGAGATCGACTTTACGGCTAGGTGTTGATGCGCGCCGCGGGATCGATGCCGGCGCCATACCTGAATACCAACTCGCCGCCCAGCCAACCTCCGACAGAGAGGACAATTACCCCCAAAAACGACAGCACTACCGGGATTTTTGAACTCGCGCCGACCATATTCGAACCGCTTGCCGTCCGTAAGTAAAAACTCGCAGCGAATATCAAGAGCGACACTACTACGCAGCCAGCGTGCATCACCCCTGTTCTAAACGCCTGAGTATCCTTAACGCCAAGAAGATCGATCAGTCCGAAAACGGCGGCGAGCACAGCTCCAACGCAGCCGCCGGCCAAAGTATAAAACGTAACATACTCCCAGGCCGGATTTCCGCGCCACATATAAATCAAATCGGCTACAAGCGAAAAAACCCACAGCCCAACGGGAAATGCAACCAGCATCGTATGTATCGGATGCCCGCCGATGTTTGCTTTAGCTCTCATAATAAAAGCCCCCTCATACTCTTTTTCAACACTAAATAATGCTGAAAAGCGCTAAACCGCTCGTTTCAACTCATCCACAAACTTCAATGACTCTCGCCGGACATGATCCGAGAGTCGCGGGTCAATGATGCTCTTGATCCGTCCAGCCTCAATTTCCCGAGCCGCTTTGGTCGTGAAATCAAGGATCGTTTCCGCCGCGCTCAAGATAGCATTCGTTTCGGGGTTTTCATTGAGCGAATTAATGACGGTTACAGGTTCGTGAACAAGTGCCACCACGGCTCCACCAATTTCCCCGTGATTATGCAAATCACGGAATACCCGGCTTGTTTTCATTGCCGTATCGATCAACTCAAATTCCTCCGGGTCAAGAAGATGGGCGACGAATCGCGCATGCTCGTCCATAATGTTGGTCCAAAATGTCGAAACCTCATCTTTATCAAATTCCGACTCGCCGCCCGCGAGTGTTTCGAGCCGCCGTGTCCAGCGCTCGGCCTCGTGCTGCGTGTGTTCGAAGAAAAGAGGCCATACCAGGCTGCGCAACTTGCCGGTGGCCTGCGCCTCGCCGAGACGAGCTTTATAGTCTATGAATGGCTTGATCGATTCCGTAACGTTGCTTACAAAATTCTTTATTTCGCCCTGCTGAGGCGGGCCGCCAGCGTCAATTTGCTGATAAAGATCGGCGAAGGTCTTGTTGAAGTTTTGTGCCTCGGAGCGTTCCGGCCCGGCAACCTCGGGCGGCATCAACAATGCAAAGAAAAGTGCGTGCTCCGCCATGATGTCGGTAGCAAAACGGGCGTCAGCCCAAGCGTGTGCCGCCGCGTCTTTGTTTTTGGCGGCCGGTACTACGACCGGCTTTTCAAACGGCTGCTCTATTTCTCTGCCGCCGCTTCGGGTGTATTGAAAAAATCCATTTGTTTCTTTGGTTTCTGCTGTTGCCTGTGACATTGTTTTACTCCTTTAATTAATAATGCCCATCTTTCGCGGTCGAGAGATGAATTTTGGAACTCTGTTCGTCCCACCCCTTATAACCTCTTGTTGTCATCTGTGCTTTCGGTTTAGATCTTGTTTGGTTTACTGCAGGAAGTCGTTTTGCGAATGCCGGGCCTGTTAGTGCAGGCGATGGTGCTGGGCATTATGCCTCTGCTGCCAAAAACGCCACCGCCAATTTACATCTAGTGGATATGACGTATGGTGAGAGCCGAAAATTACGCCTAGCTGTAGCGTGACGTAATACATTGAAAATTGGACCACTTTCATACGGGAACCTGCCCATGGCTAAAATTAATGTCAAAGAGATGTCGATCGCAGGCGTTACGCCTTTCCAACGGAGCGACAACTTTAAGGCCCTTCCCTGCCGGAACAAGTATGTAGCTCAGGGCTCCGAGGATAACCGCTTTCGAAGCCGGTGCTCCGCATCCGAGCCAATCGAACAGTATTAAAAATTGAGTTCCGTTTGATAATACTTCGCTCATATTTTGCAGTTCTATCCAACCCGTCAAAATCCAAACTCGAGTAAAAAATGAAGGACGGCTATTTTTCCAAAGGCCGTCCTCCCACATAGCCTGTGCTATCAATCGTGAAAACGACAGTTGTCAAATGAGCCAGCGTCAAGAGAATTTGTTTAACACAGGAGCGTTATTCGAATGCGAGTTTGGTATGAGCATTCGATCTTTTGTTCTATTGAGCAAGCTTATTCGTAGTTTAGGGGGAAGAAAGGAACAGGACAGTGCGTTATCGCACAATGAGAAAATATATTAAGTACGAATTAAATAGTGAATATTGGACTTTTGAGAGTATGACGACGGACAACCGAAACAGGCAGATCAATCAATGAAAATGTGTGAAGAGAGCTAAGAGCTTTATCACCTCGGGCTCGAACTCAGCCTCGATACACTTTGCATTTCGTAAATCTCGCGGCGTAAACGAATCCAGAACGAGAGCGCGAGCAATGGCTTTAAGAATGTTGGGGGTGATTTTTCGAAATGACCTTATAGTATTCGCAAACCATCGTTCTTAAGCCTTTCAGATCGAGGATCACGAGTTTCCGGCGGTTGTAGCTGATCAGGCCGCGTTTCTGAAATCCTTTCGCCGTTTTATTGACGGCTTCCCGACGGACCCCGATCATATTCGCTAGAAATTTCTCTGTGATCTGAATTTTGCCCCATTTCATCCTGTCATTTGCCATCAAGAGCCAACGAGCCATTAGCGACTCGATGGGATGATGGTGGTTGCACGCCGCGGACTGGGCCGTTTGTGTCATCAGCGAGTGAGAAAGACGATCGGTAAATTGTTAATTTCGGTACTCTGGCATCCCGCAAACTTATCAAGAACGTTCGCGGTTCCATTACGGTACTTGACCGTCAAGGCCTCGAAACTGCGGTCTGCGAGTGTTACAACGTGGTCAATGCGGAATACAACCGTCTACTCGGCCGGGGAATTTCGAGGTCTTTTGGTTAAGTCAGAACCGCATCAAAAATGACATACGTAGACCATGGCACGAAGGACACGAAAAAAACGCGAATGAGATAAAAGCCAAGTTCCTAAGGAGCATCCTGTCATCCGATAGAAAGGTAATCTAGAGGTATCTCCACGATCTCAGCGAAGGCACCGCCGAGATGTTGCCTTTGGTTTTTGAAATGGCCCGCGGCCGGTAACCGAATTTTCAGACAGCCGCTTGTTTCTTTATGTTATAATTCATCCGTCAAAGCTTGTGCAATACACTCCCCTTGCAAAGGCAACATAAAAACCACTTTGCCGATCCCGTCAAGCGGGCATTCTTAAGTGGACGTCGCTCTTGATGCCCTGAAGAGCTTTGGAGGAAGTCATTTGTCCCCGGTTGTAACAACGAGTCGCTCAGACTCGGCAAGAAATCATCTGCTTGCCGCACTACCCGAAGAAGATCTCGGTCGGGTGAACGCCCATTTAGAATTTGTGTCGCTTGACCTTGGTCAGGTCCTCTATGAATCGGGCGATAAGATGACGCATATTTATTTTCCGACAACCGCCATCATCTCGCTCCTCTACATAATGCAAAACGGCGGGACCGCCGAGATCGGTATTGCGGGCAATAGCGGCGTCGTCGGCACCCCACTGTTTATGGGTGGTGACACAACGT
>OCZT010006072.1_pt1 | contig 11984 bp, 10 predicted proteins | sample 1539031 | NCBI WGS metagenome assembly OCZT01 (sample SAMEA3539308, study PRJEB22396) | soil metagenome | biome: tundra; feature: field; material: soil | place: USA | collected 2010-05 | depth 0.15 m
GGCGAAGCGCGTCACCATCGACAAGGACAACACCACGATCATCGACGGCGGCGGCAAGGCCGGCGAGGTCGAGGCACGCGTCAAGGAGATCCGCGCACAGGTCGAGAAGACCACCTCGGACTACGATCGCGAGAAACTGCAGGAGCGTCTCGCCAAGCTGGTTGGCGGCGTTGCCGTCATCAAGGTCGGAGCTGCAACCGAGACCGAGATGAAGGAGAAGAAGGCGCGCGTCGAGGATGCGATGCATGCAACTCGCGCGGCTGTCGAAGAGGGCATCGTCCCGGGCGGCGGCGTCGCGCTGGTCCGCTGCGTGCCGGCGGTTGATGCGGTCATCAAGCACCTCGAAGGCGACGAGAAGATCGGTGCATCGATCATCCGCCGCGCGCTCGAGGAGCCGATGCGCCTCATCGTCTCGAACGCAGGCGAAGAGGGTGCGGTCGTTATCGGCAAGATCCGCGACTCGAAGGAAGCCAACTACGGTTACAACGCGGGCACGGACAAGTACGAGGACTTGGTTGCGGCCGGCGTCATCGATCCAACCAAGGTCACGCGGACGGCGCTGCAGAACGCAGCCTCGATCGCCGGCCTGATGCTGACCACCGAAGCCATGATCTCCGAGATCCCGGAGAAGAAGGAACCAGCCGGCCACGGCGGCGGTGGCGGCGGCATGGAAGGCATGTACTAAGCTTCCCTGCTCTGCAAACAGTCACAGAAACGAGAAAGCCCCGAAGCGAGTCATTCGCTCCGGGGCTTTTTCTCGTTCAACTGCCCGTTGCTTCCTTAATGTGAAAGCGCGACTCGAACTGGAGGATGAGGCGATGCACGACCGCCGGCCACGGCAGATTCTCCCGGCCGGAGAGATCCTCCGCCCAGAGAAGATGTCCGCGCGCGCCATCCGGCCCCGAAGTGTATACCCGCAGCGTACCCAGGTCGAAGTCCGTCGCGCCAATGACGACTCCCTCTGGCGACGTGGGAATCAGCAGAAAATCGAGGTCCGCCGGACTTCCTGGCGGCGCGATTGTCTTGCCAAGCTTTTTGGTGATTAGATCCTTCAGCTTCGACCGCGCCACGCCATCCGCGTTATGGGTTTCGATGGCGACCGTAGTCGCACCTGCGAGCGCCTTTTGAAATGTCGCACCGTCGCATGTGTAGACATGGTCCTTCAGCGTGCATCCGCCGGCATCACCGCCACCGACATCGCTCTGCGCACGCGCCGAAGTCGACGACAGGCCCAACCCAAGGACCGCAAGTGCAACAAAAAGGAGGTTCCCCACAAATCGCCGAGACGACCGACGCACAACACGAGAGCTGGCATTCCTCATGGCCAGAATTTTACGCTTCCATCGATGACCGGGCGCTCATTCTGGACACTCTGCGGCTACCGCCGTTTACTCTTGATTGCCTGGGCGCACTGCTTCGGGCGCATGCAGCTTGGTCTTCGGCGCGCTGAACTTCACGCGGACCATATCTCTTTGCGGATCTTTGCCCGCGGGCGCGATGAAGGTGGCGATGTAGGTCTCTGCGATTGCGTGCTGGAACAACTCTAGAAACGGGGCCATGGAGACAGGGTTTCCCACCCCCTGCCAGTAGCTCACGCCTCCGGTGCTCTGTGTGATCTGAGCGAGGTAGCCCTGGCCACTGTTATCTGCGGACTCGCCCCGGATGCCCGCATCGCCGTAATAGATCGCGTAGACTGCGACGCCTGCCCGCTGCGCATCGGCCACCGCAGCATCAACGTAGGGGCTGCCCTGGTTCATCATGCTGGTGCTACCGTTGTACGGGTCAACGCCGTTCGAAAGCATCAGCACGAAGCGCGCCTTGTGATGCGAGGACGCGTCCAGGCCAATGGCCGATGAAGATGAGCTGGAATCGGGCCACTGCCTGACGAAGTCCGAGAGGCACAGGTAGGGGCTTGCGCTCATGCCGGGCAAGCCCCCGGGCAGGTGCAACGTGGAGGCCGCGAGCGCGTGGTCGGTGGTGAACTGCTGATCGGACACAACGTGGCCGTTCTGCATGAAGCCGACCATCACCTCGACTCCGGGAGGTAGGCTCCCCACGAATTTGCGCAGGTTGTCGAGTTCGCGCCCCACGCTCTCGCGCAGGCCATCATCGATCAATACCGCGACCTGGGCGTTGCCGGGGACCACTTGTGTCCAGGCCGTGAGCGGCTCCTTATGGTCGTTCACCTGCACTGTCAGAACGGAGACGCTCGCTGGAGGAGTGGACTTGGCATCGACATTGACCAGCACCTGCGTCGGGACAGGGCCTTCCAACTGGGCCTGTGCCGAAAGGGCGAGCGTGAAGGCGGAGGTAAACAGCAAAGCGGCGGAGAAAAGTCTCGTCATATTACTTATTTAGACGCGGTCGCGGCCTGACAGTTGCTTTCGCAGACCATCAGGCCGCAGCTTGCGCGCTCATTCCCCGCCGATACGTATCTTCAACCCGGCTCGCACCGTGAACGGCAGCGCTGGGTAGCCGATCGGCCCGATGTGCTGCTGCCCGAGCAGATTGTCGAGCTCGGTGAAGACCGTCACCCGTTTCTTGACCGCGTACATGAAATTGGCATCCAGCTTCGCGTACCCGAAGTCGAGATTGCGGTTCGGCAGAATCATCGAGTTGGTGCCGGCCAGGTCCGAGTAGTCGAGGAAGGTCGAATCGTCCGACCGGCTTGCCAACGCGCCCTTCAACGCCGCCGTAAGCTTTGTCCCGGTGTACTGCACCGCGAAGTAGCCGGTATGGGGCGGACGCCGGAAGGGACGGCTGCCGATGAACGGCGACCCGCCCACAGGAACGTTGGGGAACGCCGGATTCGTCTCTGGATAGCCCCCGCGCAGGACGGACAAAGCCGAACTGGCGAATGACTGATCCACCTTCGCATTGAGATAGGTGTATCCGGCGTGCAGGAAGAGTCGGCTGAACGGCTGATACTGCAGCTCCGACTCGAGCCCCTGGGCGTGGAACGCCAGCGAATTCACGTCGGCGCCATAGAGGTTCGCGACAACACCTGGAAAGTGAAAGTAAGTGATTAATGTTCCTGAGTCAACATATTCAATCTGATGGGAAAATGCGTTGTGGAAATATCCCGTCTTGAAGATGAGTTTCTCGCGATAAATATTCTGGTCGATGCCCGCATCCAGGGTCCGCGTGCGCAATTCCCGGATAGGAGCGATCCCGTCCTTGATTGCCGTGGCGCCGCCGAGCTGGGTGTAGAGGCTGGAGAAGTCGGTGGCGATTGATGGCTCCTGGACTCCGGTAGCCACGTTCAGGCGGATCTTGGTGCCGCGAAAGATGCGCCCGCCGGGACGCACGGGAACGTAGGCCAGGCCAATTCTCGGCGTTCCCGCAACGCCGTACAGATGGTTCTTTTCCACGGCCCCGCCGACCGAGTAGAACACGCGCCCGACGATGTCTCCGCTGACCTGGAGGGTGTACTCGAAGTTGGTGCGCTGGATCGCCTCGGTCTCGCTATAGGCCGGATAGACGAAGCTGCCGCGCTCGTTCTCATAGCGGAAGCCGAAGAGCGCAACGATGCGCTTGGGAAAGGTGTAGTCGGACTGGTAGTAGAGTTCGTCGCGGTTGGAGTCGGCGTAGTCGGACTGCGGATAGGTCCCGCCGTACGCAATCGCCGCCTGCCCGGTGGCGGAGTAGCCGTTCGCACCTCGGATGGTGACCTTGTTGCCGTAATACGTCGTGAATCCGAAGGCCGTCACCGGCATGCCAACCGGGTAGAAGGTGGTGAACTGTTCGCGCTTGCGGGCGATGCCGTAGCGTGCAAGGTTGTGCCAGTTGCCTTCGAGCGTGTTTTCGATGGTCAGGCCCGAGTAGAGGTCCTGGTCTGCTTCCTTGGCAGCGGCAGAGATGCCATAGAAGTCGTGCGCGCCGGGAGCGCCGCTGGCCGAGCCGGCATTGCGGATGGTGAAGCGCAGCGGAGTGTTCGCGGTGAGGTGGTAGCCGAGGTTCGCTACGCCGGTGCCTGCGTGGTACTCGTCCATGGGCAGTGCGTTCGACGTATCGAAGCGCGAGTATCCGGCGAGGTAGTCCACACGCTTGTGCGCACCGCTAACCGTGCCTTCGTTCTGATAAGTGTGGAAGTTGCCCGCGTCGCCGGAGTAGTTCAACACCGGCCTGGGGTCGCTGCCGCGCGGGGTGGTGAGCGCGATGGTCGACGAGGCCGCGTCGGAGCCGTAGAGCACGGAGTCTGGTCCACGGTAGATTTCGAGGGCGGTTACGCCGTTCGCGGAGACGGTGCCGAAGTCGAAGCGTCCGCCCACATCTTCCGCTGGAATACCGTCGATCAGGACCTTGTTGGCGTCCGAGTTGCCGCCGCGCACGAACAGCGAGGTCACGCCGCCCGCCTGTCCCTGCTGAACCACATCGACGCCGGGAGACTGCCGCAGCGCGTCCGCGATGCCAACCGTTGTTGCGAGGTAAGACTGCGGAATCAGCGTGACCGCCGAACTGGACTGCTCGATCGGCGTGGGAACGCCTGTCGCGGTGACCGTGACCTCCTCGTGTACCGAGGACGTTTCCAGCACGATGTTCCGCGTAATCTGATCGGTTGAGCCGCCGTAGAAGTCCTGGCCGATGCCGGGAAAGAATGTTGCCGATGACGTCAGCAAAACGAAGCGGCCAGCCTCGGTGGAGCGGATCTCGTACGCACCGTCGATGCCGGCAATGCCGACGGCCACGGCCTTCTGGCCCTGGATGAGCTGGATGCGAGCGCCGGGAACTGGCTTGCCGAGCGGGTCGGTGACCACTCCGCGGACAACGACGGCGCGTGCCGGCGTAGTGAAGAGGAAATGTGCGAGAAACAGGAAGGCGGCGAGCGTCAGGCATTTGCGAAATGCAGACGCACGCAAGAGAAATACGGCCATCAGGCGGCCGGAGACTGCGGACATTTCGGATCTCCTACGCTCCCCCCCGGGAACGTGGTTGATGTACGCGGCGGAACCGGTCTCCTGACTTACGCGGGTACATGCCGGCCGATAAACCTGACTTCCCTTCCCGTTGCCTGGCGGCTTCAGTGGGAAAATCCTGGCTGGCATTCACGCGTCTCCGGTGGTCTGGAGCAGCGTGCGCGTTCACAGTTGCGGGGCAGTGGCGGACTTTCACCGCGCTTCCCGAACATTCCGTTGCGGGCAAGGGTTGTGGGTTGCGCGACCGCCAGAATCAAGGCCAGCCGCAGGAGGGGTGAAGCTCAAGCTTAAGGAATCGCGCAGACGATGTCAAAACACACCGCATTCCCTTCTTGTTTGTCATTCCCGAAGGGAATCTGCTTTTTGTTTGCGACCTTGCTCAACATCATGCAACCTACTAAGCTCACAATCTATGAAGAAGGGTCGCTGCTTAGGTCTGGTCGGTGGGCTTGGTGTGGGCGCCACTATTCACTACTACCAGAAGCTGGCCAGCGCGCATGAAGCGCAAGGCCGCACCATGGACATCGTCATCGCCCACGCGGAGACGGCGCGTGTCTTTGAATATGTGAAGGCCTGCGATCCTGGGGGGCTAGCGGAATATCTCAACGGCTTCCTTCGCAGATTGAAGGCTGCTGGAGCCGAGGTCGGCGTTGTCCCAGCGGTCACCCCGCTGTATTGTGTGCGGGAGCTTGTTGCGACGTCGCCGCTGTCTCTGATCAGCATGATCGATCCGCTTGCCGCGGAACTCGCGTCCCAGGGAGCACGGCGGGTTGCGATCTTCGGGACCCGCTATTCGATCGAATCGGGATTCTTCGGGCTGCTGGAGCATGTGGAGTTTATTCGCCCCGGGCCAGACGAAGTGGACTTGATCCACAACATCTACGCGGAGTTGCTTCGCGACGGACAAGGCTCGGAAGAACAGCACAGTAGTCTCACGGCCCTTGCCCATACCCTGATCGAGCGCGATGAAGTGGACGCGATCCCGTTTTCGGGGACCGACCTCTCGTTGATCTTCAATGAAGCCAACACAGACTTCCCTCATATCGATTGTGCGGCGGTTCATCTTGAGGCGATCTTGAAAGAACTACTCAACGACGCCCCACTCGATTAGCAATGAGCGATTCATCCAGGCCGACCCGAGATCTGAGCTGAACGTCACACCACTGCAAGCACAGGCATTGGCAGAATCAGCTCAAAATCGTCGTCGTCAGGTGCCTCAAGGAATGCCTCGAACAGCGTCGCGTACAGCCCTTCGCGGCTGGCCAATCGCTTGCGCCGCGCCCGTAGAAACTCGAAGCGAAATGGAGAGGATTGCTCGGCCTCTCGCAGGAACTTTGCGGAGAAGAACTGGTGCGAGTCCGCGACTGCCCCGACTATGAGCGATCTCCAACTCATCCTCAACAGATCCTTGAACGCCGCGGAGCCGCACGGCAAGTCGTCCATCCGCACGGCAACTCGCTCGCTGAAGCTGAGGAGTTGCGTCGCAAGGCTGTCCAGCGGCGTACCCAGCGCCGCCGCGCGCGAGAACAGCGTGACCGAGCCACGTTGCAAGTCTTCGCGCACATCCTGCAGATCGTCGCCCAGTTGCAGCAGCACGCCCCACTCGAACGAGAAACGGCTCTCCTGCTCGCTGAGATATCCACGCGCGAGGCACGCATCCGCCAGCACGGAGCTGCCACCCTTCGCGCAACTCATCCGCAGTACCTCGGCGTCAGCGTAATCCACAGCGCTCTTCAGTTGCGCGACGCTGTCCTCCTGAGCCCGATGAATCGCCAACAGACAATCGAAGACGCGGGGGAAGCGCTCGCGGGGGTATTGGCCTTCAATCAGTTCGACTAAGGCCCACAGCGCAGCCTCACGAGCGTCTTCGGCTGAGAGGTCGCCGCCATCCAGTCGCTGCCGAAAACGTTTGCTGAATCGGCGCTTCTCCTCGGCGGATACGTCTACTCGGTCCAGATAGTTGTCGGTGTATGGATAGAGCAGGCTGTATCCCAGAATCGACGGCGTAAGCTCTACACGCTCGCCGAGCAGCGGCTGGAGTCCGCACGCGGTCCATGCATTCCGGCAAGCCTGAATAATGTCGGGCATGCTCAGGGTTGGGTTGAATCGCCTTGCCCACCGCGCAAGCTTCGTGCCCACAGGCAGGAACTCGTCCGTCAGAAGCTGAACCGCGTCCCCCTCCAGGTCCAGCGCGGTAGCCGAGAACCGGCCAAAGGACGCGGTGATCCGGTCCTGCATTGCGAGGCGCTCTGCCTTGGTGCGTGGCGTCTTCTTTGCCTCGCGCTCAACCTCCCGCAGCCCTTCGTCGTAGGCCTTCTCGCGCTTCCGCTGCTGCGCCAGGCAGTACTGCGGCCCGCGTGGCGCCGACGACGCTGCGCTGCCGTTCCAAACTTCGATGGTCTGCGCGACTTGCGCCTCCACCCATTCCCAGCTATACGCTTCCCGCATTCCCTCGTAGGTTACGCAAACGCGAACCAATCCGTTCCCTCACAACAGGCGCCATAACTTACGGAATCAGCAGCACCTTTCCCGTCGTCTTGCGCGCCTCCAGATCCCGATGGGCCTGCGCCGCCTCGGCCAGCGGGTAGCTGTGTTCAAGCCGCAATTTGAGGCTGCCCTGCGCCACCCACCGCAGTACGTCGCCCGCCCGCAACTCTAGTTCCTCGCGCGTCGCGGCGTAGTCCTTCAGCGTGGGCCGCGTCACGTAGAGCGATCCCTTCGTGGAAAGCTGGATGAGGTCGAACGGGGGCACCGCTCCGCTCGATCCGCCGTACAGCACCATCACTCCACGCGGCCGAAGACACGCGAGGCTGCCGTCGAACGTCGTTTTGCCTACCGAGTCGTATACGACCGGGACGCCCTTGCCGCCGGTAAGCTCGCGCACCTTTGCGGCAAAGTCCTCCTGCGTGTAGAGGATCATTTCATCCGCACCAGCTTTACGCGCCAGCGCGGCCTTCTCCTCCGTCGACACGGTAGTCAACACGCGGGCGCCTCGCTGCTTGGCCATTTGAGTCAGCAACAGTCCAACTCCGCCCGCACCGGCATGAATCAGCACATCATCGCCACGTTGAATCGCATACGTCGAATGCGCCAGGTAGTGCGCCGTCATCCCCTGTAGCATCGCCGCAGCCGCCTGCCGAGCAGAAATATCCTCGGGAATCGCGATCAGCTTCGACACCGGCGCAACCGCGAACTCGGCATACGTGCCTGAAACGCCGCACCATGCAACCCGGTCGCCGATCTTGACCGCGCCCACATCCGGCCCCAGCGCGATCACCGTACCCGCCGCCTCCTGACCAGGAATGAACGGAAGTTGTGCCGGATACCGCCCCTCCCGAAAGTAGACGTCGATGAAGTTGACGCCGCAGGCTTCGATCTGGATCAGGGCTTCGCCGGGCCCGGGCGTGGGAGTGGGAACTTCGCGGAGCGCAAGCACTTCGGGTCCGCCGGTCTGGGTAATCTGGATCGCTCGCATGATTCTTCCATGCTACGCCCGTGGAGAAACGCCGCAAGTGCGGCCGCTCCTGCACCTTCCCCCAGCATCCGTTTCAACGCACCGTGCGCTCCACAACACTTTCTGCGACAATACTCACTGCATGCAACCCGATAATCTACTCTCGCTCAAAGACGACATGGTGGCGTTCATCGCCGGCCACGGCATGCGCCGTTTCAATGGATACATCACCGAGGAAGTCCCCACCGTCATCTTCGAGGACGACGACCCGGACTCGTGGAAGGACTTCGTCGAGCACGCCAAGGCCGCCGGCGCCACCTTCGTGACCATGAGCGAGGTCGTTCTCGAAAAATCCGACATCGCCATCCTGCTCGAGCAACTCCGCGACCAGACCTTCCCCGACTCCGACGCGCCCGAGATCGACGATGCCGAGTACCTCGTCAATCACGTCGGCAAGCTTGGCTATCTGCAGCTTGGATTCGCCCACCAGGGTGTGATGTTTCTCTTCGAGACCTCCACCGAGTGGTACGAGCGCTTCCAGGAACTCATCGAGACCGTCACCGATCTTGGCGGTATCGTCGTCGACGACCGCGACGAAGACTGACCCAACTTATGACTGAGCCCACCCTGAATCCGACATCCTCCCACCTTGTTGACACGACGATACGGACCGTCTGCCAGGTGGCGATGTGGGCCATTGTCGGACTCAAGATGATTTGGCTGATGATGGCGTTGGTGTTCGTCGGGCCCCGATGGCAAGTGCTCCTCTTCGGATGTGCCTTGTTGATCCTCGCCGGAGCTACGTGGTCTTTTGGCAGTGGAAACCGCGCACTTGGGATCGGCCTCGCATGGCTCGGCGTAGTCGTCGCTATTGCGGTCGGTTACTTCGGCGGCTCAGCACCCGGACCCATGACCGATAGGATCCACGATCAGTTCAGAACGCACATCGCGGACTTCGTCTTCCTCGCGGTGGCCCATCTGCAGTTCTGGGAGCTCGGACATATCGCGCATAAGCCCGTCGTTCCGGCAAATGTCAGCTAAAGGTACGGAGATCGAAGCGGCCTGGCTCCTCAAATGTGCTGACCCGCAAGCCGCCCTGTCCCTCTCTCAGCTCCTTCCCTGCCCTCCCGCCATCGCGCAAATTCTCGTCAGTCGCGGCATCGACACGCCTGCCGCCGCCGAAGCCTTCCTCAACCCCACCCTCGCCGCATTGCTCGACGACCCTGCCGCCGACCCGATGCAGATGCTCGGAATGGCCGCTGCCGTCGAACGCATTCTCGCCGCGATCCGCGCCGCCGAACCGATCCTCATCTATGGCGACTACGACGTCGACGGCACCACCGCCACCGTCCTGCTGAAGACCACCATCGAGCGCATCGGGCTGGCCGTGGAACCGGAGAAGCCCCAGCAAGTGACCTACCACGTCCCGCATCGCATCCGCGAGGGATACGGCATGCAGAACGCCATCCTCGCCGAAGCCGCTGCCGCCGGTGTGCGTCTCGTTATCTCGGTGGATACAGGCATTCGCGCGGTCGTCGAGGCCGCCGAAGCCCGCGTTCTGGGCCTCGACCTGATCGTCACCGACCACCACCTCCCCGACGACGCCGCTGAACTACCCGACGCGCTTGCCGTCATCAATCCCGCCCAGCCCGGCTGCCCGTACCCCAACAAACATCTCTGCGGAGCCGCCGTCGCCTTCAAACTAGCGCAGGCCCTGCTCGACGCCGCCGCAACCCTCACTCCCGACCCGGAAGCCTTCCGCGCGCGCACCCGCAGCGTCCTCATCCCCTCGTTCCTCAAGCTTGTTGCCATCGCCACCATCGCCGACTCCGTCCCGCTTACCGGCGAAAATCGGGCTATCGCGGCTTTGGGGCTTGCCGCTCTTGCGAACCCGATCCAGCCCGGCCTGCGCGCCCTGATGCAGCTCGCCAAGATACCGCTGGATCGCGCTCCGACTGCGACCGAGGTCGGCTTTCGCCTCGCTCCCCGCATCAACGCCGCCGGCCGTATGGACATCGCCTCCGACGTGGTCGAGCTCTTCCTCACGCGCGATGCGACCCGTGCCCGGGCGCTGGCTCAAAAGCTCGACTCACTGAACACAGACCGCCGCGACTCTGAGGCCCGCGCACTCGACGCCATCGACCGCGAACTCCTTAGCCTGTTTGACGCCGATGGCGCCTACCCCGCCGAATGCCTCATCCTCGACCATCCCGAATGGCATCGCGGCGTCCTGGGGATCCTCGCCTCACGGGTCGTCGACCGCACTGGCCGCCCCGCCCTCGTCATCACCCACGCCGATGGCGACGCCCACGGCTCCGGCCGCTCCATCCCCGGCTTCCACCTGCTCGACGCCATCACCGCCGCCGACACCGCGGACCCAGCCGCGCCGCTCTTCCACCGCTTTGGAGGCCACGCTCACGCCGTCGGATTCTCTCTCCCGTCCAGCCGACTGCCTTTGCTGCGCGCCCGCATGAAGGCCTACGCCGAGTCCCGGCTGAACCCTTCCCTCCTCATCCCGCAACTCGACTACGACGCGGAACTTGCGCTCGCCGACATTACGGCCGAATTCGCCGCCTGGATCGCTCGCTGCGCGCCATTCGGCATCGGCAACCCCGAGCCGATATTCCTCACCCGTAACGCAACCCTGGCCGCGTCCGTCCGCCTCATCCAGGACAAGCATGTCTGCCTGCAACTAGTGCAATCGATTCCACCGGAGCGGAACCACACCAGACAACACGCCCCGGCGCCCGCGATCCCGGCCCTGGGCTGGAGCCGCGGGCCTATCAACTGGTCTGCATCCTGCGCAGAAATCGCCCTCGCCCAGGGCTCCGTCGTCGACATCCTCTATCGCATCCGGCAAAACACCGGCCCCTACGCCAGCCCCCACTTTGGCGGCCTCGAACTCGACCTCCGTGCCCTGCGACCCGCTGCGACGATCCCGTCGTCAACAGAGTATCCAACCAACCCGGCCTGAACCCCACTTTCCCCCTCGACCGGTATTCGGCCGCAAAGTGCGCCCTATCAATCTGGGATCAAGAAATTCTGGGTCGTTCTGCTCCCAGGTGTGTCTTATATACTGACAGCTAAATACATGGCCTCTACCCCCAAGTCAAATCGCGCAACGCAATATGTAATCTGGGGATCCGCTCTCATTTTGGTCGTCCTCGCGGTGTATGCGGTGCGCTCCATGACTCGCCAGCGCGTCAGCGTCCGCGTTGCCCAGGTCACCTATCGGGATCTCGTAAAGTCCTTCTCCACCAACGGTAAAGTCGAGCCGACGGACGATTTCCAGGTCCATGCGCAGGCTGCGGGCCAGGTCCAGGAGGTCTACGTCGACGTCGGCGACAAGGTCAAACCCGGCCAGTTGCTGCTCAAGATGGACGACAAATACGCGCTCGCGAACCTGGCTCACGCCAACTCCACTCTTCGGGCCGCCGAACTCGCCGCAAGCGATATCGAACACGGCGGCACGCAGGACGAGCGCAATACGTATGCGGCGGACCTGAGACGGACGCAGCTCCAGCGGCAGCAGGACGCAGCCTCGCTAGCCGCGCTCCAGAAGCTCCAGCAGCAAGGAGCAGCGTCGGCTGGCGAAGTGGCCGCGGCCCAGCACC
>OCZT010006073.1_pt1 | contig 11982 bp, 9 predicted proteins | sample 1539031 | NCBI WGS metagenome assembly OCZT01 (sample SAMEA3539308, study PRJEB22396) | soil metagenome | biome: tundra; feature: field; material: soil | place: USA | collected 2010-05 | depth 0.15 m
AATAGCCGTATTACATGGAGATGGGGTTTGGGAGTGGCCGCCGCGGCTTTGCTTTTCGGCGTGGGAAGCCAGCAGCGAGCATCCAGCCAGGCAACGAATACGCTCCCTTCCGCCCTCGAAGCCGAGGCAGACGCAGAGGCGGCGGCTCCAACACTCGCGGATGAAGAGACCGCCAAGGAAGTACAGGCCGCTGAGGAAAAGCTCGCCGAGGCTGACGCCAAACCCATTTCGACGGAGAAGCCCCTGCCCGCAAGTATCAAGCTGACAGGGGCGCTTGCCGAGCTGGTCAAGCTCGCCGAATCCGGCGTGGAGGAGAGCGTGATGATGGCTTTCGTCACCAACTCGACGCGCCCTTTCAATCTTGGGGTGGAGGAGATCATTTACCTAAATGACATAGGCGTTCCTGGGGCAGTGGTCACCGCGATGATTCAGCGCGACCAAGCGTTGAAGGGACTGGCGGGAGGTCCACAGCCTTTGCCGGCGGCGCCAGCTTCGATCGCCGCGCCCAGCCAAGCCACTCCGCAGCCGGTCGATCCAGGCGTTTACGCGGCGCAGCCAGTGGCACCCCCTGCCCCACCCCAAATGGCAGTGGCGCCGCAGCCACCAGTGGACAATGCAACGGTAGAATACTTGCCTCCTCCGGCGGAAGATACCGGATATTCAACTTACTACGACTCGCTGGCTCCGTATGGAACGTGGGTTGACGTTGCCGGCTACGGGCCTTGCTGGCAGCCAACAGTGGTAATCGCCAATCCGACATGGCGGCCATACTGTGATAGCGGCCGGTGGGTTTATACCGATTGCGGTTGGTACTGGCTCTCCGGCTATTCGTGGGGCTGGGCGCCGTTCCATTACGGTCGTTGGTTTCAGCACCATCGCCTGGGCTGGTGCTGGGCGCCGGACACGGTTTGGGGACCGTCGTGGGTGTCCTGGAGATACGGCAGCAGCTATTGCGGATGGGCGCCGCTGCCGCCGGGGGCCTGGTATAGGCCAGGGATAGGCCTTACTTTTCGCGGGCGGCATGTCGGTGCCTCCTTCGGTTTCGGGCTGGGGGTTGGCTCGTTCTCCTTCGTGGATGTCGGCCATTTTCGCAACCCGCACCTCAACCGGCACGCGTTGCCGCACCAGCAAGCAATCCAAGTCTATGACCGGACGGTGGCGTCCACCCGGATCGTGGGCGACCGGCACGGAGTCATTAACCACGGCATCCCGGTAGCGCGCGTCGCAGCGGCCACTGGAACGGAGATTCACCGGGTTGCCATCCACGACGCGGATTCCGCCGCCGGGCATGGCGCCCGCGGCGAACAGTTCGAGGGCAACAGCCGGTCGCTGTCGGTCGTCCGCCCGCAATTCCCGTCGCGTAGCGGGACAGCGCCAGCATCTGGCGGGCGTTCAACGTCCACCACGCCGTTGATGCAGCATGGGTCGGACCGTGCCGGCCAGCCCACGGTCGGCCGCGGCGCGGATCCTGGCAATCAGGGCGCTCGACCCGGTTCAACGGCGCCCACATGGAGACGCGACGCTGGCTCTCGGCAGACGGCGAGTCCAGCTACCATGCCGGCGGCCGACGCTTCTCGGCTGCGGTCCACAACTACTTCGCAGCAAAACAGCTCGCGCCCAAGTGTGAATTCGACGTCGCAGCAAACAACGCGCTCGGCCTGGTCGGCGACAACGCAGTCGAGATCAACCCCGCGCGCAAATGAGACACCGGCTCGCAGCGAGAGTCAGCGGCCAAATACCGCCTCCAGCTATCAAGCCCCCACCGAGATGCGGCGGAGCACGCCGACACCGACCGCCGGTAACTCGCGGTCACGAATCACGACCGCCCCGCAAGAATCCCTTTCCCGCCCGGCGGCCAACCCGAGGCCGCAGCCGATGACCAGCCCGGCATGGCGATCACCGGCGCCTTCGGGGTCGGCGGGGTCCACTCCGCGCGCCGTTATGCCGCCGGTTCGCAGCGAGTCTCCGCGCCAATACACGGCGCCGAGTTATCAGGCGCCCGCCGCGGCTCCGCGGATTGCCCCAGCGCCGTCGCCCGCACCGCAGCCGACGCGTTCATACTCCGCCCCGAGTCCGCCTCCCATGCAGCGGGCGCCCGCGATGGAGTCCCGGCCATCCTACTCCGCGCCATCCGCGCCGGCGGCGTCCGCGCCCGCTTCCCGCAGCCAGTCTTCGTCGGACAGAAGAGGCCGGTAAGTCTGCCCCGTTTTCTCCTTTTGCCGCCGGGCGGCGGCAGGCATTATGGGGGCAATGGGCATCACCCCACAGCAGTTCAGTCAAATGCAAGAGCGCCTGAGCAGTCCGCGGCGGGCGGCGTCGCCGGTTTTGGACCGGACCGCGCCGGCCAGCGCTAAAGCCCATGAGGTCATTCTTGGCCTGGACCCTTCGTTGCGGGGCACCGGTTATGGCATTATCAGGCTGGCCAAGCCATATCCGCAGACCCTGGCGCAGGGCACCATCTCCTGCCCTGCAGGATGGGAGCATTCGCGTTGCCTGGCGAAAATCGCGGTGAGCTTGCGCGAAGTGCTGCGGCAGCACCAACCTTCCGTGTGCGTAGTCGAAGGTTTGTTCTTCGCGCAGAACCTGCAGACGGCACTGATCATGGGCGAAGCCCGCGGCGCGGCGCTGGCTACTATCGCGGAAGCCGGCCTGGAGATTTATGAGTTGGCGCCGCGCAAAGTGAAACAGGCCATTGTCGGCTACGGCGCGGCGCAGAAGCTGGCGGTGGCCAAGATGGTGCAACGGATGTTGCGGCTACCCGAACTGCCCGCCCCGGATGCGGCGGACGCGCTGGCGCTGGCGCTGACCCATGCTCAGGCGCAGGGGCGCTACTCGCTCCAGACGCCCAAACGAGTATGATCACCTTTCTACACGGCAAGCTGGTTGAATCCCTGCCCACCCAGGTGACGGTTGACGTCAATGGCGTCGGCTACGAGGCGCTCATTCCGTTGTCCTCCTATGACAAATTGCCCGCCCCCGGGCAGGACGTGAAGCTGCTGACGCACCTGGTTGTGCGGGAAGATGCGCACACGCTCTACGGCTTCATGAGCACGGCCGAGCGCGATTTGTTCCGCCTGCTGATTACGACGGTCAGCGGCATTGGCCCGAAGATCGCCCTTAATGTCCTGAGCGGGATCAGCGTCACGACCTTTCGCGGCGCGGTGGCTAAAGGGGATCTCAAAGCGCTGTCGCAAATCTCCGGCGTGGGCAAGAAGACGGCTGAGCGCATTGTCGTGGAGCTTAAGGACAAGGTCGGCGCCGCCAGCGCCTGGGAGGCATCGAGCGCGCAGCGGGCCCTCTCAACCGAAGACCAGAAGGTCAACGACGCCGTGCTGGCTTTGATGGCCCTGGGCTTCAAACAGGTGGAGGCGCATGATGCGGTCCGCAAAGCGCAAGGGACGCTGGGCGCGGCGGCCACTGTGGAAGACCTTGTCCGCGCCTGCTTGAAAAAAGGTGCGTGATGGCCGCGAGCGATCCCACACCCAAGACCGAGGCTCGCCGGGGCGCTACCCGGAAGCGTCGATCCAGCGGGGTGGTGGTGCCACACAAGCCGTATTGGTACCAGCGTCTGGGCGCCTGGGTGGTCTTCCTACTGGTGCGGGTGGTATCAGCAACCTTGCGTTACCGGTGGACCGATCGCTCGGGCTATTTTGGGCATGGCCCCGCCGGCCCGGCCATCTACTGCGTGTGGCACAACCGGCTAGCGCTGTGTCTGGTCGTGTATTATACCTACGTCAGGAGACGCAACCAAACACCCGGCATGGCCGCGATGGTGAGCGCGAGCAAAGACGGCGGCTTTCTGGCCAGCATCCTTGAATGCTTCGGAGTGCAACCGGTGCGCGGCTCCTCCAGTCGGCGCGGCCCGCAAGCCCTGGTGGAACTCAACGGATGGGCGGAGCGCGGCTACGATCTGGCCATCACGCCCGACGGCCCGCGCGGACCGCGCTACGTGGCGCAGGAAGGTGTATTGGCCTTGGCGCAAGTTACCGGCCTCCCGATCATTCCGGCTTCTTACTATCTAGGCTGGAAGGTCCAAGCCAAGAGCTGGGATCGGTTTCAAATCCCCCTCCCCTTCTCGGTCTGTGAAGTCATGATCGGAAAGCCGGTCCGGATCCCGCGCGAAGCCTCAGATGAGGAACGCGAAACCCTGCGGCAGCAATTGGAACAGACACTGCGCGAAATCTCGCGGGATTGAGGCCGCTGCCATCAGGGCGCATCCGGGCGGAACTGTGGCCGATAATGCGCATAGCGGCGTATTACCGAGTTCACGTAGTCCCTGGTGCCGGGGAAGCCGATTTGCCCGATAAACGTGGCGCTGTTGGTAGCCGCCTCCCCGCGGTTCCACTTGAGCACGTTGCCGCGGCCCGCGTTGTAATCCGCCAGCGCGTAGGGCAGCGGGTTATCCGTCTGCGCATACCGTCGGAGCAGTTTTCTCAGGTACCAAGTGCCCGCCAACGTGTTGGTGCCGGGATCGAAGCAGTGCTCGTGCAGGAAGTCCGCCACGTGTTCAGCGCTGGCCCATTCCCGCGCCGCCTCCTCTTGAAGCTGCATCAACCCGATTTCTTCGGCGCGTCCCCGCACCAGGGGATGGAAATGGCTCTCCCGCCAGACGATCGCTTTGATCAGGGCCGGTTCCATCCCGTAGCGCCCAGCCGCGGCGCGAATCGGGCCGTCCTGGCTGCGTTCGAGACGGCCTTCCCACCACCAGTACGCAACGCCCCCTCCTGCCAGGAGCAAGATCAACAGGAGACACAGCCAAAGCCATTTCACGCGCTCCATTTACCGTACACCGGCCTTCACGTCGAGAGGTACAACCGGAGAACAACCGAAATACAACGGCAATATAACCGAACTACAACCGAACAACAACGGACCCCCACCATACCTTGTGGCTATCGGGTGGCTATCAGATGACTCGTAGGTGGCTGACTGCGCCTCGGCCCCGAGCGCCTATTTCCAAAGCTTGCATGCCATACCAAAATCGCCTCAAATGGTTCACATGCTTAAGATGAAGTATCTCCCCGGCGCTCTCCTCTGCTTCGGCCTGGCCTGTGGTTTGGTGGGGGGCATGTCCCGGGCGCAAAACGCCTCGCCCGCCGTCGGCAACATTCAATCGCTGAACCTGGCGGTTTCGCCGCTCATTCCCAAGGCCGCCCAGGGTGAGCGCAACATATTGGTAGCTTCCATCGACACGATCGGCTTTACCAATGCCACCCTGATCCTCTCCTCCCCGAGCTGGCCGCAGCCCATAAAGCAGACGATCCCTTCGCTGCCCAAAGGCAAGCACCCGGTGGAAACCGAGGTTGCGGCTTTGACTAGCCCAACTTCCGTCAGCGTCCGCGTCGAGTCTGCCGGGGAAAGCCGCGACTTCGGTCCCTTCAAAGTGGCCCCGCCCCGCAAGTGGACGGTGTATCTGACCCAGCACACCCACACCGATATCGGCTACACCCGCCCCCAAACGGAGATTCTGCCCGAACACCTGCGCTACATCGATTACGCCCTTGATTACTGCGACCTGACCGACAGCCTGCCGGATGATGCCCGCTTCCGCTGGACCTGCGAGACTTCCTGGGCCGTGCGCGAATACCTCCGCGACCGTCCCGCCGCCCAGATCGCCCGGCTCAAGCAACGCGTCCGCGAAGGGCGCATTGAGATTTGCGGCCTGCTCTTGAACATGGCGGAGGTGGCAACCGAGAACTCTCTGGCCGCGCTCGTCCGGCCCGTGCGCGCCATCACCGATGAATTCGGCATCCCCGTCCGCACCGCCATGCAGGACGACGTCAACGGCGCCGGCTGGTGCCTGGCGGATTACCTCAACGGCATGGGCATCCGCTACCTCAACATGGGCATCAACAAGACCCGCTCGCTGTTGCCCTTCGAGAAGCCGACTTGCTTCTGGTGGGAATCGCCCTCCGGCAAACGCGTCCTGGCCTACCGCAGCGACCACTACATGACCGCCAACTTCTGGGGCGTGGAGAAGGGTGACGCCGGGCTCATCAGGCCCAAGGTGGCCGATTACCTTACCTCACTCGAGGACCGCCATTATCCGTTCGACCGCGTCGGCGTCCAGTTCTCCGGCTACTTCACCGACAACTCGCCGCCCTCCACCGCCGCCTGCAATCTCGTCAAGGTCTGGAACGAGAAATACGCGTGGCCCCATCTGCGCCTCGCGACCACGCAGGAGTTCCTTGGCTGGGTTGAAAAGGAGCAAGGCAGCAAGCTGGAGGTGCATCGCCAGGCCTGGCCCGACTGGTGGACCGACGGCTTCGGCTCGGCCGCCCGCGAAACGGCCGCCGTCCGTGAGACCGAAACCGCTATGGACGTGAACCATCGTCTCCTCGCCATGGCCCGGTTGCTGGGCGCGCCCATCCACGCGCCGACGGCCCAACGCGCCGGCGCCATCATGGACAACCTCCTTTTCTACGAGGAACACACCTTCGGCGCCGCCGAGAGCATCAGCGATCCGCTGGCCGAAAACGCTCAGGTGCAATGGGGCGAGAAGTCGTCTTATGCCTGGAGCGCCGTGAAAGACTCCGCCCTGTTGCGCGAGGAAGCGTTTGGCCTCGTGCAAAGCTTCCTGCCGCGGGCTGATGTCCCCACGCTGGCGGTGTTCAACACGCTGAACTGGACGCGCTCCGGCATGGTCCGCGTCTTCATTGACCACCAGATTCTCCCGTCCGACCGCGAGTTCCGTATCCTGGACGGCGCCGACTCCGTCCTGGCCCAAGAGATGGAACGCCGCACCGAGGGCACCTATTGGGCATTGTGGGTGAAAGACGTTCCCCCGCTGGCGTGCAAGATACTGCGCCTCGAAGCCACCGACGAGGAACGCACCAAGCCGGCCCCCGCCAAAGACATCGCGGCGCTGGAGAACGCTTACTACAAACTGACCGTCGATCCCGCCAAGGGTTCCATTCAAAGCCTGCTCGACAAAGAAAGCGGGGCTGAGCTGGTTGACCCAGGCGCCAACTGGGGCTTTGGCCAGTGCGTCTATGAAACCATGCCCGCCAACCGCGAGATGAAGCCCGAGGTGTTCAAGCGCACCGCCTGGCGCAACATCAAGGTCAGCCCCGGCGCCGACGGTCCCATCTGGCATAGCCTCCTCCTGAACGCCGACCTGGACGGCTGCGCCACCAACAAGGGCGCCCAGGTCGAGATTCGCCTGTATGACACCGAAAAGCGCGTCGAACTGCACTTTGATATCCGCAAGCTCCCCGTGCCCACGCCGGAAGCGGTCTATGTCACCCTGCCCTTCCAGTCCGCGGACGGCAAACTGGTCTATGAAGGCCAGGGCGGCCTCGTGACTCCCGGCGAAGGGCAGTTACCCGGCTCGTCGTCCGACTGGCAAACCATCCAGAGCTTCCTCTCCGTCCGCAACGCCGCCGGCCAGATCATCGTCGGCAGCGAGCAGGCGCCGCTGGTGCAACTGGGCGATTTCAACCTCGGCAAGTGGATGCCCATCACCCAGATCGCCAAGCCGCACGTCTATTCGTGGGTCATGAACAACTACTGGTTCACCAACTTCCGCACCGAGCAGGAAGGCGAGTTCAAGTGGCACTACTACCTGACCTCGACTAAAGACCGTTCCACCGCCACCGCCACGCGCTTTGGCTGGGGTTCGCGCGTCCCGCTCGTCACCCGCGTCCTGCCGCCCGCCAAAGGCAAAGCCGCCGCTCCGGACGTTTCGCAGGCCGGCAAGTCCACCGTGATTCCCGTGATGGCCTTCCCCGCACCCAACCTGCTCGTCGTCGAATACCGCCCCGCCGCCGACCTCAAGGGCATCATCCTGCACCTGCGCGAAGTCGCCGGCCAGCCCGCGACGCTCGCCACGAAGGACATCGTCTCCGCCGCCCGCATCAGCCGCCTCGACGAAGTCAACGTTCTCGAACAACCGCTCAAGACCAAGCTGGACACCGTCACCTTCCAGCCCTGGGAAGCCAAGTTCCTAAAGTTGAGCTTAAGGTGAAGAAGGACTCTGCGGTCAGGTCTCTATCTATGTCTATCTGCGTCGATCTGCGGTTGGGTTGCAGCGGCGCAGTTTAGCTCATGCTGCCACGGGGGGGTGCATCCCGCCCGGGAGCAAGTAATTGACGCTGCCTTGGCAGCGAAGCTCAGCAGGTCCTTAAGTTCGCCCACGTCGAGAGTCCTCAACACTTCCGCCTTAAGGCCGTGCTCCCGACGGATCCAGGCCAGCAGCGCGGCCTGGAAGGTATCGCCCGCGCCTACGGTATCGGCTACGCTTACGCGTTCAGCCGGCACTTCAACCGTGCCGCACGCGTTCATGCCGACGGCACCTTTGGCGCCGCAGGTCACTACCACCAGGCCGACCCCAGCGGCGACATATTTCCGGCAGCAGTCTTTCGCCGAGAGCCCCGGATGCATCCACGCCAGGTCTTCTTCGCTGAGCTTGAGCAAATCGGCAGCCGCCAGAAAGTGCTCGAGTCGGGGCAGGAATTCCTCACGCGAGCGCACCAGAAAGGGGCGGATGTTGGGATCCAGCGAAACCATGACCTGGGCCGTCTTGAGCGACAAGAGCTTCTCAAGCGCCGAACCAATCGGTTCCGCCGCCAGTGAAAATGAGCCGAAGTGGAGGCAATGGACCTCTGGCGCCAGACGCTGCGGGATGTCCCCGGGTTCGAGGGCGCAGCCCGCGGTGTTTTCCGTGTAGAAAACATAGCTCGGGTCGCATTTGAGGCCATCCAGCAGCACAAACCCAAGTGTCGTTAAGGCCGGGGTCCGCGGACAAAGTGACAGGTCCACTCGGCTTCCTTCCAGCGTGCGGGCAAGCAGTTTGCCGAAGGGATCTTCCGAGAGCCGGCAAAGGAATTGGACGGGAACACCCAGCCGGCCCAGGGCCATGGAGACATTGTAAGGAGACCCTCCCGGGGCGGGCAGGAAGAAACGCTTGCCACCCTGGTCCACGGGAAGCATATCGATGAGGGATTCGCCTGCAGCGATGATCATAAGCAAACTGGTCTAAAGTCAATAGGCCGCATGGCGCGGTTGCGCGAGCATTACTCAATCCCGAGCCGTTTTTGAATCTGCTCCAGCGGCACGCCTTTGGTCTCGCACACCATTGTCTTCACCCAGACAAGCTGCAGAACCATCATGGCACAAAAGAACAGGAAGACATAGCCGGGGGCAAAAGTAGTGACCATCTTCGGGAAGAAGCTCGTGAGCAGAGCGGCGAAAAGCCAGTGAGTAAAGCTGCCCAGCGCCTGACCTTCCGCCCGGTGCCGGTTGGGGAATATCTCGGCGATGAAGACCCAGATCACTGCTCCCTGTCCGACGGCATGCGCCGCGATGAAGCCGAAGATGCAAATCGGGACGATGCTGAAATGCTGGGTGAAGAAAGCCCACGACGTCAGCCCGAGCGAGAGGATATAACCGAAGGAACCAATGAAAAGGAGCGTGCGGCGTCCCAGCCGGTCAATCAACCAGAGGCCGACAAAGGTAAAGATCAGGTTGGTCACCCCGATGCCGACAGATTGCAGCAAGGCAGCTTTTGCTCCCAAGCCGGTCATCTCAAAGATGCGCGGGGCGAAGTAAAGCACCGCGTTGATACCCGAGAGCTGGTTGAAGAACGCGATTAGAATCGCGAGCAGGATGGGAATCCTCAGCCGCCGGGTCCAGAAACGCCCCGCGGTGGATTGCTCGGAGGACGCGGCCATAATCTCGTCCGCCTGGCCCTCGATCTCCGCCGGGGATGCCTCGGGTCTAATGAGCCGGAGTACCTTCAGCCCCGCCTCGCGGTCGCGCTTCCGGCCCAGGAGCCAGCGCGGGCTTTCCGGGATGGCGAAGCACATCAACGTGTAAAGCAAGGACGGAAACGCCGCGACGCCCAGCATCCAGCGCCAGGCATTCTCGCCGATCCCGGCGAGCAGTGCATTGGACAGGAAGGCGATGACGATGCCGAAGACGATGTTGAATTGGAACATGCCGGCCAGCCGGCCACGGTACGCTGGAGGCGCGATTTCGGAGATGTAGAGCGGCGCGGCAACGGTGGAGATGCCGATCCCCAAGCCGCCGATGAACCGCGCCGCGATGAATGAGGACACCCCCGCGGCGAACGCGCAGCCGACCGCCGAAATGATATAGAGCACGCCGATCCACAGCAGCGTGGCCTTGCGGCCGAAGCGGTCGGTGGGCCAACCGCCGAGCATCGAACCCAGGACGGTGCCGTAGAGGGCCGCGGCCATCGCCACCCCGTGCAGCCCGACACTGAGGCCCCAAAGCGACTGGATCTTCTGCTCCGCCCCGGAAATGACCACTGTGTCGAAACCAAACAAGAATCCGGCGAGGGCGGAGGTGATGGACCAGAAAAAGATGCGGCTCTTCATGTGACCTTTTCGCGCAAAATGACCGCCGTTACAAGGCCAAATTGTCTGGGTTCGCGCGGCGCCGATTCGTGAAGGCGGCAATATAGGGGCGGGGCCTCGTGATGGCGCGACTCCTGGCAATTCATCGGTGACGAGGCCGTCCCCGCCCCTTCAATAACAGGCCCTGCTGGCTCCGGCAGAAATCAAGTTTCCGCTTGGCACAGGACATGCGATCGCTTATCTTATAATCATTCGGGCATTCGGCCAATCGGCAGCGTTGTGGGGGGAGGCCAGCACAGAGCCGCCGCAGGCCGGGACGGAACATGAATGCAGTCTTATGACTATAATTGATCTGATCAAAGCCACCGTTGTGTGCGGCGCTATCGCCTTCCTCATCTACAGCTATCCGGTCCTCGGCCAGATTGTCCTCATCGGATTCCTGAGCTTGCTGTGGCTGGTGTACGCCCATAAGACGATCGCCAACTTGCGACGGAGATAAGAGTAGTCGGAAGGCTGGCGCTGAGGGTTAAGTGACCGGCCTCAAACGGCGCGCGGCGCAGCGGGAGCGCGGTTCACACGCCGATGGGATCACCCACAAGGAAAGGCCCGCACTATTCGCTATTCACTCGTTTCCCTTCCCGGTATCGTCCACGCATGGACTTAGAGGCCAACTTGAAAACCGTGCAGCAGCGAATTGAGGCTGCCTGCGCGCGAGCGGGACGCGAGCCGGGCTCGGTCACACTGATCGCGGTAACGAAGACTCAGCCCCCGGAGGTCGTCTGCGCAGCGGCGGCGCTGGGGTTGAACCTGTTCGGGGAGAACAAGGTGCAGGAGGCCAAAGCTAAAATCTCCGCGTGTCCGGCGCGGCTGCGCTGGCACCTGGTGGGTCATTTGCAGACGAACAAATGCCGCGACGCCGTGGGGCTCTTCGAGATGGTGCAAAGCGTCGATAGTCTTCACCTGGCCGAGGAACTCAACAAGCGCGCGGACCAAGCGGCGAAAACCTTACCGATCTTGCTGGAGGTCAACGCGGTAGGCGAAGCCAGTAAGTTCGGGTGCCGGCCGGACCGACTGCTGGCCGACGTGCGCCACATCAATGCGCTCCCACGTCTGGAAATCCACGGGCTGATGACTGTCCCGCCGTGGACTGTGGACCCGGAGAAGGTGCGTCCGGTATTCCGCCAAATGCGCGAGCTGAAGGAACGCTGCGAGCAAGTCCTGGGCGCCCCCCTGCCCCACCTGAGCATGGGGATGACCGGCGACTTCGAGGTCGCCATCGAGGAAGGCGCAACCATGGTGCGCATCGGCACGGCTTTGTTCGGCGCCCGGCCCAAGGCCAGCGGCGCTTAAACCCGAAGACCGAAGACCGAAGGCCGAAAGAAGGCCGAAACCCGAAATCCGGGAATGACTTGGTTCGATGGGCTGTTGCTCGCACGGGGTGGCGGTGCATTCGGACTTCGGAGTTCGGCCTTCTTTCGGCCTTCGGGTTTCGGATTTCGGACTTAACACAAGCCCGCCCGACTTCCGCGCAGCCACGCGCGCTCCCCAGCCGGGGCGCTTTTTGGCTTCACTTTCTCCGCAGCTTCTCGTAGGTTTATAACTGTGACCACCGAGCTGTTCAGCCAGGAAATCGCGGAAGCACTGAAGGCGTATGAGAAGTACG
>OCZT010006074.1_pt1 | contig 11982 bp, 17 predicted proteins | sample 1539031 | NCBI WGS metagenome assembly OCZT01 (sample SAMEA3539308, study PRJEB22396) | soil metagenome | biome: tundra; feature: field; material: soil | place: USA | collected 2010-05 | depth 0.15 m
CTTATTTCGGGTTTCTTTGGTCCAGGTAATGTAACTGGTTCCACATTTGTCGCACCTACCAATCCTGCTCCTGGCTACACCACTACCGGACTTAATGTTCTTGGTCAACAAGCAGGTACCTCGCAAGCGGTATACTCCAATCTGCTACTAGGTAGTAACAAAGTAGCTACAGTACCCACATTCAATCGGGCTGCTCCATATAACGTAGGAACGCTTAATACAGTTGCTTCCAAGCTGTCTATAGCTACGCAACTATTCGGAACAGTGGATTCTGTTCTCACGATGAGTGGATTAGCAAACTTTATTCCAACCGATACACGAACAATGATATTGAATATGGCTTCCAGCACAGGAAGCGGAATGTTCAATGGTGTCAGCTTTGCACGAAGTCTTACACCGGCAGCTATTACGGCCGCCTTCTTGGGTGACATAACACTTCACTTTAATAATCAGTCCGTTACTCTGGCGCAAATAAGTTCCATGTACGGTAATTTTGCGGCAAGAGCAAAGATGCCGGGAGTCAAGAACAATAGTATAGCCGGTCTTTTAAACTCTGGTCTACAACAATTTTTACCGACTCCGCTATTAGCTATCTTTAATGATGTGGAGTTTGTTGCAACTATCGGCTCTCTATTAGGACCAGGTTCTCCTGCCGCGCTTTCATTGACTACGTTGTTGAATGGATATGCAAGCGATAAAGCACATAGTACCGTTGGTTCCAATTTAGGAAATCCTTCTGTCTACGTTGGGCAAAATATCACATTGGATGATCCTACAGGAACAACGTTGCAACAACAGGCACAGCAAGACTTACTGACCAATTATATACAAGGACTAGGAGATACTGTCGTTGCGGGTGCACCTACATTAACCGCCGACCAGATTAAAACTTTGATGACATTGTTGGCTGCTGATGCTGCTGCAAACTTTAAATCGGCTTTCAATGGTGAAGTTGGTGTACCTCCGATGCCTGATGTTGTCAAGGCGGTAATCAACGAATCAAGCAATTTGGTACATGATGCCGTAATAGAGGCTCTTGATACATTTGCAAAGAATTTGATAATAAAATTGGGCGTTGTTCTTCCTGTAAATGTCGTAACTTCTCCCGGTGTTGTGACTCCCGTTGGAGTAAACAATGGAAATGTAATTGTTAATCCTATTGACCATTTGATAAATGTCAAACGAAGCATAGAGGCAAGACTTGCTATGGAACAAACTGGTGTTTCGTCTGCGGAATATCTGGCCGTACAATCCTATCTATCACAAGTATTGGTTACTAATGATTTATCAACTGCTAATTTGACGGCATTAAATACCTACATGGATACAGTGCTAAACACAAATCCGGTGATTTCATAATGACAGACAATTTATTCATGGGAAAGAACGGGTTCATCTGGTGGTTCGGTGTTGTGGAAGACAATGGCGATCCACATGGATTAGGTCGTTGTCGTGTGAGAATAGTCGGTTGGCATAATCCAGACGATACTATTATTCCAACAGAAGCATTACCTTGGGCCTATCCAATTCACGGCCTAGATTCTTTTGGTAAATCCAATGCTGGTCCTCCTCCGAATACGAGAGTATTTGGATTCTTCTCTGACGGAGAAACTGGTCAACAACCGGTGATGTTGGGTATTCTATCAGGAATGACTACAAAGGCTACCTTTAAAAAAGGACAACCGGGAGCAACTCGGGCACAACCAATCTATGATAAACTATTTGGCAATGCTCCCCTAATGCGTGAAGGTGCTTGTCCTGTTGGTGATGCAGCGCAAAATTCAACGACCAACGAGGTCATACCAGACCCTAGAAATATAAAGGTAAATCCTGCTGAGTGGGTTCTTCCTGCAACAGGATTCGTTTCTTCTCCATATGGAGCAAGAGCAGGTAATATGCACGCCGGTGTTGACATTGCAACTGTAGGATTTTATCCACAATCAGATGCAGGTGCGCCTCATGTTAATGGCGCCGCTCTGGGTCCTGTAGGAAATTCCATAATGGCAGCGGCGGCTGGAACTGTGATATACAAATGGACAAAAGACAAAGGACAACGTGGTGCACCTTCACGATACGATGAAGCAGGAACACCAACGAGAAGCTATGGAAACGCAATAGCAATTCAGCACCAAACGAGTACTGGTCCATTCATTACAATCTACGCACATCTTGGTAAAAGTCAAGACCCAGCGACCGATGGTCCAGGAACAGGAATAAATGTTGCTGTTGGTGCTAAAGTTTCTGCTGGTCAAGTAATAGGAACTATGGGGAGAACTCACAACAGAGACACACTAACCCACCTACACTTTGAAACAAGAGTAGGAACAGCTTTACCAAAATCAAGCAATCACTTTAATCCAGGAATTATATTTCCTCAATTAGGTCATAAGCATACAGCATATTTGCCTAACAAGATAGCTAGATACTCCGATCCTCCAACAAATGATCCAACAAAAGCACCTGTAATAGCAGGCACACCACCACAAACGGCATAATATAATGACAAACGAACAAGATATTGACAGACGCCTTGACGCACCTGGATCCAGTTATGGAGAAGGTCAATCTGTCCAAAATGACATAAGACAAGCCCGTATTGAAGCAATGGCTACTGGTAACGATCAGGTGTACGTTGCTGAACCTCCGTGTCCTTCTCACCCAGTTTATCCTAACAACAAATCTTATTTGTCTCCATGTGGACACTTGATAGAAACTGACGATACTCCTGGAGCCGAACGGCTTCTAAACATGCACAAGGCAGGAACTTTTGTTGAAGTTCATCCAGATGGTTCAAGAGTAACCAAGATATTTGGAGAAGATTTCTATATTTGCTTACACGATCACCAACTATTCGTTGCTGGTACTATCAATATGACCTGTCAAAGTGATGTTAATATTTTGGTTGCCAAAGACCTTACCATAAAGGTCGGAGGCAATATGACAGAAACGATTATTGGTAACAAGGTAACTAGAGTTGGTGGAACCACCACACATTATAGCAAAGGTGATATAAGTGTTCAAACTGCTGGTAATCTAGTGGAACAAGCTGCTGTAAATGTTCAAATAAATGCAGGAAAAATAATGACCGCTTCTGGTGATAGTGTCAATGTAACGGGTATCACCGAAACCACCACATCGGCTGATACCGTGACAATAACAGGAAAGACCTCGGCCACAATGAGTGCTGATGTTGCAGAAGTTATTGGTGATTCTGTGGCCACCATCACATCTTCGACAACCAGTATTTCTACTGGAGGTGGAGAAGTATCCATTAGTGCGGGAACTGTTAGTATGAGATCAACAGGAGACTTGACATTGTGGGCGGATGGTGCAGGATATTTCAATGGAACGGCAGCAACCGCTACTTCTGCTGTGACTTCTGCATCATATGGAGGCGGTGTACCATCCACTTCGACTGGTTCACAACCAGCATTGGGACCACAAGGAACGGTAGGAACCATATTGAAGGCCCCATTTATTCCTAAGAAGGATCCTGGAGCAGGCCTTAATATTCCTGATTCTTTAATATCTCCATCTGTGGATTCTATGTTAGCAGTGAGAACGGATAATACCTCTTTGGTGAATACTTTGTCTACATCATTAACCTATCCTAAGGATAGAAAGAAGATAGTAGACTAAGGATACCATGGTGGAGAATATTATCTGGTGGACAATGGTCCTTTATTTTATCAGATCCGATTAGGATGTCAAGTTAATTTTTCAACTTTTATAATGTCTTTGTAATGTTTGATTTTTCCGTGAAATAGTGATGATAACTGACTATCACTGTATCCATTATCAACACACCATTCTTTTCTGTGATCCGTAAGATCAATTCTATTGTTGGTTCTATATATTTTCCAAATATGTGAACGAGCCGGAGTTTTTCCTCTTCTGGCTATTCTAAGTTTTTCTTTAGTTTCTTCTGAACTCGTAGTACCTATCTTGGATATTCTAATCAATTCCCTAGAACAGTTCGACATAGTTTTTCCTAACATTGTTCCTGGTTTACCGTATCTAGGATTCTTATCTCCTAAATTGGCTACTCTAATTTTTTCCTTTGTTTCATTAGTTCTACATTTTCCATATCCTGGATTATTTTCTCCTCTATTTGCCAATCTATTCTTTTCTTTAGTTTCTTCCGTGTGTTTTTTGCCCCACATTGGATTATTTTCTCCGGATATATTCCTTGTATATCCTCCGGGAGTCATATTATATCCATTTAGAAAACTATCATATTGAGTAATCATATCAACTTCGGCCTGGTTACCACAGTCGTTAGTATCTTCTAAACAAGATGATATAATTTCAAAAATCGCGTTTTCTATGCCATATTTACACAAGGCCCGATGTATGTGATACTCAGAACCGGCCAGAGCATCGTTTCGGTGTCTTCGCCACCGTCTTTTAACATTGGTTGTTTGTCCAATATAAACCTTGGGATTATTCGGGAAACTAATCTTATAAATAAATCTTGACATTGCTGATACTCCTCAAAGTGTTAGAATGGTTTGGATTACGAGTCCGTGGACCATAATTCTATTTATATAAATACGTATTGAATATACATTAGCAAGGAAATAATATAATGACTATTAGATTCAACGAGTTAACCGAAGCACTAGGCGCATTGGTCAAGAATTATTTAGAACCGGCCACCCTAAGAGAACTGAAAATGACGGCCCGCCAACTATCAGCAGCCTTCCAACCAACAATTGCTGACGTACTTGCCCAAATGGAAGGAAAGCTGAATTTCTTCGGTTATTCCTTTGGTGCCCTTGAAGATATGGACGATGGAGACACAGGCGAAGAAGAATTGTTCATCATGACAAATATGGACGGAGAAATTTGTCGCAACGCTCTCGTTGAGATTAAATGGTCCAAACTTGCCTCTGGTCAGCAAGCACCTATGGGTCTTGGCAGACAAGGTCAATCAGCCCTTAGATTCGATGTTACAATCACAGTTAAAGAAATCTCACCAGAAGAAATGCAATCGAAGGTTGACCAAGCATTGGTAGCTAACCAATCTGGAGAACTAGACTTCTTCAAACCAGGAGAAAGTTCGGACGCAGAACAGAATGTTCAGGAAGATGTTGAACTGGATGAAAAGCTGTCTGATAGAGAAAAATCTGCGGCAAAATACGCATCAGACTATTACAAAGATAATGAAATTGGAGCCGGTTATGGTAGGACTCGCGGAGGAACACACAAATCAACGCAAGTAGCACTAAGACACAAAAGAATGTCATCACCACATAAAAATAGAATGACCGATGCCGAATATAGAGCGCACCAGAAGAAAAATAAAATCAGAAAAGAAGAAGTCCACCAAAAAGCAATGATCCACTATAAATTGGATGAAACAAAGAATCCTGCTCATAATCCAAAAAAGCACCACACGATATATTCTCCAGGAAAAGATATAGAGTCTAAACCAACCCATATGTCACACCACGCAACGTATCATAAAGCTAAAAAGGCTTTCGGAAAATACAAAGCCAACCATCCTCACCACGAGGTATTACACTTTGGACCAGATGATAAAGGCAAAACAATAATTCATCACAAACATTACCCACGCCATGATGACCAATACGGAGGCGGCAGTCCGCCGCAAGGAGATTAAAATGAAATTCTTACCAGAATTAGTTGAGAGTGTTAACATTCTCGTAGAAGACAACGTGCCAAAGAATATTGTAAATTACATGGTAGGAAAAGACGATTAAAACAATATAATCTTACCATAGAGCAATATGATTTAATGCTTGAAAAACAAGATAATAGATGTAAAATATGCGGTATAAGTTAAGTAAAGAAGATTACAAAATAGAATCCGGATGTTCATTTAATGTGGATCATTGTCATAAAACCGGAGAAAATAGAGGATTGTTATGTCAGCATTGTAATCTTCTTCTTGGACAATGTAAAGATTCTGTGGATATATTACAAAAGGCAATAGATTATTTAGGAAATATTAATGATACAAGAGTGTACTAAGATGCTTCCGCCATTACGATACTCAAAGGATGCAGACTTGAATGATAAAAATTTTTTGGTATATGCGATGAAGAACTACGAAAATAAACAGTGTAGTGGTATTGATGAGTTTAATGAGGACTTAGCCACAACAGTTCACCTAAAGAAGTTACTAACAAGGTATATGGTGGGAGATGTATTAAAAGAAAGACTGATAGTTAACCATATTATCGCGTTCTTTAATGTGTTCACTCCACCAGCGGCCGCGGCAAAGATTCTGTTCTATAAGTTGGACGCCGAGCATCATATCTATTTGAAGACCTTTTTGGTATTTTTAGATCGCTGTCCAAGTTTTATCATGTTAAATGGTGTAATGTTAAATGTAGACGAAATGCCAATAGATTTGGTGTTATATGCTAAAATCAAAGATGGAATAATGAGATGAAATACCGCGGTCGCCAAAAAGACATAAACAAGAAGGCTAAGGCCTGCTGCGAGTCTCTTTGTGAAGCATTGAAAGAAAATCCAGGCAAGCAAGTACAAGGTGTTCCTGGTTTGAAGTACCACACCCATGATGTTGGAGACGACAAGTATTTCAGCTTGATACACGACAGATCACAAAAATTCCTATTAAGACCAATCAAAGTACACAAAGTAAGAGACACCGCCGATCTAGCGGCTCACCACCTCCGCGGATACAATTTCGCTGGTGAACCAGAAGACATGGCCCAGCACACCAACATTATTCACAAAGCACTCAAAAACTTCCAAAGTGACGTTGACCGTGTGAACAAGGAAGAAGTCAAGAGACAAGAAATCAAGAAAAAACAACTAAAGCAGCCTAAAAAGAAGAAGAAAAAATAATGCCTGCTTTCCTAGACAACTACTATGCCTTGAGATTTGTATGGCTGTTGACCCGTAGATGGGAAGATACGGACGCCTTTAAACTTGGCCTTATTGATGGACAAGGTAATGTTATTTCTAGCGGTCCCCGCACAGCACAACAAAAAGCCGCACTCACAAAATTCCATGTACTTGTCTTTAATCTCAAGAAGTTACTCGAAAAGATTCCTCTAGGGAAGACGACGGTGGCCAGATACGCCACCGCGCTCCGCTTATTCAAAGAACACCTTGGACCAGCATTGGTCAATAAGAACATTATAATCGAAACCTTTGTCGCCCACCTTGAGGGCAAAGGTTACACTAAATACCTTACAGAATTAGACGGTTCCGGTGCCGGAACAGGCGGAAGCACTACAGCAGGTGTTGACAACGTAGACGGCACTTTAGGACTAACCGATCCAACTATTAAGAAACCAAAGAAAAAGAGCAGACAGCAGCTATGGACGAGAAAGACATACTAGATAAAATTGATGATTTGAAGGTTGATATTCAAATCATTGCGCTTGACTCTAACACCAACCAAAACAATATTATCAACCTCAAGGAAAATATTGAAAAGCTAGAAACAAAGGTCGATGATTTGTCCACCACACTAGCAGCACAAAATGTTGCCATTATTGCCGGTGTTAAAGCAGAATTTGTAAAATATGTAGAATTTGAGCCTATCAAAACTATTGTTTATGGTATAGTAGGTATTGTCCTGATTTCTGTTATGGTTGCCCTAATGGCTCTGGTAATCATACCACAAATCCAAGCAAATCCATTAGCACCAGGAAATCAATTAAAACCAGGCCCAGCGGTATCAATGAGTCATGGACACTAAACAACTAAAAACCTGTTTCGTTGCTAGAAACAAGGGATCCTTGTTAGCCCTTGCCGTGATATATGTTGGGGTGTTTTATATTCTAAATTTTACACTTATCCAGCATGATTTCCATGTGGTTAAAGATGAATTAAAAGAAACTGTAACAATTGAAGTGGTGAAGAAATAGTGTCAATAGTATCATTTATCGGAACTAAAGTATTAGGAATGTTCGGCGGCAACTCTCTAATGATGTATGTTGTAATAGGTATGGGTGTTGCCCTTCTTATCTCCGCCGGAGTAGTCAAATACGAAATGAATAAGAATGATGAACAACTGCAAGTAATTACTGCAATGAAGATTTCAGATCAAATGCAAAAGGCGGCCATTAGTCAACTACAATCCGATTCCGAAGCCATTCAAAACATTGATACCGGTCTTGCCGCACTGGCGACCGTTCTTGATAACCAAGAATTGAAACTATCCAACACTCTTTCGAAGCTAGAACAAGCTGCTGTTGCCAATCCTGCTGCTGTTGAACTAGCTATCAATGCGGCCTCCGATAAACGCAATCGTTGTTTCGCACTGGTAACTGGTGCTGCTAAATTAAAGAACGAGACAAACTCGGTTTGTCCACAATTGATGGGAAGAAAATAATATGAAAAAAGTGATTGCTCTGTTGGCCATACTGTTACTGTCAAGCTGCCTGACTGGTTGCGCTTCTGGTAACGTCAATGTTTCCACTACAGCCATTCCACGCACCGAATTAAAGATTGTTGAAACCAAACCACTTGACTTGAAACCTGTCCATTTCCATGTTGTCGTTGAAAACAAAAAGGCACATTATGTCCTGGATGGTCAAAATTTCTCCAATCTCGCGCAGAACATGGAAAAGGTCCAAAACGACATTGACATGAAGCGTCAACAATTGGAAGCATCCAAACACTACTACGACACCCTAAACAAATAGCTTTACTTCCTTTTTAAATACTGTTATACTGTATAAGAATGTCCTTATACATAGATAAAAAGTATGCCTCTCTCGTTTCTGTCCGACTTGAACGCTTCAAGTGGAAAGGTGAAGAGGCGCAGTTTCGTTGCCCAATATGCGGCGACTCGGTGAAAAACAAATTCAAAACCCGTGGAGGATTCTTCCCGAATACAGAAGATGACCTGATTGTTGTCGGCTGTTTCAACTGCGGATATTACAAACCGTTTGGTGCATTTCTAAAGCATATGGATCCCAATATGCACAAAGAATATGTGCTGGAGAATTTTAAGCACGACAACACCCATAAATGGATTAGCACAAACGACCAGAAGCAGGTGGTGAAGGTTCAAAAGATTGCCCCTTGTATAGGCATTCCAATTCTTCACTTGCAATGCGTTGCCAATTTGGATCCGTTTCATCCTGCGGCTGTGTATATCAGAGAACGAAAGATACCGTTCCAGTTTTATGGACTACTGTATTACACTGACAACTATAAGAAATTTGTGCATGACCACATAGATAGCACAAAATTTGAAAAGTATCCTGAATCCGATCCTCGCATAGTAATACCATTCTTCTCTGCCAGTGGTGCGGTGTTTGCGTGGCAGGGAAGATCGTTAAATCCAAAAGACGAGCAACGATATATTACCATTAATCCAGTACCAGATAACATATTGTTGTATGGTGTTGAGCGATTGAAAGACAATATTCCAACGTATGTCGTAGAGGGTCCATTTGATTCCATGTTCATTCCAAACTGTGTGGCTGTTGCGGGGTCAAGTCTAACTAAGTTATTGAAGTATAAGAAGCTAAATCTAACCTTCATATTTGACAATGAAGCCTATAGCAAAGAAATCTGCAAATTAATGGACAGGGTTATCACCGAAGGAAAAAGTATCGTCATCTGGCCGTCCACGATCAAAGAGAAAGATATTAACGATATGGTGCTGGCAGAAAAGAATGTGCTTGACATTATCGCAAAGAACAGTTATACTGGGTTACTTGCTAGAATGAAATTTAATGAATGGAAGAAAATATGAGCGCACGAAAAAAAGTTATTAGACACCTTACAAAACAAGGTAAGAGAGCAAAGGCCCCAAATCATGTCGAGGCAATCAACGAACTAATCGTTGCTGATGCAATTAAAGCTGGTGTAAAGACCTGTCAACTGTTGCATCCTACACGCGGGTACTACAAGTTTTCACTGTCTCGCATTGTCTGCCTTGGTGGAACCCAAGCAATGTGGGCAGTTATCAGCGAAACTCTCCGTAAAGCCTGCACGGAAGAAACGGTTACGAAATAATGCAATTTGTGACTGGTCAACAAGAAACATTTGTCGTCCTTGATAGACTATCAAGGTCTAATGATTTTTCTGAATTGTCGGACCATGAAATATTAATGTTAGTCAAGGTAGAAGTTAGAGGACTTGCCAATCCAAGAATTATCATGGAACACATAAAGGAATATAGAAGTGTACTCAAGAAGTAATTGGCATTTTATATTCTACTCGTTCAACTCTAATTATATCTTTATGACCACTTTTTCTACGATAGACATGTGATAAATTGCTCTGTTTATATCCGTTATCTTTACACCATTGATTCAAGCTGGGTGTAATGTCTTTCCTATTATCGGTGCGATAGATAGTCCATTCATATTGTCTATGGGAAATTTTATTATTTTCTATATGTTCGGCGCTTGGTTTTCTACCAGTTTGCTTCGCCGCCCTTTTAGCAATAGTTTCTGGAGATTGTTTTGAGCCGGTCATAATCTGTCTTCTACGTTCTCTAAACTGCTCACTACATTTCCGACCGGTCAACTTGCCGGCGATTTTATCTCTTGTTTCTTGTGATTGCGTTTTACCAAACATAGGATTATTTTCGCCGGAACCACCAATCTTGCCGCCGCGGTGTCCATTATAACCATTGTGGAAACTATCATATTGAGCAATCATAGCAATTTCTGATTGGTCGGCACATTCATCAGTATCTTCCAAACATGTAGCAATGACTTCAAAGATTGCATTTTCTATACCAAGTAGTCTCATTGCTTCGTGTATGCGATATTTACAACCGTTTTTGCTATCGCGCTTGTGTGTTGTCCACCTAGTTTTCGGGTCACAAGTCTTTCCAATATAAACTTTATAACTGTACTGTATTGGGAAATATATCTTATAAATAAACATGCGCTGATAACTCCAATCAAGTTGTTAGGGTAGGTGGTGCTTGTTACACGCGACCTACACCTATTTATACATCTTGACATTCCAATACAACTATGATATAATTAACTATATTAACAAGGGAGTATATTATGCCTTCGCAGTTGCTATTTGACCGTTGCTACACACAACGAGCCATAGTAATCAAACTATTAGTATGTCTTGCTGCCCGACTTGGTTATGACCATGGTTGGGGAATTGACGATGATGAACTCTGTTGTCCAGAGTGGCGTAATGTCATGTACGTTCAACTTCCCGAAGGACAGTATTCATGGCATATTGCTCCGGCAGATAAAGAACTGTTTTCGAATATCAAGCAGTTTGGTGGAAAATGGGACAAAACGTTTCATGGACAAAACAAAGAACTGGCATCGTTGATGAAAATTGACTATGATATTCCTCTAACACCAGCACATTCACTGATTCCTGGTTGGGAAAAAGAGTATGCAGATGTTAAACCGGAATACAAGAACGATTTAGAGAATTAGGATGAACATATTCATAGATCACGAAGGTGCCGAAGTAGACAGATTGGCCTGCGTAGCTATTAGAAATCCAACACCGGAAAACATAAAGGCGTCCGTTGATGCCTCCATAAAGAATGCCGCCAGATTAACAGAATATATTATAAATGACAATAGATGAAATAGTAGAATTTGAAGGGGCGTATATAACTACTTCTGGTATGTGTGCTTATAGATTTCATGGTACTCACGCTGACCACGATCTATTCAGAGAAGAAAAAAGAAAATTATTTGAAGAAAGTATCAAAGGACAATTATGGAACACGAATACCTAAAATTATTAAAAGATGTATTGGACAACGGCGCCCAGAAGGGTGACCGTACTGGTACAGGAACTATATCAGTTTTCGGTCGTCAAATGAGACACAATCTACAACACGGTTTCCCCCTGTTGACTACAAAGAAAATCAACTTCAAAGCCATAGTACATGAATTGCTTTGGTTTATCTCAGGAGACACCAATATCAGGTATCTGGTTGATAATAATGTCCATATCTGGGATGAATGGGCGGACGAAAAAGGAGACCTAGGTCCCGTCTATGGTAAACAATGGCGCAATTTTGGT
>OCZT010006077.1_pt1 | contig 11980 bp, 6 predicted proteins | sample 1539031 | NCBI WGS metagenome assembly OCZT01 (sample SAMEA3539308, study PRJEB22396) | soil metagenome | biome: tundra; feature: field; material: soil | place: USA | collected 2010-05 | depth 0.15 m
CTCGCACGGCGGCGCGCCAACAGTACCGCGCCAGGGCGGCGGCCGGCGCGCGCTGCTCGATCTGTTTCCGCCGACGCCGACCGCCCCGCCGGCTTCGAAGGCGCCGCCCATGTTTGGCGCGCCCGCGGCTCCGTCATCGAAGCCGTCCGCGCCGCCGCGTTTGCCGGCTGCTCGTCTTCCCACATTGACCGACGTGCTCGCCGCACGCGTTGACGCCGCGCTCACCTACGAGACCTTCTACGGCCTGACCGAACCGCCGTTCAGCTCCTCGTCCGATCCGAAGTTCCTCTATCACAGCACGGCGCACGATCGCGTCGCGCAGGAGCTCCTGAACGCCATCCGCCGCCGCGACGGTATCGTCATCGTCACCGGCGAGGTCGGCATGGGCAAGACGATGCTGTGCCGCGCCGTTCTCGATCAGCTCGATCGCCGCACGCTGACCTCGTTCGTGCTCGATCCGTCCGCGTCGGTCGAAGAAATTCTCCAGACCATCCTGGTCGACTTCGGCGTGATCTCGCGCGCCGATCTCGCGGGCGGCCGCCTGGCGCAGGCGTCGCGGCACGATCTGATGCATGCGCTCCGCGAATTTCTTGCTTCGCTCGCGCCTCTGCAGGCGTTTGCCGTGGTGATCGTCGACGACGCGCACAAGCTGGCGGCCGACGTGCTCGATCAGATTCGGGCGCTGTCGGATGCGGACGCCGAAAGGCGTCTGCTGCAGGTCGTGCTCGTGGGCCAGCCCAGGTTGCTGACGATCCTGCGCCGGCCCGAGCTCCGGCAACTCGCGCAGCGCGCTGCCGTGCGGTGCGTCCTCGAGCCACTCGACGACGATGAGATTGTCGGCTATGTGCTGCACCGGCTGACGGTCGCCGGCAGCAACGCGCGCGTGGAGTTCGACGACGATGCCTTCGGGCGGCTGTTCGTATTGTCGGCGGGCGTGCCGCGGATTATCAACCAGCTGTGTGATCGCGCGTTGACGCTCGGGTACGATGCGTCGGCGAGCGTCATCGATTTGCCGCTCGTGGATCGCGCCGCCGAGGATCTCGACATCACCCCGCCGGAATCGGAAGCCGCTCGGCTCGTGCGGGCGGCGCTGACCATGGCCGCGCTCGTGGTGTTGATGCTCGCCGGCGCCGGCGCCGCGGCGTTCGTCTTTCACGATCGTCTGGCGCAAACGATCGTGCGGTGGGAAGCCGTGCCGCCCGCCCCTCGCCAGCCCACGCTTCGCCAGCCGGCGCCGTTCGCGCCGCCGCCTCCGCCAGCCGCGACGCCCGCCCAGCCACCGACACCGCGGAAGTAGACGTCCGCCGGCTCACAAAATCTGCGATCGCTAGGTGTTGTTGGGGTGGGCGACGGGAGTTGAACCCGCGACCTCCGGTGCCACAGACCGGCGTTCTAACCAACTGAACTACGCCCACCATACCGACGCGGAGAGCATCAGTTTAGCATGCGGCGAGAACTGAGAAGCGGAGCATCGCGCTCACCGCCCGGCACGCGTCCGGCTGGACCAGATGGTGGAGGTGTTAGGATGCCGCGTGGCTTCGTTCTTCAAAAAACTGGGCCCTGGACTCGTCACCGGCGCGTCCGACGACGACCCGAGCGGGATCGCGACCTATGCCGTGGCGGGCGCGTCGTTCGGATATGGCACGCTGTGGACGGCGGTGCTCACGCTACCGCTGATGATCGCGGTGCAGCTCGTGTGCGCGCGCATCGGCATGGTGTGCGGCGTCGGGCTGACGGGCGCGCTGCGCCGGCATTACCCGCGCTGGCTGCTGTATGCCATCTGCGTGCTGTTGCTCGTCGCCAACATCTTCAACATCGGCGCCGACCTCGGCGGCATGGCCGACGCCGTCTCGATGCTCACGGGCATTCCCAAATTCGTCTCGGTGCCGGCGCTCGGCGCAGCGGTCGTCGTCTTCACGGTCTACACGAGCTACGTCACCTTCGCGAAGTACGTGAAGTGGAGCACGCTCGTGTTGTTCAGCTACCTCATCTCGGCGGTCCTGTCGCACCCCGACTGGCGCGTCGGCCTGTACCGCGCGTTCGTGCCCGAGCTGCGCTGGTCGTCCGCCTATCTGACGACGGTCGTCGCGATTCTCGGCACCACGATTTCGCCGTATCTGTTTTTCTGGCAGGCGTCGCACGAAGTCGAGGCCGAGAAGGCGATGGGCCGGCGCAGCCGTCATTCGCGCCGCGGCGCCACCGTCGGCGAGCTGAGCGACGCGCGCACCGACGTGGTTGTGGGGATGTCGTTTTCGAATTTCGTTCAGTTCTTCATCATTCTCGCCACGGCATCGACCCTGTACCGCGGCGGGCACCGTGACATCGAAACGACGCGTCAGGCGGCCGAGGCGCTGCGGCCGCTGGCGGGGAACGCGGCCTACATCCTGTTCTCGATCGGCTTGATCGGCAGCGGGCTGCTGGCGGTGCCGATCCTGGCGGGATCGGCGTCGTTTGCGATCGCGGAACTGCGCGGCTGGCGCGCGGGGCTGAACGAGCCGTTCCGCCGGGCGCGCCGCTTTTATGTGGTGTTCGGGGCCGCGATCAGCGTCGGTATCGCGCTCGAGGTGTTCAGTGCGAGCCCGATCAAGATGCTGTTCTATTCCGCGATCTTGAACGGCGTGGCCGCGCCGCCGCTCATGGTCATCATCATGCTCGTCGCCAACAATACAAAGGTCATGGGCGAATGGACCAACACGCGCCCGCTGAATGTCTTGGGCTGGATCGCGACGGCGCTCATGGCCGCCGCGAGCGTCGGCATGTTCGTCGCGGGATGACCCCCGCTACTGCACGAGACGGATGGTCCAGAAATCGTCGCTGAGGTTCTCGTCGAGCAGGTATTCGTACGGCAGCGTGAAGTAGCCGGTGAGCCCCCACTTCGGTCCCCACGAATTCCGCGCGATGAACCACTGCTGGCCATCGTCGTAGCCGACGGCGCCGACCGCGTGGCCGCCGAGCAGCGCTTCTTTCGGTTTCGGCATCGGCGCGTGTCCCGTGGCCGCGACCGCCGGGCTCTCGAAGCTGGCGTAGACCGAAAAGCCGAAGACGAACGGAAAGCCGCTGGCGAGACAGCCTTTCATCTGATCGATCTCGCGCGAGACGCGCTGATAGAGCACCGCGGGGTGCTTGGCGGCATCCTTGAACGCGGATGCCGGCGGTTTCGCGCGGAATTTCGCGATGGCGTACGGCCAGAACCGTTCGTGCGGCGCACCCTGCCTGGCGACGCTCTTGATGCCGTCGCGGATCATCGCACCGGCGTCCTCGTCGACCGTGCCCTCGATCACGCGCTCGTTGTAGTAGATGAACAGGCGCGAGGGCACGAAGACGTCGGTGAGCGCCTGCTTGATCTGATCGAACTGCAGGGCGCCGCCGATCGCGTTGGCCGTGCAGCTCCCGAGCTGCCCCTGATCGTAGACGGCCGGGCACGCGGCGCGCAGGTCGACGCTCGGCGGCAACGGTCCGACAGCGACCGGCGCCGCGTACTGACGGTCGCGGGAATCGGGAAGATCCGGAATCCAGCCGTACCACTTCGGGTTGCGACGGACCAGTTTTCGGCGAGCCATGCCGTGTATCGTGCGAGCCGGCCGCCGGGCGGTCAAGCGCTATTTGGTGAGGCGACACACGAAGTGTGCAAAAGGCAGCCGGCCATCATCGGCCGCGGCCGTGGTCCCTACGTAGCGAGCGGCTCGCGTGCGATGTAATGGCGCAGCGTGGCGACGAGCTCGTCGGTTTCGGCGGTCAGCGTCTGCCACGCGGCTTCGTGCTCGGCAAACCCGTTCAGCCGTCCGACTTCTTCGAGCTCCCGCGCGGCGCGGACGACGGCGGCCGCCTCGAAGTTGGCCGCGGCGCCTCTGTACGCGTGGGCCGCGCGGCGCAGCCCCTCCGCGTCGCGGGCGTCGAGTGCGGCGCGAATCTTTTCCAGGTGCCCGGGCACGTCGTCGATGAAGAGGCGACTGATCTCGGCGAGCAACTGCGCGTCGCCGCCGACGCGCGCCAGAATCGCCGCATGCAGATCCGATGACGCGTTGTCGGTGGCGGCGTGCGCCGGAGACGACGTCCCGCCGGTCACGAGGTTCTCGACGACCGCGCACAGCCACTTGGGGTCGAGCGGCTTGGTGATGTATTCATCCATGCCGGCCGCGAGACAGCGTTCGCGATCGCCTTTCATGGCGTGCGCAGTCATCGCGATGATCGGCACGTGGACGGCGGTCCCTTGTTCGCGCTCCCGAACGCCCGCGGTCGCCTCGAAGCCGCTCATCTCCGGCATCTGCACGTCCATCAGCACCGCGTCGAAGGCTTCCCGGTCGATCGCGGCGAGCGCTTCCTTGCCGTTGTGCGCGATCGTGACGCGGTGGCCGCGCCGCTCGAGGAGGCTCGTGGCCAGGCGTTGGTTGACGACGTTGTCGTCGGCCAGCAGCACGTGCAGCCGCCGGGTGGGGAGATCGGCCGCCAGCATCGAGGCCGGGAGCGCGAGGCGCGGCAACTGTTCGCGTGCGAGCGCCCGGCCGATCGCGCTCAGCAGCTCGCGCTGATCGATCGGCTTGGTGAGGTGATCCGCAATCCCGAGTTCGCGGCAGCGCGCGAGTTCGCCGTACTGGCCCGAGGAGCTGAGCATCATGATCGTCGCGCCCGCGAGCCGCGGGTTCGCGCGGATCCGTCGCACGACCCCGAAGCCGTCCATCTCCGGCATGTGCGCGTCGACCAGCACCAGCGAGAACGGCCGTCCCTCGCTGCCGGCGCGTTCGAGCGCCTCGAGCGCGGCGGCGCCGTTGTCGACGAGCGTCGGACGCATCTTCCAGCGCTCGAGCAGATCCTGAAGGATGCGCCGGTTCACGTGGTTGTCGTCGATGACGAGCACCGGCAGGTCGGTGACGTTCCACGTCGTCAGCTCCGGCCGGGCGTCGGACACGCCGAGCTGGGCCGTGAAGTGGAACGTGCTGCCTTCGTGCGGCGTGCTTTCGACCCAGATGCGTCCACCCATCAGCTCCACGAGCGTCGCCGAGATCGCCAGGCCCAGCCCCGTTCCGCCGAACCGCCGCGTCGTCGATCCGTCGGCCTGCCGGAAGGGCTGGAAAACCTCCTGCTGCTTCTCCTTCGAGATCCCGATGCCGCTGTCGCTCACGAAATAGTGCAGCACCGCGGCGCCGGCGTCCTGCGACGCGACCTCGACCTGCACGAGGATCTGTCCGCGCTCGGTGAATTTGATCGCGTTGCCGACCAGATTGACAATGACCTGGCGGAGGCGTCCCGGATCGCCCAGCACCACGCTCGGGACATCCGGCAGGACGTGGCAAATCAGCTCGAGCCCGTTCTGCTCGGCCCGCAACGCGAGCGGCTTCACGAGATCGGCCAGATGATCGCGGACGGAAAACGGAATGACCTCGAGCTCGAGCTTGCGGAGCTCGATTTTCGAGAAATCGAGGATGTCGTTGAGGATGCCGAGCAGACTATCCGCCGAGCTCTTGACCATCGAGAGGTACTCGCGCTGCTCGTCGGAGAGCGTCGTGTCGAGCGCGAGCTCGGTCATCCCGATGATCCCGTTCATCGGCGTACGGATCTCGTGGCTCATGTTCGCGAGGAATTCGCTCTTCGCCTGATTCGCCTCTTCGGCGGTCCGCGTGGCGGCCACCAGTTCCGCCGTGCGCTCGCGGACTTTTCGATCGAGGTCGTCGGTCAGCACGCGGAGGTCGGTGTTCAGCAGTTCGCGCTGCACGAGCGCCTGCTCGAGCTGCTGATACGAATCGGCGAGCCGCGCCTGCATGCGGGTCACATCCTCGAGGAGCTCGGCGATCTCTGCCGGAGGGTCGCCGGTCGTCACCGCCACCTGCGCCGGCGTCGCCTCGGCCGAGATGTTCCGGACGATGGCGACGAGCTCTTCCAGGGGGCGCGTCACGGCGCCGGCAAACGCGCGCGCGCCCAGCACCGCGCCGCCGAGCGCCATCACGATCAAGGTCAGCGTCAGCGCGTAGTAGCCGGTGCTCTGCAGGCGCATGTTGAGCAGGGGCTGTTCGACGAAGATCTTCCAGCCCGAGGGTTCGATGACCGCCTCGGCCACCAGCTGCTGCGCGCGCGCGCCGTCGGCCGAGCGCCGGTTGTAGCGGAACGCCCCGCCGGCGGCGGTCGCGCTCGCCCTGCTGGCCCTGATGATGTCGTCCTGCTCGAGACTCTGCTGGACGGCATAGCCCGAGCTCGCCGTGGCGTAGATGACGCGGTTCTGCTGATCGACGATGGTAATCATCGCGTCGTCCAGCGTGCAGTACTCTTCGACGAAGCGCTGGAATCTGGAGAGATCGAGCGAACCGCCCGCGACGCCCGTCAGACGGCCGGTCGGGGTGTACATCGGCACCGCAATCGTCACGACGGGCACGTGCGATCGGCGGCCCAAGAAGATTTCCGAAATGGCCAACCGCCTGGTGCGGACCGCGTCCGCGAAATATTGCCGGTCCGCCACCGTTTGCGGCAGCGGCTGTGGCGGCACGCTCTCCAGGAGATTGCCCGCGGGATCCGCCACGAGGAGCGTGATGAACCCCTCGTAGATGTCGTGGTATTGCTCGAGCAGCTGATGGCGCCGCAGCGGGTCGGCGCTGATCTCGCTGGCGGTGCCCGCCATCGCCTCGACGGCGCGCGTGTGCGTCGTCAGGTACTCGCCGATGTGCGTGCTCAGCGCGGTGACCGCGTCGTGCAGGCGTGCGGCGCCCTCGTTCTCCTGCTTGGTCGCGAACAACTGGCCGTTGACCGCGCTGAGGAGCAGCACGGGCAGCACGGCGACCAGCACGAAGGCGTGAAAGGCGTGGGCGCGCAGGCGGCGCCGCCTGGTCGATTCGGCGACGGCGATGACGCGGCCGGCCGACGCCGCCACCGCGACCAGCTCGGCGACGACCACCGCGACCATGCCGTTCAGCATCTGCTGCAGCGCCAGCGGCCACACGGCGTGGCGCAGATAGCCGAGGCCGAATTCGGCGGGGAAGAGCGCGAAGGTCAGGGCCGCGCCCACCCACAGGAGCGCGCCCGCCACGAGCGTCGGCTTGCCGCGACGGGCAAATGCGCCTACCATCAGGGCTTCAACCGCAAAGGCGATCGGCAGGATCGGCGTGACGCGCATCTGGGGCAGCGCGCCGATGAGCGCGGCCAGCAGCCCGTACCACGGACCGTAGAAGATCGCGACCGGCAGCGTGGCGATGCGGCCGGGCCAGAGCCGGGCGACCGCCGGCAGCGGCGCAAGATTCAAGGCGACGCCCGCGAGGCCAGCGAGGACGGCGATGCCGACACGCCGCATATCCATACGCTTGAATTGGCGATGGGTCACTGTGGCCTCTGCGCTGCAGCTTCCGTTCCAAGGGAAGCGCGGCGCGCGCCGGGCGAACGGGCGCGATCGCCGATCCGGATCCGCCCAGCGAAGCTCGAGAGTGGGCTGAGATCGCACGGTCGCGCACACCGCCGCACACCTCGATCCGGCGTGCGGGCCCACCCGCGGCCGGCCGTGGGCGCCGCCGTCTGGCAGCGCCTTTGCGAGATGGAGGACTCGTGCATGCTCTGGTAGCCGACGACGACCGGGTGACGGCGGAAATCCTGTCGCGGACGCTCAAGCGTTGGGAGTTCGACGTGGCCGTCGTCTCGAACGGCGCCGAGGCGTGGGATCACCTGCGCGCGGCCACCGTCCCGACGCTCGCCATTCTCGATTGGATGATGCCGGAGATGGACGGCCCCGAGGTGTGCCGCCGCGTCCGCGCCGAGCTGCCGCTGGCCAACATGTACCTGATGCTGCTGACCGCGCGCGAGACTCGCGGCGATCTGGTCACCGGCCTCAACGCCGGCGCCGACGACTACGTCACCAAGCCGTTCGATCCCGAGGAGCTGCGCGCGCGCGTCCAGGTCGGCGTCCGCATCCTCACGCTGCAGAAGAACCTCGCCGAGCGCGTCGAGGAGCTGCAGGCGGCGCTCTCCAACGTCAAGCAACTGCGCGGCCTTCTGCCGATCTGTTCCTACTGCAAGCGCATTCGCGGCGACGATCAGTACTGGCAGCAGTTGGAGGGGTATATCGCCGAGCACTCCGACGCGCAGTTCAGTCATGGCATTTGCCCGACCTGTTACGCCACCATCAGCGCGGAGCTGGACCGCGGAAGCGAGCCCTGACACGTTGACACGCGCGCCCCGGACCATCACTTGATGCCCCGCCCGTTCGGCGGCTCCGCCACGTAGCCGTTCCTCGCCCGCACCTTGTACCCCGGTCCGCGGACTCTCACGCGGATGCTGTGATATTTCCCATCCGCGCCGCGCGGCGACGTGTAGCCGAGCACGTACTGGTGGTTGAGCTCGTCGGCGATGCGCGCGGTGGCCTCGACGAGTTCCGCCGCGTTGTGCACGATCTCGGTGCGTCCGCCGCTATCATCGGTGATCTCGCGCAGCGTCGTCGCGTTCACCCGCGTGTTGATCGGCTGCGGCTCCGGGGAGTCGATGGCGATCGCGTAGACGAACGTGTCGCTTCGCATGAGCGCCGACCGGACCTCGCGCAGGGTCGCGTTGCTCGCCGTGTCGGCGCCGTCGGACACGAGCAGCAGCGCCGCGCGCTCGCGCGAGCGCCGCGCGATCGTCGGCAGCGCCGCCAGCACCGCGTCGTACTCCGCCGTTCCGCCAGACGGCCGCAGGCCGTCGAGTGCGTGGCGGACCTGATCCGGCGCGCTGGTCCAGCCCGTCAACAGATGCGGCTGATGGTTGAAGGCCAGCACGAAGAACTCGTCGCCGGGATCGAGCAACTCGAACAGGAAGCGGTCGATCGCCGCGCGGGCGTCCTGGATGCGCCGGCCGAACATGCTGTCGCTGATGTCGAGCAGGACGCCGAGCCCGATGGGCACGCGATCGTGCGTGAACTGCGTGATCGTTTGCGGCTCGCCGTCCTCGAACACCTCGAACGCGTCGCGCTCCAGTCCTGTGACCAGCCGTCCGTCCGCGTCGCGCACGGTCGCGGTGATGCTCGTCAGCTCGATGCCGGATCGGAACGGACGCCGGTCCTGCGCTCCGCTGCCGTACGCGACCAGCATGATGCCGGCGGCGGCCCAGGCCGCGACATGCCACCGACGCAGGGGGTCGCGCACGCGTCTATACTACCGGGCTTCCACCGGCCCACGGCGCCATAAGCGTTCTCCGCCGATCAATCTCGTCACCCACCCGCACTTGCAGAATTCGGACAGCGGGCACGCTTCTGTAAGCCGTCGCTTTCACCTTTCGTACGCCGGACGATTGCCGGATCGCACGAAGCCGCCGTCGCAGAGGCACTTGGCGGCGATCGAGCGACGGCGTCGCATGCACCCGCCGACCGGCACAGTTCGCGCAAGCGTCACGGGCATGGAACCCGCAGTCGCCGCCATCGCTGCCACCGCCGCCGCGTCCGACGGCATCACGTTTCAGGATGGTCTCGGCGAGCGGCGCCAGGCTCCCGATCCCACCGGTACCGGCGCGATCGACGTGTTGTGCCTGCGCGGCGAGCTGACGGAGGTCCCCGCGTTCGAGTTCGCGCTGCGCGAACGCGCCGGCCGCCTCGCCAGCTTCCACCACGCGTATTTCGCGCGCGTCCGCAGCGTCGATCGGTTGAGCGATCAACAGGCGACGCTCGCGATCATCTCTGACGTGACGCCCGGTATCAGGCTCTCTCAGATCCTCGCGGTCGCCGAGCAGCAACGGCTGACGCTCGACATCAACGCCGCGCTGTGCCTCGTCCGGCAGCTCGTGCCGGCCGTCGCGCTGCTGCACGAGCACGCGCCGGACGTCGCGCACGGCGCGATCGGCCCCGAGCGCATCGTGATTGCGCCGAACGGGCGACTCGTCATCGTCGAGCATGTGATGGGGGCGGCGCTCGAGCAGCTCCGGTTCTCGCACGAACGGTATTGGAAAGAGCTGCGCATCGCGCTGCCGCGATCGGCCAGCCTGCCGCATTTCGATCATCGCGCCGACGTCATGCAGATGGGCGTCGTCGCGCTGTCACTGATTCTGGGACGGCTGCTGCGCGAGGACGAGTACCCGGGGCGCATCAACGAGGCGGTCGCGTCGGCGTGGGCAATCTCCGCGCGCGGCGGGCTCGAGCCGCTGCCGGCGGGGCTGCGCGCATGGCTGGCTCGGGCGCTGCAGCTCGATTTGCGCAGCTCCTTTACGTCGGCGCTCGAGGCGCGCGTCGAGCTCGACAAAGTGCTCGGCGACAGCGACTACATGGCCGCGCCGGCCGCCGTCGAGTCCTTTCTCGCGCAGTATCACGCCGCGGTGGATCCGCCGCCGCTGCCCGAGCCTGTCCAGCCGGTACGGAAAGCCCCCGAGGAGCCCGTCGCGACCGCGAGCCGGCCGGCGCTGATCGCGCCGGTCAAGAGCGAGCCGATCGAGCGGTTCGAGCGGTTCGAGCCTGGCGAGCCTGACGAGGGAAGTGACCTCGAACACGCCGTCGATGAGGACCACATGGCACAGCACCGACGACCGGCGCATCGTTCGGGTTTGGCGGCCGCTGCCGCGATCGTGTTGATCGCGCTGGCAGGAGGCGGTGTCTTCGCGGCCCGCCGGTACGGCCTCGCGACGGCGTTTGCCGCGACCGCCGCGACCGGTACGTTGAGCGTCACGACGAATCCGCCCGGTGCGCAGGTCGTTGTGGACGGCGAAGCGCGAGGGACGACGCCGATCCTGCTGACGCTCAAGACGGGCGCGCACGTGCTGGATCTGCACGGCGCCGGCGAGCCGCGCACCATTCCGGTCACCATCACGGCGGGCGCGCAAGTCTCGCAATACATCGAGCTGCCGAAGACCGCGTCGGCCACCGGCCAGCTGCAGATTCGCACCGAGCCGGCCGGCGCCGTCGTCACGGTGGACGGCGTACCGCGCGGGCCGTCGCCGGCGATGGTCAGCGATCTGGCGCCGGGGACGCACACGGTGAGCGTCGAGAGCGCACTCGGATCGGTCAAACAGAGCGTCACGGTGGAAGCGGGCACGACCGCATCGGTCGTGGTGCCGCTGACGCCGCCGGAGAATGCGCTGGTGTCCGGCTGGATTTCCGTGTCGGCGCCGGTGGACGTGCAGTTGTTCGAGAACAAGCGGCTGCTCGGCACGAGCCAGAGCGATCGCATCATGGTGTCGGCCGGCCATCATGAGATCGAGATCGTCAACGAGCCGCTCGGCTATCGCATCACGCGCACCGTGCAGGTACCCGCCGGCAAAGTGGCGCCGATCAAGATCGAGTTTCCGAAAGGCACGATCGCGCTGAACGCGATTCCGTGGGCGGAAGTGTGGATCGACGGCGAGAAGGTCGGCGAGACGCCGATCGGCAATCTCGCGGTGGCGATCGGCCCGCACGAAGTCGTGTTCCGCAATCCCGAGCTCGGTGAACAGCGAAACGCGGTGACCGTCACGCTGACCGCGCCCGCGCGGCTCAGCGTGGACTTGAGGAAGAAATAACACATGACTCCCTGGCGTGCCCACGTCCGCCACCTCGCCGCCGCCCTCGCCGTCGTCGTGATGACGGCGGCGTCCGCGTCCGCACAAGATTCCCTGGCCAGCGCGCGCGACCTCTACGCCTCGGCGGCGTACGAGGACGCGCTCGCGGTCCTGAACCGGCTGCACGCGACCGACCAGCGCGCCGCTGGCGCCACTGACGGCCGCGTCATCGAACAGTACCGCGCCTTCTGCCTCCTCGCGCTCGGCCGTTCGGCTGAAGCCGAGCACGCGATCGAAGCGGTCGTCGCCGCCGAGCCGACCTATCACCCGTCGAACACCGACGTGTCGCCGCGCGTGCGCTCGGCGTTCAGCGACGTGCGGCGGCGCATGTTGCCGGCCATCATCCAGCAGAACTACGCGGACGCGAAAGCGGCGTTCGATCGACGGGAGTTTGCCGCCGCCGCCGACAGGTTCGCGAAGGTGCTCGACGCGCTGGCGGATCCGGACGTCGGACCGGCCGTTGCGCAGCCGCCGCTTTCCGACATCCACACGCTGGCCCTCGGCTTTCACGATCAGA
>OCZT010006078.1_pt1 | contig 11979 bp, 12 predicted proteins | sample 1539031 | NCBI WGS metagenome assembly OCZT01 (sample SAMEA3539308, study PRJEB22396) | soil metagenome | biome: tundra; feature: field; material: soil | place: USA | collected 2010-05 | depth 0.15 m
ATTGCATGATGCACTGCGGGTTTGAGCCTTCCGCCGCGTTAGGCATCAACGCCGGGCTGGCCGGCAATTTGAAGATGCTGGCATGGACATTGCGGTAGCCGTCGATTCCGATGTGACACACTGAGAGGAGGCGGTGCCGATGAAGACCTACAACTTCAGAATCGTGGTAGAGCCCGATGGAGAGCGGTGGCACGCATACTGTCCAGCGCTGGTGGGACAGGGCGGCGCTACCTGGGGCCATACGCAACAGGAAGCTCTCAAGAACATCCATGAAGTGATTCAGATGGTTGTGGAGAGCATGATGGAGCAGGGTGAGGCGCTGCCGACTGAACCGGCCGATCAAGTGCAGGTGTCCGGGGAACCGCAAGTGGCCGTTGTTGTCTGAAGCATGGGGATCAACTACTCGCACTTGCGTAGCCTGACGGCTCGCGAGTTGATCTCGGCGCTTGCCCGAGACGGATTTGTTTTTGGATCGGCAGGCTGGCGCGCACCAACTCTATCTCCATCCCGACGGGCGGCGAGTTACAGTCTCATTTCATCGGCCCGGCGAGACCTTCGAAATGAAGACGCTGCGGACGATGATCGAGACCCAGGCGCGTTGGGCGGATGAGGATCTCAAACGGCTGAAATTGATAGGATAGCTCCGGCTATGCGGAAGGGCGCGGCTCTATCATGAAACCTGTCCTGGTCACGGGAGCTTCCGGTTTCCTGGGATGGCATGTCGCTCGCCTGCTGCTGGAGCGCGGGTACGCGGTTCGCTGCCTGGTGCGCGCGGGCAGCCGCATCGCGGAACTGGATGTAGAGTGCGTCACCGGGGATCTGCGCGACGCCGCTTCGCTCGATCGCGCGGTGGCCGGTTGCGGGCTGGTCTTTCACGCCGCCGCGGACTACCGGCTGTGGGCCAGGCATCCCGAGGAGCTGTACCGGTCGAACGTCGATGGCACGCGCAACTTGCTCCAAGCCGCCCAGAACGCCGGTGTCGAGCGCGTGGTCTATACCAGCACGGTGGGGTGCATCGGGATTCCGCATGGCGGCATGGGGAACGAGGATAGCGCCGTCCGGCTCGAAGACATGGTGGGAGACTACAAGCGCTCGAAGTATCTGGCGGAGCAGGCGGCGCTCGAATTCGCGCGCGGCGGGCTTCCGGTGGTCATCGTGAACCCCACCGCTCCCATCGGCGATCATGACGTGAAGCCTACCCCCACCGGCAAGATCGTGGCCGATTTTCTACGTGGCGGCATGCCGGCGTTCATCGACACGGGGCTGAACGTGGTGGATGTGCGCGACGTTGCCGCGGGGCACTTGCAGGCCTGCGAGCGCGGCCGGGCGGGAGAGCGGTACATTCTGGGGTCCGAGAATTTGACGCTGGCGGAGATTTTCGGGAAGCTGGCGAAGATTACGGGCCGCAAGGCGCCCACCCTGCGGCTCCCTTACGCGGTGGCGTGGTGCGCGGGCGTGTGCAGCACGGCATGGGCGGACCTAACCGGCAGGCCGCCGCGCGTGCCCCTGAACGGGGTCCGCATGGCCCGCAAGAAGATGTGGGTGACCGACGAGAAGGCGCGGCGCGAGCTGGGTTGGAAGCCCGGTCCGGCGGAGACGGCGCTGGCCCGCGCCGTGGAGTGGTTCCAGAGGTGAGATTACTTCTGATCGCATCCGCCCCGATGGAATTCCGCGGCATCCTGGCGCGCGCCGAACAGGCGCGGCCAGCGCGGTTACCCGTGGATTGGGCGCGCTTGGCCCGGCTGGGCGGCCATGAGTTGCTGCTGGTCGCCAATGGAGCCGGGGCCAGGCGAGCCGCCTCGGCGGTGGACGCGGCGGGGGAGACGTTCCAGCCCGACTCCGCCATCAGCACGGGGTTTTGCGGCGCGCTCGACCCCCGGCTCGGCGTGGCGGACGTAGTGGTGGGAACCAGCGTGGCGGCGGCGGATCGCCGCTACGCGGCGCTGCCGGTTTCGAGCGCGGCCGCTCATCGCAGCGGCGTGGTTTGTTCGATTGACCGGGTCGCGCAAACGGCGGAGGAAAAGCGCCGTCTGCGCGCCGGCGGAGCGATGGTGGTGGAAATGGAGGCTGCCGGGGTGGCCGCGCGCGCCCAAGCTCGGGGGTTGCCGTTCCATTGCATCCGGGTAGTCACCGATCTGGCGGACGAAACTATGGCGAATGACTTCAATGCGGCCCTGCGCTCGGACGGCCACTTCGATACAATGGTAATTCTAAGAGCAACATTGCGCCGTCCTTTGGCCCGGCTGCCGGAGTTGTGCCGGCTGCGCCAGCGTTCAGTCCGGGCCGCGTGTGTCCTGGGAGATTTTATTGCCGACTGCCGATTCTGACCCGAGTGCTGTACCCGAAACCATGCACGCCGCCGTCTATCGCGGGCAGAGCGTGGTCAGCGTCGAGGAGATCCCCACGCCCGCCATCGGCCCTGGGGAGATTCTGATACGGGTGGAAGCTTGTGGCATCTGTCATACCGACCTCAAGAAGATCGAGCACAACTTGCTGGCGCCGCCGCGGGTGTACGGGCACGAAACGGCGGGAGTCGTGGCGGCCGTCGGGGCCGGCGTCGCGAAATACCAGCCGGGCGACCGGGTGGTGGCATTTCATCACATCCCGTGCCTCGGATGCTTCTATTGCCGGCGCAAGATTTACGCCCAGTGCCCGGTGTACAAGAGAGTCGGTATTACGGCGGGCTTCGAGCCGGCGGGAGGAGGGTTTGCGCAGTACGTGCGGGTGATGGACTGGATTGTGGAACGCGGCGTGGAGCGCATTCCCGACGGAGTTTCCTTTGAGCGCGCCACTCTGGTGGAGCCGCTGAATACGTGTCTGAAGGCCGTGGTGCAATGCGATCCCCAGCCGGAGGATTTCGTGGCGATCCTGGGGCAGGGGCCTATCGGTCTGATGTTTACCATGCTGGTGAAGCGCCGGGGCGCCCGCGTCGCGGCCACCGATACCATAGCCGAGCGATTGCGGGTTGCGGCCAGGTGCGGCGCGGAATTCACCTGGGACCCCAGCACCACGGATGTCGCCTCGGAAGTTAAGCGCCTCACCGGCGGGCGCGGCGCGGACCTGGTGATCGTGGCGGTTTCCGCGCGCGGCATCGTCGACCAGGCGATGGCTTGCTCGCGCCCCGGCTCGCGTATCCTGCTTTTTGCCCAAACTTCGGCCACCGAACGCATCGAGGCTTCGGGAGCGGACATTTGCGTAGGTGAACGCAGCCTCCTGGGGTGCTATAGTGCATCAGTGGACCTGCAAGCGGAGTCCGCGAACCTGGTTTTTGGCGGTGGAGTCCCGGTTGAGGAGTTGATCTCTCACCGGTTGCCGTTGGTTAAAATCCGTTCAGGAATTGATTTGGCATTGCATCCAGGACCTAAATCGTTGAAAATAATCGTTCAGCCACAGAGGTGGTCATAGTGAATAGCCAGATGATGGCTGCCGTGCTTTATGGCAAAGAACACTTGCAGGTGGAGCCGGTAGCCGTTCCGACAATTAATCGCGGAGACATTCTCGTACGAGTGAAGGTGGCGTTGACGTGCGGCACCGATGTCAAGGTCTTTAGCCGTGGATATCACGCCCGGATGATCGTGCCCCCGGCCGTGTTTGGGCACGAGCTGGCCGGCGATGTAGTCGCGGTAGGCGAGGATGTCACGAAGTTTTCCGTTGGGCAGCGCGTGGTGGCGGCCAACTCGGCCCCCTGCGACCAGTGTTTTTTCTGCCGGCGCGGGTTGCAGAATCTGTGCGAGGACCTGCTGTTCAACAACGGCGCCTACGCGGAGTACATCCGGATTCCGGCGCGCATCGTCGAACGCAATACCTATCTCATTCCCGGGCACGTGGGGTATAGCGACGCGGCGCTGGTGGAGCCGCTGGCCTGCGTGGTTCGCGGCTTCGAGGAAACCGTTCCGAAGGAAGGCGACACCATCGCCATCATCGGGCTGGGCTCCATCGGCTTGATGTTCGCCAAGCTGGCCAAGCTTTACGGCTGCCGCGTGATCGCGGTGGGGCGGCGCAAGTCCCAGCTCGACCGGGCGGCCGCGCTGGGCGTCGACGAATTGATTGCGGTGGAAGGCGACACCAGCCCGGTCGGCGCCATCCGCGGGCTGACGCACGGCCGCGGCGTGGATATCGCCATCGAAGCCGTGGGCAAGCCTCAGACTTGGCAGTGGGCCGTGGACATGGCGCGGCGCGGCGGCACGGTGAATTTCTTCGGCGGCTGCCCCAACGAGAGCAAGGTCAGTCTCGACACGGCCCTGCTGCACTACTCCGAAATCACCTGCAAGGCCAGCTTCCACCATACCCCGGCCTATATCCAGAAGGCGCTCGACCTGGTTTGCGCGGGGCACATCGCGGCCTCCTTCTTCGTCAATCGCGAAGAACCGCTCACCAACCTCCTGGAGGTGATGCGCCACTTGATGAGCCACAACGGCCACCTGAAAACGGCGATTGTTCCGTAGGTGCCGAGCGTGGGCACACGCGCGTTTCTGCTCCCCGCCGACTTCGTAAGGTCGCCGGAGGCGCTTCGCACCCCGTACGCCGCCGAGGAAGCCCTCGCTTATACCCGCTGGCTGGCCCGGTGTCACTACGAAAACTTTCACGTGGTGAGCTTTCTGCTTCCCCGGCGGTTGCGCCAGGATTTCTACAATGTGTATGCCTATTGCCGCTGGGCCGACGACCTGGGCGACGAGATGGGCGGCCGCGCCGAGAGCCTCCGGCTGCTGGAATGGTGGCGCGCGGAACTCGACGCCATGTACGCGGGCCGCGCCACGCACCCGGTTTTCGTGGCCCTCATCGGGACCGTGCGCAAGCATGCCATTCCGCGGCAGCCTTTCGCGGACCTCATCCAGGCCTTCGTTCAGGACCAGACGGTCGCCCGATACCGCGATTGGGAAGAGCTGTTCCGTTATTGCCGCTATTCCGCCAACCCGGTGGGCCGCCTGGTGCTGCACCTCTGCGGCTACTCCGACGCCGAGCGGCAGCGGCTCTCGGACGCCACCTGCACCGCCCTGCAACTCGCGAACTTCTGGCAGGACGTGACCGTGGACCTGCTCAAGGACCGCGTCTACATTCCGTTCGATGTGATGGAGCGGCACGGCTATACGGTTGAAGAGCTGTGCGCGCGGCGGTTCACGCCCGCGTTTCGCGAAGTGATGCGGGAAATCGTGGAAAAGGCGCGCGACCTGTTTATGGAAGGGCTGCCGCTCTCCGGAATGGTCGGCCGGCGGCTGGCGCTCGATCTGGATTTGTTCAGCCGCGGGGGCCTACGGGTGCTGGAAAAAATCGCACGGCGGGATTACGACGTGCTCACCGCGCGGCCCGCCATTTCCAAGGCCGAGCGCGCGCGGCTGCTGCTGGGCTCGCTGGCGCGCACGGCCTTCTCGCGGGCGGCCTCATGAACCCCGTCGAGCAATCCTACGAGTACTGCCGGCGCGTGGCGCGAACCCGCGCCAAAAACTTCTACTACTCGTTCCTGCTGCTGACGGCGCAACAGCGCAAAGCCATGTGCGCCATCTATGCCTTCATGCGCCATTGCGACGATCTGAGCGACGAGCCCGGCGCCACGCGCGCGGCCCTCGAGCGCTGGCGCGGGGAGCTCGAGGATGCGCTCGAGGGCCGCTTCAGCGGGCATCCCGTCTGGCCGGCGTTCCATCACACGGTTCGCCGCTTCGGCATCCCGCACGACTATTTCCGCGCCATGATCGATGGCGTGGTTTCCGACCTGGAGCCGCGCCGCTTCGAAACGTTCGACCAACTCCAGCGCTATTGCTATCAAGTGGCCTCGGTGGTGGGGCTGACCACCATCCACATCTTCGGCTTCGACACGCCCACTGCCCTGCCTCTGGCCGAAAAGTGCGGCGTCGCCTTCCAACTCACGAACATTCTGCGCGACATCCGCGAAGACGCGGATCGCGGCCGCATTTATCTGCCCGCCGAAGATCTGCGGCGCTTTGGCGTGACCGAAGAGGACTTGCGCGCGGGCCAGCGCAACGCGGCGTTTCTGGAGTTGATGCGGCACGAAGCGGCGCGGGCGCGCGCCTATTACGAGCAATCGCGGCCCCTGCTCGACCTGATTCACCCGCGCAGCCGGCGGGCGCTGTGGGCCCTGATTTCGATCTACTCGCGGCTGCTCGAGCGGATCGAGAGCAGCGGTTACGACGTGTTCTCGCACCGCGTGCGGCTCTCTGCTCTGGAGAAGTCCTGGATCGTGGTGCGAGGGCTGGCTAGGTAGCCGATGTGCGTTCAGAGCCGCGAACGTTAGAGAGCGGTTTCCGACTCGACGAGCAAGCTTAACTGGCGCGGGTCGTGCGCGGGCGGCTTGGGCGGGGCCAGCGGCTGGAGATCGTCGAGGTTGGGGTCGAACCTGCGGATCAACTGATTCAGCTTGAGGGAGGCCTCCCAAATATCGAAAAGCAGGTTGCACCGCGGGCAACCGCCCCGGATGCCGCCTTGCCCGTCGACAGCGGGATTAAATCGCTTGTGCCTGGAGCAGCGTCCTTCGAACTTTCTGGATCGGATCTTCAAAGCGGTCAGGTCTTTTCGACGTCTTTTTCAAGGTCGCCTTTCAACGCGGTCTTAAAGTTGCGTATGCCTTCGCCAAGCCCTTTGGCCACTTCCGGAATCTTTTTCCCTCCAAATAACAGCGTGGCGACCGCGAGGATCACCAACAACTCCGGCCAACCGATGGATTCGAGCATTCCTTACCTCACTATCGTCCAATAGACGCTTCCAGTGTAACCCGTGTTACCGCCGGCTGTCGCGGTACAATCCGAATGAATGCCGTCCGCACGCCATATCCGCTGGGCCAAGTTCCGCGTATTCACCGTCTCCGCGGCGGCGGTGGTCATCCTCTCGATACTTGCGTACCTGCTGACCGGGGGAACGCTGCTGACGAAGAGGGCCCCGATGTATCTCTACATTCCCGATGCCACGGGGCTGGGACCGGGAGCGCCGGTCCGGGTGGATGGCATCGGCGTCGGCAAAGTGCGGTCGGTGGCCCTCTCCGGCTCGACCGAGCCCAACCGCGTCGTGAAAGTGACACTCACCGTGGAGCGCGACCGGCTGGCCAGCATCCCGGACGATTCCACGGCCCAAATCGCGTCCGAAACCATGATTGGCGACCAGTTTGTAGACATCTCGAGCGGAACCAGCCGGCACTTCGTCTCCGCGGGCGGAGAAATTGTCTTCAAGGGCTCGCCGGACTTGCTGAAAGGCCTCGATATCGGGCAATTCGAACAACGTCTCAAGGTCGTCAGCGCGCTGCTGGACGATATCGAGCAGGGCCGCGGCGATCTGGGACAGTTCGTCCAGGGCGACCAGATGTATAGCGATCTGCGCAAACGCTTCGCGCAGATCGAAAGCGGCATACGCGCGGCCGCCAGCACCACCAGCAACGTGGGCCGCGAGCTTCATACCGACCAGCTCTACCAGCAGATCAGCCAGCCGCTCATAGAGTTGGATCGCACCCTGGCGCGCCTCCAATCGGGGCAAGGCAGCGCCGGCCAGCTTCTTCGCGACAGCGCGCAGTACGAAAAGCTGCGGAGCGATATGGAGGACCTGCGGCGTTCGATCGCGGATCTTCGCGCGGCGGAGTTCATACAGTCGGACAGTCTGTACGCCGATTGGAACCGCCGAGTGCTGTCGCTGATTGAGAGCGTCGATGCCTTCAACCGCGGCCCGGCGATGACCACTTCGCAAGCCTACGACAGCCTCGACGGGTCGGCCCGCGAATTACGGGACACGGTGCGGGACTTCCGCCAGAATCCGCGAAAATTCATGCGGTTGAAGGTGTTTTAGAGCAGGGGGCCCCTGTAAGCTGAAAGCTGCATGCCCCAGATCTCTTTCGAAGTTGTCGCCGAGTGCCCCCATACGCGGGCGCGTGCCGGGCTGCTGCACACGCCGCACGGGACCATCGAGACCCCGGTCTTCATGCCGGTGGGGACACAGGCCACCGTCAAAGGCCTCAGCCAGCGCGACCTGGCCGACGATCTCGGCGTGAAGATCCTGCTGGCCAACACCTACCATCTTTACTTGCGCCCGGGGCATGAGACCATCCGCCAGTTGGGCGGGCTGCACCGCTTCATGTCCTGGCCCAACGCCATCCTCACGGATTCGGGCGGCTACCAGGTCTTTAGCCTGAGCGGCATGCGCAAAATCCTCGACCACGGCGTCGTATTCCGGTCGCATCTCAATGGCGATCTCCACACCTTCACTCCGGAATCCACCGTCGATGTGCAGCTTGCCTACGGCAGCGACATCCTGATGGCGCTCGATGAATGCCCGGAGTACCCGGTCAGCCGCGAGTATGCGCGCCAGAGCATGCAACGCACCGTCGGGTGGGCGCGGCAGGCGAACGAGCATTACCGGCGGCGCATAGCCGAAAGCCCCACGCGGCACGCGCTCTTCCCCATCGTGCAGGGATCCATGTTCCCGGACCTGCGGAAGGAATGCGCCACCGCGCTGGTGGACCTGGGGAGCGATGGCTATGCCATCGGCGGCCTCTCGGTCGGCGAACCGCGCCCGCTCAGCCTGGAGATGGTGGAGGCCACCGAAGACATTCTGCCGCGCTCGCGGCCCCGCTACGCCATGGGCGTCGGAATGCCCGCCGAACTCGCCGAGTACGTGGCCCGCGGCGTGGATATGATGGATTGCGTGCTGCCGTCGCGGAACGCGCGCAACGGCTGCCTGTTCACCTCCGAGGGCCGGGTGATCATCAAGCACGCGCGCTATAAGGATGACGGGCGGCCCCTGGACGAGCGCTGCAATTGCTATACTTGTACCCGATACTCCCGAGCGTACCTCCGCCATCTGTTTCTTTCCGGGGAGATCCTGTTTGCGGCGCTGGCGACGCGGCACAACATTCGCCGGTACCTTGACATCATGGCCGAGATCAGGCAGGCTATAATATCGTTGTCATTTCCAGAATACTTGAAGTGTGTGCGCTCGGCCTCGCTTGAAGCCGGGTGATCCCCATTTGGTTAAAACGTGGTTCTGAATCTGTTCTTTCAGTCGGCGTCGCCCAACTCCCTACTGGGATTCTTGCCCATCCTTCTGATCTTTGGTATTTTCTATTTCCTGCTGTTCATGCCCATGCAGCGCCAGCGCAAACAGACACAGAAGATGCTGGCCGGCCTGCAAAACGGCAATACGGTCGCCACCAGCGGCGGCATCATCGGAACCATCGTCGCCATCGAGGATGATACCCTGGTGTTGCGCGTGAAACCGGACAACGTCAAGATCCAGGTGGCGCGAAGCTCGGTCTCGAGCATGATTTCAGGGGAAGGCAAGAAGTAGCGGCAATTCTAGAAACAGGCGTTAAACTCCCATGCGAACGAATCTAAGAGCGCGAACCGTGGTGATTGTGGCCACGATTCTGCTTTGCGTGTTCGGCATTATCGGTTTCCCCAAGTCGGCGGCCGACCTGGTGCAGAACGTGAAGAACAACATCCAGCTTGGGCTGGACCTCAAGGGCGGCAGCCACCTGGTGCTCCAAGTCCAGGTACAGGACGCCGTCAAAGCGGATGCCGACCAGACCATGGAGCGCCTCAAGGAGGATCTCCGCAAGCAGAGCATCACCTGGGCCAGCATGGATCGCAACGATCCCACGCGGGTTGAGGATGCCGATAACGTCGAGGTCTACGTCAAGGGCGTCCCGGCCACCCAGTCGAGCTCCTTCCGCGGCATGATCAACGACCGGTATGCCACCTATGTGCTGACGGCGCAGAACTCCAGCGACTATTCGATGCGGCTCAAGCCCTCCGAGCTGGTGGCCCTCAAGCGCGACACCGTGGAACGAACCATCCAGACCATCGGCAACCGCATCAATCAGCTCGGGCTGACGGAGCCATCGGTGCAACAGTACGGGCGGGCGGGCGATCAGTACCAGGTACTGGTACAGTTGCCGGGCGTGGACGATCCGGCGCGCGTCAAGGAACTGATCGGCACGGCGGCCGTTCTGGAAATTACCGAAGTCAAGGACGGGCCTTTCGCCAGCCGCGAAGCGGTCCTCTCTCAGCATGGCGGCGTGCTGCCGCTGAATACCAAGATGGCCAAGTCCAAGCCGCGTGGCGCCCAGGAAGGCGAGCAGTGGTACCTGGTGGGCAAGACCCCGGTGATCACCGGCCGTGAAATGCGCAATGCGCGGCCCAGCCAGGGCGACATGCGAAAGTGGGAAACCAACTTCACCCTGTCGCCCGACGGCGGTAAGCGCTTTGGCCGCTTCACGGAAGCCAATATCGGCAACAAGCTGGCCGTGGTTCTGGACAACAATATTGTCAGCGTCGCCGTAATCGAATCCAGAATCGAAGATGCCGGCCGCATTGAAGGGCTGAGCAGCGAAGAGGAGGCCGTGGATCTGTCCCGCTACCTCCGGTCGGGTTCGCTGCCGGCGGGCGTTCAGTACCTCGAGGAGCGCTCCATCGGGCCTTCCCTCGGCGCCGATTCCATCCATGAGGGTCTCGTGGCTGGTATCGTCGGATTGCTGGCCGTAGTGGTTGTCATGCTCGTCTACTATAAACGTAGCGGCGTGAATGCGGTCCTGGCGCTGGTGCTCAACACGGTTGTGCTTATGGCGGCGCTCTCCTATTTCCACGCCGTTCTGACGCTGCCCGGTATCGCCGGAGTCATTCTGACCATTGGCATGGCGGTGGATTCGAACGTACTGATATTCGAGCGTATCCGCGAGGAGTTGCGGTCGGGCAAGGCAGTCATCGCGGCCGTGGATACGGGTTTCAACAAAGCGTGGTGGACCATTGTCGACACCCACGTGACCACCGTGGTTTCGTGCGCCTTCCTGTTCCTGTTCGGGGAAGGGCCGGTGCGCGGATTCGCGGTAACGCTGGTCATAGGGCTGATCGCCAACATTTTCACGGCAGTTTTCGTTTCCAAGACGATTTTCGACTACGAGCTGTCCGGACATCGGCGTATGGAGGCACTAAGTATTTGAGCGGCAGTGGCTTACGGGGATCGCTCTGACGGTGGGAACAAACGGTAAAGGGCTGGTGTCAAAGTTAAATTGAAGCGCACCAGCACGGCATGTGTCGATGGAATTATTTAAGAACACTGACTTCGACTTTCTGGGCAAGAAGTGGCCCTTCATCATCGCTTCGCTGGTGCTGACGGCGGCGGGGTTTGCGAGTATCGCCGTGAGGCACGGGCTCAAGTACGGTATCGATTTCAAAGAGGGCGTCCTGATGACGGTCAAGTTCGCCTATCCGCCGCCGCTCGACCAGATCCGCACCGCCATGGCGAATTCGCAGAAGATCAAGGGCGAGGTGAGCGTACAGAATTTCACCGGCAGCGGCGCCGAGAACGAGGTCGAGATCGGAACCGAAGCCCAGGAAGAGGGCCAGTTAAACGTCAACCGCCAGGACATGCAGGATGTTCTGAATGCGAGGTGGGGGCAGACCGCCGGGAAGCTCGACTTCAACAACGCCAGCCAGCAGGTGGTGGCCGATCGTTTACGCGACCCCCTGGCTCGCGCGGGCGTCGCCATGAGCGACCAGCAGTTGCAAAAACTGGCCAAAGACATGCTCGATTTCCGCGATACCCCGCCGCGATCCGGATTGATCACAAATTTTTCTCAGTTGACATCCGTTCCGGGCATAAATCCTGGTATTATGAACACTCTTCAGCAGGAGTGTTATCTGGCGCCGTTTCACATTTTGAAAGTGGAGATGGTCGGACCCAAAGTGGGCGCGGAGTTGAGGAACAAGGCCGTGTTGGCCACTTTATACGCGCTCGCTGGGATGTTGGCGTACATCTGGTTCCGGTTCGAGTGGATCTATGGCTTGGGGGCCGTAATCGCGTGCTTCCACGATACCCTCATCACCATCGGGCTGTTCTCCCTGTTCGGTAAAGAGATCTCCATGACGGTCATCGCGGCCCTGTTGACACTGGTGGGCTATTCGATGAACGATACCATCGTGATTTTCGACCGTATCCGGGAGAACCTGAAGATCTCGCGGCGCGATCCGCTGGAAAAGGTGATGAACC
>OCZT010006079.1_pt1 | contig 11979 bp, 15 predicted proteins | sample 1539031 | NCBI WGS metagenome assembly OCZT01 (sample SAMEA3539308, study PRJEB22396) | soil metagenome | biome: tundra; feature: field; material: soil | place: USA | collected 2010-05 | depth 0.15 m
ATTGCCGATACCGGAATTTTGGTTAAAATATTTTTTTTAGAACGATAAATAAGCTATTTTTGAGGGGTTATAAAACAATAAAAGATCAGCAGGGTAAATCAGATGAAATATTTCAAATTTGTAATTGTGTTTTTAGCGTTTCTGCTGATCATCACTTTATACGACATCAATAATTTTCTCAGCATCGGCATCGTCTCACTTTTTTTAATTGTCAACATCACCATTTTTATTTTTGTGAGCGATAATATCATCGTCGGCTGCCGGAATATTTTCGGATTATTATCCGTAGAAACCATTGTTTATTGGGTCACGCTGTCCATCATAAAACAAATGGAATTCGTTGCCGATTATCCAAAAATAGATTTTGCCGGAATAACCAGTTCCCTGATATTCAGTTCTGGAGTATCGGTTTTTTTCTTCCTTTTCTTTTTGATAATAAACTGGGTATGGAATGGAAGTAAATTTTGATTTTTGCATCAGAAAGTTTTTGGTGGATAAAATTTAAAATTTCTATTTTTTTATCTCTGATAATTAAACTATTTTTGTAACCTCAATTCCAACAATCGGAATTATCTATTAATAAATATGAAAAAAATAGTACCTCTTTTAGCCCTCCTTACAGTTGTTATGGTGTTGAGTTTATACGATGTAAATAATTTTTTAAGCGTAGGCATGTCAGCACTTTTCCTTGCCATAAACGTTGTAGGATTTATAATTTTCGGACACAATACCTTCATTGTTTTCAGAAATATTTTTGGATTACTGGCAGTAGAATTATTGGCTTATGGCGCCGGATTTACCATGTATCTCCGAGGTTCATATTCCGCCGAACATCCGATGATAGATGTATTAGGAATTGGTACTTCGCTGATGTTTTTTGTTGGAATATCGGTATTTTTATTCCTGTTTTTCCTCCTTGTTCATTGTGTTAAAACCAGAAGAGCATAACTCGCAATCCGAATCCTGGTTTAAACAGCTTTTTTCAGTCCGATAATCCCCACAATGATGAAGGCAAAACAAATTATATCGGTAATATGCAATGGAACTTTGAGCACAATTGTATCAACAAGTTTTAATCCAATCAAAACCGTAGCCATCCAGATAGCAAATGCCACCGATGTCGGGATTCCCTTCATTGCGTAAGACAAACAGATGATATTTGCAACACCAAAAACTATGTATCCAATCAATGGAGCGATTATTTTCAGATTATTAACATCCTCGAAATAAAGTTTTACATTGGTGCCAAGGATTTTTTTCACGTCCATATATTTCAACGAATAAGTCCATGCAATTTCAAATGTTGATGCTGAAAGAAGAAACACCCAATTTAATAATTTCATACCGCGTGATTTTGCTTTGACGGCAAATTTAGTAAAATTCGTTGGCTAAGCAGTTGATTTATTCCCCGAATTAATCGCTTTCTTGAAAAATGAAATAATATTCGGGCGAAGATTGAAATACCAACGCAATGATTTTTTATCTCTCAGCTTCTTCTCATCAAATCGCTTGATAGAAAAAGCATGTTGAAGGAAATAATCTTTCGGAAACTCATAATATAAACCATATTCTTTGGGCTTATGATCAGGAAGATAAGCCGTTCCGAACATCCAATCCCATATCGCAAACTTAGTGGAGTAATTCGCAAAAAAAACTTCATTATGATTTGCATGATGCCACAGATGCATCTCCGGTCCGTTGATAACTCGCTGCAGTTTCCCTGAATGAACATCAATATTGCAATGAATATACATACCCCAAACGGCATCAATCAACGCTTTTATCGGAACCACCACCGGATCAGCCCCTAAAATAACAATCGGGGCGAACTCAATAGTTTGATTAATGATGATTTCGAGTGTATTCGAGCGGGTTCCAGCAATCCAGTCAATAGTTTTATTCGAATGATGCGCCTCATGAGTGCGCCAGAGGATTTTTGAATTATGTTGCCACCGATGAAACCAGTAAATATAGAAATCATGAACCACTAAAAAGAACAAAACCTGGCACCAGACGGGCCAATCAGTAACAATGTGCAAGGACGAAAGATGAAAATGAACATCAATGGGAAGAATGATGTAACTGAAAATCAGAATCTTCAGAAAATAGCTTTGAATCAAGCCATACCAGACAAAATCAACCCAAAATCCCTCTCGAAAAACAGGTAATCCCTTTCGATATGGAAATTTTCGTTCTAGTAAAATAAGGATGATGGAACATGTGATGAGGATGATGGTTGTAATTACATTTACATTAAAAAAACTCATGCCATAAAAATTATTAATTGCTCTTCGATACCTCTCTTCTTAGTCGTTTTAAAGCGCCCATTTCACTTTCATAAACTTTTTTTACACCATCACCCATCGAAGCTTCGATATCTCTTATGTCTCTCACCAATCTCTGCATTCCCGGGGGTTCTACAGATGCAGCTTGGTCCGATCCCCACATGGCACGGTCAACCGTGAAGTGTCTTTCTACAAAGCATGCACCCAAAACAACAGCGGCTAATGTTGTTGCCAATCCTGTTTCGTGCCCGGAGTAACCTATTGGGGTTTCGGGATACATTTTTTGTAAAGTATTTATCATTTTCAAATTCAATTCCTTCGGCGGGCAGGGATAAGATGACGTGGAATGGGCAATCATCAGCTTTTCCAATCCGAATTTATCAGTGGCGGCTTTTATTTCATCCATTGTTGACATCCCTGTCGATAATATGTAGGGCTTTCCGGTAGATTTTACTTTTGAAATTAAATTATAATCAGTTAAAGATGCCGATGCCATTTTGTAAAAAGGCGTATTGAAGTCTTCCATGAAGTCAACCGCTTCTTCATCCCAGCAAGAAACTAACCAATCGATGCCTTTTTCTTTGCAATGTGCGTCAATCGCTTCATAATCATTCTTGTCGAATTCAACTTTGTAACGATAATCGATGTAAGTCATCCTTCCCCAGGGAGTATCACGCTCTAAGTTCCATTGATCTTTAGGAACGCATAATTCAGGGGTGCGCTTTTGGAACTTTGCGGCATCGCATCCGGCAGCAGCGGCTTCGTCAATTAATTTTTTTGCAATGTCGAGAGAACCATTGTGGTTTATTCCGATTTCCGCGATGATGTAACAGGGTTGTCCCTGACCTATCGCTCTGTTTTCTCTGATATGAATAGTTTTCATTTGATATTATTTTTATTTTTTATTCGGATTTATTTTAGAATTGATAAAAAGATAGATTATTAAATTGCCGTCCAACCACCATCAACGACAAGATTTGCTCCAGTCATGTATGATGATGCATCACTTGCAAGGAAAATGATAGCTCCTTTGTAATCCGATGGAGTCGCCATCCTTTTCAGAGGCGTTTTTTGACTATAATTATTAATAAAAAACTCATCCTGATTATTTTCTACCCCTCCCGGTGACAATGAGTTGACCCTAACATTTTTTTCTCCCCAATAAGCCGCAAGAAATCTTGTAAAACTAATAACTGCGCCTTTAGTAGTTGGATAAGATGCTGATTTATAAAACTTTTGATTGCCGTTTTCATCCTTATAAATACCTTGATCAGGTGCAACAATGCCATAGGTAGAAGCAATATTGATGATGCTTCCAGATTTCTTCTCAGCCATCACAGTTCCAAATACTTGTGAACACAAAAAGACACCTGTCACATTTACATTTAAAGATTTTTGCCATAAATCTAATGGATAATTCTCAAACTTGCTTTGCTCTGCGGCAAGAAGAGGGCTTTCGAACATATCATTGATTGCGGCATTATTAACCAGGATGTCTATTGTATTGTATTTTTCGAGGATGATTTTCTTAGCCCCATTTAAAGAATTAACATCAGCCACATCCAAAGATATTCCCAAATGATTTGAACCAAGTTTTTTAGCAAATGATTTACAATTATCTTCATTCAAATCAGCAACTACCACATTTGCACCCGCCTCCGCCAATGCTTTGCAATGTTCTTTGCCAATCAATCCCAAAGAACCCGTAACAATGGCAACTTTATTCTTTAATGAAAACATTAATTGGATTTATTATTCCTTAACTAAAGCAGCTTTAGGTTTCATATTAAAGTTACTAACCTTTCTGAAGACTGCTTCAACAGGTTCTCCCTTTAACATGGCAGCAACATTATTATCCTGAATTGCTTTTTTGAGGATTGGCAACACATCTGCATAAGCTTTTAACGTATATTCAATATCAGCATCCGTGTGGCTGAAGCACATATTATGAAAACCTCCCCAAAGAATTCCTCTCTTAATCATCTCTTGCTGAACAAGAGATTTCAATTCCAATGGATTACCTGCAGATGCATCAAAAGGAACAATCGTGCGGCAATCATAACCTGAACATTTAGTATAGTTGGAAATTCCTAAATCACTTGCAATCTTATTATATCCAACTTTCAATTTATTTCCTTGTTTTGCTATATATGCAGAAACATTTTTATCTTTCATTTCAGTAATGGTTGCAATCGCCGCTGCTAATGATAATGCTTCTCCACCAAACGTGGTAAAGAAGAATACGTCATTAACGAAGAGCTGCATAACATCTTTTCTTCCTGTTAATAAAGAGATAGGCATACCATTCGCAAATGCTTTTGAATAGACAGCAAGGTCGGGAGTAACACCAAAATACTGTTGTGCACCACCAAGAGCAACTCTGAAGCCTGTCCACATTTCATCAAAAATAAGAAGCGTTCCATTTGCAGTACAAACTTCTTTTAGTTCTTGCAGAAAATTATTCTTCGGTTCTTCAAAGACGAATGGTTCTAATATTACACATGCCGTATCATCATCCAAAGAATCTTTTACAGAATTAATATCATTGTAATCAAAGGTATTGCTCAAAGAAGCTATCTCATCAGGAATACCTTTATTGCGACTTGTAACTCCGATATACCAATCATGCCAGCCATGATAACCGCAGCACAAAACTTTCTTTCGTCCTGTGAATGCTCGTGAAACTCTAATAGCAGCGCTGCAAACATCAGCGCCACTTTTACTTATTCTTATAGATTCAGCATTTGGAACAATCTCATGAATCATCTCTGCAAGGGTTACTTCCAACTCATGCATCAATGAAAAAGTAATTCCATCTTTTAATTGATTGATGATTGCCTGATCAACTTTATCATAACAATAGCCCAGAGATATCGGACCAATTGCCATGTTATAATCAAGGTATTCGTTGCCATCAACATCCCAAACGTGAGACCCTTTGCCTCTTTTTAAATATTTAGGAGCTACTCCTTTTATGTATTGACCCGGTCCTTTTGCAAGGGTTTGTGTTACCGGAGTCATTATTTTCAATGCCCTTTCATACAAGTTATTTGATTCTGTAATGTCAGGATAACTTTCGTTAAATGATACTGTATTTGCCATAATTTATATTGTTTTTTGTAATAATAATTCTAATTCTCTTGTTGCATGCTCTGCGATTTTCTCAGGTGTGAACTCTTCATATTCTAATACTTCACTCAATAATGCAGGCTTGAACCATCTTTCTCTCAAAGCCATTGGAAAAACGTTTGCAGTCATTTTATTTTTCAAGAATATTTCTGCAAGTATTGAATATAATCCACCGGTTAAAAAATGATCTTCGACAGTTACGATTAAATTTGTTTCATTAGCAACATTAAGGATTAATTCTTCATCTATTGGTTTCAGACTTCTGATATTAATTAATCCAACAGAATATCCTTGCACTTCTAGTATTGTTTTTGCCTTCATTGTATTTTCAAAGAGCAGTCCATAAACCAAAAACGTAATATCATTTCCTTTTGAAATCTCTTCTGCTTTGCCAATTTCGAAAGGGATATGTTGATATTGATAATCCGTTTTACGATGATTGATTCTAATGTATGAGGGGGATGTTGAATTGATAATTTCGGGTAGCATTGCAACCAAATCATTTTCATCTGCGGGTGCGAATACTTGCATATTTGGAATGCCTCTCAAAATAGACACATCCTCTATCGCCTGATGAGTTGGTCCATTTCCATCGGATAAAAACCCGGGAATAAATCCACATAACTTAACAGGCAGATTGGAAATTCCTAAATCAGTTCTGATAAATTCAAATGCACGCATGGTTAGGAATGATGCAAGTGCATGAACTACAGGTATTCTTCCTCTTAAAGCAAATCCTGCTGCAGCACCAATCATAGTTTGTTCGGTAATGCCAGTATCAATAAAACGATTGCCTAAATTCTTGGGCATATTTCTTACCAATGCACGGTTTTCTGCCGTCATTACTATAATGCGTTCGTCCTTTAGAGCTATCTCTGTTAATAATTCTTCGTATGTCATTTCTTACCGTACTATTAATGTTTCCGATTCTAATGTTGCATTTAATTCTCCATGCAATTCTTTTAAAAGGTCCTGAATTTCATCTGCATTAAAATTGCAAAACCATCTGTCTGCTCTTTCTTCGATGCTTGGCAAGCCTTTGCCTCGGATTGTATCCGCAATAATTACATTTACTTTTCCTGCATCATATTTTAATCCTTTGAAAGCAGTTTCCAGGGCTTCAAAATTATGTCCGTCAATTCTATTAACAGTGCAGTTGAAAGCTTTGAATTTATCTGCCAAAGGTTCCAATGGAATCAAATCTTCTGTTCTTATATTTGCCTGAAAATGATTCCTATCAACAAGGATTACAAGGTTATCCAATTTATAAGCATTAGCAACCAATATCGCTTCCCAGAAAGTTCCTTCGTTCATTTCTCCATCACCTGTTATCACAACAACTCTGTTGGTTTGATTTTTTAATTTGCAATCCATCGCAACACCTATTCCAACGGAAGGAAGATGCCCCAATGAACCTGAATGAAATTCAATTCCGGGAATATTTACATTCGGATGCCAGTAGATGGAATCCTTTGAAAGCAAATGATTTTTCAACCTATCTTTTTCTATAAATCCCAATTCGGCAAGCGTTCCATATAGTGCAGGCACATCATGTCCTTTTGATAAAAATAAATAATCACGGTTGGGGTCTTTGAGATTATTTGCGTTCACATTCAGATATTCGGAATAAAGAAATACAATCAAATCGGCGCAGGAAAGCGAAGCACCTGTAAAGCATCCTCCATTGGTGGACATCCTTATTATATGTTCACGAACGCGGGTGGCGAGGTCTTGAAGTTCTTTTATTTTTGTCTTATCCATTTATTAATTTGCTATGACTTTCGTTTGTTCGGGCTTTATTGTTTTTAATTCATCCAGATGATTTCGATACCAGTTTACGCCTGCAAATTTACTATTAATTGCTGCTATTTCAGGATGTTTATCCAAAAGATTTAAAATATCTTCCATCGAGAAAAGAGGATTCACAGGGTAAAGCATCTCATAAACTTTCTTTATAAAATCATAATCCTCTTTATAATCTATCGTCCAGCGATGGGACATGGAATAATCATTTTCTATCGAAACATTTCCGATTCTGAATTGTTCAGGATGCTCCCAGATGTAAGGTGTTGTATGCTCTCTTTCAAAATTCAAAGTTGCATTATTCCACGCAGCCATCAAAGATTTTATAGTCATCACTTCTACATCATTTCCATCGGGATAGGAGGCAGGATGAAGATTGCTCACATAATCATAAGCGCCGATATTATCCAAAAAGAAACGAATAACTTTATCAATAATCTTCGGATCAATCAAGGGGCAATCGGAAGGAATCTTTATCGCAATATCGGCATCATATCTCAAAGCAGCTTTATAATGTCTGTCCAATAAATCATGTTCATCGCCTCGGAAACAAAGAATATTTTCTTCTTTGCAAATGGATTCTATGATATCATCTTCCTGATTAATTGTTGTTGCAACCACAACGGTTCCTTTCAATTCAGAAGCATTGATTCTTTCTATCTGCCTCACAAAAAGATGTTTACCTTCAATTGGCAATAAAACTTTATCGGGCAGGCGGCTCGAACCTCTTCTCACCTGAACAATGGTTACAATTTTCGGAGTTTTAGTGGTCATTATTTATATCGCCTCAGCCAGTTTACTGAATATTTCTTCCGGTTTTTCAAGCTCTTTCAGGAAGTCTTTTTTATCGCCTTTAAATTCTATATATCGTTTACAAACCGCAGCAATTCTTTGTGCCGATGTTCCATTGTTTTGCATCGGAGTAAGTTTCCGGAGCTCATCCATATTAAAATAAGAATAAACTTCTTTGCCCCATCCTAAGCCGATATAAGCCGAAGTCGAATATTGAGTTATCAGCACATCGCAATTCGGAATCATTCCATCAACCATCCCTTCCGTAAATATCACAGCATTTTCGGGCGCATATTTCCGGAACTCTCTTATTGCCCTGTCTTGATTTTCGTTGGGATGGGTTTTAAAAATCAACTGCCTTCCTTTGGCAATCTTCACACAGTTTTTAATAAACTTTTTGCGGTTATCGAACCCATATAATTCACGAATATCAGAGGTGGCAACCAGCACATAATTCTTATAAGGCAAGTCAATACTTCGTTGTTTTTGATGATTATCAAAGTTCACAATGCCTGTTGCAATTATCTTTTCGGCATCTGTTCCTGAACTGACAAACTTTTCTTTATACCCCTCCGAACCGGCACAATAAACATCGGCACGATTCAGCGAACCATTGAGGGAAGTGCTGAACGTGAAACAGGGGTGCATCCTTAATTTCAGAACAATTTTGCTCCAGGTATTCAAGGGGTCGGTCATGCCTTCCTGAACCCAGATAGTTTTTAATTTCCAAACTCTTTTCGGGAAAATCATTTCAGTGCACATCACCACCAAATCATATTTATTGTCATAAACCTCCATCCTGAAATCATTCTTCAGGTTATGTTTCTTCAGGTATTCATCGGCTCTCAACCGGAAATGATCTGCCATCACGGTTGACTCAACCAGCTTCAGTTTCAGGATTAAATTAATGAAGGGATTGTTATCGAACAATTGGCTGAAATAACAATCATACTCAGGCAAACATTGCGAAATCTGATGCATCTGCGTGGTCTGATTGATGGAGCCAATAACAAAAAGTATCTTTTTCTTTTCCAAATTATTTATCTTCTGTGTAAAGTTAATGTAAACGCAAATGTATGGATAATATTTGTAATGGGATATTATTTTAAAGTTAATTTAAGATTAAGGGAAAAGGATAAACTCTAAAACACAAAAAAGCCACCCCGTGATTACGAAGAGGCTTTCTTATTTAAGATAGATAAATCTTACAAAATCCCTTTATCAACAGGAGCCGATGGATGGCTCATGCCCCATGTATTACTTACAAAGGTTACAAATTTCAACTTTACCATAGACAAAAGACCGGCAAAAGAAAATTTACGGCTTTTGCTCATCAAAAATGAAATCTGAGAATTTGTTGGAACAGGCAAAGAATTATTAACAAATGTAAATGTAACCTGATTTCCATGAAAAACAGGAGTCAAATCGCTTGTGTAAGTAATTCCGCCGAAATAATCAGCGCCTTTTTGAGGAACCATGTCAACATCCAACCCACCTGTTGCTACTGAATTTGCAGTTTTAACAATAGGAACATTTGGCTGAACAGCTTTGTCGCTGATATGCTTTGTGGAATTATAACCACTTGAAGCTATCGTTGCAGCATTTCCATTTGCGATGCTATCTACATAAGCAGCATCTTGTGTAAAAACACCAATCCACGCTTTTTCTGATAGTTCCAATGCTGCTATTAAACTTGGATTAGCATTGTGGGCATTAAGTTTAAGTTGTAAATCGGCATTGGCAGCAGTAAGGCTAAGTATGCCTGCTATAGCCACCGTAGGGTTTGGAAACAATAAAATCGCCAGAATCATTTGCGCTATTACATGATCTCCAAAGGTAATTTTTGAATCAACACTCATTTCTACAAAATCGTGTGAAACATGAACTTTAATTGCACTCATACTTTTTTTATTTATTTAATTGTAAATTTATTAATTTCCGTATTCGGAGGCGCAAACATAGAATTGTTTTGACAATATCCAATACATTTGAGAAAAGAATTATTTAAACGGAGTCTGTTTTCGATGAAAAGCGACCGCCTTTGAGACAATCGCGACCGCCTTTTGGAAATTACGACCGCCTTTGAGTCAAATGCGATCGCCTTTAAGTCAAACGCGACCGCCTTTGAGTAAGATGCGACCGCCTTTTGAAAATCGCGATCGCCTTTGAGTCAATCGCGACCGCCTTTTGGGTTTTTTACTTGTTTTCAGGTTTTTGGGGGATGAAAAAGGTTTTTTACACTATTATATATAGGGAGGTTTTTAAGGGTGATGAGGATGGGGTTGAAATATTTAATTACTTTTGTAGTTATATAGTTATGAAAAAAATAATTACAATAGCCCTTATTATGCTTAATTCATTTATTGGCTTATGCCAGGAAACTAAGTTAATGATTACAAAATATCGTGACTCTGAGCAAATAATGGAGAAATTCTATGTTTTAAAATCTGATGGAAAAACTAAACATGGAGAATATTTATTTTATGATAAGGCACCAGAGAATGATTACAAAAAATATAAAAATGATACTTCAAGATTAAAATATTTAATAAAAATAATAGGTAATTATGATAATGGGAAAAAGTCAGGACATTGGGTGCAAACAGGAAGTGAGGGTGATTATCTAAATGGTAAAAAAGTTGGGGTTTGGATTATTAATTGCATTGAGGATGGTCAGGTTAGTGAGCGATTTGATTATGATAATAATAAAAAACTTGAACCTTTTATCTTAGTAAGACTTCATTATCCAAAAAAATCATTGGAAAATGGCATACAAGGTTCAGTTACTGTTGCTTATAATGAACATTCAGATTGTACCATAACTGATATACACATTGAAAAAAGTCTTTCAGAAGATTGTGATGCCGAAGCAATAAAAGCTATTATAAAAACAGGAGAATTTTTAAAAAAATATGGGGTTAATTGTGAAGAAAAAGCTGAACATTCAGAGCTTAAATTTAAACTTAATTAAAAGGAATAGTCTTAATTTTGACCTCCATTATCCTCCTTCTTCCTCTTCTTCCGGTTCCGATACCAGATAATTCCTCCGGTGGCGCCGAGCAGATAAGGAAAACACAACATGTATAGAATGCCTTTATTTAATCCTCTGAAAAAACCTGTAAGAAAATTAACCCTTTACAGCAATTAAAAAGCACAATAAGGATATAATAAGTATCTTTGCAATCTGACAGATTAAAATGAACAAAGATGAACATATAAAATATTGGGTTGATATCGCAGAAAAAGATTGGGAAGTTTCTGAAGATTTATTCAATTCGAAGAAGTTTGTTTATTCTCTGTTTTTTGCACACCTGACTCTTGAAAAGCTTTGTAAAGCACACTGGGTAAAAAATAATGCAGAAAATCATCCTCCCCGAATTCATAATTTAGTTAAATTGATTTCAAACATTGATTTAGGGCTTTCGGAAGATGATTTTGCATTTATGGAAAGGATGAACGATTTTCAAATTGAAGGCAGGTATCCTGATTATCTGATGAAGATATATAAAGTTTGCACATCGGATTATACTAAAAATATTTTGGAGCAGGTTAAGATTATTAAAGAATGTTTACAAAAGAAATTGCAATAAAAAAAGTAGCTGATTTTGCTAAAGAATTAATCTCTTCGGGCATCAACCTGAAGAGGGTAATTTTGTTTGGTTCTTATGCGAAGAACAACCAGCACGAATGGTCGGATATTGATGTTGTTCTGGTAGCGGATGAGTTTACAGGATTTGGTTTTGAAGATCGTAAATACTTTTCTAAAATCAATATTAAAAAAGATTTTATTGACATTGAAACAAAAACTTTTCCTACAGATTATTTTGAAAAAGGAGACCCCTTTATAGAAGAAATAAGAAAAACAGGAATTGAAATTTCATTGCGCAAATGATATCAACTATTGACAAGTTTTGAGCCTGTCAGGATTCCCTCCCTACTCCTTCTTCCTCTTCTTCCGGTTCCGATACCA
>OCZT010006080.1_pt1 | contig 11978 bp, 21 predicted proteins | sample 1539031 | NCBI WGS metagenome assembly OCZT01 (sample SAMEA3539308, study PRJEB22396) | soil metagenome | biome: tundra; feature: field; material: soil | place: USA | collected 2010-05 | depth 0.15 m
CGCCAGTGACATTGGCCTGAAACCAAAGATTTTCAAGCACGGCTGCGGCTGCCGACACATTTTCCTTACGTGTCCCTATCTTGCCAGCAACCACTACCGGGGTCTGTTCATGGTGCCAGATGGGATTGGCAATATCCCACGGCGTTACGGCCATTAACTGAGCTGTTGCATTGGCGTAGCTTTCAATCGACCATTTCTTGAGAACATGGGAAAGAGCAAGGCCGATAGCTTGAAACATGGTTGACGAATAGCAGATAAATGAAGCCCGGCATGCGGCATAGGTATCATGCCCAGATTTCATGCGATCGAATGACGGAAGGGCTTCCACTACTGCTAAGCATGTGCTTAACACATTGTCACTTGTCAGCCCTTCTCGAATGCCACTGCCATGCTTGCTAGGTGATTGCGCACCAAAGTTGACAGCAAGGTTGTAAAGGTTGGAAAGACTGGCAACGTTGCTTGATTTGGCCGTTGGTGCCGTCCGTGTCAAATCAATCATTTCTCCGAGACTGTCAACCATTGCTTGGGAAATGATAGCAAAAGGATCTCGGTGATCAAAGAGGATGTTGAGAGATTTGCTAACGGTCTTTGGATTACGGTTAACATCTGCGAAAATTTGCTGTCTGTCTTCTATGGAAATGTCAGACGGAAGAATGACAATGGGCAATGACTCTTTTGCGAAGTCACTATCTGGCCCACCATCGGCACTTGCGAGTAGTGATGCGATGCCTGCATAACGATGCTGGCCATCTAGTGCTGCAAGTGAACGTGCCGCCACTGTTACTGTATCATAGTCACCGACTGTCACACCATCCGGTGCTGCAATGCAGATGATAGGTGGAAGGAAATGTAACTCTTTCCGAAGGTAGTCGGCAATGATCTTTGGGCGGTTCGGTGTGATGTTACGTTGAAAACTTTGCAATGGATCAATGACCTTCCCTTTTTCGTCAATTGCAGAAGGATCATACAGATCACTGGCATACGTCACATAGTCAACAACTTGCTTCATGGTCATGATAATTACGTGTGCATCTATCCCGGCCATGCTAGAATCAAGTGCATAGAAGGTTGACGGCCCAGCATCTACTGCTTCCACTTGTGCCACTTGTTTCACAGGTTCCTTGATTTCCCCGTGTGCTACGCCCCCACCTTGTGCTTGATCAAGTTTCTTGGCGGGATTGTCTTTCACAAATTTTTTGATTGCTTCTTCTCTTTGTTCCTTTGTAAGTGACATAACTTTACTCTCCTATGCGTCTAGTAGTCCTTACGCATGTGCCGTTGCTACGTTAAAGGGCCTATGCTTTGCGTTCGTGCTTGACTTGTTTTTCAACTTGCTCAACATCTGACAATGTAGTTGTTAGACGCCATATGCCGTCCAACTTCTCAAGTTGGACACGGTCGCCAGTCTCCCGAAGGTGTATCTCGATTATGTTGGAATAGTCCGTGGGTGGTACGTCTAGCACACAAGTTGCCGAGATAGTGCGTCCGGTCTTATCTTCCCGCATTGACGTGCCGAAGGTTTGCATACGTGGCATAATGATTGCTCCTATATAGTCTGATGTTGTGTTGTCATTCCGTCCGTCATTGCTTCTTTGCAGTTTTTTCTAACGCATGGCACACTCCTTGCTATCTTGTGATCGCTTTGTGACCTGTGATCTATCTAAAAGCATACTGCCACAGGACGGACGCCGTGTCAAGCACAATTCTGATCTTTTTTCATGCTCCCTAGGTCTGCATTCTAATGAATAGGAGCAAGAATCGTGCCAACACTTCCGGCGATTTCCAAAATCCCGGTCACTATACAAACACGCTAAAAATATATTTTAGTTTATAAAGTGAATAAAGTTGACAAGCCAGTATGGCCGTGGTAGGCTGTAGACTGGTAGGATACTACCTGAAACGTGGCTACGTTTAAACGAGTAAAGGTTATGTGCAATCGTGCAATGGTTTGAAGGTCCGTCTATCATATATAAGGCATGTACGGCGGCACGTTGACAAGCAAGAACCATGCCAACACTTTTGAGAGAAAGGAAAGTTATGAAACAAGCAAGATATTATCATTTATATGATGATGGTGCATCTATGCACTGTAATTTATGTGGAGAAAGTTTTAATGGTAGTATGTTAATTATTGTATTTACACCAGATAACAAATTACCTAGTACATTGTGTTTTGATTGTGTAGATACATGGTGGCTTGCACATGCTACAGACATGGGAGAATATACGAATGAAAAAGCAAATGAGGAAATGAAAGCATTTAGAAGATGATCAAAGAAGCAATGTACCTTTTTAAGAGAAAGGAAAGTTATGAAGAACACAAATGAAAACACACCAGAGACAAAGTGTGAGTGTGGTCATACATTAGGTGTACATATCGGAAAATGTTTAGTTAGTGGTTGTCACTGTGACGTATTCATAAAGAAGGAAAACAAGTAAAATGATTAAAGAAGCAATGTATCTATTCTTTTTGTCTTTAACTTTTACTGTGCTTGCTTGTGTTATGATTTCCTGGTGCAGTTAAACCTTAACAGGAGGAGGATAAAGAAGATGCCCATACCATTTAAGAAACTATCTGATTCACCAGATGAATTAGTTAATAGAGAATGGAAAGAAGCACTAAGACAAGAGAAAGAACGTCGAAGATATGTCAGTAAACTTATTAGAAAAGCTATGGAAAGTGTATTATTAAGTAATCATGAACTTATTACTATACCTTTAGTATTGGCTTTAAAGGTTGTTGCATGGGATCAACCAGACAACAGCCAACTATGTAATGATGTACTATCTGATCACCCACTATATAAGGAAATGATGGAAGCATTTAATAAAGATTTAAAAAATAGGGGCATCTAGCAATGAATAAAGAACTAGAAGTAATAATTAACAACTATGTTAATAAGATATATGAGCACTGTGCTGAAATTGTTAGTTCATCTGTGTATCAAATACCTAAGTTATCTGATATAGATGATGCTATATGGGATGTTAGGAAGGTAATGTCTGAAAGAATAAGGGCTTTAAAAGTCTAATGAACAAAAAATATCCTAACAGAATACCTATAACACTTGAAAGATTAGAAGAAGCAATTAATGGTGATTCCTGTATAGGTTTCTGTAGAGTATGTGGTGAAGAACAGTCAGGTGTTGAACCAGATGCACAGAACTATACATGTGAATCATGTGATAAAGCAGAAGTGTTCGGTGCAGAAGAGTTCATTATTATGGGGGAGATAGATGATTCAGAGTAGATATGATAACGAAGGGCAGTTAATTCATGATGCCCAAGAAATAGATGGTAATCAACAACCTTGTACAGGATGTGGTAACTATCACTATGTAATACCTAATCTACATAACAGGAATCGTGTGCCATGTGACTTCTGTTATGAGAACAGTGCTGATTTATGGTTTCGTCTAATATCTGGTAAGCTGTTAATTGGCAAGATGCTGGCTATGTGTTTTCCATGTGTAGGTAAACATCTTGTAGATATCATTGATCAAGTGACTTGTAAGTTTGATTTTCATCCCACCCCATATAGAGCTTTGCTTCACTGGAATAATGAGTATCATCAAGAAATGTTTATTGGGCCAGAAGGGAAGGTGTTTGATGCCTAAGATTAGTGAAACACAACTTTATAACATGGTGAGCAGGGAACTGCTTCACATATGTCGTGATGATTTAAAGATATCAGAAGAATGTATACATATTTGTCGTGTAGAATCTGGTTGGTCTTGTCCTGGAATACCTGACATCAATGTATGTATTAAGGGCATCGAGTTTTGGATCGAATGTAAGATTTCAAATATGGCAGGCAGTAGAAATCAATTAAAACCTATGCAAAAGTCATGGGCTAAGCATCGAACATTAGCAGGGGGTAAGGTATTTGTTTTACGGTATAACTCTATTCATGATAGATTTACCTTAGTTAATTGTGAGGTATTAGTTACTACAGGGTCTCTAAGAAATGTCTTAGAGGCTTTACTTTTTGAAGTCAGTAAAGAGGAGGTGTGAGATGACTGCCAAGGAATTAGGTAGAAAATTAGAAGAAGTTAAAGATAAGTCATTTAGTCTTGTTATTTATCTACGTAAAGATGACATGTTTTACACCATTACAGACATTGTTCCATGTAAAGATTATGATGAATCAACTTTTGAATTAGTCCTAAAGGAGGTTTAGATGACAGACGGACAGCTATCAATAGTCCCTGCAAAAGCAATCGGTAAACTTGTTGACGGTTTAAAAGAAAGAAAGAAACGAATTGAGGAACTTGAAGAAGAAATCAAGGGCCTCAAGGGAGAAGTGAAAGAATTTGAAGAGGTCTTGATCCCTGATGCCATGACAGAGCTAATTGGAGGAACACAAATTACTCTGTTGTCTGGTGAAATTGTAAAGGTTGATCCATTCTATTATGCACGTCTACCAAAGGAACCAGAACCATTTTTCAAGTGGTTACGTGCAAATAACTTTGGTGGTCTTATTAAAGAGAAAATAGAAGTGATGCCTGATTCAGATTTGATCGAACTGATAACTGATTTCCTTATCCAATTTAATGTTGCCTTTGAGCAGATGTCAACTGTCCACTGGAAAACTCTTGAAGCATGGTTTAAAGAATGCATAGAAGCAGGAGTTAAGAATCTTCCTACTGACTTGTTTACGTCCTATGTAGGAAGAAAGGCAAAGGTAAAGTGATGGTGTTGTGTAAGCAAGAATTATTTGATGGTCGAATAATATGGATCAATGAGGATAGAATAGCTGCTATAATTCCAGATCAAAAGAATCCAGATATGACACTTATAATTATGGATGCGGAAGAATATGGTGTCAAAGGAACAGTAAATGAGGTTATTGGACACATGTATCAGTACACACCAAATGTATGTGGTCACGGTGGTACTGGTATGTGCATGGCTTGCATACAATAAGGCGATCTATTGAGACCAAGATGAAGCCAAGCATATTCAAAAATACTAGTTGGGTTGAAAATGAAATTAAGAGATTAACTGGAAAAGTTATTGTGTTGCAGATAATTTGTGTTTTTGGATTTGTTATACTTGCCCTTCTAGCTTTTTGGCCAATGAAATGAAGATAGAAATTGAGCTATCTGAAAAAGAACTACGCCAATTTATACTTAGTCATCTTTCTGATCTTTATACAGGGGATTTAAAAGAGGAGGATGTAATTATTGAAGTAAAGTCAAAACAAAATTATAAATCAGAATGGGAACCAGCAAATTTTCGTGCTCGGATTAACAAAAACACCTAGACAGAGGAGAGAAAGAAAATGAGTGAAGATCAGAACTTACCGGCAGTACCAACAGAAGACCTAGGGCTCGGCTTTGAGGATATGGAAGGACAGGACTTTTCTGCTCCATTCATATCTATTTGCCAGCAGATGAGTCCCTACACTATTCCTACACATCCACTTTATATAGAAGAAGCAAGACTTGGCATGATTATCAATACACAGACCAGTAAGTGCTATGATAAGATCACAATCATCGTATGCAAGTATGCTTTCAGAAATGTTGAGTGGAAACCTCGTACATCAGGTGGTGGATTCGTCGGCTCATATACACGTGATACCACTCCTGATGACCTGAAAGTAGTTGATCCAATCAAAGGAACAGTTGGTAGGCCAAATGGTAACATCATTGTTCCTACTGCCTACTACCTTTGTCTACTTGCTGAGGAAGGTTTTGACCGAGTTATCATTCCAATGTATTCAACCCAATTGAAGAAATCTCGGTCAATGAATGCTCTATTTCTTTCTATCAAGGATCAGCCGACAGGTAAACCCCTTCCACTTTTCTCTACCATGTGGGAGCTATCCACCATAGTCGAGCACAAAGACCAATGGACATACTATGGATGGTCACGCCCGCAACCTGCTGGTAGTGTTCTTTCTCTGAATCCTGCTGTATACGAACAAGCAAAAGAAACTCATGCTATCGGTAACTTCCTACCAGAAAAACTGCTCGAAGCAGCAGCAATGGCAACAACTTCTGAACCAGACCAAACTGACGTACTTTAAGGTAGGACCTTGAATGCTTCGATCATCGAAAGAATATCCAAGCTCTTTAGTGGGCTTACCTCTGCCCACGGAATATTCATTCCAGAGCAGGTAGAAGGGAAGAAGCATACAGGAAAATGTGGGACAGTCCGAGAACCCGTGACACCAGAGATATGGAAGAAACATCTTAATGGTGAAGTGGGTCTCGGAATTGTTCCCATTACTGAGACAAACGAATGCGTATGGGCAGTTATAGATATTGATAAGTATGATTTAGACTTTCAGCATCTGTTAGTACAGATTAGAAAACTTCCATTTGTTCTCTGTAAAAGTAAATCTTCCGGTGCTCACCTTTTCTTATTTCTTGATAAACCTACTAGGTGTCGTGATGTACGTGACTATATAAGGTCACAAGTTGCGGCTCTGGGTCTAGGCAATTCTGAAATCTTTCCAAAGCAAGATGCTATTATAGCTAGGAGGGGTGATGTTGGTAACTGGCTTAATATGCCTTATTTCGGGGATACACGCAAGTGCTGTATTCTTGATCTTGAGGATGTACTTGAGCTACCAATAGAGAAGTTCCTTGACTATGCAGAATCTAGAAGGTTTTCATTAGCAAAGGTACAAGAACAAAGTGCTACAATAAACTATGATAAGAGTATAATAAAAGATGGTCCACCATGTTTACAGACATTATCTATAAAAGGATTTCCTGCTGGTACACGTAATCTAGCCTTATTTAATCTTGGCGTGTATGCCCAGAAAGCATTTGATGCTGGTACCTGGGCACGTAAGGTAGAGGAATATAATCGAACATTATTCAAAGAACCTCTGAGTTCTCGTGAAACAGCAGTTATTATTAAATCTCTATCTAAAAAAGAATACTCATATAAGTGTTATGATGAACCTATCTGCTCATTCTGTGATGCTAAGCTCTGTCGCACTCGTAAGTTTGGTATTGCAGCATCTACATCTATGCCAATCATTAACTCCGTGACCAAAGTATCCGGTGATCTTTCATTATGGTTTATTGATGTTGAGGGTGGTAGACTAGAACTTACCACAGATGAACTATATAATAACCGATTATTTATCCTTAAATGTGTAAACTCATTGAATATGCTTCCTACACCAATGAAGCAAGAGCAGTGGACAGCTTTTCTTCAACAACTATTAGATAAGGCTGTTATTATTACCGATGAAAATATGTTCAAACGTCACGAAGTACCTGACCAGTTTAATATGTTTATGATGAAACGAATAACAGAAAATAAAGATGAAATAAATGCTGGTAGAGTTGTTTACTATCACGATAAAAAGGAGATACATTTTAAGTTAGAGCCATTTATAAACTTTATGAAGTATAAAAAAATATTGATTGATAAGGCTTGGGTTGTAATGTTCTTCAAACAGAGAGGAGTGGTAACAGCCGTGGGAAAAGATAAGGACAGAAAGTCGTATAGATACCAGGTTATGCAATTATCTGACGATGAGGCATTAGATATTGACTCATTACTGAGAGTTGGGGAGGTGATCTAGTATGAATAAGCTATACTTAGGTGATAATGTGTTTGTAGAATATACAGAGGATGGCTTAGTTAAATTATATTTTGATAATGGTCATGGGCCATATGATATGATATTACTTGAACCAGAAGTATGGGAGAATTTAAAATTATTCATGGAGAGAGTAACAAGGACACCATGACACTACCCAAATGGTTACAGAAACATCCTAAAGTCGAAGTCAGATTTATCTTTGAAGATAAGCTATTGAAAATAGATATGTTGGACCATAACGTAGGTGAAAATGAGTTTTATAAACAAATAACAAAATGTGTAGATGCTTTCACTATGGGATTGTCTAGATTTGACATGTTTCACACTGTTCTTGAAGATATGTACAAAGAGTTACAGCATGCCTGATCTATTGATCGGTGGTCCCGGTACAGGTAAAACCACCTCATTAGTCAATGAAATTAGAATGAAGCAACCTGCCAATTTTGCATTTCTCACATTCACAAGGCAAGCAGCACAAGAAGCACAAGAAAAGTTAAAGTTTACCTATGCTAAGAGAGAACTAGATTATGTGAGAACTATTCACAGCCTTGCTTTCAAATTACTTAATCTACATAAAGGAAGTATATTTGATTTCAAACATCAAATAGCTTTTGGTAAAGAATATGGTTATGAGTTTAGTGGAAAGTATAGGGATGAAGAAGATGGTACAAGTGAAGGTTTAACAAATGATGATATTGTGTTTAGAAGTATGCTGGTATTTGGAACACAGAGTAGAGTAGATGATGCCTATGACTATGAAGAAATACACACAATGAAGAAAAGATATGATAACTTTAAGCAGTTCAATGATCTTCTTGATTTTAATGATCTTTTAATAAGGTGTATAGATATCAAACAAATTAATGCGCCCCACTTTGATTTACTTTGTGTTGATGAGGCTCAAGACTTATCACCACTTCAATGGGCAGTTATTAACAAGCTAGTTGAGAATAGTAAGCATGTTATTTATGCAGGAGATGATGACCAAATGATTTATGAGTGGGCAGGAGTAAAGAGAGAATACTTCCAGAAGGTAGTTGATAGTAGTCAGATGAAAGTATTGGAAGTTAACCACAGATTGCCTGTAGGTATTTTTCTGGAGGCAGGTACAGTTATCTCTAGATGTAAAAATAGAATAGAAAAAGCTACTGTGCATGTTATGGCTGGCTGGGCAGCAGATAATCATAGATCAATTGAGCGAATAGAAGACCTTTACTCTATTGAAAAGTTTAATTCTAATGAGACATATCTTATCCTTGTTAGGAACGCATATCTTCTCAATGATGTTAAATTTATCTTGAATGAGTTAGGTCTTGATTTTACCTATCTTCATTATAGAGATAATGGGGGTGATAGGAACATAAAACTGAGCACAATTCATGGGAGTAAGGGAGCAGAAGCTGATAATGTCATACTCTTTACAGATGTTTCTGGTGCAACATATGAAAACATTACCAGAGATTCTGAACACAGGGTATGGTATGTGGGTATGACAAGGGCTAGAAAGAGGTTATATATCGTGGAACCGAGAGGAGAGCTTTACTATGATTTGTGAGCACTGTATTGTTAGAGTTAAACTGTTGCTTGATCAGAGATTTAATATAGAGCAGGTAGATGAAAAAGATGAACTATCAGGATATAGAAGTTTAGTGGATGCAATTAAGAGATGTGCTTGTATATGGGAGGTTAGAAATGAACTTTAATGAATACATCGACCTATATGAAAAAACACATAAACTTAATGGACTTAGGCTATATGCTAGATGTTCCGGTATAAATTTAGAACATAAGAAAATCTTGATTCATGTGTTAAGGGATAAGCTACGTCTTTCATTTTCACAAATTGGTAGACTATTTAAAAATGAACATGGTACAGTATTTTGGCACTATAACTCAGCAAAGATGGATGCTGAATTTGAAAAGAAGGTGGAAGATGCTTGGAAGTTATATCGACCCTAAGTCTAGTTTCTATGACCATGTAGTAATTGATATCGAAACTATTGATCCATTACTAAAAATATCAGGTGTCTCATGGGTCAGAGATATTGGTAAGATACTAGGTATTGCATGTAAGATAGGTGATGCAAAAGCAGAGTATTATCCTGTTGGTCATGGGATAGGCAGCTATGATCCAGATAAAGTGAGACTATATTTCAATGATTTAATGAAGGTGTGTAGGCAGGATAGTACCCCGGTAGTTGCTCATTTTGCTCAGTATGACTTAGGTTGGCTAGATCATGAAAAGTATATAGATATAGAAAATGTTCCACCTATCTTTTGTACATTAGTTGGTTCACAGTTATATAACAGCAGTATGCAGTCATTTAGTCTTGATGCAATGAGTAGATATTTCAAGCATGGGCAAAAGATTGCTATTGATATTGATAAGTTGATCAGTATGCCAGTTAGTGTAGTAGCTAAGTATGCGTGTAACGATATTGATCTAACTGATTTGCTGTATGACAGATTGATCCATGAAGAACTAGATAAGAAAGCTGTTATCAGAGAGAATGCAGTTATTCCTCTACTTGTTATGATGAAGAAGCAAGGTATTAAAGTTGATTTAGAATATCTAGAGTGGTTAGACAGAGAATTTCAAATGAGACTACACACTGCTATGACTAATCTAATTAAAATTGATCCACAGATAAATATCAATGCAGGAGCTAGTATTGAACTTCTATTCAGACGGTTTGCTATTCCCTACCAACGGACAGCACACGGTAATCCCTCGTTTACTCAAGGTTTTCTTGATTCTGTTGCATTAACTAATCCACTGATTGCTGATCTATCCATTGCTAGGAAACTCAAAAGACTACTTGCCTTCATAACAGGGATTAAACAAATGCAGCATAATGGAATTATTCATCCCGATTACTGGAACGGAAAATCTGATTGGGGTGGAACAGTTACAGGAAGGCTCAGTGCATCTAATCCTAATATTCAACAAATGCCCAATAGAACGGAAGAAGGAAAAATGATCCGTGGTGCATTTGTATCACATGGTGATGCTTGGGGTAGAGCAGATTATTCCCAACAAGAACCACGAATTGCTATGCATTATGCATCACTTCTACACCTATCAGGAATAGATTACTGGCTTGAAAGATATAAAAATAATCCTGATCAAGATTTCTATCAAATTATTATGGAAAGAGCAGGAATTGATAGAAAATCTGCTAAGACATTTACTCTTGCCACTATGTATGGTATGGGAGCAGCACATGCTGGTGAGTTACTTGGAATTGATGAAAGGGAGGCAGGTACTCAGTTACTCAGTTTTCATAGAAGTGTTCCCTGGTTAAAGGAACTTCAGCATTACGTATTTGATAAAGTTGACAAGGCCCATAAGGTTAAAACTCTAGGTGATAGATTTCTAACCTTCAATCATCGAGAACCTAAAGCATTCAATCATCTTATCCAAGGTTCTGCAGCAGATCAAATAAAGCAAGCAATGGTAAATATCTACAATGAAACTGGTAAGATACCACTTTGTCAAGTACATGATGAATTGAATTACGATTTAAATGTTGATGAGATTGCTACTGAAATGGATGAGCAGATTAGTAGAATCATGAGAGAAGCTATACCATTACAAGTTCCAGGAAAAGTTGATTTCACAATGGGGATGAGTTGGAAGGAAGCATGTGAATGAAACTCTATCCCTTTCAGGAACCTATATTTGGTCGGTCTAGGGATGAAAAAGTTTTTGCTCTATTCATGGAAACAGGAACAGGTAAAACTATTGTATCTATAGCTACCATAATTCATCTGTACAAAGAAAAACAAATAAACTTTGCAATAATTATAGCTCCCAAGATGGTTTGTGAACCAGTATGGGAGTATGAATTAAGTAAGTTTAGAGGTGATTTAAACTATAGACTATTTAAATGGATAGGCGGAGTGTCAGATACAGACAAGTATCTATTGAAAATGATTATCAAAGATATAGCTAATGTGGATGTAATCCATAGTATGCTACCTATTCTCCTGATTAACGTTGAAGCATTTTCTCATCCTAAGATATATGAATTTATTACTTCTATTCTAATTGCCACTAAGAATATTGTGATACTAGATGAGTCAACACACATTAAGAATGTAAAATCAATAAGAACTAAAGGATTAGTTAAGTTGTCCCCCAAAGCAAACTATAAAAGAATTCTTTCAGGGTTCCCTGTCCTCAGATCACCAGAAGATTTATACACACAGATACAATTCTTAGGGGCTAATCTAATTCCATATGCGTCCTACTATGCTTTTAGAAATGACTATTGTAATCTTAGGGCAATGGGCAGGTTTCAAATAGTAACTGGTCACAAAAACTTAGACAGGTTGGCTGGCCTAAAATTACAATAAGATCGGAAGAGCACACGTCTGAACTCCAGTCACGCCAATATCTCGT
>OCZT010006081.1_pt1 | contig 11977 bp, 8 predicted proteins | sample 1539031 | NCBI WGS metagenome assembly OCZT01 (sample SAMEA3539308, study PRJEB22396) | soil metagenome | biome: tundra; feature: field; material: soil | place: USA | collected 2010-05 | depth 0.15 m
GCCAGCGCGAGCAGGGCGAGGTAGGGCGCGGTGCCGCGGCGTCCGGCGGCCACCGCGAACGGCAGCACGGCGCCGAGCGCCACCAGGTCGGCCAGTGGATGGACCAGTTCCAGGGCGAACATGCCCGGGCCGTCGCCCGACCCTGGGTACGCGGGGCCGAACGCGGCGATCCAGCCGATCACGAACAGCGCGGAGGCCAGGACGTACCCGTCGGCCAGGTGAGCGGCAACGGCGCCGGGCGCCTTACCGCGGCCACGCTGGGCCAGCAGTTCCCCGGCGGGCTCGCCGCGCCCAGGCGGCAACCGGACCAGGCCCGCCACGAAGGCGGCCAGGGCCAGCAGCCCGGGCAGGTCGGCTGGGGTCAGCGGAAAGGGCGCTCCGGTGGCCGGGCCCGCCAGCACGTCCTGGATGACCACCCCGACGCCCCAGAGGACGGCCGCGAGAGCGAACCACCAGTACCCGCGCCTAACGGAACCTGTGTGCCGGTCAGCACCGCGCCACAGGCTTGCCGCCGCGACAGCGGCGGAAAGGGCCACCACCGCTGTCCCTGCTTGCTCCGCCAGGTTCACAGCGGCACACCCGATGCATGCGGACGCACCGAGTCTCCTTCCGCAGGGTCCGCCTCCAGCGCGGTGAGCCAGATCGGCCTTGTGAGCTCATCCTGGCTCCTCGGCAACCGAGCTATGACTCAAGGCCACCGCAATGAGGCCTGATTCCGCCGGATGTTGAGCGGGATCACCGGGGCTGGACACTGTCATCAGAACTAACGAGTGCGCTCACTCTACGTGCCTAAGGTCACACTTCGATTGCGCAAGTGCGTCCACCGGGAGACAACTGGCCCACTCAGTAGGCCCCTGAGATCACATTCTGGAGGGGTTGGCCCTTGATGAACCTTTCCACCTGCTCGCGGACGAGTGAGAGCGCCCGGGCGGTCGATACCGGCGTGGACGCGGCCACGTGCGGGGTAAAGAACACGCCCGGCAGGGCCCACAGCGGGTGCCCGGGCGGCAGCGGCTCCGGGTCGGTCACGTCGAGCACCGCGCGGAGCCGGCCCCGGCTCAGCTCATCGCACAGCGCGCCGGTCGCCACCAGAGACCCGCGGGCCGCGTTGACGAGCAGGGCGCCGTCCTTCATCCGGGCCAGGAACCCGGCATCCACCATGCCGATGGTCTCCCTGGTCACCGGCGCGAGCACGACGACGACGTCGGCCTCCGGGAGCAGGTCGCCGACCTGGCTGACCGGGCTCACCGGGATCGCGCCGTCGCGGGCGCGGCGGGCCACCCTTCGGACCTCGACCTCAAAGCCGGCCAGCCGCCGCTCGACCGCGGCGCCGATCGAGCCATACCCGACTATCAGCACCGTCTGGCCGGCCAGGCAGCCGGTGAACTGATAGCTCCAGCGCCCCGCGGCCTGCTCCATGGCGAACCGGGGGAACTCGCGGAGCGCGGCGAGTATGGCCGCCACCACCCACTCGGCGGTGCTGGCATCGTGCGCGCCCCGCGCGTTGCACAAGGTAACGCCGTCAGGCAGTTCGGCCAGCAGTCGGTCGACCCCGGCGGTCAGCGCCTGCACCACGGAAAGCCGCGGCATCTGCCGCATGGCCGCGATCGCTGGCTGACCAGGAAAGAATGGCGGCACGTAGAGCTCCACCTGGGCCGCGCTGGCGGGCAGGGGTTTCCCGCCGGGGGCGACCTGCTCCAGGTCGACCGGCGTTCCCGGCCCCGCCAGGCCGTCCAGCGCGGCGGCCGCCTCGGCCGTCGGTACCCAGATCAGCATGGCTTTCCTCACGTGTCGCCAGTCACCACCGTGGGTGCGCGCCGGCTCGCGCCGCCCGGCCCGCGGGGGCTAGCGTGCCAGTGTGAGCGAGCCACCGGCAAATCCCCGGATCGAGTTCGAGTCGCATTCCGACCCGGCTCTGGAGGCCGGGGCCTATGCGAACGGGCTGGCGATCTGGCACACGCCACACGAGTTCACCTTCGACTTCCTGGTGAGCAGCCAGCCGCCACAGCAGTCGGTGACCCCGGAAGGTGAGACGGTCATCAGGGCACCGCACCGCCTCGTCGCCCGGCTCCGGATCCCGCCGACCTCGGTATTCGACATCATCCGGACCATCAACGAGAACCTCACCATGTACGAGCAGAAGTTCGGCCAGATCCGCCAGCCCGGAACCGACTTGCCGATGTACCCGCCCGATCAGCCGGGCCCGCCGCCCTAACTCGCGTTAGGGCTGGGTGAGGCGTTCCAGGATGAGCTCGCGGGCCCGGGTGGCGTCGGCCTGGCCGCGGGTCGCCTTCATCACCGCGCCGAGCAGCGCGCCGGCCGCGGCGACCTTGCCGTCCCGGATCTTCTGGGCCACGTCGGGGTGGGCGGCGATCGCCTCGTCCACGGCAGCGGTGAGCACCCCATCGTCGCTGACCACGGCGAGGCCGCGGGCCGCCACCACCTCCTCGGGAGTTCCCTCACCGGCCAGCACGCCGTCGATGACCTGCCTGGCGAGCTTGTCGTTGAGTATGCCCGACATGACAAGCCTGGCTACCGCTGCCACCTGGGCCGGCGTGATCGGCAAATCGGCCAGGTCCCGGCCGGACTTGTTGGCCTCCCGGGACAGCTCACCGAGCCACCACTTGCGGGCGTCGGCAGGTGTCGTGCCCGCCGCCACGGTCTCGGTCACCAGGTCGAGGGCGCCCGCATTGCGCAGGGCGGCCATGTCCAGGTCGGACAGCCCCCACTCCTGCTGCAGCCGTGACCTGCGCGCGTCCGGCAGTTCCGGCAGCGCGGCCCGGATCTGCTCCACCCAGTCACGGGGCGGTGCGATCGGCACCAGGTCCGGCTCGGGGAAGTACCGGTAGTCCTGCGCCTCTTCCTTGCTCCGGCCCGCGGTGGTGATGCCGGTGTCCTCCTGCAGGTGCCGGGTCTCCTGGACAATCCGGCCGCCCGCGTCGAGGATCGCGGCCTGCCGCTCGATCTCGTAGCGCACGGCGCGCTCCACGGAGCGCAGCGAGTTGACGTTCTTGGTCTCGGTGCGGGTCCCCCATGTCCCCGAGCCCTTCGGCGCCAGGGACGTGTTCACGTCGCAGCGCAGCGAGCCTTCCTCCATCCGGACATCCGATACGCCGAGGGCGCGCACCAGGTCCCGCAGTTCGGTCACATACGCCCTGGCCACCTGCGGCGCGAGCGGACCGGTGCCCGCGACCGGCTTGGTCACGATTTCCACCAACGGAATACCCGCCCGGTTGTAGTCGACGAGCGAGTAGTCCGCGCCATGGATCCGCCCGGCGGAACCGCCGACGTGCAGCGACTTCCCGGTGTCCTCCTCCAGGTGGACGCGCTCGATCTCGACCCGGAACCGCCCCGCTGGCTGGGCGCCGTCCGCGCTGCCGGGCAGCGCATCCTCGAGGGTGATGTCGAGCCAGCCGTCGGTGCACAGCGGCTCGTCGTACTGCGATATCTGGTAGTCCTTCGGCATGTCCGGATAGAAGTAGTTCTTCCTGGCGAACCGGCAATGCTCGGCGATTGAGCAGTTCAGCGCGAGCCCGATCCTGATCGTGAACTCGATCGCGGCCCGGCTGGCCACCGGAAGCGAGCCGGGCAGGCCCAGGCAGACCGGGCACACCTGACTGTTGGGCTCGGCGCCGAACTGCGTCGGGCAGCCGCAGAACATCTTGGTCACGGTGCCGAGCTCGACGTGCGTTTCCAGGCCGATCACCGGGTCGTAGCGGGAGACCGCCTCGTCGAAGGACACCAGCGCGGCCGTCTGGTCAGTCATTGCCGATCCCCTTTCGCCTCGTCAAGCCCCTTTCGCCTCGTCAAGCCCCTTCGCCTCGTCGAGCCCCTTCGCCTCGTCGAGCAGAGGGTGGCCGCGGCGTTCCGCGAGGACCGCCTCGACCACGGCGGCGACCCGGTAGAGGCGGTCGTCGGCGAATACCGGCGCCATGATCTGCAGGCCAACGGGGAGGCCGTCCTCGGGCGCGAGCCCGCACGGCACCGACAGGGCCGCGTTGCCGGCCAGGTCTGACGGGATGGTGCACAGGTCGGCCAGGTACATGGCGATCGGGTCGTCGGCTCGCTCGCCGATGGGGAACGCGGTCGTCGGCGTGGTCGGCGACACGAGCACGTCCACCTGCTCGAACGCGGACTCGAAGTCCCGGATGATGAGGGTGCGCACCTGCTGGGCCTTGCCGTAATAGGCGTCGTAGTAGCCGCTCGACAGGGCGTACGTGCCGAGCATGATCCTGCGCTTGACCTCAGCGCCGAACCCCTGCGCGCGGGTCAGGGCCATGACCTCTTCGGCGCTGCGGGTGCCGTCGTCGCCGACCCGCAGGCCGTACCGCATGGCGTCGAACCTGGCCAGGTTGGACGATGCTTCGCTCGGCGCGATCAGGTAATAGGCGGGCAGCGCGTAGCTGAAGTGCGGGCAGGACACTTCGACGATCTTCGCGCCGAGTGACTCCAGCAACTCGACCGCCTCGCCGAACCTGGTCATGACCCCCGGCTGGTAGCCCTCGCCGCCCAGTTCCGGGACCACGCCGACGCGCAGCCCGCTCACATCTGCCTGGCGCGCGGCGGCCACCACCGGCGGCACCGGCGCGTCCACCGAGGTCGAATCGCACGGATCATGCCCGGACATGGCCTCGTGCAGCAGAGCCGCGTCAAGGACGGTGCGGGCCAGCGGCCCTGGTGTGTCCAGCGAGGACGCGAACGCGACAACCCCGTATCGTGACGATCCGCCGTAGGTCGGTTTCACCCCGACGATCCCGCAGACCGCCGCGGGCTGCCGGATTGATCCTCCCGTGTCGGTGCCGATGCCGAGCGGCGCCTCGAAGCCGGCCACTGCCGCCGCCGATCCGCCGGACGAGCCGCCAGGTACCCGGCTCAGGTCCCACGGGTTGCGGGAGGGCCCGAAGGCTGAGTTCTCCGTGGATGAGCCCATGGCGAACTCGTCCATGTTGGCCTTGCCGAGGATCACCACCCCAGCCTCGCGGAGCCTGCGGGTGATGGTCGCGTCGTAGGGTGGCTGCCAGCCCTCCAGGATGCGTGACCCGCACGTGGTGGGCATGTCGCGGGTGGTGAAGACGTCCTTGAGCGCGAGCGGCACACCGGCCAGTGGCCCGAGCACCTCGCCCGCGCCGCGCCGTTCGTCCACCGCCTGGGCCGCCGCCCTCGCGGAGTCCGCCGCGACGTGCAGGAACGCGCGTACCTGGGTATCCACCGCGCCGATCCTGGCCAGATGGGCCTCGGTGACCTCGGCGGCCGACACCTCGCCCGCCGCGATGGCCGCCGCCAGGGCGGCCGCAGTCATCCCAGTAAGTTCGCTGTCCATAGTCAGTCCTCCGCCAGGATGCGCGGAACCCGGAATCGCTGCTGCTCCACCGCGGGTGCCTGGGCGAGCGCTTTCTCCGCGCCGAGCGGCGGCACCACCACGTCATCCCGGAACACATTGACCAGCGGCACCGCGTGCGAGGTAGGCGGGATCCCGTCCGAGGCTACTTCCTGGATCCGCGCCACGGCCGCGATGATCTGGCCGAGCTGGCCGGCCAGGTGATCCAGTTCCTCCTCACCCAGGGCCAGCCGGGACAGCCGGGCCAGATGGGCCACTTCCTCGCGGGCTATGGACATGGGAGCCATCCTAGGGCGGAGCGCGCCGCGGCCCGTCCTAATTAATGGTGGTCGAGCACGCCCGCAGGCAGTGCGGCTTAATGGTGGTCGAGCACGCCCGCGGGCGGTGCGGCCAGTGAAGTGCCTTGGTCGCCGCCGCCCTGTGCCGCCGAGGCGAGCCGACGCTGGACCACCGGGTCGTGGGCGAGAGCGTCCGTCAGCCAGGCCGTGGCCGATGCCACGTTGAGAGGCCGACCGAAATGCCACCCCTGAGCCATATCGCAGCCCATTGCGCGCAATGCGGTAGCTGCCTCGGGCGACTCGACGCCCTTGGCGACCGAACGGATGCCGAGCGCCCGGGCCAGATCAACCAGGGCCTTGACGATCAGCCCATCGGCTGTGCTGCCGGGCAGCGTCCCGATGAACGAAGAGTCGATCTTGATCTCGCTGACCGGCAGCCCACGAAGCCGTCCTAGTGACGCCCGGCCGGTGGCGAAGTCATCCAGGCTGATCGGGACTCCGATCGACGCCAGGCGGGCGGCGACCGCCTCCGCGGCGGCGGGCTCGCTCGTCAGCGCCCGCTCGCTGACCTCGAGCAGCAGAACCTCGGGCGGCAGCCCGCAGGAAGCGAGCCCGCGCTCGATGGTGCCGGCGAAGCCGCCGTCGAGCAGGTCGCGCGCGGACACGTTAACCGAGACCTGGACGGGCAGGCCACGGTGCCGCCACAGCCTGACCTGGTTGAGCGCGGTCTCCAGCACATGGGCGGTGAGGTCCCGCATCAGGAACGACTGCGCGACCAGGGGGATGAACGCCTGCGGCGGAAGCAGCCCGCGGCTGGGGTGCCGCCACCGGACAAGCGCCTCGAACCCGGCGGTTCGCCCGTCCGCCAGGAAGATCTTCGGCTGGTAATGCAGCTCGAACTCACCTTCGTCGATCCCGCGGCGCAGGTCCCCGAGCAGGGAGAGCCGGGCCGGTGAGTTGCGGTCGGATCGGGCCACGTAGGCCTCCACCCCGCTGTGGCGCTCCTTCGCTAGGTACATGGCGACGTCAGCGCGCTGCATGAGCCCATCCACGGCCGTTGCGTCGCGGGGGGACAAGGCGATACCGACACTGGCCTCGATCTCGAACGACATGCCTTCCAGCCGGATCGGCTCGGCGAGCGCGGCGCGCAGCCGACTGGCCACTTCCCGCGCGACGGTCATCGCCTTGACCGAGGGCAGCAGCACCGCGAACTCGTCCCCGCCCAGCCGGGCGACCATATCCCCCGGCCGGACGCTGTGGGTCAGCCGGTGCGCGACGATTCGCAGCAGGCCGTCGCCTACCGGATGCCCGAGCGTGTCGTTGACCTCCTTGAACCTGTCCAAGTCGAGGAGCAGGAATCCGGCCATGCCGCCCGACCTGGCCACCCCGGCCAGCGCTTCGGTGGTCCGGCGGGTGAGCAGTGTGCGGTTTGGCAACCCGGTCAGTTCGTCGTGCAGCGCCTGATGCTCACGCTGGAGTGACATGGCGGCGTTCGCGTAGACGGCCGCGAGCGGGAGCAGAAACAGCAGGACGAGCAGCACAGATCTGTCCATCACCACCACGACGAGCGGCGCGGCGGACAGCAGGACCAGGTTGACGAATGCCTGATAGGGCAGCGCCTTGCGGAGCGTGGCCGGGATGGACGTGCGTTCGTGCACGGCCACTGCCACGCCGACCAGCACGAAGTTGCAGGCGAAGTAGGCCACCGCGGCGGCCGCCACCACGCCGAGTTGCGGCCCGGTGAGCACCCAGGGTGCCAGGGGCGTCGGATGCAGGCCTGCCGCCTCCAGCACCGCCGCCGCAGCGCCCAGGCTGAGCATGAACTGGGCGGCGTTGAAGGCGGCCCGGAAGGGTGCCTGCTTGCCGGTCACCACGGCGGCCAGCATGGTGACGCAGCGCACCAGCGCCGCGACGGGAAATCCCCAGTACAGGAGCGCGGCGAAGCAGAACGTCAGCGAGGTCGCGCCCGAATCGGGGACGGACTTTCCGGGAGTGACAATTGGCCGGAGTTCCCCGATGAGCGCGAGCGCGGCAATGACCCAGAACAGCGGATGGCCGAGAAGCTCGCGCAGCCCGGGAAGGGACAGCCTGGGCACGGCCGCCACGAGTACCGCAAGTCCGGCGACAGTGACTGCTGTGACGTAAATCCACAGCGGAGTGCCGATCCGCGGACCGATGTCCCTCGTGTCGTTCGGGTCCTTCATGGCGTCCTCGCGCTGGGGGCAGCCGATGGAATGCGCGTTCGCTCCATAAGCAGAGTACGGCGAAAACCGTACTTCGCGAAACCGATCACACACTATCTGTTACAAGCCTTCGATCCCCAACGAAATAGACCCAGGTCAGACCCTTGATCAATCTGACGGAGAAATCCCAGATCATGCCCGCCCGCCACAGCACCGTGTCCGCGCAGCCGGCCGCCGTCCTAGGCGAGGCGAACTCTGCAGCCCCGCCACCGTCCGCGCGACCACGAAGCAGCCGGCTCACGCCCCCCATCCAGCCCCGCGCAGCCAAGCTTCCATGATCACGAAGGATTCGGGGCGGCGGTATTTGATCCGAATCCTTCGTGATCATGGGACGGGGGGACATTCCGCCGAGTCGGCCGGGCGCCGGGCGGACTCGGCCGGTCAGGCGGGCGCATCATCCGGGGACCCGGCCGGGCGCTCCGCCGATTCGGCCGCGGCGGCTGGGCCGTCGCGCAGCAGGATCCTGAACCCGGCGTCGCCCAGAACGGGCACGCCCAGGGTGAGCGCCTTGTCATATTTGGAGCCCGGCTTGTCCCCTGCGACGACGAAATCCGTCTTCTTCGATACCGAGGAGGTCACCTTGCCACCCAGTGCCTGGACTGCCTCGGCCGCTTCGTCCCGGCTGAACTCCTCCAGCGTGCCAGTGATCACCACGCTGATGCCGGCCAGCGGGCCAAGGCCGCCGGCCTCGGCGGCTCCGCCAGCACCGCCGGCCGACTCCAGCTGCACCCCCGCGGCACGCCATTTCTGCACGATCGCCGCGTGCCAGTCCACGGTGAACCACTCGATCACCGATGCGGCGATCGTCGGGCCCACACCGTCAACGGCGGCCAGGCGCTCGGCCGAGGACGACGCGATCGCGTCGACCGAGCCGAACCCGGCGGCGAGCGCACGCGCGGCGGTGGGCCCGACGTGCCTGATAGACAGGGCGACGAGGATCCGCCAGAGTGGCCGGCCGCGCGCCTCCTCCAGGTTGCGCAGCAGCTTGCCCGCGTTGACGGTGAGGCTGCCTTGCTTGTTGACGAAGAAGGGAGAGGTGGCGAGCTTCTCGGCGGTCAGCGTGAACAGGTCACCCTCGTCGGTGAGCAGCCCCGAGTCCAGCAGGGCGACAACCGCCTCGTAACCGAGCACCTCGATGTCCAGGCCGCCCCGGCTGGCCAGGTGGAAGAGCCGCTCGCGCAACTGAGCCGGACAGGACCGGTTGTTCGGGCACCGCCAGTCCACCTCGTCGTCCTCACGGGCCAGGGCGGTCCGGCAGGAAGGGCAGATCGTTGGAAACTCGAAGGCGCGCTCATCTCCAGTGCGCAGGTCCACGACCGGCCCGACCACCTCGGGGATCACGTCACCGGCCTTGCGCAGCACTACCATGTCGCCGATCAGCACGCCCTTGCGCGCTACCTCATCGGCGTTGTGCAGGGTGGCGTTCTCCACGGTAGACCCGCTGACCAGTACCGGCTCCATGACCGCGAACGGGGTGACCCGCCCGGTCCGGCCCACGTTCACCTCGATGCGCAGGAGGCGCGTGGTGACCTCCTCGGGCGGGTACTTGTAGGCGATCGCCCACCGGGGCGCCCGGCTGGTCGCGCCGAGCGCGCGCTGCAGGTCGAGCCGGTCGAGCTTGACGACCACGCCGTCGATCTCGTACGGCGGGTCGTGCCGGTGCTCGCGGTAGTGCTCGATGTACTCCCGGACGCCGTCCAGTTCCTCGGTGACATTGAACAGGTCACTGACCGGCAGCCCCCACCCGCGCAGCCGCTCGTACCAGCCCGAGTGGGTGCCCGGATCATCGACCGAGGTGACGCCCACCCCGTGCAGGATCAGGTCAAGCGGCCGGGTGGCGGTGACCCGCGGGTCCTTCTGGCGCAACGACCCGGCGGCCGCGTTACGCGGGTTGGCGAACGGCGGCCGGCCCGCCTCGGTCAGCTTCTCGTTCAGCTCGCGGAACGCGGCGACAGGCAGGAACACCTCGCCGCGGACCTCCAGCACCTCGGGCACGTCCGGCCCGGTCAGCCGGAGCGGGACGGAGGTGATGGTGCGGATGTTCGGCGTGACGTCCTCCCCGGTGACGCCGTCACCGCGGGTGGCGCCGCGGACCAGCGCGCCATTGCGGTAGACGAGCGCGATGGCCAGGCCGTCGATCTTCAGCTCGCACAGGTAGGGACCCGTCCCGCCGAGCCTGGCGACCCGCGCGGCCCAGGCGTCGAGTTCCGCCGCGGAAAAGGCGTTGTCGAGGCTGAGCAGCCGCTCCAGGTGCTGGACGGCGGTGAACTCGGTGGAGACGGCGCCGCCCACCTTCTGCGACGGCGAGTCCGGCGTGCGCAGCTCCGGATAGCGGTCCTCCAGCTCGCGGAGCTCACGCATCAGCGCGTCGTACTCGGCGTCCGAGACGAGAGGCGCATCGAGCACGTGATAGCGGTGGTTGTGCTCGGTGAGTTCGACGCTCAGCTCCGCGTGGCGGTGCCGCGCGGCCACCGTGGCTTCCTCCACAACGGCCTGTCCTCCGGCCGGTTGCCCGCCGGCGGCTTCCTGCACCGTGGCTTTTTTCACCGCGGCGTCGCCGGCCGTGGCTTCGCCGGCCGTGGCTTGTTCCACCGCGGGTTCGTCCATCGACGCTTCGTCCTGCGCAGCCGCGCCCGACGCGGCGCTGTCCGGCCCGGTCACCCAGCCTCCTCCTCGATCAGTTCAGGCAGCAGCCTGCCCGCTTCCCGGCAGCAGGCCAGTGCGGCCTTCGCATACTCGGGCGGCGCGGCGGCCAATCCGCAGGCCGGAGTGATCACCACCTGGGCGGCGATGCCTGACGAGCCGCCCGCTCCCCGGGCGGCTGGCCACCCCATCCGGCGCCAGAGCTCAACCACCCGGCCCGCCACCGCTTCGCGGGACGGCAGTTGCCCGGGGTTGGTTCGTTGGGGAAGGTGGTTGTCGCTAGACGGGCCAGCGGCGGCCCCGGGCGTGGCCGGGACCGCTCCGACGAATACTCGTAGGCCCGCCTCCACCAACTCCGCCAGCGTCTCCTCCTCCCCGCGCCGCAGCTGGCTGAGGTCGAAACCCACCGCGTCCGCCCCAGCGGTTCTCATCATGCCGAAGGGCACCGACAATCCACAGCAGTGGATCAGGGCCGGAGCCGTCGCGGCCTGCAGCACAGTCCGCAGCCCCGTCTCGATGTCTGGCGGGTCGACCGCGGGCAGCCGACCGAATCCGCTCGCCGTCGGCACACTGCCCTCGATCACCGCGGGCAGTGCGGGCTCGTCCAGCTGGAGCAGTACCTGAGCGCCCGGCACGCGCCTGCGGACCTCCGCGGCGTGCTGCGCGACGCCTTCCGCGAGCGACTCGGTCAGGTCAGCGACCGCGCTCCGGTCGGCGAGGGCGGCATTCTGGCTACGGGCGAGCTCGATGGTGGCCGCCAGCGTCCACGGCCCGCAGACCTGGATCTTCAGCGGGCCCTGGTAACCGTCCGCGGCCTCTTCCAGTGCGTCCAGGTCACGGGCCAGCATGGTCTGCGCCCGGCGCATGTCGCGGCCGGGCCGGTCGGCGAACCGCCACCCACTGGTCGTCATCTCCACGGGCAGCTCGATCAGCAGCGCCGCGGTCCGTCCGGTCAGGTCGGCGCCTGGGCCGCGGTCTGGGAGTTCGGCGAGGTGCGGCAAGTCGGGCAGCTCACCCAGGATGATCCGGGTGGCCTCGGCCGGGTCGGTGCCTGGCATGGAGCCGACGCCGGTGGCGCCGGCCGGTGGCCACGGGAACGAGGTGGCGGGGTTGGTGTCCTGCACGTTGCTGAGCTTAGGGCGTGCCGCGCGGGAAAGTCCTGGCTGACGGGCTGCGCCGCACCGTGCCCCCGGACAACGGTGCGACGCAGCGGCCCGGGGGGGCCGGCCTGGGCCGGCCTTACCGCCTGGGGTCAGACGAACATCTCGTCGCGGCTATCGACGACGTCGGCGTCGAGGTCGAGGTCGAGGACGTGCAGGCCGGCTACCCTCCGGACGTTCTGGGTCATCCGGTCCGGGGCCAGGAGGGCCACCGTAAAATCCGGCTCGTCCCTGCGGCTGGCGAAATCTCGCTCTTCCCGGTGGATACCGGCGCTGACCACGGCGATGATCCCCGCGCTGACTCCGGCGATGAAG
>OCZT010006082.1_pt1 | contig 11976 bp, 13 predicted proteins | sample 1539031 | NCBI WGS metagenome assembly OCZT01 (sample SAMEA3539308, study PRJEB22396) | soil metagenome | biome: tundra; feature: field; material: soil | place: USA | collected 2010-05 | depth 0.15 m
ACAACCAGCTTTTGCCAATATTTATGGCCTCATCTGAAATGAGGGGAATCTTGAGCTCGCACAGTTCAGGGGTCAGCTCCTTTGAGCTTGCTCGATCGGGGGACAGACTATCTTCCAAAATGTTCACGACGTCGGCTTCAGGCCAGCCGGACGAGAGCGCATCACGGATGGGCTCAATAGCAACGGGAGTGGCGTGGATCAGCGCGATTCTCGGGCTCGTCATCTATATTCTCCAACGCCGGTGCGGGCTCCGGAATCTAGCTGCCGAACCGCTGCTGCAACTCGCTCACCTGCTCCGGCGTGAGGAAGCGTGCTTTGTGATTCTTAAGCATCAAAAACAGTTTGGCAGTCTCTTCCAGTTCCTCGATCGCTCCAGAAGCCGCGGAAAGCGTATCGCCGGCGACCACCGGCCCATGATTCGCGAGAAGCACTGCGTGATGGCGGCTCGCCAGAGGACGTACCGCCTCCGCAAGACCAAGGTCCCCAGGCGGGAAATAGGGAACGAGCGGCAGTTTGCCGACTCGCATGATGTAGTAGGCGGTGATAGGCGGAAGTACGTCAGCCGGATCCACGTCCGCAAGGCACGAAACAGCGACTGAATGCGTAGAATGCAGATGAATAACCGCGCCCGATTTGGGACGTTCATCGTACATCACGCGATGAAGAAAGCTTTCTTTAGTAGGCGGGTCGCCAGAGAGCAGCCTCCCGTTTTGGTCGAGTTTCGACAATCGCGCGGGATCAAGGTCTCCCATTGACACGTTCGTCGGCGTCATCAGCCAGCCGTCGTCCGTCCTGACGCTGATGTTGCCCGACGAGCCGAAGGTCAAACCTCTTTGAAAGATGCTCTTGCCCATTGCGCATATGGCATCGCGCATTTTTGAGTCGGACATTGGCTGCATCCCGCGCTGTTTCTAAGCCTGGCTTAACTGTAAGCTATGTGATTCACGGCATGGCTCGCGGCGAAGTGGAGCGCTGGGCCCAGCATAGTGCTTTTGGCTAGGCTCGCGTCAGTGCTTCAGCGATGGTTCTCGTTTCGCTCCAGAAGTTCGATTGAGATCCCTTCCGGCCCTCGCAGAAACATCACCCGAATCCCAGGTCATTGGGTATACACCTGCTGAGCGAATTCTGCTCCCTTTTGCTTAAGTCCCTCGTAGACAGCGTCGATGTCTTTGACCGAAAGACCGAAATGATCCAAGCCGCGATGGGGAGATTCGGGCGCCGCATTTATGCGGTCTCCTTCCGAAATCGGCATGATGAATATCTTTTGACCACCAAGCTTCACATCCACGCGGGGCTTTCCAAATTGCATCGAGCGGATTACTTCGGCCCCGAGCATTTTCTCGAACCACGAGGCAACCGCCTCCGGGTCGGGGCTTCGAATGTGAAGATGGTCGAACGTACATTCCATGACGATCACCCGTTCTTAATCGTCCGGTACCGGAGCCTCAGACATGGACGCCGCTTTTCAAAGCGTGCCATATCTCCTGGCGGAGCTCCACAAATTCGGAAGTGGCCTTAACATCCTCATCCCGCGGGCGGGCGAAAGGCACATCGATGATTTTATCGATCCGTGCCGGTCTCGGAGTGATGACGATGATCCGGTCTGCTAGGTAAAGCGCTTCTTCAATGCTGTGTGTAACGAACAGCACCGTCTTTCGTTCGGCGTTCCAAATGCGAAGCAATTCGTCCTGAAGTAGATCCCGTGTTTGCACATCGAGAGCTCCAAACGGTTCGTCCATCAGGAGGATACTCGGTTTTATCGCAAGCGCTCTCGCCAGGCCGACCCGCTGCTGCATTCCGCCGCTCAGTTCGTGCGGATAGGCATTCTCAAAACCTTCTAGCCCGATCAGTTGGATGTAATGAGCCACGGCATCACGGCGCTCGGAGCGGGATAAGCCGAGGCGCTCAAGACCGAACTCGACATTGCCGGACACCGTTCGCCACGGAAATAGATCGAAGCTCTGGAACACCATTCCCCGGCCTTCGCCGCCGACGCTGCCTGTTACCTCGCGGCCGTCGATGACGATGCTTCCGCTGTCAGGAGTGATCAGGCCATCGATCATTCGCAAAAAGGTCGACTTTCCGCAGCCGCTGGGACCAAGGATGGCCAGAAATTCTTGGTCCTGGACCTCGATACTCAGCCGATCAACCACTTTGATCGGAGGCTGCGCCCCGCGGGCGTAGCACTTGGTTAGGTCCTTAATCTCAAGCTTTGCGCGACTCATGTGTGATCAAGCTCCTTCAGAGCCTGCGCGACCAGAGTGACGTCAATGACCTTATCCAGATCAATATTACCACTGATCGCGCCTGCTTCTTGGTAGATCGGCAGGAGTTCACGATAGATCTCAATGCGGTGGCGCATGTCGGCCGGCCAAGCCTTCACTGTTTGCGCTAGCGTTATGCGAATTCCTTCGATCTTCGTATCCTGAGCTTTCTGCATGCTCGCATCCGTTCCGTATTTGCGGTAGGCGGATGCAAACCATTGAGAGTCCTGATTCGACTTCCGGAAGCTAAGGATGACAGCTTTTAGCAAATCGATTCCGGCGCGCTGATTTTCGGGTTTCGATAGCCAAGCGCTGCTGACAATCCAGACCTCGCCTAGAAAGTTATCGAATTCCTTCCAGGGCTCGATGAGGATCCTGAACTTTCCCGTCGCGACAAGCTCTTGTGCCTGATCGAAGTGGATAGGAACGGCGTCGATTTTTCCCGCGACGAGCGCCCGAAGCCGCGTGCCCGACCCGCCCATGGAGAACACATTCACTTTTTTGATGTCGATCCCACGCTTTTGCAACGGCCTCATCAGCATTACATGGGTGAAGTCCCCGATCGAATTGACAGCGACGGTTACATTTGACTTTTCAAGATCTCGGTCCGTTTTGATCGTCTCCGCATTGGCAACGAAGACGAGGCTGGTGTTCATGAAGCAATTTCCGATGATCTTCAGGTCCGCACCAGCCTGCACGGCACGCAAGATGCTGATAGCATCGCCGGTGCCGACCTCTGCCGATCCAGACAGAATTGACTGAGTGATAGTTTCGAGCCTACTGATGCGATCGATTTGGGGCGGGTTGTAAGCAAGATTTGGGAGCATCTCATTGAGCGCTCCCATATAGGGGATATGAATTCCGAGGGTATTGGCGACGATGTTGAACTTCAGAATTCGTTTCGATTGGGCCATAGCCCCTTGCCAACAGAGTCCCAATGAGCCGGCCGCTCCAAGTGCTGCCGCACTCCTGATAAGATTTCGTCGCGTGATGCTCATTTTCTCGTCCCGAGTTGTGTGCTTCTGAATAGCCGGCCGAATACGTGCCTAGTCGCGAAGTTGTTGTCTAGCCTCGTACCAGGGTGCGGTAGCGTTCCCAATCCGCTGAAGGATTGCCGTCGCGCTCGTGCTAAAGATCATAAGTAGCAGCAGATAGGCGAGGAGCGGTCCTACGGATAAATCGAGGCCGGTCTGAAAGATCAGTCCGCCGTATCCGGTAATGACAAACATCTCCGACATGATCATTGCTCGAATGGCGTGGATTAGCCCGAGGCGGGCGCCGGTTACAAGATAAGGATATAGCGCCGGCAGAAGCACCTTGCGGTAAAGCCCAACTCCAGTGATTGAAAAAGATCGAGCAGCATCGACCAGTTTTGCGTCGATCCCACGAGCGCCATGATAGGCCGTCAGCAAGACGTAGCCTACCGAACCGAGAAACACGATGGCCACTCGCATGGTCAGTCCTGTGCCAAGCAACAGCATGACAATAGGGACCAGTGCCGCGACGGAGGTAACGACGAGCATGCTGACCCACGGGTGGACAAGGGCGTCAATAAATCGAATCCGCCCCATCATCGTCCCTACCGGCATGCCGATCATGCACGCGAGCGCGAACCCAAGAAGCATCTGAGCCATCGAGTCCGCGAGTGCGCGCAACGCGCGTCCCTCCTCGATTATCGAGATGAGCAGAGGCAGCACCGTACTTGGAGGCGATAAAAGCATGTCGCCGAGCATGCGGCCAGCGATCTCCCAACCGATGAGGATTACTGCAAAACCCGCAATAGCCAGGACGAAATTGCTACGTCCCACCATGATCACTGCCTCACCGACCAGGGGGTCAGCCGAGCTTCGGCAAATTTGACCAGCTCCTGCATCAAAAGCCCGAACAGGCTGACCAGAAAAACGACGGCGAGCATCGTCGCCGCGTCGAAGCGGCTTGATGCCGTTTGCATGATCTTGCCCAGATTGACCGCGGCGAAGAATAGCTCGCCGGTGATCATCGCATTGACAGAGCGTACGACACCAATGCGTAACGCCGTGAAGAGGAATGGCAAACTTGCCGGCACCAATACAGAAAGGATTCGGCGCAGCCCAGTGATTTGAAATGACTTGGCGACTGTGATTGCGGCGGGATCAATGTTCCGAGCCCCGGACATGACGATCACCGTCATGTCCAACACCGACATGACGACGACAAGTGCGACCCTTGCCTCGAAGAAGAGACCGAACCAGATCATGATGAACGGAACAAACGCGACTGAGGGCACGGCCAGAAGCGCGTTCAGGACCGGATTGAACATCGCAAAAGCAATCCGGCTTCGGCCCAGCAGCAGTCCAAGCGGCAGCGCGATTGCGAATGAGATCGCGAATCCTAGCGCGAACTGTTGAAGCGAGTGCAAAAAGGCCGTGGGAATTTCACCGCTCAAGACGCCAGCATAAAGCCTCTCCGCTACGCGACTTGGGGAGGCGAAAACGACGTGCGGAAGCAGGCCGGCCACGAACTCCCAGACGGCGAGACCCAGAATGAACGACGCTACATAGGCCGCTCGACTGCTCATGCGGCCCGCAGACAAGGCCGTCCAAATGGTCCTGACGACTTTTTCCTGGGCGCTCGGCGGGCCACTAGTAGGGCGCATTGGCTTAAGGGCCTGATGGCTATTCGCTGTTATCATCGTATTCGATGTCAAATACCGAGCTATGTCAATGCGATTGCAGGTAAAACACGCGTACAGGACAGTGGGCTGGCTTGTATTTCGTTATCGTATACAATAGCGAATTCACGTATTTTGAGGAGATTGAAATGCGACTTGCTGTGCTGCCTGGAGACGATATCGGCCCGGAGATCACCGACGCCGCTTTGACCGTCCTTGATGCAGCCGATCGCGCGTTCGGCCTTGGCCTGGAATATGATGTGCACGAAGTTGGGATGAAGTCGCATAAGCGCTGCGGCACCACCTTGCCTGATACGGCTTTGGGTGCTGCCCGCGAAGCGGATGGAATTATACTTGGTCCAGGCGGCATGACGGCCTATCCGCCGGCCTCTGAAGGCGGCATCAACATTCCCGGAACGATAAGAAAACAGCTCGATCTTTATGCCAACATTCGTCCGGCGCGCGCGAGGCGCGGCGTACCGGGCGCGCGTGCGGGTATCGATTGTCTAATCGTGCGGGAGAACACCGAGGGCTTCTACGCTGATCGGAATCTCTATCAAGGATACGGCGAGTTCATGCCGACACCCGACGTTGCTATGTCCATGCGGCTCATTACTGCAAAGGCGTCGCGGCGCATTGCCGAGCGAGCCTTCTTGGCAGCGGCGGCGCGCAGGAAGCATGTGACTATGGTTGGCAAGCGTCACGTTCTCACCATGACCGATGGCCTTTTTATGCGGGAAGTACAGGCCGTGGCCGGGCTGAATCCTGGAATTAAACTGCGTGAGATCGATGTCGACGCCATGGCGGCAGAGCTTTACACCAGGCCGCAAGCATTCGATGTCATCGTGACAACGAATATGTTCGGCGACATATTCTCCAACTTAGCGAATGCTCTAGCGGGAAGTCTTGGACTGGCCGCCGCCCTTAACGTCGGCGATCGCCACGCCGCAGCGAACGCAGGGCACGGTTCAGCACCCGACATTGCCGGGAAGGGCGTCGCCAACCCCAGTGGCATAATCCTTTCCTCGGCCATGCTTCTCGATTGGCTGGGTCAACGCAGCAGCAACAATGCGTATCGGCGCGCCGCTCGGGCGATTGAGGAGGCCATCGATGCCGTGCTGTCGGAAAGTAAAACTGCGACTCGCGACTTGGGTGGTACACTCTCAACCTCGGAGTTCGCCGCTGGCGTAAGCAAAGCGGTTGCCAGCAGTGCTCACTCGTCCTAAGCGCCCGTCCGTTCGAAGCCTGGAGGCCCACGACATGGGGCTCCGTCAGGCAGGATCTGCAGGCGGATATCTTGTTGGGAAGGCCCCGGCTGTGAAAAACGTTGTGGACGATCCATACTCAACAACCAGTGCGGCTTCCGCCTACACTCAGATTAAGAAGCGAATTCTCAATAATGAATATGGCGCGGGTGCCACCGTGTCTGTTCAAGACTTGTCTCAATTGCTCGGCATGAGCCGAACTCCGATACGGGATGCATTAATTCGACTCGAAAAAGAGGGGCTCGTCGAACTCGCGCCCCGACACGGCTTCCGTGTTTTGCCGCTCTCGCCGCAGGATATGTTAGAAGTCTATCAGCTCTTGGCGGGTTTGGAGAGCGTTGCGATCTATACCCTTGTCGAACGCGGCCTTGATCACGAAGCGGCTGCACGTCTTCTTTCGCCAGTTTTAGCAATGGAGGCTGCATTCGAAAGGCAGGATCTCGATTCCTGGGCTGAAGCAGATGCCGCGTTCCATCGTACCCTCGTTGATCTGACCAGGAATAAGCGCCTCTCGCAGACGGTGGACCAATTCTTTGACCAAACAGTACGGGCTCGGCTTCTGACGCTCCAGCTCAGGCCATTGCCTGCTCAATCGACGCGCAACCACCGCCGCCTTGCCGAGGCGATCATCAGCCGGAACATGGCGGAAGCACAATCGCTCCATATGGAGCAGCGCAATAGAAGCGGGAAAGAATTGGTGGAAATTCTCGCGCGGCTCAACATACGCCATCTCTAGAAATGCTGGACGGTCAAATCTCACTCGTTACTGGCGCCGCGAGCGGCCTCGGACTTGCCATCGCTCGCGCGCTGGCTGCCGCTGGTTCACGCGTGATTGCATTGGACCGCAACGAACCGATGTGCAGAAGTTGGCTGCAAAGGGAGCACTTGGAACGGACCCGGTCGTACTGGGTGTCGACGTTGGAAACTACGGATCGCTTGCCGCCCATTTAGCTATGGTGGGCGATCGCATTGACATCTTGGTGAATAACGCCGGGATTACCCGAAGTGCTTCCGTCCTGAACACGACACCTGACCTTTGGCGTGAAACAATGGATGTTAACGCCAGCGGCGCCTTCTTCTGCTTGCAGGCCGCAGCGCGGCTGATGGTTGCCCGTCGGCATGGACGGATCATCAATATATCTTCCCATGCAGGAACGCTGGGAAGCGTCGATCGGGCGGCCTATGCCGCTAGCAAAGGCGCGCTAAATGCGCTCACCAGGGTCGCTGCCGTCGAACTTGGACCGTTCGGAATTACTGTCAATGCGATCGCACCGGGCCCGGTCGAGACGCCGCACAGCATTTCCACCCATTCACCCGCGCGCCGCGACGCTTGGCGACGCGCGATGCCCGTAACAGGCTATTCGCGTCCGGAAGAGATCGCCGATCTCGTTCTTTTCCTTGCTTCGCCCTCAGCTTCGCATATCACCGGACAGATCATTGGTGTGGATGGCGGTTTCACAATCGCCGGCCTTAGGCCCGAGGATTAGATCGAAAAGCGCACATGCAAACTGCTACCGAGCTTAAGCCGCCCATTCGCCTAAGGGCGTTAAGCAGACTTTAGGAGAGCGCGATCTTTTCGTCTGTTCGTGGCACTTAGTCGTGAGACGTACGGGCCTTCTTGCGGGCGCAATGCTGGCTCTTAAAGAGTTCGTACGCCTCTTCAAACTTAATCGTCTTTGCCTGATGTTGCCCGAGCGTACGTTCAGCCATGAGGGCCTTAGTTTTAATGCGTGCTTCCGCCAATGAAATGATCGGAAAGCGTCCGATGCTGACGCGCTCTTGTCGAGCTCCCAGCATGGCGGTGAAGTTCTTGGTACCGCCTGGGCTGACACGCACGCCGAAATTCGGGAGCGTGGCATCCCAAAGCATATACTGCATGGTGAGCGGCTTTGCGTTTCTTACGCTGAGCTCGGTCAGACGGATTTTAGGCACGGTATAGGCTCCCGTCGCTGCGGCGTTGCTGCGTTTTTCAATGAGCAGCGACGTTCATGGATAAATCCAAAAACGTTAGCTGTCACAGGCACATATGTCTTGCTATGTGCAGCAGCGCAGAGGGCAGAGAGCGCGTTAGGAAACCGCTGCTCTATCCTGCTGAGCTACGGGACCGCGAAGAGAATTTCCGTCCTGGGTACTTTCTGGGTACCAATTTCGTTGTCCCATTGTTCCCGGGACTGAGGGGCATACGCAGCTTGGGAAACGGAAGAGTTCTTTATCCCCACCAGGTCCAGAAGGGAAGTATTGATGGCCAAACGCGGTGTGTCGGCGCCGCGATGTCTAGAATTGCCCCGAACGCCTGCTCGGCTACTGCGGCTGAATGCCGGCTGCGTGAATGATCTTAGTCCATTTGTCGAGATCGTCGCGGATGATTTGTGCAAATTGCGCGGCGCTCGAAGCGGCTGTATCGATTCCAGCGTTGGCCAGCTTCATTTTGACGTCCACTTTGACCGCCACTTTCGCGCATGCCTTGTTGAGCGTCTCGACAATGGTGGGATCCATTGCGGCTGGCCCCAACAGCCCATACCAAGTCGAGTAGACGTAGTCGGGAAGGCCGGCCTCTCTCATGGTCGGGACATCCGGCAATTCAGGGAGACGCGCTTCGCTCGTCACGGCGAGCGGGCGCAGCGTGCCGGACTGGATTTGTTGCATAATTGAGCCGGCGGTTTCGATCATGAATTGCACCTGACCGGCGATCACAGCGAGGACCGAAGGACCGCCGCCGCGAAACGGAATATGCGTCACCTTCACGCCGGCGACCGATTGAAAAAGTTCGACCGCGAGATGGCCTGAGCTGCCCACGCCGGCGGAGTCGTAATTGATTTCACCTGGCTTATTCTTGGCCGCCGCGACCAGATCGGCGACGCTATAGAATGGCAGGCTGGGGGTGATAACGAGCACGCTTGGCGCTACACCCAGCAACGATATCGGAGTGAAATCTTTTAAGACGTCGTAGTTCAGGTGCTTGAACAGCGCTGGGCCATAGGTCAGCCCACTGTGGAAGACTAGCAGCGAATAGCCATCAGGTTTAGATTTAGCCACCGCGTCCGCACCCAGCGTGCCGCCAGCGCCGCCGCGGTTATCGATATAGAATTGCTGGCCCAGTTCGGTGCCCAGACCGTCGGCCGCAATGCGGCCGATGACGTCGGTCGTGCCCCCCGGGGGGAAGGGCACCACCGTTCGAACCGGGCGATTGGGATAGCCCGTGTCGGCGCCCGCGCGAGAAGCGAAGAGCGCCGCTCCGGACAAGGCGATAGCCGCTCGGCGCGTCAACCCAGGCATGCTCCCCCCATTTCCGCCATTTGGTTTTGTAGTTTACAATACTGTATGAAATTATTGCTTGGCCTGCCAAGGACCTCTATTGCCTCTCAGCTCAAAGAATTTGGACAATATTACCGCTCCGCCGCGCGGGGCCGGCGTGATGACCTCATCGATCTGCTGAGAGCGCATCTGAAACTATCGATGAACGCGTATATTAGCTCCTATAATCGTCGCTTCGACAACGGAAGCGAAACAACATGAGTGATCTAAAAGGTCGTGTGGCACTCGTTACCGGCGCGGGCAGCGGGATTGGCCGCGCGATTGCGCTGCGGCTCGCGGCGGACGGCGCGACCGTAGCGGTGACCGACATAGATATCGGCAAGGCGGCGGACACGACGAAGCACATTGTGGCGCAAGGCGGCAGCGCCGCCGCGTTCGCCCTCGACGTCGCCAATCCGGAAGTAGTGCAAAACGTGTATGCAGATGTCGAACGGCGCTTTGGGCAACTCGACATTCAAATCAGTCATGCCGGAATAACGACCCGCACCCCGTTCCTCGACATGTCGCTTGAGGCGTTCGACGCCATTCTGCGAACCAACCTCTATGGTGTGTTCCTATGCGGCCAGGCGGCGGCTAGGCTGATGCGCCAACGTGGCGGGCGCATCGTCAACACCACGTCGATCTCCGGCCAGCAGGGTGGCACTGGACGCGCCGCCTACGGCGCGTCAAAAGCCGCGATCATCAATTTGACCCAGACCATGGCGCTCGAACTCGCTCCATTCGGCATTCTGGTGAACGCGGTTGCGCCCGGTCCCACGCAGGTCGAGCGTACGGCGCACGGTGCGGCACAGAAAGCCGCCATGCTGTCGCGGCTCGCCATCAAGCGCTACGCGCAGCCGGAGGAGATTGCTGCGGGCGTCGCGTTCCTCGTCTCCAACGAGAACACCTACGTGACCGGACACGTTCTCAACATCGACGGAGGCTTCCGGGCCGCCGGCGTGATGTACGACCCCAGCGACGAGCCAGGATGAGGCAATGCCATATGTGAGCCTGCCCGACGGGGCGAAGATTTTCTATCGCGTCGACGACTTCACCGATCCGTGGAGTGAGCCTGACACCGTCGTGATGATGCACGGCTATTGCCGGAACAGCCGGTTTTGGTTCGCGTGGATTCCGATCCTCGCTCGCCACTTCCGGGTCGTGCGGCCTGACCTACGCGGCTGCGGAAAATCCGACATTCCAGCGCCCGGATTTGCCTGGTCGCTGGCTCAATACCACGACGATCTCATCGCGTTTCTAGATGCAGCAAAAATCGAACGGGCACACTTCGTCGGCGAGTCGATGGGTGGCATGGTGATGCCCTATATTTACAGCCGCAGCCCACAGCGCGTGCGAAGTATCGTCGCCTGTTCGTCGAATCTGGGCGTGAAGGGTGTGATGGCCAAGGAGATGGCCGCCGGCGCCGCGTCGATGACGGACGCCATCGTGTCGGCGCCGAGCCTTGAGCATTATATTCGCAAGACCGAGGCGAGCCGCCTTGCAGCTGACGAAGTAAGCGGGGCAGCGCGCACCTGGTACGCACAGGAATGGGCGCGCACCGCGAGGCGGGTGTGGCACGAATGGTCGGCGATGATCGTCCCGCAGATCGAGGTCACCGCGGAGCTGCTCGCCAACTTGCTGGTCCCGCTGCTGTTCATCGCCCCGTCCCGAACGGTGAAGCTGCCGCTCGAAGAGGCCCGCTTCTGGACCGATCACGCGCCGGATGCCCGTCTCGACATCGTCGATAGCGCGAGCCAGGGTCTGGCATTCGCCAAAGCCGAGGAATGTGCTCGCCTGACGTTGCGCTTCTTGTTGGAGCGGCAGCGCGCGCCGGGTTGAGATCGTAGCTGGGTCGCTGCGCAAGCTGAAACATCCGAACCGCTTAAGGAAGCTACTTGCCTATCGCTGCTCGATCGCAACATTGCGTCCCTCCACGGGCGAAGCGCGGTTATAGTGCGCATCATCACCACGCCGAATGGCGACGTATGTCTCGGCACTTCCGACGTGATGTTGCGTGAGGCGATTGCGAGCCGGCGAACTAACGCGGACGCCGGTGAACGTCGTTGTATACTCCCCAAAACCTTCCCAACAATGGGTGCGGGAGCTTGCTGAAACAGCTAAACTATTGATTTTATTGGCGCTCCCTAGGGAAGCGCGTGAATTGAGCAGACTCAATAGCTTGCACGAAGGTTTGGGCTTATACCAACGGCGCTAAAGATTGACCTTTGCCCATTGGCGTGTGGTGATTGAAGCGACCTGCTCCTTGTCGTTGGCGAAGAACATCCATGCTTGGCAGGCTTTTTCGAGGATATCGTCGTAATTTTCGTAGATCGTGTTGGAGAGCTTGTTGCCGCGTAGATATTCCCAGACGTTTTCGACGGGATTGAGTTCGGGTGCGTAAGGCGGCTGGTGAACAAGTGTGATGTTGTCGGGCACGGCGAGGCCGGCGGCGAGATGATATCCAGCGCCGTCGAGAACAAGGGCTGCGTGCGCGCCCGGTGCG
>OCZT010006084.1_pt1 | contig 11973 bp, 9 predicted proteins | sample 1539031 | NCBI WGS metagenome assembly OCZT01 (sample SAMEA3539308, study PRJEB22396) | soil metagenome | biome: tundra; feature: field; material: soil | place: USA | collected 2010-05 | depth 0.15 m
AAGATTCTCAAGGGCGAATACCCGCTCGGCGCAGCGCTCTCCCGCCGCAAGCTGGGATCGGAATTCGGCATGAGTTTCCTGCCGATCTCCGAAGCCATCAAGCGCCTGGAACAGGAGGGACTGGTGGAGAGCCGTCCACGGGTGGGCACGCGCGTTCGGGTTCCTACCGCCCAGGATCTCCGCGATCGGCATATCATTCGCGAGGCGCTGGAAGCGCAATCCGCCCGGTTGTTCGCCGAAAAAGCCAGCGCCGACGAGCGGGTCGAGTTGCGGGCCATGGCCGCTCACCTCAACGCACTCACAGACCAGTGCGCCGCTGGCGAGAAGGCACCCGAGTTCCTCTTCGAGACGCAGATGTACCACCTCGCGTTTCACATGCGCATCGCGGAGTGTACGGGCTGCGCCGCGCTGTGCGACATGCTCGCGAAGAACCAAGTCCTGATATTCAACTGGCTCTATGACGTTGCCGCGGATCATCGCATGCCGCCGCGCTGGCACGAGCAATTGGTGGACAAGATCACCGGGACCGATCCGGACGTTGCCGAGGCCGCCATGCGCGCTCACGTGCGCTTTGGAATCGAGGACATTCAGGCGCAAATTGTACGCCGTTTCGGGACGCCTGTAGGCAGTTTGGACGGGATCAAACGATCCGGGAGGCAAGCTCCGTTTAGAGCCGGGGCCTGGAGGACGAAAGCCACGGCGTCACGTTAACCGCGGCGCCGGGCTGCATTTTCAATATTGGGGGTTCTCACTATGGACTTTACGCGCCGCACTTTGTTAAAAGCTGCCTCAATCTCGCCTGCGCTATTTAACATCGCCAGGGGGGCAAAACCTACGGATATCCAAGTTAAGGATATTCAGTTCAGCTACCAGGACTACACGTATCGCGTTCCAATCAAGTTTGGCGGCACCGTGCTGGACCGCGCAACTATCCTAAACGTGAACTGCGTGGTGCGTACCGTGAACGGACGCACGGGGAAGGGATTCGGATCCATGCCGCTCAGCAACGTCTGGGCGTTTCCTTCGCATACGATGCCGTACGAAAAGACGTTGGGCGCGATGAAGGCGCTGGCGGAACGCGTCGCCAAGATCACCGCGGGTTGCAAAGAGACGGGCCACCCGATCGACCTCAACGTCTTGCTCGAGCCCGAGTATCTGAAGGCCGCAGCCGAAGTGTCGCAACGGCTGAAGCTGGATCAGCCGATTCCCAAGCTCTGCATGCTGGTCACGGCCAGCGCATTTGACGCGGCCGTAAACGACGCTTTCGGGAAGGTGCATGGTCTTAGCTGTTACCACACCTATGGCCCGGAGTTCATGAGTCACGACCTCTCGCATTACCTGACGTCGGAATTCAAGGGAGAGTACCCCAGCCAATACGTCACCCGCGAGCCGAAGCCGCACATGCCGCTTTATCACCTGGTGGGCGCGGTCGATCCGATCTTCGATTCCGATATCAAGAAGCGGGTGAATGACGGTCTGCCGGAAACCTTGCCGGAATGGATTCGCTACAACGGCTTGACGCATATGAAGATCAAGCTGAATGGCGACGATCTCGGGTGGGACATCGATCGCGTCTTGAACGTGGATCGCGCCGCCACGGAAACCCAGAAACAGCGCGGCGTTTCCAAGTGGTTTTATTCGCTCGATTTTAATGAGAAATGCCCGAACGCCGAATACCTGATCGATTTTCTGCGCCGGCTGAAGGAGAAGACTCCGCAAGGTTTCGAGCGGATACAGTACGTGGAGCAGCCCACCGCCCGCGACCTGAAATCGCATCGCGACAATGTGATGCACGCGGCCGCGAAGCTGAAGCCGGTGGTCATCGACGAGTCGCTCATCGATTTCGAAAACCTGACGCTGGCGCGGGAAATGGGCTACACGGGAGCGGCGCTGAAGGCCTGCAAGATGCAGAGCCAGGAGATGCTGATGGCGTCCGCCGGGCAGAAATACAAGATGTTCCTGTGCGTCCAGGACCTCACCTGTCCCGGCGCATCGCTGATCCAATCCGCCAGCCTCGCGGCCCACGTTCCGGCCGTGGCCGCCATCGAGGCCAACTCCAGGCAGTACGTGCCGATCGCCAACAAGGGCTGGGAAGACCGGTTCCCGGGTATCTTCCACGTCACCGATGGATCGATGGATACCAGCCGTTTGAATAAGCCCGGGTTGGGCGCCGTGGAAGGGTAAACATCCGCGAGATTCGCTATGTGGGCCAAAGCAATCCTCGCCCTCAATGCCGGCAGCACTATTGAGCGCGCAGCCGGCTGCCACGATCTATTACAACAGCGAGATCGTCACTGTATGGCAGCGCGGCCGGTGGGCGAGACCGTTGCCATCCGGGGCAATTGCTTTATCGCGGTCGGCTCCAAGCAGGAAGTACTGAGCACGGCGGGAACTTCCTCCAAGAAAGTAGACCTGCTTGGGCGCACCGTGGTTCCGGGCTGATCGAGAGTCACACGCATCCGAAGAAGTAAATTTCATTTTGGGAATGAAGGAATCATAGAAGAATATGGTAAGAGAATTCGACCTCACACCGAAGCGCGTCCCCCGCGTGGAGACGGCGTTTCGCAGGATCGTGACGGAGTTCGTAGTTCCGGAATCGATTCCGATTCTTCAGAAGCTGCAGGAGTACGAGCCCGTGGCCATGCGCGGACAGCCGCCGGTGGTCTGGGATCGCGCCGAAGGCTTCCAGGTCTACGATGCCTGGGGCAATCGGTGGATCGACTGGTCCTCGGGAGTGCTGATTGCCAACGCGGGGCACGGGCGCAAGGAAATCGCCGATGCCATCGCGCGACAGGCTGGCGCCAGGCTGCTCACCAATTACTGCTTCCCGAGCGAGATTCGGGCGCGCCTGGTGGAGCGGCTGGCCACGCTGCTGCCGGAGCCGCTGAAGAAGGTCTTCCTGCTGACCACCGGTTCGGAAACGGTGGAGTGCGCCATCAAGCTGTGCCGCACCCACGGCGCCAGGTCCGGGAGCCGCACCAAGAACGTCATCGTCTCGTACGACAAATCGTTCCACGGCCGCACCTTGGGATCGCAGCAGGCTGGTGGCATTCCGGCGTTGAAAGAATGGATCGGGAACCTGGATCCGGGTTTCGTGCAGATTCCATTTCCAGACGGTTTTCGAACCGCCGATAATTCCTTCGAAGGTTTCGAACGCGCTCTGCGGGAGCACAATGTACAGCCGCGGGATGTCGCCGGCGTGATCCTGGAAACCTACCAGGGCGGAAGTGCGGCCTTCGCGCCCGCGGAATACATGCAGGCGCTGCGGCGCTGGTGCACCACCCACGATGCGTTGCTGGTGTGCGATGAAGTGCAGGCCGGCTTTGGCCGCACCGGAACGCTTTGGGGATTCGAACACTACGGCGTGGTTCCGGACCTGGCGTTGTTCGGAAAGGGCATGGCCAGTTCGCTGCCGATCTCGGCAGTGGCCGGGCGGCCGGACGTGATGGACCTGCACCCGGCGGGCAGCATGACCTCAACCCACACCGGGAATCCCGTCTGCTGCGCGGCGGCGCTGGCGTCGATCGATCTGGTGGTCACGGAGGACCTCGCAGGGAATGCCCGGCGCATGGGCGCCGTTTTGCACGAACGGCTGCGCGCTCTCCAGTCGCGCTTCCCCCAGATTGGAAGCGTGGACGGCAAAGGCCTGGTCGCTGGTATCGCCTGTGTGGCGCCCGGTACCCAGGCTCCGGACGGCGACCTCGCATGGGAACTGGTCGAGCGCTGCGTCCAGAAGGGCGTGCTGATGTTCAGCCCCGTCGGTTTCGGCGGCGGCACGGTCAAGATCTCTCCTCCCCTGGTGATTCACGAAGCCGCCATTCGGGAAAGCCTGGCGGTGCTGGAAGAGGCGTTCGGCGAAATCGTCCGCCAGCGGGCGGTGGCGGCATGATCGCAAAACCGGAGATTCTCATCATTGGCGGCGGCATGATCACGCACGATCAGCTTCTGCCTTCGCTCTATCACATGCAACGCCAGGGGCGGATCGGCGAAATCGGCATCTGCGCCCTGCGCGGACGGGATTTAGCGCCGCTATGCGCGGCACCGGACCTGGCCGAGGCATTCCCGGGACAGAGGTTCCGCGCGTTCCCCGACGGCGGCGATGCGGATCGGCCGCAGCCCGATCTTTTCCGGGAGCTGATTGCGCGCATGCCTGCGCGCAATATCGTTGTGGTCGCGGTGCCGGACCATCTGCATTTTGAGGCGATCATGACGGCGCTCGCGCACGACCAGCACGTATGCACGGTCAAGCCCCTGGTGCTCAAGCACGCGGAGGCGTGCGAGATTGAGCGCGAGGCGTATGCGCGCGGCCTGGTAGTGGGTGTCGAGTACCACAAGCGGTTCGACGATCGCAGCCTGATGGCCCGGCGCAGCTACCGGGCCGGGCGATTCGGCGAGTTCAAGCTGGGCACCGCGTGCCTGCTGGAGAAGTGGTTTTACCGCCATTCGAATTTCCAGAACTGGATGACCACGCAGAACTCCGACGCCTTCACCTACATCGGCTGCCACTATGTGGACCTGGTGCACTTCATCACCGGGTTGTTGCCGGTTGCCGTGAGCGTTTATGGAATCCCCGATCGCTTTCCGAACGGAAAGGAGGGATTCCTGTGGACCGACGCGCGCGTCATCTGGGAGAACGGCGCCTGCCTGAACGTACAGAATGCCCTCGGCTTTCCCGACTCCGCGCCAGGCGGGAACACGCAAGGACTCACCCTGTACTGCAAAGGCGAGAGCGACGGCGCGCTGATCTCGCATTCGGACCAATACCGTGGCTTGAAGTACTCCTACACCCGGAAGAGCGACGATCCGGGCGCCACGGTGTACGCGGAGCCGAGTCCGGATTACTTCCAGTACGTGGATATGGGTGGCAAAGGGCTGGCGCCGGTGGGTTACGGATACCGGTCCGTCGAGTACATCATCCAGACCTGCATGCGGGTGGAAGCGGAGGGCGCGAACCTGGCGGAGCGGCAGAAGCTGTTGCGGGAAATCGACGCCACCGGGATCATGGCGACGCCGGCCAACAGCGGTTACAACGAGCTGGTGATCGAAGCCGCGCGAGAGTCGATTTTGGCCGGCGGGAAGATGGTCGAGATCGGCCGCGCCGCCGCGACGTAACGCCTACTCCCTGGCCAGCGATTTCGCCACCATGGGTCTGAGGCGATTCTGCTGGCTTTATTTACCACCCTGGATGACGACCAAAACCAACTCCTCTCCCTGTATGGCGGACGCTGGAATATCGAAACGGACCTGCGCAGCCTGAAGCAGACCTTGCGCCTGGAACAACTCACCTGCACCACACCGGAGATGGCCGCTAAGGAACTGGTCCTCGCCATGACTGCCTACAACCTGGTGCGCGCGGTCACCTGCCTGGCCGCGCAAACGGCGGGAATCCCCCTTCACCAAAGGCCGGAACGTGATCCAAACCTTCGCTCCCTTGATCGCGAACGCCAAAAACGAACACGAGGGGGAAACAAGGCCGTGATATCCAAAAAATTAGTGGAGGCGCTACAGTTCAACACCCCAGGGTGTTGGGGAGCCAGCGTACCCGTTCAGCGGGGCGTGTTTTTGAGGTTAGGAACCGCTCACGCCGGTTCAGCGTTGCGCGCCGGCGCGCGGCGGCCAGTCGAGATGCTTGTGGAGAAAGGCGAACGTGCCCTCGCCGTTGATGGAGTGCCCGCCCTGGAAGAACTCGATCTCGGTTCGATCGGGTGATTGGAGCTGAGTGTAGAGCCACCGGACCTTGGCGTACTCGTAGGCGACCCAGCGATCCTGCCCGACGTGATCGTGATGTCCCCGTTCGACCATGAATGGACGCGGGAAAATCAGGTACGCCATCTCCGCATAGTCGAAGGTGCTGCCCAGATTGAAGTAAGGCATCTCCCATTCGATGGTGTACATGAAGCTGAATTTCTCGTCGGTGGCGGCCACCTTGCGCGTCCATGCATTGAAGTCGCCCGAGCAGATCGAAAGTGCATACTTCTGAAGGATGGCGGGGATGCGCATCGCACTCTCGCCACCGTAGCTCAAGCCGTAAAAGGCGATCCGGCTTCCGTCCACGAAGGGGAGCGTATCGAGCCAGCGGAGAATCTGATCATGCTGCGGGATGAGGAATGAAAACAATGAGCCTTTGACGCCGTTCGCCTTGCGGCTGAGCCAGCGATAGCGGTCCTCGCCGCGGTAGAGGTTGTGGGGCACGAAGGTGATAAAGCCCTGCTCGGCCAGGCGCGCCGCGAAGTCGTTGTACGCCGTGCTCTGGCCCTCGATGGCGTCTTTCGGAAGGCTACTGCGTCCGGGCTGGCAGACGACCACCGGCCGCCGCTCACCGGGCTTGATGTCTTTGGGAACCAGCAGCACGCCCCAGGCGAACACCTCGGGCCAGACGTCCAGGACCACTTCGTAGCCGGCCCACTTTTCGGTGTCGTAGACTTTGCGTGTCCGCGGATTCGGCGCGAGCAGTGGGTCGTCGAATCGTCCGATCACTTCGCGATAAAAGTAGTCGCGATACGGCTTTGCGCCTTCGATGAACGGGGTGGGCGAAAGCGTGTCATGCCGCCGCCTGGTGGACCAACGGTCGTCGGTGGCTTCGGGCATGACTTTGTAGAGGAAGAACCGGTTCCGCACCTGATCGGATTCGCGAACCAACATTTGAACGTGCGCCTCGAGTTCCTTAACCTGGCGCCTCTGCCGTTCGGCGGCATCGAAGGCCCGCCGCCGGTCGGGGGACGGCCCGGCCGATTCCGCGTTCTGTGCGCGGACTCCAAGAAACGCCAGGAACTGGCGAGAGGCGTCACGGGACCCAGGCCCAACCGGCGCGCCCCGCGGCCCGCTGATTAGGGCTTTCGGCTGGAAGCCCGGTTTGGTGAGCCGGTCGATGCGGGCGAATTCGGAGGCGACCGTTTCGAAAGGCGCCGTCGCGAGGTCGCCCTTGGTGCTCTTGAATTCCGGAGACCTGCTGTACTCGATGACCAGCGGCCGCGGAGCGACGAGCGATGCGATCTCCGCGTCCCCGAACTCTTCCAGCAGGCCCCAAACATTGCGGAAGATCGGTTCGGACCACACCGACTGCCGCGAATTGAAGTAGCCACTGACAAGCGCCGCGTCGATACGGGTGTCGGCCGCCGCCGCGTAGAAGGCGATGAGGCCGCCCTCGCCGTAACCGGCGACCCCGATTTTGCCGCCGTTGCCTTGCGCCCTGAACCAGTCCACCGCCGCGAGCACCTTCTGCACCTCATAGCCGATAATGTGCCGGCCCATCTGGAAGGCCTGGCGGTAGATCCACTCGCGGTGCGGCAGGTCCGTCATCCGGATATCCGGCCGCCCGGACCAGCGCGCCGAACGATCGACCAGCGCCGGGATCAGCACGGCACACCGCTGCCCGGCGAACCTTCGCGCAAACTGCGATGCCGCCTCCACGCCGGGGGCCAACCCGGCGATCTGCTCGGGAGTCTGGCCGGCATCGGGCAGCGCGATGACAAACGCGTTCGCGGGGAGCTTTGGCTCGATCAAGAGTCCCTCGCCGTGCACGCCTTCCAGTACGGGCCACCGCACCTGGTAGATGCGATAGGTTTCCGTTTCGGCCACGAGCGCGGGGTTCCGATCGTCACCGAAGCGCTCCATGTTCACCGGCACACGCCCATCCACGATGCCGGTCTTCGCGAGGAACCGCTTGCGGTTCGGCGCCACGGAGGTCTCGTATGCCGGGCGGGACGCGAAATCGCGATGCCAATGGCTCTGCCGCGTCTCGACCGATTCCCGGATCTTCCGCTCCACGAATTGATGGGCGCCATCCATCATGCGTACGGAGAGGTCGCCCTGCCATGTCAATGGTTTCGTGCCGGGCAGAGGCGCGGGCGCCTGCGCGTGTGCTGGCCCCAACACCCAGCAGAACAGAACCACACCAAAGCCGAATATTGCAGCATGTTTCGTGTGCATATCATCACTCCCCCGGGTACGGCGAACTTATATAGATTGCCCCGCTTCCCGAGGCCAATGCGCCCTATGTGCAGGCGGTTGTTCGCACCCCGGATCCGGGAGTAGCCCAGGGCGGCCATCCATCCGGCCGCCCTGGCGAAATCTCTACACTCCCGTTTGTTCCGTTCTACTGGTATATCAGAACGCGACGCGCAGGGACAACTGAACCGTCCTCGGCGCACGGGCCGAACTGAAGGCGCCGAAGTTCGGATCCACCTGGTTCCCGTTCGCGTCGAACCGCGCCGTCGTGTAGAGGCCCGAGAACTGCGTGTGATTCCAGGCGTTGAACAGTTCGGCGCGGAACTGGATGTAGCGGGATTCCGAGAACAACGGGAAGCGCTTGGTAACGTTCACATCCCAGTTGTTGATGCCAGGTCCGCGCATGCTGTCTACACCCACGTTGCCGAAACTGCCGCGCGCCGGGCGGGCGAAGGCAGCGGTGTTGAAATTGCGGAAGAACGTGCGGTCGGACTTGGGGATGTACGTGTCACCCACCACCATGATCCGGGCGCCCTCCGTCGAGCCAGTGATATCGGTGGAATCCACCGTGCTGAAACCCGGGTTCGGCAACCCTTCTCCAAAAGCCGGCCACGAGCCACTCACGCGAGCTTGTAGGGGGCGCGGTATTGATAATGCAGCAAGCGGTTGGCGGCCGGGTTATTGGGAAATCGTTCCGCGCGCGCATCCCACTTCAGAACGCTCTCGGTCTTCAGGGCGATGTTGCCAAGCAGCGCGGCCGAGGTGGACAGGTGACCTGTCAGGACATCGGCGTTACACTTACCGCGGCTCTTCACGCAATCCATGAAGTTGCGCGCGTGCTCGTTGTCGGCCCAGACGCTGCCGTTCACGATCTTGCCCTCAATGACCGGCCTCCTCCCGGCGCCGGCCGGGCGGCGGCTGGCCCGGTCCAGCGGATTGAGCGCGGGCTTGGGCTGGTCACCGAGCCGTTCCGGCACCACCTCCCAGCGGTTCTGATGGATGTACATCGTCCCCTTGGTACCGCGAAGCTCCATTTCAGCACCCTGCAGATTGCCCGGCGCCGCATTGGCGTTGATCTGCGCAAAGGTGACCAAAGTCGGACCGTCAAACTCCCAGAGCACTTCCAAGGTGTCTGGGATGTCGCGGTTGTCATCGATGGCATATTTGCCTCCGATTGCCATGACTTTGTGCGGCGAATCCACACCCAAACACCACCGGATGGTATCGATGAGGTGAACACCGAAATTGGTCAACTGGCCGCCGGAGTAGTCGCGAAACCAGCGGAACTTGTAGTAGGTTCGATTGGGGTTGTAGGGCACCTTCGGCGCCGGCCCAAGCCAGTGTTCCCACTCCGATTCGTTGGGGGGCGGCCCGTCCGGCGGCTTGCCGATGCCATGCGGCGATTCGTTCTGGATGTCGTAGCAGCGGGCGACCGTCACTCGTCCGATGCCGCCGGAACGCACGAATTCCACTGCCTCCTGAACCACCTTGGCAGAACGCCGCTGCGTCCCGACCTGCACCACGCGCTTGGTGCGCTGTGCGGTCTCTACCATCTTTCTCCCTTCGAAGACGGTCAGAGATAGAGGCTTTTCGACGTAGACGTCCTTGCCGGCCTCGCAGGCGTCGATGAACATCAGAGCGTGCCAGTGGTCAGGTGTGGCAATCACCACGGCATCGACGTTCTTGTCTTCCAGCAATTTCCGGTACTCTTTGTATCTCGCCGGATTGCCGCGCGAACGTTTCACCGCGAAGTCCAGATAGTCATCGCGCAGATCGCAGACCGCAACGGTCTGGCTGTCGCCGTATTCCAGGAACGCGCCGTGGACTTGGTCGCCGCGGTTTCCGACGCCAATGAAACCCATCCGGATCCGATCGTTAGCCCCGACAATCCGGGAATAACTGAGGGCCGTTACCAAGCTGGCATTCCGGGCAAAATCTCTGCGGGTCAGCATTTGTCATTTCCTCCAGATGAATCAGAAACAGTTCTCTCATTTCGCTTTTCCGGCATCCCTCTTCACCGGTTGCGGGCAACCTGCCGGGCATTCTTTTCCTACACAGCCCGGCTTTGGCTCTGGTATTTTAAGGGAGGGCTGGGCGACACCATCCGGGAGTGGTTTTGAGACTTCACCGTTCACTCACGTGCGCTGCCCGGCACCTGCATCAGCGCGCGGTGCAAGTCTGTGCTCAACATCGTCGGGCACCAATACTTCTCAATCACACCGACGGCTCGACGGGGGCCAGGGCGAGGACTCGTTTGCGCGCCAGGTGGTCCTGGTAGAACGCCATCGTGTCCGAAGGGGCGCTTCAACCTCCACCTTCCCGCAAGTCATCCTCGCGTTCGGCACTGCCGGAAAGTCTGGCAGCCGCATCAGACCTTGGGCAACCCGTACTCCTTCCGGTATTCCTTCGTGAGATAGGCGTTCGCCGCCTTATCGGAGCCGAATGTCTCAGTCTTGGGATCGAAACGAATGTCGCGGTCCAGGTGGTAAGAAATGTTGGCGAGATGGCACATGGTGGTGCTCAGACGCCCAATTTCCACGTCCGAATTCGGCTTCTGCCGGGATTTCACGCACTCCAGGAAATTTTTCTCGTGCGTTTCGGGAACGCCTTTTTCCGACGGGCCCACCTCGCCGCCCTTAAGGCTGACGGTCCACCCGCTGCCGGTCAGCATCAGGGTGCCTTCGGTGCCGTAATACGCCGAGTAGAAATCGGTCGCCACGCGCCCCTGCCGCCGTTGGCCCTGGCTCATCACGTAATCGCCGGCGAAACTGCGTAACTCAAAGCTGAGCAGCAGGTCGGGGTAGTGATAGGTGACGATCTGGGTGTCCGGTACCTCCTTGGCGTCGTCCAGCCAGTAGATGCCACCCGACGCGGAAACACGGTCCGGCAGGCAGCGCTCCACTCCGCGCATCTTCTGGATGGCCCACATGGCCACGTCCAGAACATGCACGCCCTGGTTTCCCACTTCGCTATTTCCGTAGTCCCAGAAGAAGCGCCAGTTGTAATGGAAGCGGTTCTGATTGAAGGGCCGCTTCGGTGCGTTTCCCAGCCACACGTCGTAATCCACGCCGGGAGGCGGCGTGCCATCGGACGGGCGCCCGACGCTGGCCCGCAACTGGTAGATCCACGTCTTGATCTCGCAGATCTTGCCGAGTTTGCCGGAAGCCACATATTCCACGGCGGAGCGAAAGTGCTCGCCGCTGCGCCGTTGCGTGCCCACCTGGAAAACGCGGTTGTACTTTCGAGCGGCGTCTCGAATCAGATGGCCCTCGTGGATAGTTTGCGAGAGCGGCTTTTCGCAATAGACGTCTTTGCCCGCTTGGCAGGCCAGCAGCGCCATGCGCGTGTGCCAGTGGTCGGGCACGGCAATCACGACTGCATCGATTTCCTTATCGTCCAGCACGCGCAGGAATTCCTTTTCGAATTGCGGTTTCCTGCCCTGGGCTGCCTGGATATCGGCTCCGGTCTTCTCGAGGATCGCGGGATCCAGATCGCAGAACGTCTTGAATTGGGCGCCCGCCTGGATGGCCCGGAGCGCCACCCCGCGCCCCTGATTGCGCCCGCCGATCAGCGCGAGCGTGACCCTTTCATTGGCGCCCATGGCCGCCGGATTCAGGTTCAAGCCGCCGGTGGCAAGTGCCCACCCGCCGCCCGTCTTGAGAAATGATCGTCTGTCTTGCGTGATGCCCACCATTGGCTCGTTTCTGGTCCGCAATCGGTCTTCTTCGCGGCCATTCGAGGTGCTGACCGCAACTTCGCAGCCGACTTAGTCGCTAGTGTAGCCCTGCGTTCCAGCATTGTCAACCCACAGGCTTGTCTTGGAATTATCCAATACAAGATGAGCATGAAACTGGCGAAACGGGTGGAGCGGTTTCCAATGCAAGATGAGCTTATCTACGAGGAAGGTGGAGATCGCGGGCATCGCGCAGGTGGCGGACGGATTGTGGATGAGCCAGATCGCCCGGAATCTCACGGATGCAGAGCAGGGAATCCTGACAGGAAAACGGTACCTGATTCACGACCGCG
>OCZT010006085.1_pt1 | contig 11969 bp, 11 predicted proteins | sample 1539031 | NCBI WGS metagenome assembly OCZT01 (sample SAMEA3539308, study PRJEB22396) | soil metagenome | biome: tundra; feature: field; material: soil | place: USA | collected 2010-05 | depth 0.15 m
GTCCCAGGAATTGACGGCGCCACCAGAGACCTTGTGTCCGTTTCTCGGACATGGTTGTGAACCAATATTGCCAAATCACCGCACGTACTTGGCGTGGGGGCTCATGCGGAAAGGGATTCTTCTCAAAAAGAGCGAGAACGTCATTGTCATTGGAAAGCAGCCGCACTTCGGTGCTGGGCACAATCGGATAGTCGCGCCATGGGCCTAGCGAAGCAAACCAGAGGTTCCAATCGAATCGTGGCTGGTAAGGCGCGTAAATTCCCGGTCTCGTGCTCGGGTCCTGAGGTTTATAGCGGAACGGATACGCCACCCAGGTTTTTCCATCCTCGGACCCCTGGAACTCGATCTCATATCGCCCCCGGGTCATGATACCGAAAAGGCCGTATCGATTCGCGATTCGAAAGGGCTCGAGCGCCTCCACTGGCGCGGTTGGCAATGGTAGTGCCCAGAACATCCAGATCAGCCCCAATGTGGTGGCATAAAAAATCCAGCTAAGCACCAGACTGGCAAAAGACAGCTTCAATATCTTGACCTGCAAGCTGCCTCTCGAACTTTGCAGTCTGCTGTGTTCGGGTCGTGCTGGTTCTGAGGCCTCCCGCACCTTATCGAGTTCACTGGCTTCAGAGGCGGTCGGATTGCCCTCGGGACCGGCTGTAGCGCTCGCGACGAAGAACCCCTTCCATCGCTGCGGGAGAAACTGCCGCACCAAGCGATCATCCAACAACAGGAGTCCCAAAGTCAGGACAAGGTAATTTAGAAACGTGTAGTTGGCGGTGAAAATAACACCCAGTTCCCAGGGAGTCACAATAAAGAAGCACGCGATCCGCCAGCGCCTCGGCAGAAATAACATCCAAACCAAAACCAGTTCGACTGCCAGCGTGGCAAAAACAGTCGAAGCATGAAACCAGTGCGGCAGATGCTGCATGTACCATCCGATCCACGTGGGCAGCGGACCGTTCTGATAGTACTCGTCCATCGCTGTAAAGTTGCGCCACTCGGGATCTCCACCGATGATCTTCGCGACACCGGACTCGAAGTAAATGCGAAACCATTCCCACTGCAACAGGAACAGGCTGGCGCGCGATGGCGGCGCTGCCATGCCCATGCCGGGGCGGAATCCAGGCGGAGAAAAGAAGAGCGCGATGAATCCAGCTTCGAGCAGCATCCCGTCTGACTGATAACCGGAGAAATCCTGCGCTGCGCTGACGAACGAAAGGAAGCACGCAAAACAGATCACCAGCATTCCGCGCGGCCATACATTCAGAACCAACAGCAGCGACGCGCCCATGCCCACCCAGCACAGGGCGGCCAGCATATGCGGTCCGCTCGCCAGCCAAAGCAAAGTGGGAGCAAACCATAAGCCGCGGCTGTAGCCCAACGAATGTGCCACGGCTCGCAGATACTCGTTTGCCGGCAAGATCCCTTCCGGTCCAATGAGCCCACGGATCTGAAAGACGAGCGAGAAGAAAGCGGAAAAATAAATACAGCCAAGCGCTCGCAAGAAGAGCCAGCGGGGAATCAGGCGGCTAAATGCGCCATGCTCCGAGTCGAATAGCCAGCGGATGGCGGCCGGAACCCAGTCCATGAGAGTCCGTCGTAAGGATCATGCAGTCCCTGGGCAGCGGCCACGCGGTGGCTACCGATTGCGGCTGCATGTACCGTATCGATGCCAAGGATACCGATGCCTGGCGCTCTCCCAGCGGAATAGGGCAATCTATGCGAGACTTACTAGTCTGTCAACGCATGCCGAAGGCGGCTCTCACTCTGCGCTCCAGGAATAAGGTGCTGGAAGCTTCCGCTGCTTGCGAAACTCGCGCATTTGCTTCTGCTGGTGAGTTCGGATCCTGAGATCGGAGCGCGGGTTCCCCGTGCACAGCAGTATGATGGTCTCGAGCCATGCCCGCAACTGTTCGCCTTAACGACATCGTCGACGCTCTGGAGATGCAACTCGACGAGTCCTCCTCCTTTTTGGATCTCGACACCGGTCGGGTGGAAACCGTCTCCCATGCTCTTCTGCGCGAGGCAGAGGCAGCGGAGTCCGGCAACGAGGCGCCGGATTTTCCTACATGGCAGAAACCCGAATGGGAGATGGCCAAACGAATCGTTTCTACCGACCGCTTCCAGGAACTTCCCACAAATTTTGAGGTGCACGAGTGGGCGATCATGCAGGATTTCTCGCGCTCGGTGGAGTCCGACCGTATTCGCGAAGATCTTCTGCAAGCCATCCACGGCTCTGGCGCGTTCCGGAATTTCAAGGACATCCTTCGGCGGCACGGTATCGACTCAGCCTGGTTTGCATTCCGCACGGAGGCCCTGAGGCAGATCGCACTCGGCTGGTGTGAAGAAAATCAAATCGTTTGGGAGTAGGTGAGTTGTCGCGGAAAGTACGACCATCGCTGGTCGCCCCCCACAGATCCGTACAAGCGCTGTGCTTCTTCAGCGTATCCCGAGAGACTTGCCGAGCTTGGCCGATGCTCGTGATGACCTTTGTCATTCGGGGCAGCGGGTTCTCATCACATCAATCGCCCGCCGGGACAAAGGCGCGTCCCTTCAACTCTCCGGGGGAAACGAGGTCCACATAGCACCAGACCCATCTCTCTCCCGGCTCAATGGAGCGCATGAGCGGGTGTTTCGTATGATGAAAGTGCTTGGTTGCGTGCTTGTTCTTCGACGAGTCGCAGCAGCCAACATTCCCACATTCGAGGCATAACCGCAAATGGACCCACGTGTCACCGGTTTTCACACATTCTTCACAAACATGCTTTTCCGTGCTGGTAATCCTGATCTGATCGATATGTTTACATTGCGGCATCGTGTTTCTCCCCGTCCCTTGCTGACTTGCTACCGGCCCGAAGCGCAGCCTCTATACCTCGGCGAGAGCGCGGTGCACCAGATGCACTGAAATTGCCCCTTCGCCCACCGCCGAGGCCACACGCTTCACGTTGCCCGATCGAACATCACCGACCGCAAATACACCTGGAAGAGTGGTTTCCAGCATCTGCGGAGCTCGCGCAAGCGGCCAAGCGCGAGACTCGCTGTTCCCATCCACATCTCGTCCCGTGAGGATGAACCCTTTGTCATCCAGAGCAACACAACCACGCAGCCACTCGGTTCGAGGCGCTGCTCCCGCCATAATGAACACGTGGCGGATCTCGTGACTTGAGGTCTGCCCCGTGGTCTTGTCGATCCAGCCGACGCGTTCTAATTGAGTGTGGCCGTCCAAACTCACCAGTTCGGTGTTGAAATGCAACTCGATCGCCGAATTTTCTGAGATTCGCTGAATCAAGTAACGGGACATCGTCTCGGCCAATCCTCCGGAGCGCACCAGCATATAGACCTTGCGCGCTGTCTGCGATAAAAAGACAGCGGCCTGACCGGCGGAGTTCCCGCCGCCGACTACGATCACCTCTTCGTCTCCGCACAACTGAGACTCGATGTAGGTCGCGCCATAGTACACACCCTGACCCTCAAACTTCTTCAGATCGGCAATAGCCGGCTTCTTGTAATGCGCCCCGGTTGCAATGACGATGGCCCGCGCCGAGAGCATGCTGCCATCGTCCAGAAACAGCTCGTAAGGACGGCGATCGCAGTTCAGCTTTACGACGCTGTGCGCCACCATCATCTTCGCGCCAAATTTTTGCGCTTGATGAATCGCACGCGACGCTAGTTCCTGTCCGGAGACGCCGGTAGGGAAACCAAGGTAATTCTCGATCTTGGAACTGGATCCGGCCTGCCCACCAGGAGCTTCGGTCTCGATCAAAAGCGTATCCAAACCTTCCGAAGCGGCGTAAACAGCCGCTCCCAGTCCAGCCGGGCCGGCGCCGACGATGATCAAATCGCGCACTTGCGTGCTGTCGATGCTGACGTTGAGTCCCAGGCATTCTGCGAGCTGCTGAATGGTCGGGTTGCGCAATACAGAGCGTGTGTCACAAATGACGATGGGAACATCTTCCAACTTGACTGCAAAACGGTCGAGCAGTTCCTGCGACGTTTTGTCGCTGTCAAGGTCCACATACGTGTAAGGATGGCCATTGCGTCCAAGAAACTCGCGGAGACGTAGCGTGGCCGCAGAGTGGCTCGAGCCCATCAAGATCACGTTTCCCAGGTGGTTCGTGATGAGCGCGAGACGGCGCAGGATGAACGCCCTCATGATGATCTCGCTCAGTTCCGCATCTCGCGCGATCAAGGAGCGCAGGCCCTCGGAGCTCAACTCAAGAAGCTCACCCCGTTCGGTGACGCGTCCGAGCACCAGGTATCGCTGCCCGGAAATCATGGTAAGTTCTCCTGTAAACTCACCGGCACCGTGTGTGGTTACCAGGCGCTCACCGGTGAGGTCCGGCTGCACGATCTCCATGCTTCCGGAAAGCACTACAAAGAACGGAACCTCGGTGTCGCCTGGACGGAACAGGATCTCGCCCGGTTCAACTCTTCTAAGCTTGCTGGCCGGACGGATCCGATCGATCTGTGCCGTCGTCAAAGCCGGGAACATCTGTGTGCCAGCATCGAGCGCGCTATGTGCGGGCCGGGAAGACATAGTTTTCTTCAACAAACAAACCGAATTGAAAAGCTGTGAGTAGTAGATGATGCCAGCGGCCGTTCGGCTTCACCCGGCCACGCAGGCAACTGACACGGGAAGTGCTTGCACGTAACCTGGCCTCGCCGTCCATTGCCGCAGCATTCTTTGCCTGGCGCAACGAAGTGTCGCCGCAGAGTTCATGGGACGATGTTAACCAGTCGGTAATAAGTTAACCGTGATAAGCGTCACCGCCGTGGCCCCGGCGGTGCATGGCCTGCTAGGAGAAATGCCGCTTTCCGATCACACTTCAGGCAATCTTCTTCCGTTGCTGCGCCAACGAAATAGGCGGACTTGCTAAATCTTCTGCGGGTTTGGAATCCAAGACCCCCACGACCTCAACATGATCCCCCTTGTTGGGCGAACGTGCGCGCTTCCGCCAGCTCAACTCTTCCAGCCGCTTTCGCATCTCAACTCCATACTTTTCACGAGCATTGCAAAGTTCACAGTCTGGACGGTGGATTCTCAGGAGGGACAACAGGTAGCATCTCAAATTCACGACCGACCTCGCAGTATTCAGTCCATTCGCCTCAAGGCCGTGCTGGGCCTCAAGTGGCGGGAACTGCTCTTCAAAGAGGCGCGACATATTATGCCACACGACAAGGTTGTGGATTCAATAAAAATGATAAAAATTGAGTTAAATCTCGATGCGCAGAAATCGCAAGAATCACAGTTGCGAGGTGCAGTTTTTCTGGCGAGAGATTCCTGGATGTGAACGACGGGAAGGCCTGCCGCATCTTCGCAGCAGGCCTCGCTGGCCCTAAAGTAGGATGCTTATACACATACCGTACCGTGGGATGGAATGTTAATCGACAATTTATGGTTATCGTTACCTCCGCACAGGCGGACGCAAGTTAGTTCCTTTGCGACACGAGTGCTTTCCACTAGTACCGCGTGACCTATAAAATCCCCATCCACACGTTACGCACTGGGGACGAACAGAGAACGAAACAAATGTTTCTATTCGCATTGTGGTTCCGCTTCCGCACTACGCAGTCTTCTTCGCAGCCTTCAACTTGGCCCACCGTGCCCTTTGTGCCGCCGCAATCTTCCTGCGGGCTGATGCCGACATGGTGCGTTTTGCAGGAGCCGCTCCTGTTGTTTTCGCTGCCCCCACTGCTGGCTGCGATTCCTTCCGAACACTCGCCCATCGCGCCTTTTGTGCAAGGCTCATCCGTTTGCGAGCCGACGCTGACACCCCACGCTTCGGTTTGGTGTAATTGCTCGCGCCGCCCAACTTGCCAAGAACCGAAAGAGCGGCGTCAACATGACGAAGCTCATTTACCAGACTCGTTCTCACCGTCCTCAACTTCGACACAAAGCCCGCTAGTCCCGTTAGATTTGCCATGAATCCCCCTCGGCAAGAGATTGTAATTGATTTGGCTGATCCTGAGCGGCTGCTGCCGCCGTCAGATATGGCTAATTGACGAGATCGGTTGCTCGCAGGCGTTGGGGCTCTGGCGAAATGCCGGGGCGGCAGAAGCGTCGATAGCGACGACACTTCTTGTCGGGCGCAGGCATGCACGTCCCTTCGGCCTTGGCATTGGCTTTCGCCGCCACCATCAAAAAGACCTTCAAAACAAAGGACTTAACCCAGTGCACAGGGAGCGGGTACAACCCCTGGACCTCCGTTACATTCCACCAACCGCGAAAAATCTATAAGCTGGCGTCATGGCTCCTACAATCGCCGATGCTGCTGCTTTCCCCGTCTACGAGCAAGAACGTCGCTGGCCACGCTACAGAATAGATGTCCCTGTCCGGGCCGTCATCCACAAGCCGGACCGAACCCTGATCCGGGATGGGCGCGGCATGGAAATGAGCGAAGGCGGCATGTGTCTATTGATGGGTGCGGAACTCGGACTCGGCGAGGAGATCGAAGTGGAGTTCACTCCTCCGTATTCAGGCAAACCCATTCGCGTGCGGAGCGAAGTGCGCAATCGCACCGGATACCGTTACGGAGTCGAGTTTGTTCCTGAGGGCAAAAAAGAGCGGAGCGATGTTGCCCGCTTGCGCCTTATGTTAACAACCTTCCAGGAGACAAAGTTGTCTTGAAAGCTCCCAGTCCCTCGAGATCTGCCCTCAATCCCCCTTCGGCGAGGATTGCAGTTAAAGGCTCCATTTCCTTGCGTGGCTGAGAATCTACCCGGAGCCCCCTACGGCTGGCAGGCGATAAACCTCTGATAACTTCTTCTTGTTGTCGTCCTGCAAGAAGTAGACACAGGAGTAGTGTCCTATTTCGGGAAAATTAGCACATCACGGATGGTCGCGTGACGTTTACGCTGGCTCCTCCCGCCTGTTACCATCGAATGTTGTTCCGGGCCCCTGCGTATTTTCCTGGGCAATTAAAATTCTTTTTGGAGGCACCATGGCCGTAAAAGTTGGCATTAATGGATTTGGACGCATCGGACGCAACGTTCTCCGTACCGCGCTCGCCGATAAGAACCTCGACTTCGTCGCCGTGAACGATCTCACCGATCCCAAGACTCTAGCCCACCTGCTCAAGTACGACTCTATCCTCGGCAACCTGCCGCACAAAATCACCGCCGGCGCCGACAGTATTTCGATCGACGGCAAAGTCATAAAGGTTTTTAAGGAAAAGGATCCCGCTGCCCTGCCCTGGGATTCCGTCGGAGCTCAAGTCGTTATCGAATCCACCGGAAAGTTCACCGACGGCAACGAAGCGAAGAAACATCTGCGCGGCACGGTGAAAAAAGTCATCATCACCGCCCCCGGGAAGAACGAAGACCTCACGGTTGTGCTCGGCGTAAACGAAGAGAAGTACGATCCCGCCAAGCACCACATCGTCTCGAACGCGTCCTGCACCACGAATTGTCTGGCCCCGGTCGCCAAGGTCGTCAACGACAACTTCAAGATCGTCAGCGGCACCATGACCACCATCCACTCTTATACGAACGATCAGGTGATCCTCGACTTCCCGCACAAAGATTTGCGGCGCGCCCGTGCGGCGGCGATCAATATGATTCCGACCACGACGGGCGCCGCCAAGGCCGTTAAGCTGGTCATCCCCGACCTGGCCGGCAAACTCGACGGCTTCGCCATGCGCGTCCCCACGCCCAACGTCTCGGTCGTGGACCTCGTCGTCTGGGTAGAAAAAAAGACCACCAAAGAAGAGGTGAACGCCGCCCTGAAAAAGGCCTCCGAGTCAGGCCCGCTGAAGGGCTACCTCGGCTTCGAGGAAGGCGAACTGGTCTCGTCCGATTTCAAAGGCGACTCCCGCTCCTCCATCGTCGACGCGCCCATGACCTTAGTAGTCGGCGGCAACTGCGTCAAGGTGATCTCCTGGTATGACAACGAGTGGGGATACTCCTGCCGTGTCCGCGATCTGATCAACCTGATGTCGGCCAAAGGACTGTAGGTTCTGTAGCATGAGTCATACGATGGAGGGACGGGCGTCTCGCCCGTCCAGCCGGGCGAGACAGCCGGCCCTCCATCGGCAAACGTCGAACGACGGAGTGCTTCCATGTCCAAACTTTCTATTCGCGATCTTCCTCTCAACGACCGTCGCATCTTCATGCGCGTCGACTTCAACGTCCCGCTCGACGACGGCCGCGTCATGGACGACACCCGCATCCGCGAAACCCTGCCCACCATCGAGTACGCTCTGCGTCACGGCGCGCGCCTCATCCTTGCGTCTCATCTGGGCCGTCCCAAAGGCAAGGCAAATCCAAAGCTGAGTCTCAAACCCGTCGCCGAGCGTCTCCGCATGGTGCTCGACAAGGAACTGTCGCGCGGCGAAAACGTCGGCTTCTGCCCCGAGTGCGTCGGGCCCGAAGCCGAAGAAATGGCGCTCAAGCTCGAGAAAGGCCAAGCTCTGCTGCTTGAAAATCTCCGCTTCCACGCTGAAGAAGAAAAGAATGATGAGAATTTTTCCAAGCAACTCGCAAAGCTTGCCGAGTTCTACGTCAATGACGCCTTCGGCACCGCCCATCGTGCCCACGCTTCCACGGTTGGCATTACCCGGTTCGTGCAGAAATCCGCCGCCGGGCTACTCATGGAAAAGGAGCTGCAATATCTGGGTCGCGTCCTGCAAAACCCCGAGCGCCCTTTCGTCGCCATCCTGGGCGGCGCCAAAGTCAGCGACAAAATTGGAGTTATCCAGAACCTGCTCAGCAAAGTTGACGTTCTCATTATCGGCGGCGGTATGGCCTACACTTTCCTCAAAGCGCAAGGCGAATCCGTTGGCAAGAGTATGGTCGAAGAAGACAAGATCGAACTCGCCCGCAACCTTCTGCAGCAGGCGAAAACTCACAAGCTCAAGTTCCTCCTGCCCTCCGATCACGTCATTGCCGACCGCGTCGAAGCCAGCGCCTTGACCAAAATTGTCAACCGCGGCGAGCCCATCCCGGCCAACATGATGGCCCTCGATATCGGCCCGCGATCGATCGAGGCGTTTTCCGAAGAGGTGGCCCGCGCCCGCACCATCGTCTGGAACGGTCCCATGGGCGTTTTCGAAATGGCGCCCTTTGCTAAAGGCACCTTCAAGATCGCTCATGCCGTGGCGGAAAATCCCGGAGCCACGTCGATCGTAGGCGGCGGAGACTCCGTGGCCGCCGTCAAAGCCGCCGGCGTAGCCGACAAGATCACCCATATTTCAACCGGCGGCGGCGCCTCGCTAGAATTTCTAGAAGGCAAAAAGTTGCCCGGAGTAGAAGCGCTGACGGATAAAAAATAGTGGGGGGTTTGGACGTAGCGCCGGCGTCTCGCCGTCTGTAGTGGTGAACGTCTCGCCCGCCACTTGCCACATTGCAACCGGTCAGCTCTTAACTGCTATGTCCGACTTCGCAGCCCGACTAACTTTCGCCAATGGCAAGACGCTCGAACTCCACGGCCCCGCCGACATTACCAAGGAGACCACCGAAGCCATTGTCAACGCCGCCAACTCCTCACTGCTCGGTGGCGGAGGGGTGGATGGAGCCATTCACCGGACTGGCGGCCCCGCGATCCTTCAGGAGTGCAAGCGCATCGTGGCCAAGATCGGCACCCTCCCCGCCGGCAAGGCCGTCATCACTACCGGTGGACGATTGCCTGCCAAATATGTAGTTCACACTGTCGGCCCAGTGTACCGGGGAGGCCGACAGCGCGAGGCCGAAACGCTCGCCAGTTGCTATTCCGAGTCCGTCCGCATCGCCGACGACCACGGAATCCGATCATTGGCCTTCCCTTCCGTATCGACCGGAGTCTTCGGCTATCCTGTTCACGAGGCCGCTGAAATCGCAGTTCGCACCATTGTCGAAGTTCTGCCGCCCTGCGCCCATGTGGAGCACGTCCGTTTCGTGCTCTTCGACATTGCCACCTGCAACGCCTACGTCCAGGCCGCCGAAAAAATTTCCCGCGAATCCCTGGCAATTTCCGTTATCTTCAAAAAAGGTCCCTCATGAGAAAAAAACTCATCGCCGCCAACTGGAAGATGTACAAAACCCCAGACCAGACCCGTGACTTCTTCCGCGATTTCCTTCCTCTGATCCACGGCCACGATCGCAACGAAGGCCGCGACGAAATCGTCGTCTGCCCCACCTACCTCTGCCTTGAAGCCGCCGTCACCGCGGCCAAAGGATCGAACGTCGCCATCGGCGCTCAAAATCTCCACTGGGAAAAGGAAGGCGCCTTCACCGGAGAAGTCAACGCCGCCATGCTGCTCGCAGTCGGCGTTACCCACGTCATCATCGGGCACTCCGAACGCCGCCAGTACTTCGGCGAGACCGATGACACCGTCAACCTCAAGCTCAAGTCCGCCATCGAAGCCGGACTCATCCCCATCGTTTGCGTGGGAGAAGTCCTCGAAGAACGCGAAGCCGGGCTCACCGACGATGTGCTGCGCCGCCAGTGTCTCCGCGCCTTCCACAAAGTCTCGGCCAAGAAAGCCGTCAGCCTGGTAGTCGCCTACGAGCCGGTCTGGGCCATCGGCACCGGAAAGACCGCAACCCCGCAGATGGCCGCCGACGCGCACGCCATCATCCGAGCCGAAGCCGCCGAATCCTTCGGCCAGGAGTTCGCCGACAAACTCCGCATCCTCTACGGCGGCTCCGTCAAACCGGAGAACGCTCATGCCCTGATGTCCGAAGAAGAAATCGACGGCGCTTTGGTAGGCGGAGCCTCGCTCGACCCCAAATCGTTCGCGTCCATCGTGAAGTATTAGTAGCTAGCGAGGCCGAAGGTTCTTCTCCCTGAGAGACGCGGCAAGCCGCGTCTCCTTGCTCCATCGGTTCATTAGGAGACGGCTTCTACTTGGAATGCTTGTCCTTGTAGATGCTCTTGCTGATCCGGTTCTGCTGACGATTGATCCCTTTCTGCTCGGCCTTGGTGAGATGGCCGTTGTGCTCCGCCATGTCCTTCTGCTCGCGGTTCTGCACACTGGCCTCGCGCTTCTCGAGATTGGCCGCTTGCTGCGAGTTCAATTTGCCGCTCGTGATGCCGTTGCCAATGCGTTGTTGCTGGTTTTCCTCGCGACGGTTCACTTCATTGACCCGCGGATGGCCGGGATCGACAACACCGGGGCCCGCGCCCGAAGTGGTAGTTGAGGTTTGAGCAGAGGCGGAACCGGCGAGCATGAGTCCCCCGACTGCCAGGATTAACAGCGAATTGGTGAATTTGTTGTTCATGTGGATAGAAACCCTCCGACGAAAGATTAGTTGCGCAGGGCGGGATGACGAGGTTACTTACGTGATAGCTCGCAAGTTACCATCTGAGTATGTGGACGGACATTTCTGTCCGCCGCTTTTGATCTTGATTTTGTGGTTGATCTTAGCCACAAGAGCCATAAAAAAGGCCACGTTCATTACCGAACGTGGCCTCTTACTAACTCATTTCTATCGCCGATGCCTCGCCCTACGCTGCCACCACCTTTTCTTCCGCGGCGACGGTATAGACCACAACCGCTTTCCTTCCGCCTTTCGAGACAGTGGCGCAGATCGAATTCAAGTTGACGCCCTTAGCGGCGAGCTTGTCCAAACACTCGGCCAGCGCACCAGGCTTGTTAGGCAACTCCAACTCCTCGGCGGTGGTTTCCTTGTATGTGAGCTTGGCTTCGTCCAGCGCTTTCTTGGCTCGCCGCGCATCCTCGACGACGAGCTCCACCGTGCCGGTCGTCCCTTGCGCTGTTCCGAGGAGAGCGAGAATATTCACCTTGGCGCTTCCCAACGTGCGAGCGATCTCCGCCACTGTACCCGGTCGATTCTCAATCGAAATTGTGAACTGCTTGGTCTTGGCCATGTTGGATCCTCCTAATGGCTTGCTGGCTGGGAATTATACGCCGAGTGCGTGGGAGCGTTGCCGCTGCGTTCCACGGAAACAATTTCAATCGACGACCGATTGGGATGGGGTACCTGTGATCTTTCAAGAGGTTGTCCATTCGATCGGAACCGGAGAAGCTGATTGT
>OCZT010006086.1_pt1 | contig 11969 bp, 16 predicted proteins | sample 1539031 | NCBI WGS metagenome assembly OCZT01 (sample SAMEA3539308, study PRJEB22396) | soil metagenome | biome: tundra; feature: field; material: soil | place: USA | collected 2010-05 | depth 0.15 m
CCCGCGACGGTTGTCACGGAAGCGAGCGCTGTCGCCCGAGCGTCCGGCCCCGCCGGCACCTTCGCGCTCGCCGCGCGGGCCTTCGGGGAGCACCTCGCCCTTGTAGATCCACACCTTCACGCCGATGCGGCCGAACGTGGTGAACGCCTCGACGTGCGCGTAGTCAATGTCGGCACGCAGCGTGTGCAGCGGCACCTTGCCGTCGTGGTTGCGCTCGGTGCGCGCGATCTCGGCGCCGCCGAGGCGGCCCGAAACCTGGACCTTGACGCCGCGCGCGCCGGCCTTCATCGTGCGCATGATCGCCTGCTTCATCGCCCGGCGGAACGCGATGCGCTTCTCGAGCTGATCGACGATGTTCTGGCCGACGAGACGCGCGTCCAGTTCGATCGTCTTGATCTCGACGACGTTCACCTGGACTTGCTTGCCGGTCAGCGTCTCGAGGTTACGCCGGATCTCATCGATGCCGACGCCGCGTTTGCCGATGATGATACCGGGCTTGCCGGTGTTGATGATGATGCGCGCTTGGTTCGCTCGCCGCTCGATCTCGACGCGCGAGATCGCCGCCGCACGCGTCATGCGCCCGAAATACTTTCGGATCGCGACGTCTTCGTGCAGCCACGCGACGTAGTTCTTTTTCTCGAACCAGCGGCTGTCCCACGTGCGGGTGATGCCGAGCCGCAGGCCAACCGGATGAATCTTCTGTCCCATGGTGTCCTTACGCCCCCGCGCCCGCGGCGGCAGTCTTCTTGCGGCGCGTCGTCGCCGGTTTCGGCGACGCGGCCTTCTTCGAGCCCGCGACTTGCGCTTGACGCTGCGCGCGCGTCTTCAGGCTGATCGCCGCGCCCGAGCGCTGCTTCGGCTGCTTCTTCGGAGGCTGCGGCCCGACCGCGATCGTGACGTGCGAGAGGCGCTTGCGCTTGAACGCCGCGCGGCCTTGCGCGCGCGGATCGAGCCGCTTCGTGAACCCGCCGCCCGGACCACCGTCGACGGTGATCCGCGTGACGAAGAGCCCGTCCGAGCTCATGTCGTGGTTGTTCTCCGCGTTCGCGACCGCGCTCTTGAGCAGCTTCGCGATCGGCTCGGAGGCGAACACGCCGGCGAACTGGAGCAGGACCAGCGCTTCGCGCACGGTCTTGCCGCGGATCGCGTCGGCGACCCGGCGCAGCTTGCGCGGGCCCATCCGGGCGAACTTCAGGTGCGCGACGGCTTCGATGCGTTCGGTGACGGCGGCGCTCATGACACCTTAGCCTTGTCGCCCGCGTGCCCTTTGAAGGTGCGCGTGGGCGAGAACTCGCCGAGCTTGTGGCCGACCATGTTCTCGGTGATGAACACCGGGATGTGCGCCCGGCCGTTGTGCACGGAGATCGTATGACCGACCATCGCCGGAACGATCGTCGAAGCGCGCGACCACGTCTTGATGACGCGCTTCTCGCGCGTCGAGTTCATCTTCTCGACCTTCGTCATGAGATGGTCCGCGACGAACGGACCTTTCTTCAGTGAACGCCCCATGCTACTTGCTCTTCCGTTTCCGAACGATCATCTTGGTGGTGCGCTTGTTGCGGCGCGTCTTCTTGCCCATCGTCATCTGGCCCCAAGGCGTGGTCGGCGGACGACCCGAGGTCGAACGTGCCTCACCGCCGCCGTGCGGGTGATCGACGGGGTTCATCGCGATACCCCGCACCGACGGGCGCTTCCCGAGGTGGCGCTGGCGGCCGGCCTTGCCGATGATCTCGTTCTCGTGGTCGAGATTGCCGAGCTGCCCGATCGTGGCGCGGCAGACGACCAGGATGCGGCGCACCTCACCCGAGGGCATGCGCACCTGCGCGTAGTCGCCTTCCTTTGCCATCAGCTGCGCGGCGCCGCCGGCCGAGCGAACGAGCTTTCCGCCCTGTCCCGGCTGCAACTCGATGTTGTGGATCACCGTTCCGAGCGGGATGTTGCTGAGCGGAAGCGCGTTGCCGGTCTTGATGTCCGCGGTCGGGCCCGACTCGACCGAATCACCGACCTTGAGCAGCGCAGGCGCCAGGATGTAGCGCTTCTCGCCGTCGCGATAGTGCAGCAGCGCGAGCCGTGCGGTGCGGTTCGGGTCGTACTCGATCGCCGCCACCTTGGCCGGGATCCCGTCCTTGGTGCGCTTGAAGTCGACGATCCGGTACTGCTTGCGGTAGCCGCCGCCTTTGTGGCGCGTCGTGATGTGGCCGTTGTTGTTGCGGCCGGAGTGCTTCTTGCGAACCTCGATCAGCGATCGTTCGGGATCCTTCTTCGAGATCTCGCTGAAATCGGCGGTGGTGATGAAGCGCCGCGCGGCGCTAGTCGGCTTATATTTCTTTACAGCCATCTTATTGCTCGAAGTAGTTCACGCCGCCGAGAGCGATTTTTTGCCCCGGGGCGATGGTGACGATGGCTTTTTTCCAGTCGGATTGCAGGCCGCTGGAGCGCTTGCCGCGGCGCGCGAAGTTCTTCTTCTTGCCGCCGATCTTGATGGTGTTGATCTTGAGCACGGTCACGCCGAAGATCTCGGCGACCGCGAACTTGATCTGCGTCTTCGTCGCGTGCGGGTTCACCTCGAAGGTGTACTGCTGCGACACGGTTCCCGCCATCGACTTCTCGGAGATCAGCGGAGCGATGATGATATCCCGGGCTTCCATTACTTCTTTTCTCCGGAGAACTTCGCCGAGAGGGCGTCGTGCGCGGCCGTGGTGAGCACGAGCCGACCGTAGCCGACCACGTCCTTCACGTCGAGCTCGCCGGTGTGCGTGACGGAGACGCGCTGCAGGTTGCGCCCGGTGCGCCGCAACGAGGCGCCGATCCCGGCCAGCTCCTCGGTCGCGAAGACGATCAGCGTGCGCGTCCCGTCCTTCGCGGCCTTCGGCGAACCGAAAAGCAGCGTTGCGAGCGCCTTCGTCTTCGTCACGTCGAACTTCGCCGTGTCGAGAACGGTCACGCCGCCGCTCTGGTACTTGTCGGAGAGCGCGGCGCGCATCGCGACGCGGCGTTCCTTCTTGTTGAGGCTCGAGATGTACGAGCGCGGCTGCGGTCCGAAGACCACGCCGCCGTGCGCCCACTGCGGCGAACGGATCGAACCCTGACGGGCGCGGCCGGTCCCCTTCTGACGCCACGGCTTTCGGCCGCCGCCGCGCACTTCGTCCCGCTTCTTCGTCGAAGCGGTACCGGCGCGAGGGTTGGCCAGCTCGCGGAAGACCGCGCGATAGATCGCGTTGGCCTTGCCGTCGGTCGAACCGCTGAACACAGCGGGCGTCTCTTGTTCGCGCACGACCTTGCCCTGCGCGTCGATCACCTGCGCCATTACGCGGTCACCTTGCTCTTGACGGACTGTTGTACGACGACGAGACCGTTCTTCGGGCCCGGGACGGGGCCGCGCACCAGCAGCAGATTCCGCTCCGCGTCGGCGCGGACGACTTCGAGGTTCTGGTGCGTGATGCGGTCGACGCCGTAGTGACCCGGACGGCGGCTGCCCTTGGGCGTGTGCCCGGCGTTCGTGTCGCCGTTCGAACCGGGCTGACGATGGATCATCGAGCCGTGGCTCGCACCGCCGCCGGAGAAGTTGTGGCGCTTGATCCCGCCGGCGAAGCCGTGGCCCTTCGAGATCCCCTGGACGTCGACCCGATCGCCCTGCACGAAACCGTCGACGCTGATCGTCGCGCCCAATTCGACGCCTTCGATCCCCGTGCGAAACTCGCGGATGTCGCGCTTGGGCGCGAGTCCGGCCTTCTTATAATGTCCCTGGAGCGCTTTGGTGAGCCGCGACGGTTTGACGTCGCCGAACGCCAGCGCGACGGCTTCGTAGCCGTCGGTCTCTTTCGTCTTCTTTTGTACCACGGTGCACGGACCAGCTTGGATCACGGTGACCGGAACGCTCCGGCCGTCTTCCGTGAACACGCTGGTCATCCCGACCTTGCGGCCGATGATGTTCTTCACGTTGATCGATCCCTTACGGATATCCACGGATCCTGGCGTATCAGTTACACCTTCGCCCCGAACGCCGAAAAGGCGCCCGCGTCGCGGACCACAACCGGGATAGTGTACCGGCCTTTGCTCACGACGTCAAGCTCGGGCGGTGTGGGGCTACCACGGGGCCCGGCGTTTGTTGGGGTGGTGGCTGGCGGGGTGGGGCTGCAGTGTCACCTCGCTCGATGTCATCTCGCCCGATGTCAGCGCGCCCCATGGTCAGCGCGCCCGATGTCAGCGCGCCGTACCCCCGATGTCACCCTGAGCTTGTCGAAGGGTGAACGGCGGGCGGGGAGTGGTAGCTCGGTACGGGTACGAGAGGGGCATGATTTCGCCGGTCTCCGCGTTGTCGACCGCTTTGGTGCCGCTTGCGCTGCCGCCGTACGTGGGGCCGATCACGGCTAGGGATCCGGATGCGGACGGGGACAACGACCTCGGCACGATAATCGATACCTTCGCGTAACGGGGTGTCTGCGGGACTTGCGGTTGCGCTCGACGCGGTGATCGTTGCGGTCTCCGATGAGGAGCCGCGCGTGCTCGTGCGCGAGCCGGACGGGGCGCTGCCCGCTGGGCCGTTCGATCCGGAGGTGGATCGGACGCTCGAGGTCGGGCTGCGGCGCTGGGTGGTCGAGCAGACGCAGCTGCGCCTGGGGCATGTCGAGCAGCTTTATACGTTCGGGGATCGAGATCGGGATCCGCGGCGACCGGGTGGGCCTCCGATGCTTTCGATCGCGTATCTCGCGTTCGTCCGGGAGAGCACGCCGGCCGGTCAGGCTCACTGGCGCAGCTGGTACGACTACTTTCCGTGGGAGGACTGGCGCGGCGAGCGACCGGCGGTGGTTGACGCGGCGATCCTGCCCGCCGTCGACGCCTGGGTCGCCGCCGCGAGCGGTGAGGAGCGCCGCGCGCGCGAGCGGCGGGCTCGGCGATGCACCGGGACGCGGCGGGTCGCTTGGAACTCGGAGCTGGTCCTCGACCGGTATGAGCTCCTCTGGGAGCTAGGACTGGTCGCCGAGTCGCGGTCACCGCTGCCGGCGACCCTCGGGGAGGCGATGGCGCTCGACCACCGCCGGATTCTCGCAACGGCGATCGGGCGGGTGCGCGGAGCGCTGGGATATCGGCCGGTCGTCTTCGAGCTGCTGGCGCCCGCGTTCACGCTGTTTCGCTTGCAGCGGACGGTTGAGGCGCTGGCCGGGGTGCGGCAGCACAAGGGAAATTTCCGGCGACTGGTGACCGGTGCGAAACTGGTCGAGGCGACCGGGGAGCGGGTGGCCGAGGGGGCGGGCCGGCCAGCCGAGCTCTACCGATTTCGGCGCGACGTGGTGGCCGAGAGGAATATACTCGGAGTGAGTATAAGCCCGCCATCGAAATGACCTTTCAGCGACGTCTCCTCCTGGCCGCGGGCGGCGGCTGGCTCTTCGATGCGATGGACCTGCTGCTGTTCGCGTCGGTCGTGGCCGTGATCGGGCGGGAGTGGGGCCTCTCGAAACCGGTCATCGGCGAGATCCTCACCGCGAACTTGCTCGGGATGTTCGTCGGCGCGTCGTTCAGCGGGATCATCGCCGACCGGTTCGGGCGAAAGGCGGTCTTCACGTGGACGCTGCTCGCCTATAGCCTGCTCTCCGGCGTGACCGCGCTGGCGTGGTCGGCGGGTGCCCTGGCGGCGATCCGGTTCTGCGCCGGAGTCGGGCTCGGCGGCGAGCTGCCAGTCGCGAGCACCCTGGTGAGCGAGCTCGCACCGAAGGAACGGCGCGGCCGGACGATCGTGCTGCTCGAAAGCTTCTGGGCGTACGGGACGGTGATTGCAGCCCTGATCGGTGCGCTGGTCGTTCCCAGCGCCGGCTGGCGCGTCGCCATGTTGATCGGCGTGCTGCCGGCACTCTACGTGTTCGTGCTCCGGCGCGCGATCCCGGAATCGCCGCGCTTCCTGCTCGCGCAAGGCCGCACCGCGGAAGCGCGCGAGATCGCGAGCGTTGCCGGCATCGCGTACGAAGCGCCGTCGGCCACGTCGCGCGTGCGACTGCGCGACCTCTTCGCGCCCGCGTTTGCGAAACGAACCGTCATGCTGTGGCTACTTTGGATCGCGCTCGTCTTCTCGTACTACGGGATCTTCACGTGGCTACCGGGTCTGCTCATCAGCACGAAGGCATTCACCGTGCAGCAGGCGCTGTGGCTCACGCTCGCGATCGCGATCTTCCAAATCCCCGGGTACTATGCGGCGGCCGCGCTGGTGGACCGCCTGGGACGGAAGCCGACGCTCGTCGCGTTCCTCGCGTGCGCCGCGGCCGGCTCGTTCTTCTTCGCCGGTGCCACGCTCGCACCGCATCCGTCGGTCGCGGCGGTGATCGGATGGGGCGCGGTCATCGCGTTCTTCAACCTCGGCGCGTGGGGCGTTACCTACACCTACACGCCGGAGCAATACCCGACCGCGATCCGCGCCAGCGGCGCCGGCCTCGCCGCAGGTGCCGGACGGCTGGTCGGTGCATTCGCCCCGACGCTGGTCGGATTGATGCTGGCGCGCTTCGGCTCGCCCTACGCCGTCTTCGTCGTCTTCGCAGGCGTGATGCTGGCCGGCGCGTTGGTGGTGCTCATCCTCGGCGACGAGACGCGCGGGAAGAGCCTCGAGGAGATCAGCGAATCGCGTCTGGCAGCATGAACGGTCCGGCCGCGCCCGCCGATCGTCGCATCGAGATCGTGCGCGGTGACATCACGGCGCTCGAGGTCGACGCGATCGTAAATGCGGCGAACAGCGCACTCGCAGGTGGCGGCGGAGTCGACGGAGCGATCCATCGCGCGGCGGGACCGGAACTGCTCCGGGCGTGCCGTGCGTTCGGCAGGTGTCCAACCGGCGAGGTTCGCGTGACGCCGGGCTTTCGGCTGAAAGCGCGGCAGGTGATTCACGCGGTCGGACCCATTTGGCGCGGCGGCCGCGAGGGTGAGCCGGAGCTGCTGGCGAGCGCATACCGCGAGGCCCTTCGCGCCGCGGAGGAACTCGGGGCGCGGGATGTCGCGTTTCCAGCGATCAGCACCGGCGTCTACCGATATCCGCTCGAGGATGCGACCGCGATCGCCGTCCCCACGGTCGCGGCATTCTTGAACGGCCATGCCATGCCGCAGCGCGTGATCTTCTGCTGCTTCAACGAAGCGGCAGAAGCGGCGTACCGCAATGCGCTCGGCGCTACTTCGAGCTGAGTCGCACGCCGCGGTATACCTTCTCCCAGTCCAGGACGAGACCATCGAACGGTTCGAGTGTTTGGGTGCCGCGAGCGTCGAGCTCTTCGACCGTGCCGTCCGATCGATGAAGAATCAGCCGGCGTTCTGCCGGATGCAAGACCATGACAACGGTCGCGCCGAACTCGAGATAAATCTCCACTTTACGCCGCAGCCGGCCCGGCCGGTCGCCGGGCGACACGATCTCGACCGCGAGATCGGGCGCGACGCGCGGACGCTGCCACTCGTCGTCGTCGCGGCCGGCCAGGCGGGCGTACGAGGTGTACTGCACGTCAGGCAGCAGCGACGACCATTTACCGTCGGGGCGCAGAAAGTAGAACCGCACCTCGGCGCCGACGCCGCCACGCTCACCCGCCCATTCGTCGAGCTGAGCACCGATGCGGACCGCGAGCTGCCCGTGCGCGTAGTGCGGGCTCACGTCGGGTTGCTTTTCGCCGTCAAAGACTTCGATGTACGGCTTCTCTTCGTCCAGTGCGGCGAGCCAGCGGGGGATCGGTGTCGTAACCATCTCACGCCGACCCTATCACGCGTTTCCGACAGCTGACAAGGGAGTTGTCCGCTCCCTCCGGCCGATCCGTAGAACTACGGACGCCGCGCGGCCGGACGGCTTGCTAGTATCGTGGCATGACGACCACTGCCATCTCCACGGTCCGCGACCTCGACAGCTTCGTGCGAACGGCCAAGGGCCGAGCGGTCCCCGACGACGCCCTCGTCGCGCTCTTGCGCCAGAACGGCTGGTCGGAGCGCCGCATCTACAGCAGCCTCTCGGGATACTACGGCGAGTTGCTCGGCGTCGCGCCGCCGAGCCGCAGCGGCCGTGGCGAGCAAGCGCGCGAAGCGTTCCTGTATTTGCTGAGCTTCATCACGCTGGGCTTTTGGACGGTGGCGCTGGGTCAGATCTTCGCCCAGCTGATCGCGCGCCGGTTCCCGGACGCGGCGAATCCGTTGTACGGCCATTCGGTCGTCTACGACGTCGCCTGGCAGCTCGCGACGCTGATCGTCGCGTTCCCAGCCTTCCTGGTGATCGGCCGGCTCATCGCCGGTGAGCTGCGCCGCCGTCCGGACGCGTTCGACTCGGGGATCCGCGCGTGGCTCACCCACATCGCGCTCGTCATCGCCGGTTTGATCACGCTCAGCGACGGGATCCTCTTCGTCAGCGCGTTCTTGCGAGGCGAGCTCACCGCGCAGTTCATCCTGAACACGATCGTGGTCGTCGGCCTGGGGGGCGGCGTCTTCGCCTACTACCTGCGCACGCTCCGTCCCGCGCACGCCGAGTGATGACCGCGGAGAAGATCGGCGCGGTGACCGCGTGCGCGCTCGTCGCGGCCGGCCTGGTCGCGGGGTTCTCGCTCGTCGGTTCGCCGCAGCACGCGCGTACCCAAGCCTTCGATCGCCGGCGCAGCGACGACCTCGACGTCGTCGCGGAGAGACTGCGTACGCGTTACGCGACCGCCGGTCCGGCGCGCTCGCCGCGGCTACCCCCCATGCTCCCGCACGATCTCCGAGCGATGCGGGCGGATGGTTCCGACGCGACGCGCGACCCCGAGACCGGCGCGGTGTACCGGTACGTCCGTGACGATGCGCGGCGGTATCGGCTGTGCGCGACCTTCGCGCTCGCGGGGGAGGGCAGGATCAACACGGCCATCGGGTTCGAACGGCATCCCGCCGGCCCGAGCTGCTTCAGGCTGGACGTGCTCGAAACGGGCAGGCCGGGGGATGCGGTGCCGGACCGCTGAAGCCGCAGGTATGACCACGACCGCGACGCCCGGCGCGCACCGAGCGAACGTGCCGGCGCCCTCGCCGACCGACTTTCTGGGGATCGACGCTCTGCTCACCGACGACGAGCGCCTGATCCGCGACACCGTGCGCGCGTTCGTGCGCGATCGCGTCCTGCCGAACATCGCGGAGTGGTTCGAAGACCATACGTTCCCGCGCTCGATGGCCAAGGAACTCGGCGACCTCGGCCTGCTCGGCATGCACCTCGAAGGCTACGGGTGCGCGGGGACGAGCGCGGTTGCGTATGGGCTCGCGTGTCTGGAACTCGAAGCCGGCGACTCCGGATTCCGCTCGTTCGTCTCGGTGCAGGGTTCGCTCGCGATGTACGCGATCTCGGCCCACGGTTCGGAAGAGCAGAAAGAAACATGGCTGCCGCGGATGGCGACCGGCGATGCGATCGGCTGTTTCGGGCTGACCGAATGGGATTTCGGCAGCGATCCCGGCGGCATGCGCACGACCGCACGGCGCGACGGATCGGACTACGTGCTCAACGGATCGAAGGCATGGATCACCAACGGCGGGATCGCCGACGTCGCGATCGTGTGGGCCAAGACCGACGCCGAAGACGGCGCGGACCGCAACGGAACGATCCGCGGTTTCGTCGTGCCGAAGGGCACGAAGGGCTTCTCGACGCGCAACATCGAGAAGAAGCTCTCGCTGCGTGCGTCGATCACCTCGGAGCTGGTCCTCGAGGACTGCCGGCTCCCGGCCGACGCGATGTTGCCGAACGTCAGCGGGCTGCGCGGTCCGCTCTCATGCCTGAACGAGGCGCGCTACGGAATCGTGTGGGGGGCGCTCGGCGCGGCCCGCGCGTGCTACGAGTGCGCGCTCGAGTACGCGAAGACGCGCGTGCAGTTCTCCAAGCCGATCGCGGCGTTCCAGCTGACGCAGGAGAAGCTCGTCAACATGATGCTGGAGATCAACAAAGGGCTGCTGGTCGCGCTGCACGTCGGACGGCTCAAGGATGCGGGCAAGGCCCACTCGTCGCACGTCTCGTTCGGCAAGCTCAACAACGTGCGCGAAGCGCTGGCGATCTGCCGCGAAGCGCGCACGATCCTAGGCGCGAGCGGGATCACCTTGGAATACCCGGTGATCCGGCACATGAACAACCTCGAGAGCGTGCTGACCTACGAAGGGACGAGCGAGGTCCACACGCTGATCCTGGGGCAAGCGATCACCGGCGAGAGCGCGTTCGCGTAAGCGCGTCGCGGCCGCTATCGTTTCAGGACGCGGGCGAGCTTGTCGAACAGGCCTTCGATCGAGCGCTCGTGCTGTTCTTCGAGCCGCCGCCACAGCAGCCGCCCCTGCACGTCGTCGAGCGTCGCCGTGATGCGGTGGCGCACCGTCACGCGGCGGCCGTCGACGTCGAGCGAGAAACCGTGCGTGCCCTCGACGCCTTCGGTATCGATCCGCCACACGATCCGCTTCTCCGGTTCCACGTCCGCCAGCACCGCGTGCAGGCCGCCGTGCCACTCTTCGGTCGTCCCCGGCGTCAGCGGCCCCGGGCTCCGCATGAACGGCTGTGAGGCGAACGGCCAGATGCGATCCTGCGAGGTTCCGAGCTCGGTGAGCAGCTCGTAGATCCGTCGCGCGGTCCCGTTGAACGTGCGCTCGTACGTTACATCGATCGGCGTCGGCATGACCGCCAGCTTCCCCGAAAAACAGAAAACCCCGGCTTTCGCCGGGGTCCTCGACCGTGTTTTCGCGGAGCGGGTCAGGCCTTGAGCTCGATGTCGACGCCGGCGGGGAGATCGAGGTGCATCAGCGCGTCCATCGTCTTGGGCGACGCCTGCAGGATGTCGATGAGCCGCTTGTGCGTACGCATCTCGAAGTGCTCGCGCGACTTCTTGTCGACGTGCGGTGAGCGGTTGACGCAGAACCGGTTGATCTCCGTAGGGAGAGGCACCGGACCGCTCACGAACGCGCCCGTACGCTTCGCCGTGTCGACGATGCGCTCGGCCGACTGATCGAGCACGCGGTGATCGTACGCTTTGAGGCGGATGCGGATCTTCTGCTTCGACATATCTTCGTTTCTCTCGTGGCTAGTCGGAGACCGACGTGACGACGCCGGCACCGACGGTGCGGCCGCCCTCGCGGATCGCGAAGCGGAGGCCCTCTTCGCATGCGATCGGGGTGATCAGCTCGACGTCCATCTGGACGTTGTCGCCGGGCATCACCATCTCGACGCCTTCCGGCAGCTTGATCGTGCCGGTGACGTCGGTCGTGCGGAAGTAGAACTGGGGACGGTAGTTCGCGAAGAACGGGGTGTGGCGTCCGCCCTCTTCTTTTGAAAGGACGTAGACCTCGGCCTTGAACTTCTTGTGCGGCTTGATCGAGCCCGGCTTCGCGAGCACTTGGCCGCGCTCGATGTCGTTGCGCTCCACACCGCGGAGCAGCACGCCGACGTTGTCGCCGGCGATGCCGGCGTCGAGCAGCTTGCGGAACATCTCGATGCCGGTGACGACGGTCTTGCGGGTCTCTTCCTGCAGGCCGACGATCTCGACTTCCTCACCGACCTTGACCTGACCGCGCTCGACGCGGCCCGTGCCGACCGTTCCGCGGCCGGTGATGGTGAAGACGTCTTCGACCGGCATCAGGAACGGCTTGTCGACCGGACGCTCCGGCGTCGGGATGTAGTCGTCGACCGCGTCCATCAGCTTGAAGATCACATCGGCATCGGGGTCGCCGCGCTTGCCGGACGACGCCAGAGCCTTGGTCGCCGAGCCGCGGATGAACGGGATGTTGTCGCCGTCGTAGTCCTGCTTGGAAAGCAACTCGCGGACTTCCAGCTCGACGAGCTCGAGGAGCTCCTCGTCGTCGACCAGGTCGACCTTGTTCAGGAACACGACGATCTTCTGGACGCCGACCTGCTTCATCAGCAGCACGTGCTCGCGCGTCTGCGGCATCGGACCGTCGGTCGCCGCCACGACGAGGATCGCCCCGTCCATCTGCGCCGCGCCGGTGATCATGTTCTTGATGTAGTCGGCGTGGCC
>OCZT010006087.1_pt1 | contig 11967 bp, 10 predicted proteins | sample 1539031 | NCBI WGS metagenome assembly OCZT01 (sample SAMEA3539308, study PRJEB22396) | soil metagenome | biome: tundra; feature: field; material: soil | place: USA | collected 2010-05 | depth 0.15 m
ACGACTACGAGCGTCTCCTGATCGAGCGCGCCCTCTCGGCCGCGAACGGCGTGGTGGCGGAAGCGGCACGGCGGCTCCGAACGGACCGGCCGAATCTCTACCGCCGGATGAAGCGGCTCGGCATCGTCGCGCCAGGCGAGTGATGCGCATGGTGGCGCGCAAGGTTGCCCGAATCGTGCCTTTCACCGGTCCGGTTCGTAAACGAAGGGGGAGATGATGCGGTTGTTGCAACGGCGGTTCCCGTTCGCCCTCACCATGATGTGCGGCCTGGTCGTGACCGCCGCGCGATCCGCGGTCGCGCAACAGCACGACAGCAGCGATGCCCGGCTCGCGCCCGCGGCGCAGCGCGCGGTCGAGCTGTACAACGCACCGACGACGAAGCGGGTGAACGGTGCATTCGACGTGCCCGCCTCGACGGTGATCTCCGGCGACGTAGCCGTGCTCAACGGTCCGGCAACGATCGCCGGACGCATCGAGGGCTCGCTCGTGGCAATCAACGCCGACGTGCGCCTGGCGCCGGGCGCGCGCATCGACCACGCGCTCGTGATAGTCGGCGGCGGCATCACCGGCGCCGAGGTCGCCCGCATCGACGGCGAGACGCTCAGGGAAGTCGAACTGTTCCGCTATCGCCTCGACGGCGAACGACTCGTCCCCGAGCGCGGGCCGGAATATGACGACACCTGGTGGACGCGACATCATGTGCTGAACGACCTCCGCCGCGGCGAGGCGTACTCGGACTTCTTCTACGTCGCGTCGCGTGCGTACGATCGCGTGGAAGGATGGTCGTTCGTCGTCGGACCCCGCTTTCAGCGCTTCCCCGAGTGGGGCAAGATCAACATCGAGGCGTTCGGTGTGGCGCGCACCGCGAGCCCGGTGAAGTGGGGCGAGGGAAGCCTCGGATACTCGACGATGGCCGAGGTGCAGTTCGGCAAGCCCATTGGCGTGGCGATCGGCGCTCGCGCGTTCGACGCGGTGGAGCCGACCGAATCGTGGCAGATGGAGAACGGCGAGGTCGGGCTCGCGTCGGTGGTGCTGCGGCGCGATTTCCGCGACTACTACGGCCGGCATGGCGGCGATGGATATCTGCGCCTGCAGGGCGGGCAGGACGCGGACCTGACCGTTTCGTTCAGCGACGAGCGGTGGAACGACGTGCGTCAGCGCAATCCGTGGTCACTCTTCCGGGAAGGCGGCGAGTGGCGTCCGAATCCGTTCATGGACGCCGGCGAGATGCACCTGTTGACGACGCGACTACGAGTCGACACGCGCGAGCACGAAGGCTCGCGCTGGTCGGGTTGGTACGTGGGCGCCGAGATCGAGCAGGCTGCGGGACGGCTGGTTCGTCTCGGTTCGCCGTTCAACTACGACCCGGCCACCGGAGAGCTCCTCCCCACATCCCCGGAGCGCGTCGACTACACGCGCGGGTTCTTCGACGTGCGGCGTTACAGCCGCCTCTCGCCCGTCATGTCGCTGAACTTTCGCGTCGTGACGGGCGGCTGGCTCGCCGGCAACCCGCTTCCCACCGAGCGAAAGCTTTCGCTTGGCGGCCCGGGAACGCTTCCCGGTTACGACTTCAGGGAGATGGAGACGACCCCGGATGTGCTCCAATGCTCGAACGGCATTCAGCAGCCGGGGTCGCCGGCACAGTGCGATCGCATTGCGCTCGTCCAGGTGGAGCTGCGCTCGCGTTTCTTCGCGGGCTCCCTGCGCGACGACGCGTCGGACGACTGGTGGCGTCCCGGGCTCAACGGACGCATGGAGTGGGTGCTCTTCGCCGATGCCGGACGCGGCTGGAATGTGGGTGCGCAGAACGGCGGCGTGTCGTACCCCTCGTACCTCCTTCCGCCGCTCTCCACGTTCCGGACGGACATCGGAACTGGAATCGACTTTGGCGGGCTCGGCCTGTACGTCGCGAAAGCCGTGAGCGACCGCGCCGAGCCCGTGCAGTTCTTCGTGCGCCTGACGCGAAGGTTCTAGCGGGTGCGCGGCTCCAGGGTCCGGTTCGCGATATCCGCCGTGCTCGCGCTCGCGAGCGCCGCGGTGCTGTCCGCCCAGCGGAATCCGACGCTCGAGATTTCGCTGCCATCGGCCGCTCAGCTCGCGCAGGCCGGACCGCTCATCGTCGCGCGTGACATGCTCTCGGGCACGCGGACGCGCGAGCCGCTCGCGGCGGGATTCCCGGCCCGCTTCCACTTCACGGTGGCGCTCTGGTCGGAAGGCAGTCTCGGCGACCAGGCCGAACGTCTCGCGGAATACGACGTCCTGGTGAACTACATCGCGATGGAAAAGAAGTACCAGGTGGTGCAGGTCATGAACGACCGGCCGCTGTCACTGGGAAAATTCGACCGCGTGGAAGACGCCGAGGGCGCCATTGCCCGGCCGACGCGAGCGCCGATCAGCGCCTTTCCCTCGAAGCACAGGCTCTATTATCGCGTGACGCTCGACGTCGCGATCCTGCAGCTCTCCGATCTCGACGAGGTGAATCGCTGGCTGAAGGGAGAACTCGAGCCGGTGATCCACGGCAAGCGCGATCCGGGCACCGCGATCACCAGGAGCATTCGCATGCTCGCGTCGCGCCTGCTCGGCGGCGACACGCGGGAATTCGAGGCGGAAACGGGGACATTCCGGATGCCGTAGCTCACTACTTGCGCGGCGTGCGCGCCCGCGGCGCAGGCTCCCGTCGCCTCCACGGACGACGAGGCCTGGCTGAAGCCGCTCACCGGCAAGCACAAGCAGGTATTCGACTCCCCCAAGGTCAACGACGGCTTCGGGCTGATGTTCGCCGCCGGCTATCTGAAGACGATGACCGACGCTTACAAGCTCAAGCCCGGCGAGGCGAGCGCGTTCATCGTGTTCCGCCACTTCGCGACGCCGCTCGGCCTCACGGACGAAATCTGGAAGAAGTACAAGCTTGGGAAGATGCTCGACATCATGGATCCGGCGACCAAGAAGCCATCCGAACGCAACTTCGTGTGGAAACCGAATGCCGGCGACATGATGAACACTGACACCTCGGCGGACAAGATGGTGGCGATGCCGGGGGTCGTGATCGGCGTGTGCCACTACGCGGTCACGGTGCTCTCCGGGATGGCCGCGAAGGGAGCGGGAGTGACGCCGGAAGTCGCGCTCAAGGAGTGGGAGGCCGGCGTGATCCCGGGCGCGATGCTCGTGCCGAGTGGAGTGCTCGCGGTCGGACGGGCGCAGGAGCACGGCTGCAGCTACTGCTTCGCGGGATAGGAACTGCAGCGGGGAGGTGGGAGGGGTGAGGGGTGAGGGAACTTCCCCCCTCACCCCTGCCTCCTTGCCACTCTTCTAGCCGTGTCGCGCGCGATTCGGGTGCGCGAGGCCGCGATTCTCGAGAGCCTCGATCTGGTGCAGCACCTCGGCGCCGTAGAACATCCTGATGTACTTCGCCTGCGTCGGCGTGAGTCGCCGAACGGCCCATGACAGGTGCACGAAATGCGGCTCCGCCGGCTGGCGCAGCAGGTGCATGCCGCACTCGTCGGGCAGGTGGTCCGCCTTCTTCGTGTTGCACGCGCTGCAGGCGGTGACCACGTTGGTCCACGTGTTGAGGCCGCCGCGCGAAAGCGGCACCACGTGGTCGCGTGTGAGGGCCTCGCGCGGGCGAAGCTGCACCGCGGAACGTCCACAATACAGGCAGGTGTAGCGGTCGCGCGCGAAGAGGAAGGTGTTCGTGACCTGGCGGCGGAAGCGCCGCGGCACGTGGATGAACTTGGCGAGGCGGATCACGATGGGCCGCGGATACGCGAGCCGCTCGGATCGCACGAGTGCCTCGTGATCGGCCTCGACGATTTCCGCCTTGCCGTCGATCACGAGGCGCAGTGCTCTTCGGAGCGGCACCATCGTGAGTGGTTCGAATGACGAGTTCAGCGCAAGGCAGCCAAGCATCAGCGGCCGCTCGCTGCAGGCTCCGCCATGGGTACGGGCGTGAGCCAGCCGAATCGATCGGGAATCGTTCCCTTCGCGATTCCCATGTACTGTTCCTGCACCTTCCTGGTGATCGGGCCGGGCTTGCCCTGTCCCACGGGCAGCCGGTCAATCGAGCGAATGGGCGTGAGTTCCGCCGCGGTGCCGCAGAAGAAGGCTTCGTCGGCGATGTACAGGAACTCGCGCGGCATCGCCATTTCCTTCACTTCGTAACCAAGATCCGCTGCGATCCGCATGACTGAATCGCGCGTGATCCCCTGCAGGATGCCGGAGGAGATCGGAGCGGTGTACAGGACATTGTCGCGGACCACAAAGAGATTCTCGCCGCTCCCTTCGGCCACGAAGCCGTTGGAGTCGAGCATGATTCCCTCGAGATAGTCGTCTTGGCGCGCCTCCAGCTTGGACAGCTGCGAGTTGAGGTAATTCCCACCCGCCTTGGCGAGCGTCGGGAAGGTATCCGGCGCCGCGCGGCGCCAGCTCGACACGCATACGTCCGCGCCGGCCTCGACGGCCGCCGCGCCGAGATACGTCGGCCAGCGGTAGCAGATGATGAAGGTCTCGACCGGGATGTCCTTCGCCCAGATCCCCATCTGCTCGCCGGTGCGCATCACGACGGGACGGATGTAGCACTCGGCGAGATCGTTCGCGGCGATCGTGTCGACGACCGCGCCGACCAGATCGTCGACGGAATGGGGAATCTCGAGGCGATAGATCTTGGCGGAGTCGAGGAGACGGCGCATGTGATCGCGCAGCCGGAACACGGCGCCGCCGGTGGGCCCCTGATAGCATCGAACGCCTTCGAAGACGCTCGAGCCGTAATGCGCCGCGTGAGAAAGCACGTGAATGGTCGCGTCGGCCCAGTCCACGAGCACGCCATCGCGCCAGATCTTCTCGGTCGGTCCCTTGCCGCTGCCCTGCGCCACTTTGCCGCCTGGATGGGAGTCAATCAATTGTAATGAGGCGTGCGGGAATCGTGCTAGTCGGCGTCCTGCGAGTGAGCGCGATTCGGTCGCCCGTCGCGAACCAATGTGCGACCCGCGACCATGACGAAGTCGGCGCGCGTAGGCGCACTCGCGTCGGCGCCCCATGCGAACGACGCCAGGTCCGCCTGCTTGCCCGGCTCGAGCGAGCCAACGAGGTGATCGAGGCGCAGCGCGCGTGCGCCACCGAGCGTCGCGAGCATCCACGCGGCGTGATCGCCCGCTCGATTGCCCAGCGCCAGGCGCGACTCGTGCAGCGTATCCATGCGCGCATTGCTCGCCATCGAGTCGGATCCGGCGCCGAGCCGGATGTTCGCATCGAGCATGGCGCGGACCGGCGCGGCGCCGTGGCCGAGCGTCCTGTTCGAGACGGGACAGATCGCGACGCCGCAGTCGTGCTTCGCGATCGTCGCGATGTCGCGGTCGTCGCAGCGGACGCAGTGAATGAGCAGCGCGTACGCGCCGAGCACGCCGCAGCGCTCGAGCACGTCGATCGGCGTCCGCCCCCGCGACTCCACGGTGATGTCGCGTCCGCGAAGGAATGCGGCGAATGCACCCTCGCCCTCAGTGACGAACCGCGATTCGTCCTCGCTCTCGGCGACGTGCGTGGCAAGCGGCAGCCCCTCGCTCTTCGCGAACGTCGCCACCTCGGCGAAGAGCGCGTCGCTCACCGAGTACGGTGCGTGCGGCGAGACGCCGACCTTCACCAGCGGCGTTTTCATTGCGCGCATCGCGGCGACCGCCTCGCGAAGCCAGCGCATCGACGATTCGCACTGCTTCGGATCGGGTCCGAAGACCTCTCGATACGCGATCCCGCGCACACCGAGTTCCCGCATGGCCTCGAAGGGCGCGTCATTGGGCGCGGTGTCGGCGTACGTCGTGATCCCCGCCAGCAGTCCCTCGCGAATGCCGTCGCGTGCGCTGTCGAGCAACTCGCCGGGCGAGAGCGCTGCGCGTGCCTCGGTCAGTTTTCGGATCCACTCGAAGAACGGGAGCCCGCGGAAGCGCCCGCGAAAGACGGTGAGATCGAGATGCGTGTGCGCGTTGACCAGGCCGGGGGCAAGAATGGCGTCGCCGAGTTCCACATCTCGCCCGGGCGGCGCGCCGGAACGGGGCCCGACGTAGTTGATGATGTCGCCCTCGACGACGACGCTACCGTTTTCGATGTCCGGGCGGCACACCGGCCTGACCACACGCGCATTGTATCGCACGCATTCCGGTCGCCCCGGTAGTTCTCCCACAGCTATCGACTGACAGCGGTCAGGTGACAGCGTTCAGTACGTGCACTGCGCACTCAGGGCTTCCCCATGATATTGCTTCGCCTCGGGCACTCTTTCGTCGGCTCCGTTCCCGGCAGGAAGTACTCGGTGTACGCATCCTCCACCGGACATCCCGGCCCGTGCAGCAGTCCGGTGCCGCCATCCACGACGCGCGTGGTGATCGCTGACGGCCGCGGCCAATCCGGAGGTGACGGCTTTCGCTCGTATACCTCGCGCATGAACGACGTCCACGCCGGCGCCGCCAGCCGTCCGCCCTGCGCGTTCGACATGATCTTCTGCGGATTGTCGAGTCCCATCCAGACTCCCGCGACGAGATCCGCGGTGTATCCGATGAACCAGACATCGCTGTAGTCGTTGGTGGTGCCCGTCTTTCCGCCGGTAGGAAGGTTGAACCCCGCCCCCGCCACCGCATTTGCCGCGCTTCCCTTCGTCACCACGTCCTTCATCATGCTCACCATCAGCCACGCCTCTTCGCGCGAGAGCACCTGCTCGCGCTGGATTTCCGGCACCCACAGCACCTTGCCCTTCGCATCTTCCACGCGAACGATCGGATTCGCCGACGTGCGCATCCCGAGCGTCGCAAAGGTCGAGTAGGCGGCGACCATCTCGATGGGATACACGTCGGCCGACCCGATGTTGATCGACGGATATGGCGGCACCGGCGTCGTGATGCCGAAGCGCTTCGCCATCGCCACGATGCTCTCCTCGCCGATCTCCATGCCGAGGCGGATCGCGGGAAGGTTGCGCGACATGTAGAGCGCTTTGCGCATCGGGATCGGACCCTCGAACTTCAGGTCGAAGTTCACCGGGATCCACGGCTTGGTGGAATCCATCTGCGCGAGCTCGATGGGCGCGTCGTCGATGATGTAGCTGGCCGGACGGCCGCTCTGGATCGCGGTGGAGTAGACGATCGGCTTGAACGTCGAACCGGGTTGGCGCCTCGCCTGCGTGGCGCGGTCGAATTTCGAGTCGTCGAAGTCGCGGCCGCCCACGAGCGCGCGCACGGCGCCGCTGCGCGGATCCATCGCGATGAACGCGCCCTGCAGGTAGGGCGACACGACGTTGTCCTCCTGCGACGACGAGCCCGAGGCGCGCGCGAGGTACTGCTCATACGTGCGGTGCGGATACGCGCCGTACTGCCCGCTCTCCACGGCGCGGAGCTGCCGGTCGAGCGCGCGCTCGGCGGCGCCCTGCAGGTCGAGGTCGAGCGTCGTGTAGACCTTCATCCCCTGTTCGTACAGGGCCTGCCCGAATTTTTCGTCGAGCAGCCGGCGGACGTACTCGACGAAATAGGGCGCCACCTCGCCGGCGCTGCCGCTCCGGTTCGCGAGCCGCAGCGGATAGGCCCGCGCGCGCGAGGCGTCCGCGTCGCTGATGACGCCTGCGTGGCGCATGAGATCGAGCACGATGTTGCGTCGCTGCACGGCACGCTCGGGCCAGCGGCGCGGATTGTACCGCTCCGGCCCCTTCGGGAGCGCCGCGAGCATCGCGGCTTCGGAAAGATTGAGGTCGCGAACCGGTTTCCCGAAGTAGCGCTCGCTCGCGGTCTCGACGCCGAACGCACCGTTGCCGAGGTAGATCTGGTTCAGGTAGAGCTCGAGGATGCGGTCCTTGGTGTACTTCGCCTCGATGGCGCGGGCGACCTTCGCCTCGCGCAGCTTGCGGCCAAGCGTCTTCTCGCGGGCGTTGAGCCGCTCGGGAAAGAGGTTCCGCGCGAGCTGCATGGTGATGGTCGAGAACCCCTGCGCGATGCCGCCGGCGCGAAGGTTGGCGAAGCCGGCGCCGAAGATCCGGAGGAAGTCGATCCCGCTGTGCGAATAGAACCGCTTGTCCTCGACGACGATGAACGCGTCCTGCACTTGCTTGGGGATCTGGTCGAGCTTGGAGAGCGTGCGCCGTTCGGTGCCGATGGCGGCGATCAAACGACCGTCGGCGGCGTAGAGGCGCGACGTCTGGCGCGGCTGGTACTTCTCCAACCCCGCGAGCGACGGACACGAATTGCCGTGACAGACCCACATCCAGCCGCCGGCTGCCGCCAGGATACCGAGGAGGATGACGGAGCCGGCCGCGACGAGGGCGGCGCGGAGCACGCGCGGGTTCAGCTTCACGAGGGAAAACTAAGAGAGGTGAGCGGGGAGTGGGGAGTGGCGAGGAGCGACGAGTGAGGAGTGAGGAGTGTTCGGCGAGTGTAGTGAACGGGCCGGAAGTGACAGCACCCGTGGCGGCGCCTAGGTTTGGACGATGCCCACGCGCGAAACGTTGCTGGAGGAACTGGCCTGGCGCGGACTGCTCTATCAGCAGACCGAGGGGCTTGGCGACCATCTGGCCGGGAACGTCGTGACGGCGTACTGCGGCTTCGACCCGACGGCGCCCAGTCTCCACATCGGCAACCTCGTCCCCGTGATGCTGCTCGTGCACCTCGCGCGCGCCGGCCACAAGGCGATCGCGCTCGTGGGCGGCGGCACGGCGATGATCGGCGATCCGTCGGGCAAGTCGGAAGAACGTCCGCTCGCGAGCGCCGCCGAGATCGCCGCGAACGCGCTGCGGATTCACGGCCAACTCTCCCGGCTGTTCGAGGCCGCCGGCACCGGCGGCGTGGCGCTGGCGAACAACGCCGACTGGCTGATGGGGCTCGGTGCGCTCGATTTCATGCGAGAGGTGGGCAAGCACTTCAGCGTGAACTACCTGCTGGCGAAGGATTCGGTGCAGTCGCGCATCGAGACCGGAATCTCGTACACCGAATTCTCATACCTGTTGCTGCAGGCGTACGACTACCTGCAGCTCTTCGGTCGGCACGGGTGCACACTGCAGGTGGGCGGCAGCGACCAGTGGGGGAACATCACCGCCGGAATGGAGCTGGTGCGCCGTTCCGCCGGCGGCGAGGCCCACGCGCTCACGTCGCCGCTGATCACGACCGCGAGCGGAAAGAAATTCGGCAAGACGGAGGCGGGCGCCGTCTGGCTCGATCCGTCGATGACGTCGCCATACCGGTTCTACCAGTTCTGGATCAACGCCGAGGATGCGGACGTTGGGCGGTACCTGCGCATGTTCACGTTCCTGTCGCGCGCGGAGATCGAGGTGCTGGAGGAGGCGCACGAGAAGGCGCCGCACGAGCGCGCGGCGCAGCGTGCGCTGGCGGTGGCGATGACCACGTGGCTGCACGGCGCGGGCGCGGCGCGGGTGGCGGCGGAGGTCTCGCGCGTGATCTTCGACAAGAAGATCGACGCCGGCTCGATCGATGATGACGTGTACGCGACGCTGGCTGCGGAGATTCCGAGCGTGCGATACGCGAAGGCGGCGGAGCTCAACGTGCTGGACGTGCTCGAGGGCGCGTTCCAGCTCTCGCGCAGCGCGGGGCGGAAGCTCGTGCAGCAGGGCGGCGTGACGGTGAACGGGGAGAAACTCGCGGCCGACGCGCTCACTGTGCCGCGCGACAAGGCCGTGCGCGGCAGATGGTTCCTCGTGCGGAAGGGCGGGCGGGACATTGCGCTGGCGGACGTCCAGTAGCGTAGCTGCGCGAGCCCGCCCTCGCGCGCCTATGCGAGCAGCGCCAGCGCCTGGTCGAGTTCGTCCGCCGTGTTGTAGAAGTGCGGCGCCAGACGGACGCATCCGGTGCGCACGCTGTGCGCGACCTTCGCGGCGAGCAGCCGTTCGCTCGACGCCGTCACGTCCTTGGTGCGGAATGCCAGCACGCCCGCGCGGCGCGATCGGTCCCGCGGCGTCACGAACTCCACGCCCGGCGTGTCGTCCGCGAACGCCATCGCGCGGTCGGCGAGCGCGGTCACGTGCGCCTCGATCCGTTGCGGGCCGAGTTCCAGCAGTAGTCCAATGGACTCCGCCATCGCGTTGAATCCCACGAAGTCGAGCGTGATCACCTCGAACCGGCGCGCGTCGTCCGCCCAGCGCGGATCGTACTCGAGGAACTTCGCGTAATCACCGCTCGACGCCTGCGCCCACCACCCCACCTCGGCCGGCTCGAGTTTAGCTATGAGCTCCTCGCGCACGTAGGCGAACCCGGTGCCCCATGGTGACATCAGCCATTTCTGCGCGCCGCACGCGAGCACGTCCACGTTCGCCGCGACGACGTCGAGCGCGAGCGGCCCGAGCCCCTGGATCGCATCCACGAAGAAGAGGATGCCGCGCGCGCGGCACGCGGCCCCGACCGCCACGAGGTCGAACCGGTGCCCGCTCCAGAAGCTCACCCACGAGAGCGAGACGACTTTCACGCGCGCGTCCGTTTCGATCGCGCGCATCATCGCCGCTTCGTCCGGCAAGTCGCCCACGAGTGGCAGCAGCCGGAACTCCGCCCCGCGATCGCGCGCGGCGGCGATCCACGGGTAGACGTTCGCGGGGAACTCGCCATGCGTCGAGAGGATCACGTCGCCCTTCCCGTACGGCAGCAACCGCGCGGCGAGATTCACGCCGTGCGACGTGTTGGTCATGAGCGCGATCGTCGACGGCTTTGCACCGATCAGCCGCGCGGCCGCCTCTCGCGCCCTCGCGTGCACCGAGTAGAAGTCGTCGGCCGTCAAGCGGAACGGTTCCGCGCGCCGGAGGCCGAAGGACGCGAGCGCGTCGCGCGACCGCATCGGAATGGGACCGGTCGACGCGTGGTCGAGGTAGATGGACTCACCTGCCTCGGCCCATGGGAATTCCCGCGCCCGCAGTGCTCGAACGTCGTAGCTCATGGATTCCTCAGGGTTCCCGCAATTCCTGCGGCGTATCGTCGGGCTGGTGCTTCCAGCGGCGATGTTGCCAGAAATATTGTCCGGGGTACTTGCGCACCATCCGCTCGAGCGCCTGCGAGAATCGCAGCATGACGTCGTCCACGTCGCGCTCGCGGTCGCCGGAATGTGTCACCGGAATTTCCTCGGCGACGAATTCGTACCGCCCATCCGGCTGGCGCACCGCCTGGATCAACACCACCGGATAGTCGCCGCGCAGCGCGAACACGCCGGCCCCACGCGGCGTCTTCGCCGGCCGGCCGAAGAACGGCACGAACGTCGACGCAAGACCGACCGTCGCCTGATCCGAGAGGAAGCCGACCGTGTGCCCGTCGCGCAGCACGCGCGGCACGCGCCGCACCGCCTCCTGGTCGTGCATGATGTGCATCCCGAGCCGTTCGCGCGTGCGGCGGAAATAGGCGTCGGAGAGCGGGTTCGACATCCCCCGGGCGATCGGGTAGACCGGCACGCCGCGCGCCGCCACGTAGGCCCCGGAGAGTTCCCAGTTGCCGAGGTGTCCCGCGACGAGAATCACTCCACGGCCCCTCGCCAGTGCCGCCTCGACGACGCTCCACGTCGGCGACGGACCGAAGAGCGCGAGCACGTCCTGCGCGGTGCCACGCGAGAGGAGCGTGGCCTCTATCGCGACGCGGCCGAGGTTCCGGTACGACTCGCGTGCGACTTCCTCCACGCGTTCCGCGCCCCAGTCTGGAAACGCCGCGGCGATCTGCCGCTCCGTCACGCCGCGCCGGATGCCCAGCGGCGAGTAGCCAAGCTCCGTGAAAGCTCCCGCCGCCCGCGACGCCCGGCGCACGTCCAGGAGCGACAGCGCGCCGCTGAACAGGCGGAGCGCGCCGTACTCGATCCGGTGGACGAGGGTGGGACGCACGCTACGACGCGGACGAGTCGCGCGACTGCAGGCCGTGCAGCCGCGCGTACGCGCCGCCCAGCGCCAGCAACTCGGCGTGCGTGCCGCGCTCGACCACGCGGCCGCGGTCGAGCACGAGGATCTGCGTGGCGTGCGTGATGGTCGAGAGG
>OCZT010006088.1_pt1 | contig 11967 bp, 8 predicted proteins | sample 1539031 | NCBI WGS metagenome assembly OCZT01 (sample SAMEA3539308, study PRJEB22396) | soil metagenome | biome: tundra; feature: field; material: soil | place: USA | collected 2010-05 | depth 0.15 m
GGCCGGAGCTACGAGGCCGTGATCCGGGTCAACAGCCAGTCCGGCAAGGGCGGCGTGGCCTACATCATGAAGAACGAGCACGGCATGGACCTGCCGCGCCGCCTCCAGATCGAGTTCAGCCGCTGCATAAAGGTGATCACCGAAGACAGCGGCACCGAGATCAGCGCCGAAGAAATGTGGGACGCATTCGCCGCCGAGTACCTGCCGGCCGTGACCGGCACGCGGCTGGCTGGCTACGTGACCTCAGCCACGGCCGATGGAGTGGTCTTGAGCGCCGATCTGGCGGTGGGAGGGGCCACGCTTTCCGTCTCCGGCCGGGGCAATGGCCCGATCTCGGCCCTGGTCCACGCACTACGCCAGGACCTGGGTATAGACGTCGAGGTCCTCGATTATGCCGAGCATGCTTTGGGCGCGGGCGAGGAAGCCACGGCCGTGGCCTACGTGGAGGTCCGCTCCAGCGGCGAGGTGCGCTGGGGCGTTGGTATGGACCCGAATATCACCACGGCCTCGATGAAAGCCGTCCTGAGCGCGCTCGAACGGCTGGGATTGGCTCTTGTGCCCTCGTCCGAGCTGGCGGCCGCACCGAGCAGGGCGGAGTAAGGCGGAGCAGGACAGCCGTCCATCGGCTGTTCGGACCTCGGCGCCGGCCGGCTGGCCCCAGCCCTCATCCGCTCGCCGCTTAGCTGCGCGTCTTCACGAACTCGAGGATCTCCGGCAGGTAGCCGTGGGCCAGGCAGACGACCGTGTCGGCTCCGCCGTAATAGAGGGTAAGGCGGCCTGTGGGCCCGTCCAGCAAGGCTGCGCAGGGGAAGATGACATTCGGCACGTCGCCGACCTGTTCGTACGGCATCTGCGGTGAGAGCAGGTAGTCGCGGCTGCGCGCAATCACCTTCCATGGTTCGTCCAGGTCCAGCAGTGCCGCACCCATCGAGTAGACGAAGCCGTTGCAGGACGTCAGGACGCCGTGATAAATGAGCAGCCAACCTTCGGGCGTCTCGATCGGTGTGGGCCCGGCGCCGATCTTGGTGGACTCCCACGTCCAAGCCCGAGTGGCCATCACCTGCCGATGCCGGCCCCAATGGATCATGTCCGGGCTTTCCGACAGAAAGATGTTGCCGAAGGGCGTGTGGCCGTTGTCGCTCGGCCGCGAAAGCATCAGATACGCGCCACCCACCTTGCGCGGGAAAAGAACGCCATTGCGGTTGAATGGCAGGAATGCGTTGTCGAGCTGCTGGTACGTCTCGAAGTCATGCGTGTATCCGATCCCGATTGTCGGGCCGTTGTAGCCGTTGCACCAGGTCACGTAGTAGCGGTCATCCAGCCACGTCACACGCGGGTCATAAGCGTGCTCGAACCTCTGCTGGATCTCGCCGATGCGCGAATCGGTCGCCGCCCACTCAATCGTCGCGTCCTGGATGTTCCAGTTCACGCCATCGCTGCTGCGGCCCGTGTGGAGGTTCATTTGGCGGGACGTGTCGTCGACGCGAAAGACGCCGGCAAAGCCGTCTTCGAATGGCACCACCGCCGAGTTGAAGATGCTATTCGATCGGGCGATCTGATCTCGCCGGATGATCGGGTTGCGGCTGGAGCGCCACAACACCGCAGTTGAGTCGGCCGGCCGGTCCTCCCAGGGGATGTTGGGGAGTGCGCCGAAGGCCGCCGTACCTGACGGCGCAGAGCCGGTGGCCGGTTTTGTTTGCTCGTTGACAGAGTCCATCGGGGCCCTTTCAGTCATGCGGGCTGTAAATGTCTACTTGATGTGTACGTGACCGGTGGAGCCGGTCGGGTTCCGTCGTTCGACGGCTTCGAACTCCGTCGGCTGTGGCCGGGCGATGTCCAGCCGGAGGACCCGCCCGAAAAGCCCCCACCGCCTGAGCGGTGTCGGCCAGTACAAAAGGCCCTTGGGCCATTCTCGTCGGCGTCTGGAGCCTGCGCTGGCAAACTCGAGACCGAGGGCATGCTACCAGCACAGTTCGTCGAGGGTCGTCCGAATGCGGCAACCCTGAGGTTAGTTTGTTGTACGATACTCGAAACAGGCCCGTTTGTGCCCTCCGGCACTGTCAATTCCGTCGCTGGACGCGGCCGAACAAAGGAAGCGTTACTCGATGGGAATTCGCGGGGAAACCGAAGGCGCTCAAGCTGAAATCAGGCGCCGAAACCTCAGCAGGATGCTACGGGAACTGCACGTCAGCCGGCCCTTGTCCAGGTCCGAGCTGGCTGAGCGGCTCCGCCTTGATCGGAGCACGGTCGCCTCCCTGGTATCGGAACTCGTGGCCCGTGGCATTGTCCGGGAGCGGCGCCGATCCGGGGTAATCCCGCGGTCGCCGGGACGTCCGTCGCCCGTAGTGGAGTTGCGCCAGGACGGTCCGGGCGCTCTTGCCGTCGACATCGCCACGGACTGGGTTGGGGCTGCAGTCGTGGGGCTGGGTGGCAAGATTATGGCCTCGACCCGTCGCGACCGATCTCTGCTCAATACTGCGCCCGAGAAGGCTGTCGAGGATCTCGATGGCCTCGTGCGGCCGATGCTGGCCGGCCTGGAGATGGGGCCTCGCATTGTCGCAATAGGAGTCTCGGTTCCTGGCCTCGTCCGGTCCGCGGACGGACACCTGCATGCGGCCCCGGCTCTGGGGTGGCGGGATGTCCCGATGGGGCAGCTCATTAGGGATCAATTCGAGGATCTGAATGCCCCCGTTTTCGTGGGTAACGACGCCGATTTGGCGACCACCGCGGAGTATCTTCGTGGTTCTGGCCGGGGCACGACGGATTTCATCTGTATCTGGGGTGAAGGGGGACTAGGGGCCGGTATCATCGTGGACGGCCGGTTGCTCGCCGGGTCGGCGGGTTATGCGGGCGAGGTTGGCCACGTCACTGTCGATCCGAACGGCGATCTCTGCCACTGCGGAGCGCGAGGGTGCCTGGAGTCCGCCGTGGGCGAGGAGGCCCTGCTCCGTCGGTCCGGCCGGGATCCGCTGGGAGGCAACGCGGCGCTCGAGGACCTAATCGCCGCGGCGGACCGAGGCGACCCCGTGGCGCTTGCGGCTCTCGCGGAGTCCGGTCGCGGCCTTGGTATCGGTATTGCCGGCCTGGTGAACATCTTCAATCCGAACAGGATCTCTTTGGGCGGGTTGTATGCCCGCGTCTACCCCTATGTCAGGCCGGCCATCCTGCGCGAACTCGAGTGGCGGGCGATGCCCGCGCCACGCGCCATGGTCGACCTGGTGGCAGTTCGGCTTGGGGGTAACGCTCCGCTTCTCGGTGCGGCAGAGCTTGCCCTGACTCCGACGCTGGCCGACCCAGCGGCCGTGCCTTTGGAGCAAGAGCCGGCCTCGTCCGACCCAAATCACGTGCCCGAGACCCTCGAACCCCAGGTATTGGAAACGGTTGCGCAGGGTTGACAACGCACGGAGTTTGTTGGATGCTGCAATGAATTCTGCAACGGCCCCCTGTTACCCGCGGGGTTTGGGCGAAGTCGCGCCGAATTGCACCTGGGGACCGCCCAAGGTCCCCGAACTGTTTGAGTCCGGGAAATCCCAGGTGTTGCAGCATAGGAGGTGAGGAGACAGACACGGTTCCAGACGGGGGAGGCGGTCGCCTGGCGGAACAATTCGGTTGAAAGGCTGACGTGTTCTGGGCAGGTAAACCACGGAGGTGGTCTGCCGTTTTCCTGCCGATGTCCTGCCGCTCCGTCACCGGAGACTCTGTAGTCGGTTTTGGTCCAATGCCAGGAGTGCGTCTAGTCTGTCTGAGGGTTAGCGATAATCCTCGCGCCAGCGGCGTTCCTCAAGGGCAAATGAGGAAAGGGATGGAAATGGGTAAATCGAGGGTAATAGCTCTGCTAGCCGTAGCGAGCATCGTCGCCGCGGCTTGCAGCACCTCCAGCGGGTCGGCGTCGCCGGCCGCGTCAACTGGGACTGCGCCAAGTGTCGCCCCGGTCACAGCGTCGGCCGCTCCGTCGACGGCAGCGGTTGTTGAGGTCTATCCGCGCGCAGAGACGCTGTACACCACTGGCAAGCAGTGGGGCGCCCCGGTCCAGTGGAACCCGCTTGATGCGGGCAACATGGCAATGGGCGTGTTTGGCCTCCAGTACGAGCCCCTGTACATGTACGACCCGCTCAAGGACGTCTACACCCCATGGCTTGCCACGGGCGACATTGCGGCCGGGTGGGATAGCTCCAAGACGACCTACACAATCCACGTCCGCTCGGGCGTGAAGTGGTCCGACGGCTCGGACTTCACCTCCGCCGATGTGGCCCTGACGATCCTGCTCGCCAAGAACCCGGCCCTGGGCTCGAACCTGTGGACAACCGGCGGCGTCACTGCCGCGGACGCCACGGACGCTTCGACCGTCGTCGTCAAGTTCACCAACCCGGCTTACCAGGAATGGGCGCAGTGGCTGTACAACAGCCCGATCGTCCCGAAGGCCGTCTTCGAAGCGAAGAACACCGCCGACATCCTCAAGTTCACCAATGCCAACGGCGTCGGCACCGGCCCCTACATGTACAAGACCGCTGCTGCTGATCGCATGGTCTGGGTCAAGAACCCCAACTGGTGGGCGACCGCGGCCCTCAAGCTGGAAGTCAAGCCCAAGTACATCGTTGACATTGTCAACAGCTCGAACAACGTTGCCCTCGGCCAGCTGCTCCAGGGCGGCGTGGACCTGAGCAACAACTACTTCCCCGGCGTCCAGTCCATCGTCGGTGGTGGCTACGGCGTCACCACTTACTTCCCCGGCGTCCCGTACATGCTGGGCGGCAACACGGCCACCCTCATCCCGAACACGGCCAAGAAGCCTCTCGACGACCCAGCCTTCCGCAAGGCCCTCGCCACGGCTATCGATACCAATGACATCGTCACCAAGGTCTACGGCAGCATCGTCACGGTTGCTGATCCGACCGGCCTTCTGCCGAACTTCAGCAAGTACGTCGACGTGGCTCAGGACAAGGCTCTGGGCTTCTCGTTCGATACGGCGAAGGCCAAGTCCATGCTCGCCGCGGCCGGTTACAAGGCTGGCAGCGACGGCTTCGTTACTAACAAGGACGGGTCCGCCATCAAGCTGACCCTCGAAGTTCCGGACGGTTGGTCCGACTGGATGCAGGCCGAGAATTCGATTGCAGCCAGCGCCGCAAAGGCCGGGATCAAGATCGATCCTCAGCACCCCGACTTCAACACCGTCGTTGCTCATCGCAACCGCGCCGACGCCAAGACGCCGGCTACGTTTGATCTTCAGATCAACAATGACGTTCAAATCGGCAACACGCCCTGGACGTGGTACGACTACGTCTTCCGCCAGCCGCTCCCGTTCGGCACGTCCGAGAACCGGAACTACGAAGGCTACTCGAACGCCGCCGCATGGACGCTCGTTCAGAAGCTCGACAACACCCCGATCGAAGACGTCGCCGCCATCAAGACGATCACCTCAGCGCTTCAGAAGTTCCAGCTGACCGATACGCCGGTGATCCCGCTCTGGTACAACGGTATCTGGGCGCAGATGAACAACACGGTATGGACCAACTGGCCATCCAGCACAGGCGATGGCAGACAACTCCTACCGGCGACGTGGAATGGCTACTGGAACATGGGAGCCGTTCTCATGCTCACCCAGATCACGGCAGTGCCGCCCGCCAAGTAAACGTAAACTGACACAGAGCCCCTCCTCTCGGGCAACCTCGGGAGGAGGGGCATTTCTTAGTGCGACACTCGTCGACCGGGAGATCGCGTGCGACGCTACTTTGGGCGAAAGCTCTTCACATATACGCTCACATTCTTCATCGCCGCGACCATCGACTGGATGATCCCGCGCTTCATGCCGGGGGATCCGGTGGCCGGTCTCATGGCAAAGCAGGGCGGTCTTAGCCCTGAGGGAGCCGCAGCGCTTGCTCAGTACTACAACAACCTTTTCGGGCTGAACCATTCCTTGCCCGAGCAGTTCCTCGCCTTCTGGACCTCGTTGTTTCAAGGCGACTTAGGGCGGAGCATCTACGTTCACGGCCGGCCGGTCACGGAAGCAATCATGGGCGCTGTACCCTACACGCTGGCCTTGCTGGTCCCGGCAATCCTGCTCAGCTGGTGGGCGGGCAACTCATTCGGCGCGCTGGCCGCCCGACGGAAGTGGCTTGACAATACGGTTCTGCCGGTTGGGTACATCCTGACTGCGACGCCGTACATGTGGCTCGGGCTGATGCTCGCCTTCGTCCTGGGCTTCAGTCTGCGGATCTTTCCGCTCTCGGGCGGATACGGCTTCAACCTGGAGCCGGCCTTAACGTGGCGTTTCTTCACAGACCTGGTCGCCCACTGGATGATGCCGTTCATGTCGCTCTTCATGGTGATGTTCGGCGGCTGGGCGATCGGCATGAGGAACATGATCATTTATGAGTTGGAGTCGGACTACAGCCGCTACCTTGAAGCGCTTGGCGCTCCGCAGGGGCTGATCCGCAAGTACGCCTTCCGCAATGCGATGCTTCCCCAGATCACGGGTCTCGCGCTGCAGCTGGGCGTGATCGTCGCCGGCTCCCTAGTAACCGAGATCGTCTTCTCATATCCGGGCATAGGTTCCCTTCTGTTCAACGCCATCAAGAGCGAGGACTATTTCTTGCTGCAAGGGATCTTCTTGTTCATCATCGTTGGTACGCTGCTGGCCAACTTCATCGTTGACCTTGTCTACATCGTCGTAGACCCGCGGACCCGGGTCGGGATGCGGGGAGGCACGGCATGACCGGCGTGACCCTAACCGAGCCACAGACGGAGAATGCCCCGGGGTTGCCTACACAGCAAGCGACCGCTGTTGCAGCCAAGAAGACCAGTGGCGAGTTCCTGTACTTCGCTTTACGGTCGAAGAAGTTCCTCGTCGCGATGGGCATCCTGCTGGTGCTTGTTGCCATCGCCTTCGTCGGACCAATCGTTGACAGCACAGATCCGTTGGGCCAGGCCGGAATGGCAATGCAGCCACCGTCGTTGGATCCCGGCAACTGGTTCGGGACGACCTACCTGGGTGAGGATGTCTTCGCCCAGTTCGCGAACGGCTTGCAGGCGACTTTCTTCGTGGGCCTCCTAGGCGGCGGGCTCGCGGCGCTCATCGGTATGGCCGTCGGGTTCATCGCGGGTTATCTCGGCGGCTGGGTCGATGAAATCCTGAACATGGTCACCAACGTCTTCCTGGTCATCCCGACGCTTGCGCTCCTGCTGGTGATCGCGTCGTATCTGCCTTCGTCATGGCGCGGCGTCCCCTTCGAGGCGATCTTTATTGGGTTGACGTCATGGCCGTGGGCGGCGCGCGCCATTCGTGCTCAGACCTTCACGCTTAGGTCTCGAGACTTCGTCGACCTGGCGAAACTGAGCGGTCGGCGCGGCTGGAAGGTCATTGCGACGGAGATCGCGCCAAACATGAGCTCGTATCTCTTCCTGACCTTCATCTTGCTCTTTGGTGGAGCGATCCTGATCGGCGCCAGCCTTGACTTCATCGGCCTTGGGCCCCACGAGGGGATAACGCTCGGCCTGATGATGTTCTACGCCACGACTGGAGCCGCGTTGAATCTTGGCATCTGGTGGTGGTTCATTCCGCCAGGCATCGGGATCATGGCCACCGTTGGGGCGCTGTACGTGATGAACGTCGGCCTCGACGAGATCTTCAACCCCAAACTCAGGGATATCTAACCCGTGAGCCTTCAGGTTACAGACCTCAGGGTCTACTACAGAACACTGGCCGGTGACGTCAAAGCGCTTGACGGCGCCACCTTCTCCATCGCCGATAAAGAGATCATGGGTCTCGCCGGCGAGTCGGGTTGCGGCAAGTCCACACTTGGCAACAGCCTGATTCGCCTCGACGGCCGCATGAAGTACGTCGCCGGGAGCGTCAATCTCGACGGCAACGAACTGCCCATCTGGGACAAGACGGGTATGAACCAGTTCCGCTTCAGGGATGTCTCTGTGATCCCGCAGTACGCCATGAGCGCCATGAACCCGACGCGCAAGATCGGGACGATGACGGCAGAGTTGCTGGAGTCGCGAGGTGACAGCTTCAAGGATATTAAGCCTGAGCTGTTGCGTCGTATCGACCTCGTGGGCTTGGAGCGGGACGTTCTGAACCGCTACCCGATGGAGCTTTCGGGTGGCATGAAGCAGCGCATGGTCATGGTCATCTCGACTCTGTTGGACCCGTCGCTGCTGATCGCCGACGAAATCACGTCGGCCCTGGATGTCTCGACTCAGCGGGCCGTGGCGGAGACACTCGTCAGTTTCCGAGACTACGGTTTTGTAAAGAGCATGATCGTGATCACCCACGATGTCTCCATCCTCTATCAGATCGCCGACACAATCATGATCATGTACGCCGGCAAGCTGGCGGAGAAGGCCCCGACTGCCACGATCATCAACAAGCCGCTGCACCCGTATACGCGAATGCTCGTTTCGTCGCTGCCAGAGGTGGGGGTCAGATACAAGGACAAGAAGCTCTCGGGTATCCCCGGCAGCCCACCGTCCCTTTTGAAGCCCCCGACGGGTTGCCGCTTCCGAGCGCGCTGCCCTCTAGCCTTTGACAAGTGCACGGACGAACCGCCATTCGTGCAAGTCGACACCGACCACTGGGTCGCCTGCTGGAAGGCCACTGGAACAGATGCTTAGCCTGAATAAGGTTTCGAAGGTCTACAAGGTCGGCACCTTCGGCGGGAAGGAGTTGACCGCCGTCCGTGATGTCAGTTTTGACGTAAACACGGGCGAGGTCGTCTCGCTGATCGGCGAGAGCGGCAGCGGCAAGACGACCATCGGCAAGATGGTCCTTAAGCTCATCGACATCAGCCGCGGTTCCATCACCCTGGACGGGGCCGACGTTTCGGACATCCGAGGAAGCGACGTCAAGTCGTACTACGGTCATGTCCAGGGCGTCTTCCAGGATCCGTTCAGCTCGTACAACCCTATCTTCAAAGCGGATCGCGTCTTCAGTCTCATTCGCAGCGAGTATTTCTCCGGCGTTGCCGCGTCGGAGTGGAGCGACAAGGTGGACGCCGTGCTGCGGTCGGTGGCTCTCGATCCGGGCCAGGTTCTCAACAAGTTCCCGCACCAACTCAGCGGCGGCCAGCTCCAGCGGCTGCTCGTGGCTCGAGCGCTGCTCCTGGACCTCAGAATCCTGGTGGCCGACGAGATCATCAGCATGCTCGACGCGTCGACCCGCATCGACGTCCTCAATCTTCTGGCTGAACTCAAGGGCCGGGGATTGGGCATCCTGTTCATCACCCACGACCTCTCGCTGGGCAACTACATCAGCGAGAAGACAGTAATCCTCCGCCGCGGTTCGGTCGTTGAGATGGGCGCCACGGACAAGGTTTTTGGCAATCCCACGCACCCGTACACGCGGATGCTCGTCTCGTCGGTGCCGCAGCTCCACAAGAAGTGGGTCGACATAGAGGCGGAACTGGGGGCGCCGATCGCAGGGCGAGGCGGCTGCCTCTTCCACGAGGCGTTCCCGCTGGTCGGCCAATCCGGCTTGTACTTGCCCGATGACCCGACCATGGTCGAGATCGAAGACGATCACTTTGTGGGGTGCTTCGATCTCGAAAGCGAGAGTGCGCCCGGTCAGGTCGCCTGAAGGAACGGTAGCCCGGGGTAGTTTCGGGGCCGGACGGCGGCGAACCTGGGAGCCGGCAGCGCCGCGTAGGTTACAACTCAGCCAGCAGGACTCGAGCGAGAGTCTGGGGTCGGCGCGCCAGGCGCGGCCGCTGGCAGGACGGCACTTGCGAAGTCCGACGGCTGGCGCGATAGTGTTAGCGCTAGACGACCGCTGGACCAGCGGCGGAACCGGCTCGTCAGCCCAAAGTTCGCTGCCGGGATCGACCTACGGCGCGACTGCGGAAGGGCCGGAATCGTCATGCATCGCACTCGTGTTGTGATCATGGGGGCCGCTGGGCGCGACTTCCATGACTTCAATGTCGTCTACCGCCAAGACCCACGCGTCGAAGTGGTCGCTTTCACCGCCGCAACTCAGATCCCGGGGATTGCCGGACGCCGATACCCCTCCGAGCTGGCCGGACCGCTCTATCCGGACGGCATCCAGATCGTCGCTGAGTCAGAGTTGGAGCGGCTGCTTGCGACCGAGCGGATCGATCGCGTCGCCTTCGCCTACAGCGACGTCACCCACGAGCACGTCATGCACTCTGCCAGCCGTGTACTCGCCGGTGGCGCCGACTTCGAGCTGCTCGGCCCGGCCCGAACGCAGCTGCCCAGCACCAAGCCCGTGGTGGCCACAGGCGCGACCCGGACCGGTGCCGGAAAAAGCCAGACCACACGCTATCTGGCCGCTCTGCTCGAGAAACAGGGCCTGAGGGTCGTGGTCGTGCGCCACCCTATGCCGTACGGCGACCTGGTCGCCCAGCGAGTCCAGCGCTACGCTGCTTACGCCGACCTTGATCGCTACGAGACTACGATCGAGGAGCGCGAGGAGTACGAGCCGCATCTCGATGCCGGGCGCGTCCTCTTCGCCGGTGTCGATTACGAGGCAATCCTGCGTCAGGCCGAAGCGGAGGCGGACGTCGTCCTCTGGGATGGCGGCAACAACGACTTCCCGTTCTTCCGGCCGGATCTCTTCGTCGTCGTGGCCGATCCGCTGCGAGCCGGTCACGAGATGCACTACCACCCCGGCGAGATCAACGTCCGCATGGCCGACGTCGTGGTGATCAACAAGGTGGACTCGGCCACGCCCGAGCAGGTCGCCGAAGTGCGAGCCGGCGTGACCTCGATGAACCCGAGGGCGCGAGTCATCCTGGCGCGCTCGGCTCTGACTCTGCAGGGCGGCGATATCGCCGGTAAGCGAGTGGCGGTTGTCGAGGACGGTCCAACGCTCACCCACGGCGGCATGACATACGGTGCGGGCATCGTTGCCGCGCGACGGTTTGGCGCCGCTGAGATCGTCGATCCGGTGCCGTTCGCCACGGGCGAGCTGGCCGGGACGCTGCGCAAGTACCCGGCCCTGGAACGTCTGCTCCCAGCCATGGGCTACGGTCAGGGACAGATGACCGAGCTGGAGACCGCCCTTAACGACATGCCGGCCGACCTTGTGCTCTCAGCCACGCCGATTGACTTGACACGCGTCCTCAAGCTTACGAAGCCGGTTGTGCGCGTTCGGTACGAGCTGGAGGAGCTGACGGGCGACGCGGCCGCGCAAACTAACTTGACCGAACTTCTTGCTCCGATCGTCGAGCGGGCGCGGGCCGGCTCGACGTCGGGAACTCGCCACTAGCCGGAACTCGCCACAAGCCGGAGACACCGTCATGACGCGCCATCTCCTGACTCTGGATTCCTTGGGGCGAGATGGGATCCGCTCCAACCTCGAACTGGCAGCCCACCTCAAGACGCTCAAAGGCCAGGCCCGCGAAGCCGTGGCGGGTGGCCGGCTCGGACTCATCTTCGACAAGCCCTCGACACGGACACGGGTCAGCTTCGAGGCTGCAGCCTTCGGCCTCGGGATGCTTCCGATCACGCTCCGGCCCGACGAACTCCAGCTCGGCCGCGGCGAAACGATCGCCGACACGGCCCGGGTCTTATCGCGCTACCTTTCGGCCATCGCCATCCGAACATTCGAGCAGTCACGGGTCGAGGAGCTGGCACAGTACGCCACGATCCCGATCATCAACGCCTTGACTGACGACCACCACCCCTGCCAGGCGCTGGCCGACGTGATGACTCTCCAGGAAGAATTCGGTGACCTGGCCGGACTCCGCGTGGCCTTCATCGGCGACGGCAACAACGTCTGCCACTCGCTAATCCAGGCCGCCGCGTACCTGGGTTTCACGCTGGCTATCTCCACTCCCCAAGGCTTCGAGCCCAAACCGGAGGTCGTCGAGGCCGCCCGTGCCCAGGCCGATGGTCGCGGCGCAATAGAACTGGGCCACGACGTCCGGGAGGCCGTCCGTGGTGCAGACGCCGTCTACACCGACGTCTGGGCCAGCATGGGCCAGGAGAAGGAACGCGAGGAGCGGGCAC
>OCZT010006089.1_pt1 | contig 11966 bp, 9 predicted proteins | sample 1539031 | NCBI WGS metagenome assembly OCZT01 (sample SAMEA3539308, study PRJEB22396) | soil metagenome | biome: tundra; feature: field; material: soil | place: USA | collected 2010-05 | depth 0.15 m
GCTGGTGGACGTGGTGCTGGTGCTGCTGGTGATCTTCATGATCACCGCGCCGGTGTTGCAATCGGGGATTGAAGTGGCGGTGCCCAAGACCCGGACGGTGAAGGAGATTACCGAGCAGCGGCTGGTGGTGACCATCGACCGCGATCAGCAGGTGTTTTTAGGCGATCAGCCGGTGAACATTCACGAGCTGGCGCAGAAGCTGCGGCAACCAGGCGCCGATGAGGCCAAGAAGGTGATTTATCTCAGGGCCGACGAGCGGGTGCCGTTTGGAGCGTTTGCCAGCGTGATGGACGCGGTGAAACAGGCGGGGATTACCAACATTTCCATCGTCACGCAGCCGCTGGAGACGAAGCCGGCGGGCGGGAACTAGCCGAAGGATTCTCAGGCAAACCATGGACAGTCTGCTGGAAGGCGGCGAGCAACTGGAGCGGGAACTGACGCCGGAGCCTATGGTTGCCCCGGCGGCGGGATCGCTGTTGCTGCACGGCGGTCTGGCTGTGGGCATATTGGTTTATGGCATTCTTGGCGGCCTGTTTCATCACAACCAGTGGGGCAGCGCGGGGAGCGGCGGGGCGATCCAGGTGACCCTGGTGACCCATGCCCTTCCCTTGCCCTCCGATCAGCCGCCCAATGAGAATGTGTTGGCGACCGAGACGCCCAGCCAGGCGCCGGCGGAGCCCACTCCCAAGGCCAAGCAGGCGGTGGATGAGACGGCGATTCCCATTGCCGGCAAGCAGAAGCAGCCCGAGCAGCAGAGCGCGTCCAAGACGCCGCAGCATCAGCAGCAAGCGGATAACCGGGCGCAGTATGGCGAGCAGGCGGGATCGTCGATGGCGCGCGCCACACAGGCGCAGACCGGCTCGAACGGGCCCGTGAGCGTCAGCGACGGCAACTTCGGCAACCTCTTCGCCTATTACATCGGGAACATTCAGCGCAAAATGGCAGCCAACTGGAACAGGGTTGAGGTGGGCCAGAGCACCGCCAAAGGCACACGGGCCTATATCCAGTTCACCATTCACCGCGACGGAAGCGTGAGCAATGTGCAGATGAGTCAGACCAGCGGAAGCTCGACTCTGGACCGCTCCTGCCTGCGCGCGGCGCAGCGCGTGGACACATTCGGCGCACTGCCCGCGCAATATAATCAAAGCACGGTAATGACGTCCTACTATTGCGAGTATTAGATTGCTCAGAGCTATCTGATGGTGCGGACGTAGAATGGAGCTGTGGACGAGAGCGGCTCTTTGCTGCTGGGAGGGCAAGGATGCACGGCAACAAGGCTGTCCACATCCCTGAGTCTGCAAAGATCATCCACGCTTTTACCGAGGAAGGATTGCGCACTGCATGAAGGCTCATTGCCGGCTTTTTCCCCTTTTGCCGATTGTTCTGGTAACTTTGGCAACCATACCCGCAGCGGCCCAGGACTGGATTCATACCGGCTCGAACCTGGGCAACGAGCGGATCCGCATTGCCGCGGCGAACTTCAAGCCAGCTGGGGACGATCCCCAGACGCCGGCCTTGAAGGCGGCCTTTGACGCCACGCTCTACGGCGACCTGGCCAACGCCGGCATCTTCGACCTGGTGTCGAAGAGCATGACGCCGCAGGCCACGCCCGGATCGCCCAAGGAAATCAACCTGCCGCAGTGGTCGGCCGCACCGTCGAACGCGGCCATGGTGGCCTTTGGCGCGCTCTCGGCCACCAACGGGCGGCTGGTCGTCTACGGCTGGCTCGACGATGCCCGCAACTCAGTGAGTCCGCAGGTGCTGGGCAAGCAGTACAACGAGGCGGCCAGCCAGGACTCGGCGCGAACCGTTGCGCATCGATTCGCCGATGAGATCATCCTGCGCCTGGGCGGCGGCATCAACGGCATTGCCGAGACCAGAATCTACTTCGTCAGCTCCCGCAGCGGCACCAAAGAGATTTGGTCGATGGACTACGACGGGCAGAACGAGCACGCCGTCACCCACCTGGGCAGCATTTCGCTCTCGCCGCGCATCTCGCCGGATAACTCGCGGATCGCCTTCGCTTCTCTGGGCGGCGATGGATGGGCCATCCGCATGTACTCGTTGGAACTCGGACGCCTGGTGAGCTTTCCTGGGGGCACGGCAGGGGGCAGCAACCAGTCTCCGGCCTGGGCGGCCGACGGGGCGAAGCTCGCCTTCTCCTCGTCGCGATCGGGCGATCCGGAGATTTGGGTGGCGGACGCGAGCGGGGCCAATCTGCGCAGGCTCACCAATTTCCGCGGTCCGGACGTCGCGCCCACCTGGAATCCGCGCACCAACGCGCAACTGGCCTGGGTGAGCGGGCGCACCGGGCTGCCGCAGATCTACACCATGGACCAGGACGGGGCCAACATCCAGCGCATGACGGACGGCGGCTATGCCATCTCGCCTTCGTGGTCGCCCAGCGGGCTGTTTCTCACCTTCAGTTGGAACCGCAAGTACGGACCGGGCGACCCCGGCGGCCAGGACATCTACGTGATGGACATTGCCAGCAAGCGCTGGCTGCAACTGACCCACGAGGCCGGCAGCAACGACTTCCCCTCCTGGGCGCCGGACGGCCGGCACATTGTTTTTGAGCGCGCCATTAGCGGCCATAGCCAGATCTGGTCCATGCTGGCCGACGGCACCGAGCAGCGCCAACTGACTCACACGGGCAACAACTTCATGCCCAACTGGAGCTGGAAGTGAATTCCGAATGGGGAACGATCAGGTGCGGCAGGATTCGCCGCATGGAACATCCGGGCCGTCTGCACTATCATGTTTTCGTTGCCAAAACCCCTGGGAAACTTGCTCTGAAGGGTTGAGGCGAACCGGCACGCCGGCTGAAACATTCCGTGACAGATTGGAATGTTGCGCCGGCCTCAACGACAACGTTTACCGAGCGGAGAAAGACCGGGTCCATTGCATTCGAGCCGGTTTTCCGGCGCCCTTCACGTGGGTCCATCTGGCCTGCGCAAGAAGGTCCGGAGGCGCGGCTGGGCGCGGGACACAAGAGGCCAGATCGCTCGGAAGACATTCTCGACTTTTTGGAAGGAGCAATTCATTGAACCGACTCAATCGCATTCTGGTACCTGTTGTCCTTCTGGGAACATTCATCGCAGTCGCGGGTTGCGGCAAGAAGCATCGGCCGCTTCCACCCGCGGAGACGGCTCCGCCGCCCATGGCCGCGCCCGCGCCCACCGCGCAGATCACCGCCGTCCCCACCCTGATCTCGGCCGGAGACCAGGTCCAGTTGAACTGGCGCACCACGGATGCCACCGCGGCCTCGATCGACGGCATTGGCGACGTGCCCACCTCGGGCGTGCGGACGGTGACTCCCTCGGCATCGACCAGCTACCACCTGGTGGCTCACGGCGATGGCGGTACGGCCGAGGCCACCGCGCGGGTGACCGTGAACGCGCCTCCTGCCGTAATCGTGCCCACCAATACCATGAGCGCGGAAGAGGAGTTCAAAGCCAAAGTCCAGGACATCTTCTTCGACTACGACGCTTACGATGTCCGCGGCGACGGGCAGGCCACGCTGTCGCGCGACGCCTCCTACCTGGTAAGCCATCCGAGTGTGAGGCTGGTGCTCGGCGGCTACTGCGACGAGCGCGGCTCCAACGAGTACAACCTGGCGCTGGGCCAGAACCGGGCCGACGCGGCCAAGCATGCCCTGGTTACGGCCGGAGTGGCGGCCAGCCGCATCCGCGTGGTCAGCTACGGCAAGGAGAAGCCCTTCTGCTCCGAGTCGACCGAAGAGTGCTGGCAGAAAAACCGCCGCGCCGGATTCACACTGGACCGGTAGAATACAGTTGTCAGCTATCAGCGAATAGCCGGCAGTTGGCGACTGACGGAGAACAGTGGCCGGCAAGTCAGTTTCGGTTTGCCGGCTTTCGAGTTGCCCCAGGTCTCGGAACCGAGACTTGGGCGACCGCCCGTCAACTGTTGGCTGTCAACTGCAAGCTGCCGGCTTTTCTTCACAGGTGAATCATGCAAAAATCGCGTACACTTCGCAATCGTCTCCTGGCCGCGGCAGCCTTGGCCCTTGTTCTGACCACCGCGCCGGCGCCCGCGCACGCCACCTCGAAGGAGATCATCGAGTTGCAGACGCAGGTGCAGCAACTTCTGGACATGGTGGAGCGGCTCCAGTCCACCATGGATACGCGTTTCGGCGTGATACAGCACCTGACCGAGCAGACCGCGGACGACGCCAACCGGATGACCGCGACGGTGGACGCGCTACAGCAGAAGATCAACGCGCAAGGCGATGCGACCATCGGCAAGCTGGACACCGCCTCCGGGCAGGTGCAGTCGCTGAACGACTCGGTGGACGAGTTGAAGTCGCGCCTCGCCAAGCTGGATAAATCGATCCAGGATTTGCAGGGGCAGTTGCAGAACGTCCAGAATCCGCCCGCGGCCGCAACGCCGGCGGGAACAACGCCGCCCTCAACGGGCCCCGGATTAGCCGGCCCGGCGGCCAACCAGGCGCCGCCGCTGCAGGAGGCCTTTCAGGCCGCCGTGCGCGACTACAACGCCGCCAGGTACGAGGTGGCGACAGGCGAGTTTCAGGACCTGATTCACTACTATCCGCTGGACGACCTGGCGGGGACTGCCCAGTTTTACCTGGGCGAGATCGCCTACCGGCAGCAGAGCTACTCCGACGCGGTGAAGTCCTACAATGCCGTGCTGGAAGGGTTTCCGGGCAGCCCCAAGGCCCCGGCCGCGCAACTGCGCAAAGGACTGGCGCTGCTGCAGATGAACAGGAAGGACGCGGGCATCACCGAGCTGCGTTTGCTCATCAAGCGCCATCCACAAACCCCCGAGGCCGCGCAGGCGCGCACCAAGCTGAACGGGCTCGGCGTGAAGATTGTGGCGCACTGAGACTCCCCTCGAATGCACCAGGAGTTGCGAAGAGCCACGGCGCCGATCATTTGAACCGATGAACAGAAACGCCCCGCGCGATGCGGGGCGTTTCTGTTGGCGCCGGCTGGAAGGCGGGCGGTTACTGCAAGGTGGCCATGAGGCTGTCCAGCGCGGACTTGGGCGGCCGCGTGAGCGACTCGGGCAGTGTGGCCAGCGGTTCATCGACCACGTTCAGCAGGTCGATGAAGGTGGGCTGCCCGGTGTTGATGTAGAAGACGCCGGTGAGAATCTCGTCGTTCTTTGCAGCCTCCATCAGGGTTCGGACGGCGTTGGCCTTGTCGGTGGGGTCGTAGTCCTCGAGCAGCTTGCGCAGGCGAAGGCTGGAGCCGTCGTGCATCTGGACGTCGTAGACCTGGCCGGAGTCGTAATCGACTTCGATGTCTTCAAAGCTGGCCACGAATCCGATCTCGTTGATGGGCTCGTCGTTCTCCTGCATGAACTTGTAGCTCTTGGTGGAGCCTTCGTGGTCGTTGAAGGTGACGCAGGGGCTGATGACGTCGAGCATCACCGTGCCCTTGTGGGAGATGGCGGCCTTGAGCATGGAGAGCAACTGCTTCTTGTCGCCGGAAAACGAGCGGCCCACGAAGGTTGCGCCCAACTGGATGGCCAGGGCGCAGGTGTCGATGGCGGGCAGGTCGTTTATGACGCCGGTCTTGAGCTTGGAGCCGAGGTCGGCGGTGGCCGAAAACTGGCCCTTGGTGAGGCCGTACACGCCGTTGTCCTCGATGATGTAGATCATGGGCAGGTTGCGGCGCAGCATGTGGACGAACCCGCCCATGCCGATCGAGGCGGTGTCGCCGTCGCCGGAGACGCCGATGGTGGTCATGGTGTGGTTGGCCAGGATGGCGCCGGTGGAGACCGCGGCCATGCGGCCGTGCACGCTGTTGAAGGCGTGCGAGCGGCTCATGAAGTAGGCAGGGCTCTTGGACGAACAGCCGATGCCGCTCATCTTCATCACCCGCTCCGGCTCGACGCCCATCTCGAACATGGCGTCGATGATGCGCTCGGAGATGGCGTTGTGGCCGCAGCCGGCGCACAGCGTACTCTTGCCGCCGCGGTACTCAAGAACGGGAAGGCCGATGTGGTTGACTTTGGGGCTGGGGGTTGCGGTTGCCATTTTAGAGGCCCTCCTTGGTTGCGAATTCATCGGTAATGAAGCGGGCGTCCACCGGCAATCCGTTGTAGTGGAGAATGCTGCGCAGCTTGGTTACCTGGTCGGCGGGAAGATCGAGCTTGAGCAGGCTGGCCAACTGCGCGTCGCGGTCCTGTTCAACCACGTAGACGCGCTCGTGGGAGGCCACAAAGTCGTGAATCTCGTGCGCGAAGGGATAGGCGCGGATGCGCATGTAGTCCGCGTCCCGCCCGTACTCCTGCTTGATCTGGTCCAGGCTCTCGCGCAGCGCGAAGTCGGTGGTTCCGTAAGCCAGGAAGCCGATCTTCGAGGTCTTGTCCTTCACCGTGACCGGGCCGGGAACCAGCTTGCGCGCATTCTCGAACTTGCGCGCCAGCCGCTCCATCAGGGCAACGTACTCCTCCGGCTTTTCGGTGTAGCCGGCCTCGTCGGTATGTCCCGTGCCGCGGGTGAAATAAGCGGCCTTGGGGTGGGGCGTGCCGGGAAGCGTACGCCAGCCGATGGCATCGCCGTCCACGTCGCGGTAGCGGGCGAATCCGCCCAGACGGCGAAGATCCTCGGCCGTGAGCACCTTGCCGCGATCCAGCGGCGTCGAGGGATAATCGAACCGGTCCGACATCCAGTTGTTCATGCCCAGGTCGAGATCGGAGAGCACGAAGACGGGGGTTTGCAGGCGTTCGGCCAGGTCGAAAGCCGCGTAAGCCAGCTCGAAGCACTCCTTCACCGAGCCCGGCAGCAAAACAATGTGCTTGGTGTCGCCGTGGGAGAGGAATGCGGTGGAGAGCAGATCGGCCTGCGAGGTGCGCGTGGGCATGCCGGTGGAGGGTCCGGTGCGCTGCACGTCGAAGATGACACCGGGAATCTCGGCGAAGTAGCCCAGGCCGGAGAACTCGGCCATGAGCGAGATGCCGGGGCCGGAGGTGGCGGTCATGGAGCGTGCGCCTGCCCAGCCCGCGCCCAGCACCATGCCGATGGCGGCCAGTTCGTCCTCGGCCTGGACGACGGCGAAGGTGGCCTTGCCTTCAGGGGTTACGCGAAACTTCTTGAGCAGGTCGGTGGTGGCCTCGATCACCGAGGTGGAGGGCGTAATCGGGTACCAGGCGACCACGGTGACGCCGGCAAACACCGCGCCCATACCGCAGGCCGCGTTGCCGTCGATGATGATCTTGCCCGTTGTCCGGTTCATGCGCTCGATGAAGAACGGGTCCTGCTTGGTGAGCTTTTCCGCGGCATAGTCAAAGCCCGCCTTCACCGCGCCGAAGTTCAGGTCGAAGACCTTCTGCTTGCGGGCGAACTGATTGCGCAGGCCGGCCTCGACCACGCCAAGGTCGATCTGAAGCAACTGCGAGGCGACGCCCACGTAGACCATGTTCCTGACCAGCTTGCGCAGCTTGGCCTCGGGACAGATGGCGGCAGTGAGCTTGTCGAAGGGCACCGGGTAGCAGACCACATCGTCGCGGTACTGCTTGAGGTTGAAGTTCTCCTCGTAGATGGCCGCGCCGCCGCTGGGCAGGTCGAGAAAATCCTGTTTGGCGGTTTCTGGATTGAGCGCCACCAGGATCTCCGGGGTGCGCTTGCGGGCAACGTAGCCGTCCTTGCTGGCACGAATGCTGAACCAGGTGGGAAGTCCGGCGATGTTCGAGGGGAAGAGGTTTTTTCCGCTGACGGGAACGCCCATTCCGAAAATGCTCTTCAGCAGTACGCTATTGGCGGATTGCGAGCCGGACCCGTTCACCGTTGCTACGTTGATGCTGAAATCGTTAGTGACGCGCTTGCGCGCGCTGATTGCGCCCTGTTCTTGGCCCAGGGCAAGGTCACCAGTCGCCATTTGGCGGGATTCCCTTCCGAAGAATTCTGGAAAGAGTCTATCTTTCTTTCTCAGATGTGATTATAGTCACATCACAGTAAGATCGTCCTTCATTCATGCCAAGCTTCTAGCTTCTAGCCTCTAGCTTCTAGCTCCATATGCATGAAACCATAGGCTTTGCGACGATTCCCTGTCGATCGGCAACGGTAAAGCTGGAAGCTAGTGGCTGGAAGCTGCGTCTTGCAGGCGGGCCGAGTCACGGCGCCAGCGCGCGAGCAGGGTCGAGGCGATCACGATCAGGGCCACGGTAAGGCCGATCCACAGGCCGTAGATGCCCCAGCGCAGCAGGAAGCAGAGAGTCAGTCCCAGCGGCAATCCCAGCACCCAGTAACCCACCAGGTTGGCCAGCATGGGAACCCGCGTCTCGCCCAACCCGCGCAAGGCGCCGGTGGAAACGGTCTGGATGCCGTCGAATATCTGGAATGCCGCTACCACCCACAGCAGGCTGGACCCCACAGCCATCACCCGAGGGTCGCTGGTATACAAGGCGATCAGTGGCCGCGGCGCCAGCAGGAAGACCACCGCCGCCAGCACCATGAAGCCTGTCCCCAGCCCCAGCGCCAGCCAGCCGGCCCGGCGTGCCCGCGCCGGGTCTCCCGCCCCCACCGCATGGCCCACGCTCACCGCCGCGGACGCGGAAACACCCAGCGGCACCATATAGGTCAAGCTGGCATAGTTCATCACGATCTGGTGGGTTGCCAGCGCCACTGGGGTGAGAAGGCCGGCGGCGAGTGTGGCCAGATTCCAGGCGCCCACTTCGAGCAGGATCTGCCCGGCCGCCGGAGCGCCCAGCCGGACCAACTGGCGGAGCTTTGCCAGGCTGGGGCCGGCCCAGTGCTGAAACAGCGGGTGGCCGCGCCCGCGCTCATAACGCCAGGCAAACCCCAGCAGCGCGGCGGCCATCAGGATGCGGGACAGTACCGTGGACAGGGCTGAACCATTCACGCCCATGGCCGGCATCCCCCACTTGCCATAGATGAACACCCAGTTGCCCAACCAGTTGAGCAGGTTGGCCGCCACGAACGTGAGGGTGACCACCCGCACCTGACCCACGGCCTGCAAGTAGCGGCGCGTGCCGCCGTAAAGCAGCAGCGGCAGAGTGCCCCAGTTGAGGATGCGCAGGTAGCTGCCCGCCGGCGAGGCCACCTCCGGGGTGATGCCGAAGGGCGCAAAACCCAGACTGGCGAGGGCGATCAGCAGCATACCGGGGGAGTGGCGATGCACGCCAGGTAGACGCCCTGCGCCAGCCAGCGATGGCAGCCGTCGTGGTCATTGCGACCGTAAGCCTGCGCCACCAGCGTGTCCAAACCCAGCAAGAGGCCGATGCCGAACAACGACGGTGTGTTGGCGACAGCATTGCCAAGGGCAACGGCCCCGATGGCTACCGGGCCCAGCCGGCCTACCATGATGGTGTCCACGATGCCCTGGGCCATCCAGCCCAGCTCACTGAGTACCACCGGAACCGCCAGCGCAATCATCGCACCCAGTTCCTGTCTCCACTCTGTGATTGGGGCGCGGCGGACCATTCAACCACTCTACAAGCCCGCCACCGGCCCGGCCAACCCAGCCGCAAGGCGCGGGCCGCCCGCCTGCACCGATCGAAATGGCGGCTAGATCACCAGATATAGGTGGCACAGAATCAACTGGTTGGCCGATCGATGCAAGCCGCCTTGGCGCCCAACCTAGGCGGGAGAGCAGCAACCGGCGTTCTCTTCACGAAAGATTCACAGGAAGCCGGTAACGTTGTTCATGCGGGTAACACGGAGCTTTTGATCCTGGCCGTTTGGGATGCAACCGGGATTCCCACCCGAGCCCAAAAACCGGTCCCCCTGAACAGGTCTTCGTCGCTGGAGTGGAGAAAAACCCAGCGAGGATGGGGCATCCAGCACCGCCAGTTACCTGTTCAAAAGTGAGCGTCGGCGCATGCGCGGTTGGCGTAGGGTGGAAGCCATGCGGCGACTGCGGCCGGACGATGGTCCAGCTCGCAAGAAAGCGGCATTTTTCATTCAGGTGACGCCTGGAATCGGCAGATTCATCAGGTTGGACGAATACGGAGTTGAGGAGCTAAGAACCATGCATGCAGCGGGCAACCCATTGGCGCAGTTCTTCGTGAGGCAGATGATCCTCGACGACGTCCCAGCGGTCATCGAGTTGATGGAACGCGCGTTTCCGGGCAAGCCGCCCTGGGGCCCCAAGCTGCTGGCGCATCATCTCGAGGTCTTCCCCGAGGGCCAGTTTGTAGCCGTAGACGCGACCGGCCGCATCCTGGGTTCAGCCAGCTCTCTGATTATCGACTGGGACGATTACGCCGAGTCCGCCAACTGGTCGTCGATCACCGGGCAAGGGACATTCGATACGCACAACCCGCTCGGCTTGACTCTGTATGGGGCCGAAATCGGCGTGGACGTCACAGCGCGCCACCAGGGCATCGGCACTTTGCTGTACGAAGCGCGCAAGGATCTGATCCGGGAGCGCGGCCTCAAGCGGCTGCTCACGGGCGGCCGGATTGCCGGCTACGACGATGTTGCTGAACAACTGACGCCGAAGGAATTCGTGGCCGAGGTGGTTGCCGGCAAACGATGGGACCCCGCGCTTACCTTCCAGCTCGAGAACGGACTCGTGGTTCTGGATGTGGTCCCGGAATACATGCACGATATCGAATCGCGCGGTTTCGCCACGGTGCTGGAATGGCTGAACCCGGAATACACCTCCTCGGTGAGCCTGCAGGCCAGCCTTCAGCACGCAGCCCTGGAACAAGCCGCCGCCGAGGCCATGCGCGGCACTCCGCGCCCGCGCCGGGTGCGCATCGCCGCCGTCCAGTACCTGCTCCGGCCCATCGCCTGCTTTGAAGAGTTCGTCCACCAGGTCGAGTTCTTTGTGCGCAGCGCCCAGGACTACAAAGCCCACTTCCTGCTCTTCCCCGAATTCTTCACCATGCAGCTTCTCAGCTACATCAAAGAGCCCGCTCCGGCCATGGCGGTGCGGCGGCTGGCCCGCATGGCGCCCGAATACGAGGCGCTATTCATTCGGCTGGCCAAGGAAACGGGCATCTACATCATCGGCGGAACCCATCCCGTCTTTCAAAGGGGCAAGGTCTTCAACGCGGCCCACCTGTTCACCCCCAACGGGCAAGTCTTTCGCCAGAAGAAAGTCCACCTGACCCCCACCGAGAGCGGCCCTTACCAGCTCAGCCGCGGACATGGGTTGTACCTCTACCACACGGACTTCGGCAACATCGCCATCCTCGTCTGCTACGACGTGGAGTTTCCCGAGGTGGCCCGGGTGATGGCCGAGGCCGGCGCCGAGATTCTCTTCGTTCCCGCCTGCACCGACGGCCGCGAGGGCTTTTGCCGGGTTCGCTATTGCGCCCAGGCCCGGGCCATCGAGAACCAGGTCTACGTCGCCATGACCGGAACCGTGGGCAATCTCCCCCTGGTCCCCTACATGAATACCAATTACGGCCAGGCCGCCATCCTCACCCCCTCGGACTACTTCTTCGCCCGGGACGGGATCGCCGCCGAGGGCACCATCAACCAGGAGCAGTTGGTGGTGGCCGACGTGGATCTCGATCTGCTGGACGAACAGCGCGTCAACGGCAGCGTCATCCCCCTCCAGGACCTGATCAAGGACGCCTACGACAACGTGGTCCACTTCTCCGATTACAAAGGCCAAAAGCCGGTCGCGGTTGATCTGAACGGGGTGGTCTCTGCCAGTCGAACCCAGGAGATGGAGCCCAGAAGGAGTCCTGAGATTGAGGGAAAGGACGTTCCTGCGCGAGAGGAAATGTGGGAAGTTCCGGCAGATTGAAGTCCACGCGGGGCCGAGCAAGATGGTGCAGCCGGTCTAGGGTTCGGGCGGTCATGGAGCCGGAGATGACCGGTCTTGCGCCTTCGCTCTTGAGGCCGGGGCCTGCCTGGCAGTTCCGTGGAGTGAACAAATCCTGACCTGATCCTCAACACGAGCAGGGGATAAGATTGGCAATTCCGCGCGCCCTCAGGTAATCCGCGTCCTTGGCGCGGCTTTCCAGCACGATGGCCGGTGTCTCTCCACGCCCGACCAGGT
>OCZT010006092.1_pt1 | contig 11963 bp, 8 predicted proteins | sample 1539031 | NCBI WGS metagenome assembly OCZT01 (sample SAMEA3539308, study PRJEB22396) | soil metagenome | biome: tundra; feature: field; material: soil | place: USA | collected 2010-05 | depth 0.15 m
TGTCGGACTCCGAGGCTCCGAGCGCCGGGCTGTTGCGGTGGCTGGAAATTCTCTGGCCTCGGATATGCGCGCTCTTTGCGTGGCTGCGACCGAGCGTCACGTGGTACATGTCGGCGAACTTCGAGATCGCGGGTTTGCGCGCGGCGGTCGCGATGAAATGGCTGCCGAGGTCGGGCAGCTCGGCCAGTGCGGACTGGAAGCGATCCTTGATGTCGTCGAAGATCGCCTTCATCCGCGGCGAGACCTCGTGATTCTCGCCAAGTTTCTCGGTGAGAGGATTGACCCAGGCGCCGCCTTTTTCCATCGCGAAATGGAGATGGGGCCCGGTCGAAAGGCCGGTCGAGCCGACATTTCCAATGACCTGCCCCATATGAACGGAGCCGCCCGGCTTCACGTCGGAGCTAATCTTCGACAGATGACCGTAGATGGTGACCATCTGATGCTGATGCTGGATGCGGATGCAATTGCCGAGCTCGCCCTGCCATCCCGCAGTTATGACAGTGCCATCGGCGACGGTTTTGACCGGCTCGCCCAATTTGGCGACCAGATCGACGCCGACATGAGGCCGGTACTCGTGCAGGATCGGATGATAGCGATGGAACGTGAAGCCCGAGGAAATGTACTGGAAATTGAGCGGAAACTTCAGGGACTGCGAACCGAGCGGGTGGCCCTTTTCGTCATATAGATGAGCGCGGCCGTGTTCGTCGAGGAACGATATGGCAGTCAGCGTGCGGCTTCCGAAGCGGATTTGCGCCGCCTGGACGCCGCCGACGAGCGTGTAGGAGCCGTCGCGGCTGACCTTTTCATCGTAAATCAACTTGACCGCGGCGCCCGGCGCGAGGCGGTTGAGATCGTGGCGGTCCGCGAACGCATCCTGCAGCGATGCGACGATTGGCTTGGGTATCCCGTTCTCGGCGGCTGCGCGCTGGAAGTTGTCCTTGACCGCGAACGTCAGCTTGATCGGGCGAATGAAATACTCGATCGGCCGCAGCCCAGCTTTCAGCACGCCGGCGCCGAGGCTGGCCGCGGTGAGCGTGGTCTTTTCGTCGAGATCGTATTTGAGGCCGCGCATCTCGCCGGTCTCGGGATCCTTATACAACGTCAGCGGATGCCCGCTGTGAAAATATCGGTTCGCGGTGATGCCCTGAATGTACGACGCCCACTGATGCGCGTCGTCCGGTTCCATCCCGGCTTCGCGAAGGTAGCTTTCGATTGGCGCGGTGCGGTCAAGCGTCATGCTGATTGTGATCGACGCAGGTGCGGGATCGGCGGATTCGGGCTGCTCGACTACGTCAGAGCCGTCCTTGCCGGCATCCAGTTCGGAGCTGAGCGTGTCGAGCGGCGAGGAAAGAGTCTGTGGATTTGCCTGGAAAAAAAGAAACAGCGCCGCGGTGGTCGCGATCAGGGCAACGACCAACCCCATCAGCGCGCGCGGATATCCCAAAGAGCCTCTCCCCCGAAGCATCATCACGGACGACGTTAGGTCATTTCAGCTACTCAAAGCAACCCGCTGTAGTGTATCCGTCTGATACACTACCTGATCATCTGTTTGCACTTCCGGTTACGGTGGCGACACACGCTTGCGAATTTCCGGTTACAATAGGCACAGAAGACACAGATAGCCCATTGCCCAGGCGACATACGAATCGGGAGTGCCAACCGCGCGCAACGGGATTGGACGGGGATGCGGATGACGATTGCTGCAGTTGATCTTGGGCGGCGCCGAATTGGGGTCGCCGTCACCGACGCGGCCTCGATGGGGGCGCATCCGCTGGGTATCGTCGAGCGGCGCGCGCTCAAAAAGGATCTCGAAGCGATCGCCGCGATGCTGCGCGACCGCCACGTGAGCACGATCGTCGTCGGCCTCCCGCTCAACATGGATGGCAGCGAAGGCCCTGCGGCCCGCGGGGCGCGGCGGTTCGCGGCGAGCATAGCGGACGCGCTCGGCGTCAGCGTCGAGATGTTCGACGAGCGGCTGACGAGCTTCGAAGCGCGGGAGCGTCTGGCGCACATGCCGGCCAGGAAGGGCGCGCGAAAGACCGGGCTCGACGCGCTCGCGGCGGTGGTGATCCTCGAGGGCTGGATGCAAGCGCATCCGGACAGAGTCCCGTGCGGTGACGGCGGCTGATGAAAAACTGCGGCGCGAAATATATCCTCGGATCGGATGAAGCTTGCTGCATCAATCCTCGCAGTCGCGATCGTCGTGGGCGGAGCGTACGCCGCGTTCTCATACTACTGGCTGAGCCCCACGGAAAAATTTACGCCGCCACGCGAAGTCACGATTGAAAAGGGCGAGTCGTTTCGCCAAATCGCGCGAGCGCTCGCGGACGCCGGCGTGGTTCGAAGCGCGCTCGCGCTCCGATTGTATGGCCAGACGAGCGAGACCGCGCGCCAAATCAAGCCGGGCGACTATGCTTTCAACGGCGGCGAGCGGATTCCCGACGTGATGCGCCATCTGGTCCGGGGCGATTTCATCGTCGTGACAGTCACGATTCCCGAAGGCTTGACGGTCCATCAGATCGCGGAGCGGTTGGCCGAGACGGGGCTGGTCTGCGAGGACGAATTCGAGCAGGCCGCGCGCGACGGCGCGATGGTGCGCGCGCTGGGGCTGATGCCGCTCGGCGCGGAAGGCTACCTGTTCCCGGCGACGTACAGATTTTCGCCGCACGCGAAGACCAACGACGTGCTCGCCGCGATGCTCGCGCGGTTCTACCAGGTCCTGACGCCTGCGGTGGAAGAGCGGATGTTCGCGGCCGGCCTGGATGCGCGCCGGCTGGTCACGATGGCCTCGATCGTCGAGAAGGAAGCGAAGGCGCCCGGCGAGCGGCCACTGATCGCGGGCGTGTTCTACAATCGGCTGCGGCTCAAGATGCCGCTGCAATCCGACCCGACGGCGGAATACGCGTACGAATTGGATGGCGCCAAAGAGTCGGCCGCGAGTGCGGTTCACACAGCGTCGGCCTTCAATACGTACGACTTCACCGGCTTGCCGCCGGGACCAATCGCAAATCCCGGGCTCAAATCAATCGAGGCTGCGCTATATCCGACGCATACCGAATTTCTCTATTTTGTCGCACGCGAAGGCGGCACTCATGTCTTTTCGAAATCGTTTGACGAGCATCGGCGCGCGATCGCACTCGAACGGAAGCCGCCGGGAGGGAAACCGGCCGCGATACCGGTAAAATAAGGTACTTCGGGCCGCCGATTGGACGGTCGCATCTGCGTCGAGTACGCTATAATTTCATTCTGTGGACAATCCGGTCGAGACAATCGGGATCGCCAGCGCGCGGATCGCGCGGCTAGCCGCCATCCGTGCGATGCTGTGCGCGGTTGCGCCAGCGCTGACCGCGATCGCGCTGGGAGCGTTGCTCACGCAGATTGGCGACGTGACCTGGACGCGGCTGGGATACCGGCTTGCGCCCGAGCGCGGCACCGTGCTCAGCCTCGCATTGATCGGCGCGGGCATCGTGGTGCTAGCGGCAGGATTGGTCATGGCATTTCGCGCGTATCGGCGGGCCAACGACTTTGTTGCGGCGGCAGCCGAGCTCGATGAGCGCCTGGATTGCGATCAGGAGATCGTGACGTTCGCCACGCTGGCCGATCCGTCGGCGCCGGAGAGCATCCGTGCGCGGCGCACGCCGCTGTTCCCGATTCTGTGGCGGCGCGCGATCGCGCTGTTCAGCGGCCTCGATGTTCGCCAGGAATTCAGACTCGAAGTCGGCGAGCCGCTCAAGCGATCCTCGATTTTTGCGGGCGTGGTCGCGCTTGCGATGGTGCTTGCGACATTGGGATTGGTGCGCGCACCGACGCCCGAGAATACTGAGGCCGCCAAGCTGCGCGCGATCGCCGAGGAGATCGCCAGAACATCGGCCAGTTCCGATGATTCCGCGCTGGCGGACAAGATTCGCCAGGCAGCCGACGCAATCGAAAATTCCAAGCTGCCGCCCGAAGAGAAAAAGAAGCGCATCGAGGAAGCGATGCGGGAAGCCGACAAGGCCGCTCAAAAGCGCAACAACAGCCAGTCGGGAAAAAATCAGGGCACCGGCAAGTCGAACGCGCAGAACGGAAACGGCAACGGCAAGAGCCAGGGCCAGGGCAACTCCGCGGGCGCGGGCAGCGGCGAAGGCAAGAGCGGGACGGGCGCCGGCCAGAACCCGGGCGGCGGGAGTTCGGGTTCGGGCAAAAGTGCGACCGGCAAGAACTCGGGCAAGAACGAAGGCGGAAAAGGATCGGCAAAAAACGACAAGAACGATCAGAACAAGGGCGACCAATCGAACCTCGAACTCCATGACGAACTCGCCAAAGCCGAAGCGCAGGTCGAGACCGCCAACGCAAAAAATCCCGGTCCCGCCAACCAGCCCGGCGAGGACAAGAATCAGGGCGGCGCCAGCCAGCCCGCCGATAAAACCAATCAAAAGGGCGGCAGCCAGCCCGATCCCAACCGACCCGGCAACATCCCTAAGCCGGGCGCCAACGGCGATCGCAATATTCCCGCCGCCGGCGGCAAGCCTAAGAATAACAAGGACATGGGCTCGAACCTCGGCGATACGCATCTCGGCGAGATGCCGACCTCAACCAATGCGCAGCGCTTCCTGAAGCCCGGCGAGAAGGGTGCGACAGTTGACATCAGGGATGCGCGCTACGTGATGTTCCGGCTGCCGGGAGCGCCCTCTTCCGGTAATGGCGGGAAAACGGTACTTGACACGGATCGGCCCACGGCGACGACGGGCTACGTCAATGCCCCGCTTGCGCCGACCAGCGACGACGCGGCGCCCGACGAACGACAACTGGTGCCGCCGCGCTATCGCGACATGATTCACTAGATTCAGGATAAGGAAGGACAACGGATGGGAGCGGCTCCTCAACAAGCTTCACCCGACCAGCGGGTCGCGGAATTTCGCAAGATTTTCTCGCGCGCCGAGAGCGAAGTCGCGCGCGTGATCGTCGGCCATCGTGAGGTCGTACGAAAAATGCTGACCGCGCTATTTTGCGGCGGCCATATTTTGATCGAAGGCGTGCCCGGACTCGGCAAGACGCTGATGGTCAAGGCGGCCGCCGAAACGCTCGGGCTCAGCTTCAAACGAATCCAGTTCACGCCCGACCTGATGCCCTCGGATATCATCGGCACGCAGGTGCTGACCGAAGCCGACGGTCATCGCGATTTCCAGTTCAAGCCCGGCCCGATCTTCGCGCACATGGTGCTCGGCGACGAGATCAATCGCGCGACGCCCAAGACGCAATCGGCCGTGCTCGAGGCGATGGAAGAGCATCAGGTGACAGTCTTCGGCACCACCTACGTGCTCGATCCGCCGTATATCGTCCTCGCCACGGAAAATCCCATCGAGCTCGAAGGAACCTATCCGCTGCCCGAGGCGCAGATGGATCGGTTCATCTTCAAAGTCGTGATGGGATCGCCCAAGCCCGACGAATTGCGCGAAATCCTCAACCGCACCACTGGTACGGCGCAAGCCAGGATTCAGCCACTGTTCGAAGCTTCGCGCGCGCCGCGGGCGATCGAGGATCTCAAGGCACTGGTTCGCGAGGTGATGGTGGCCGAACCGCTCGAGCGTTACATCATCAGCGTGATCGGCGGATGCACTCCCGGCGGTCCCGGCGCGATCCCCGAGGTCTCCCAATACCTGCGTTTTGGGCCGAGCCCGCGCGGTGCGCAGGCGCTGATTTTGTGCGCCAAGGTTAACGCATTGCTCGCCGGCCGCGTGAGCGTGAGCTACGACGACATCGAAGACGCGATCGTCCCGTGCCTGCGCCATCGCTTGCTGCTCAACTTCCAGGCCGAGGCCGAAAGTGTTTCTTCCGAATCGATCCTCGAGCAGGTGGTAAAGCGGCTCAGGAAGCCGCGCACGTAGCCGATGTTCGGACTGCCGGACGAGTTCACGCCGGGTTTCCTTGCCCGGCTCGAAAAGCTCAGGATCAGAACCCGCCAGCGATACGCCGGGCTAGGCCGGGGGATGCATCTGTCGCCCAAGCGCGGCTCGTCGCTCGAGTTCAACGATTTTCGCCATTACTCGCCCGGCGACGACTTCCGTTACATCGATTGGGGACTTTACGGCCGCAGCGACAAACTCTACATCAAGCTTTTCCAGGAAGAGGAAGACCTGCTCACGTACATCTTCGTCGATGCGAGCGCGTCGATGGCGTATCCGGCGGGCGACCGCAAGTTCGAATCCGCGATCCTGACCGCGCTCGCACTTGCCTACGTCGCGCTGGCCAGCGGCGATCGCGTGATGCTGCGGGTGCTTGGCGGCAGCGGCGGGAAGGTGGATCCGTCGTTCGTCAACGGCCGCCATCGAATCGTCGAGCTCGCGCGCCGCCTTGCCAATCTCAGGCCGGGCGGGCAGTTCGATTTCGCGACTTCGCTGGCGACCGAGCTGCTCGCGATTCGGCGCACCGGCAAGGTGTTTATCGTTTCCGACTTCCTGATGCTGCTCAACTCGGTAACGCGCGGGCTTGGGATGTTCACCGCGGCCTCGATGGACCTGACGGCCGTGCAGATTCTTGGCGGGCGCGAGCTCAACGGCCAGGGCCTCGACGGCGACGTAGAGGTAGTCGATTCCGAATCGGGCGAGCGGCTGCGGGTCTCGATCGGCGAGCGCGAACGCACGCAGTATCGCGAGACGATGCTGCGTCTGACGCGCGAAATAAAATCGTTCTGCCTCAAGCGCGGGCTGCATTATGCGCTCTACACGACCGACCAGGACTTCCAGAATTTCTTCGTCCGTGCGGTGAGCGACCTCGGCCTGGGGCACTGAAGATTTATCCGATGGGATTCCTTTATCCAGGCGCGCTCGTATTTTTCGCCCTCGTGCCGGCGCTGGTGCTGGCATATCTGGCCAAGGAGCGGCCGGCGCGCGTGACGGTCTCGAGCGTGCTGGCGTTCCGCGCGCTGCGCGGTTTTCGGCGCGAGCGTTTCGGCGGATGGCCGCGGCTGGATTGGATGTTCTTCGCCGAGGTCTTCATCCTGAGTCTCGCGGTGCTCGCGATGGCGGGTCCGTTCATCTGGAAGAAGACCGCTCCGCTGGCAGTCGTGATCGACAATTCCGCCGCGATGCAGGCGCTGACGCCGGCGGGTAAGAGCCGTTTCGAGGTCGCGCGCGAAAAGCTCGACGCCGCCTTGTCCGCCGAAGACGGCGGTGGCGAAATCTCCGTTTACGTCACCGCGCCGCAGCCGCGCCGCGTGGCGCCCCCGTTCAATACCCTGACCGAGGCGCGCATCGCGCTGTCGCGAATCAAGCCGACCGATGCGCCCAACGATCAAACGACGCTCGAGAACTTTCTCGGCAACCTCGCCTCGGAAGCGCGCGTCGCAAAGGTGATTTTTGCCGGCGCCAACGCGCTCGCCGCGCCGGTTCCCGCGCGAATTCATCCGATCGCGGTGGGCGACGCGGTCGCAAACGCCGCGATCGGCTCGTTCTCGATCCGGCGTGAAGTGCTTGGCGCGGAAGCCCTTCACGCGAGCCTCTCCATCGCCAACTTCAGCCCTGAAACCCGCACGCTCGAACTCGTCGTGACCGGCGACGGCAAAGAAATCGCCCACGCCAAAGAAGCTCTCGGCGCGCGTCAGACCGCTACGCTCGAGTTTCCCGCGATCCCGCCCGCGCGGATTTACGAGGCAAAACTCGCGCCCGACGACGCGCTCGCGCTCGACAACGTCGCCTATGCGACGGCAGGCTCCGTCAAGAACGTGTCGATTCTTTTCATCAGCCCGACACCGGCCGACGCCGCGGGCCTGAATTCAATTCCCGGCGTCGAGGTCACCGCGCGAAGCCCCGATTCCTACTCACCCGGCGATCTCGGCAACTTCGATCTCGCCATCTTTGAATACGCCACGCCCAAGGAAATCCCCGGCGTGAACACGATGCTCGTGATGCCGCCGCCGGGCGATCCCGTTTTCGGATTGACGGTGACGCCGACCGCGAAGGTCCAGATTGCCGGATGGCGCACGACCGACACGCTCACCGATTCGGTGAATTTCCGCCTGCTCAGTCTGCGCGGGGGCGAGTATTTCGGGACTCATCCATGGATGAGTCAGGTGGTCGGCGGCGACGGCGGCGCGATCGTGCTGAAGGGCGAGCGCGGAGCGCATCGTTTCGTCGCGACCGGCTTCAATCCGTTTCCGTATCTCGGGCGGCGCAACCTTCCCATGTCGGTGCTGACGCTCAACGCCATCAGTTATCTCGCCGGACTGGGGGCAAGCAGCGGATACCGGACCGGACAGCCGTGGCTGGCGCCGGCGGGGGTAGAGCGCGTGATAATCCCGTCGGGAAGCGCGGTGGCAGCTCATCCCGGCACGCTTTTCACCGCGGTTTCGGAGCAGGGAGTCTATGAACTCGTCGGTCCCGGCGGCGCGAAGACGCCGCGCGCTGTGAATCTTGCCGACTTGACCGAGTCGGATCTCTCCAGCTCGGCGCCGCTCAAAGTCGAAGCCGCAAATTCGGGTTCCGCAGCCGCGCCGATAATGGAAAAATCCTCGCTTAGCGATTACATTCTCGCCGCGATTATCGCGCTGACCGCTCTGGAAGCCCTCATCGTCTATCGGCGTCGCCGCATCGCCGAGGCCGCCGCGCCGTGATTCCAACAGTCTTCCCGCACGATTTGAGCTTCGCTCATCGCGAGGTGCTCTATCTGCTCGCGATTCCGGCGATCGTGCTGCTGTGGGGTCTGGTCAACGCGCGCGAAATTCGCCGCGTGTATCCGCCGCTGATGCGCGCGATAGTGCTCGCCCTGTTGGTCGTCGCGTTCGCAAATCCGCAGCAGGTGATGCATTCCGAGGGCGTAGCGCGGCCCGCAATCGTCGACGCGAGCGCCAGTATCACGCCAGCGATGCGCGCGTGGACGCTCAAGCTTCTGCGCGACGACCTTGGGCTGCGCGCGGGAGATCCCGCATACATGTTCGCGGCCAGCGCAGTCCCTCAATCGATTGGCGCCATCGAATCGGCGTTCGCCAACGGAACCGGATGCGCCGAATGCGGGCCCGGCGCGACCAACCTCGAGAGCGCGCTCTACCGTATCGCCGCAGATCCCGACGCGCACGGCGGCCCGGCCGTGATGGTGACGGACGGATGGCAAAATCGCGGCGACGCGGAGCGCGCGATAAGCGCGATTGTCTCCGCCGAGATTCGCCTCGACATCTTCACGCCGCCCGGCGCGCGTTCGATCCCCAACGTCGCGATGACGGCGCTCTCGCTCCCGCCGGCGCTGGAGAAAGCCGTCCCGTTCGCGCTGGGCGTTACGATGGATAATTTCAACGATGGGCCAGTGACCGGAACAATCACCATCGAGCGCGACGGCGCGCTAATCGATGAGCGCAAAGTGACGCTGGCGCGCGGCGCGCAGCGCTTCGACTTCCCGGTCCGCACCGAAACCGCCGGCCTGGCTTCGTACACCGCCGCCTTCAAGCCCGACAATCCCGCGCTCGACGCGTACCCCGAGGACGACTCTCTCAAAGGATGGGTGGGAGTGGGCGCGCGCCGCAAAGTTCTGATTCTTACCGACAGCGCCAGGGACGCGAGCTATCTCGGCATCGTCGTCAATCGGATGGGACTCGAACCAACCGTCGTGCCCGTCACCGGCGGGACCTGGGACGGCGCCGTCTCGGGTTACGACGCGATCCTGATTAACAACGTGCCGAGCGAACGAATCGCGCCGGCCGCGCAGAACGCGATGGCGGAGTACGTGCGTCGCGGGGGTTCGCTCGGGATGATCGGTGGCGATTCGAGTTTCGGCCTTGGCGGTTATGCGGACAGTCCGCTCGCGGCCGTGATGCCGGTGACGATGAAGCCGCCGCAGCACAAGGAAAAGAAACGCGCGCTGGTACTCATTATCGACAAGTCGGGCTCGATGGGCCGCAACGACAAACTCACCTACGCCAAAGCCGCGGCTGAGACCGTCATCAAAACTCTCAAGGACAACGACCTGATAGCCGTCATCGGATTCGACTCGCAGCCGTTCGTCGTCATCCCGCTGCAGTCCATCGCGCAGAGCCGCCCGTATTTCGATCAGATGATCAACCGGCTCTCCGCGCATGGCCAGACTTTCATGATTCCAGCGCTGCGCGAGGCCGAACGCACGCTCGGCAGCAGCGGCGCACAGGTCAAGCACGTCGTCATCCTCACCGACGGCGAGACGGGAGGCACCGCCGAGATGTACTATGATCTGGTCTCGCGGATGCATCATGACGCCGGCACGACGATCTCGACGATCGCGATCGGCCGGGACGCCAACGTGGACCTGCTCCAGGCGATCGCCAGGTACGGCGGCGGTTCCTACTATCAGACCGACAGCCCGCGCAATCTGCCCCAGCTTTTCGTCGAAGACTTTCGCGCCCACGGCGGCGAGATCACGATGGTGGAAAAAGAATTCACAGCGCGCAGCGAAAGCCCTGACGCGATTTTGAAAGATCTCGCGGGGCGCCAGATGCCGCGGCTCAAGGGCTACGTCTCGACCGAGATCAAGCCGCGCGCCACGATGAGCATGTACGTGGATCGCAGCGGCACGCGCGAACCCGTCATCGCGAGCTGGAGGTACGGCGCGGGCAAAGCGCTGGCGGTGACCACGGACGCGAGCGGGCGATGGTCCGGGAGGTGGGTCAGCGCGAATGTTTTTCAGCCGCTTTGGGATCGCATGCTCGCCTGGATGACGCCGGAGATGCCCGCCGAGCCCAAAATCGACGTCGCACTCGGCTACAACGCAGGCCGGATCAATATCAAGCTAACCGACTACAGCGCCGCGCCGGGCAACGCCGACCGCCTGGCAACCGTGCTCGTGACGCGGCCCGCCGGGACCAGGACTGAAACCGCACTCAGCGAAGAAGTTGTGGGCGAGTTGTCGGGATCGATCGACGCGCCCGCCCCCGGCAATTACTACTTCGAAGTCCGCTCGCCTGCCGGCAAGGACAAGAAGTTCCCGCCGCTCGCGTTCACCGTCAGTCCGTCCGTCAACGCCGAACTGCCGCGCCCCGAGCCCAACTACGGCCTGCTCGAACAACTCGCGTCGGCCACCGGCGGGCGTCTCAATCCGTCGCCGGCGGAAGTCTCGACCGAACGCGCCACGCTCGAGCGCCGCGTCTCGATGAATCCGTACGTGCTCGTCGCCGCGATGATTATGCTTATCGCCGAGGCGCTGATCCGCCGCCTCACTGCATAAGAGTATTCCACTTTTCACTCATTCGAGGGGGCGAACGCTTACGACGCCGTGCGACTCAGGACGATTCGCACCACGCGGCCGAGGTCGGCCTCCAGCATGTGAATCCGGCGAACTTCGCTGACCGGCCGCGCGCCCATCCTGGCGATTGCCTCGAGCATCAGCCCTTCACTCATCCCGTGGCGCATCTCGCCGATCAGAATCTTCGCGATGTACCCGGCCTCGAATGCCGATGCGCGCGCGAACAACTCGCGCAGCGCGTCGAGCTTGTGGTCGCGTGCGTGGCGCCCCTCGATAGCGGCGATCGCGGCGAATTTTTCGTTGAGCTCACGAATCGTAAGCGTGGGTTCAGGGTCGGCCGCGCGAAGCTTGAGCGTCATCTCGATCGCCTCGCCGAAGTCTTCGGCGGCGGCAAAGATGTCTTCGCCCTGGTCTGCGCTGTCCGTCATCTCCGCGACGATTTTCCAGATTGCGCGGCCGCTTATTTTGGTGCGCTTCTCCCCGCCCAGCGCGACCGCGCGGCCGGCCATGAATCGCGCCGCGATTTCCGCTTCATCGATGTCGAGTGAGGCCAGAAATGTGCCTACCGTCTCGGCCATCTGAAGCCGGCTCTGAGTCTGGCCGAGCGATTGGCAGACGATTGCGAAGTCGTAAAACGAGGCCACGTCCGAGATTAAGGCTGCCCGCGCCTCCTCGCGCAAGCGCCGGTCGCGGCGACGGCAGCGCAGTATTAAGCCATTGGCAGGGGCCGCGCGCGACAACGGAGCGCGGCCTTAACACTGGGTGCAGGGGTCACCCCTGCA
>OCZT010006093.1_pt1 | contig 11961 bp, 10 predicted proteins | sample 1539031 | NCBI WGS metagenome assembly OCZT01 (sample SAMEA3539308, study PRJEB22396) | soil metagenome | biome: tundra; feature: field; material: soil | place: USA | collected 2010-05 | depth 0.15 m
GCACCAACACCGACCTCGCGCCGCTCGAAGTCATGCTTTGCTACAAGCAGTTGACCATGGTGGAGCAGATCTTCCGCACAGCGAAGAGCCTGTTCGCCACGCGCCCGATCTTCCATAAGCTTGACGAGACAATCCGCGGTCACGTGTCATGCAGTTTCCTCGCCCTCGTGCTGAAGAAGGAACTGGAGGACCGCATCGCAAACCTCGGCAAGCCGGGATCGTGGCCCGAGATCCTCGCCGATCTCGACTCGCTGACCGAGACCGAGGTCGAACAAGACAACAAGCGCTTCCTGCTGCGCTCGGCTCCTCGCCCTGCCGCCAGCATCGCCTTGCGCGCCGTCGGCGTTGCCCTGCCGCCCACTGTCCGTCAGGTCGCCGAGGCCTGATCCGAGTTTTACAAATCCCCCGAAATGTAGTGCCAAGCCGCTTTCCGAGCGCGGATTTCTATGCGCGTTCAATGGCTTAAATATTCGTACTGTAGAAGATCAGTTTGATCTAAGCCCGCAAGGCACCCTCATTTGATGGCGGGTCCCAAAATTGCACGCGAATATGCTCAGCCTGATATGGCCGGGCCCTTCCTTCGGGATAGAGCGTGCGGGTTATTGACCTGGGAAGCTCCGCCCTTCAGGGCGGCGGAGACATCACTTCAGCGATAGTCGTATCCGTGCGCATATGCATATGCACCCCAATATGCCTCTCCCCCGTAGGGGCCGTACGCGCCGTATAGCGGATAACACGATAATTGGTCCGGACACCGGCGGCGGTGCCATCGGCAACCTGATGGGCCACAATCCGAACGAGAGACGTGGCGGCTGTTGTTAACGTTGAGATCAGCGGCCTGCCCCGGTTTGGCAAACAATAAGGCGGCGGAAGCGATCGCTATGGTTATAGCCGCTATGAGAAGGGGTCGGCGCATCGCAACCTCCTGACGGTCCTAGATCCGTGAATTCAAGTTTATTCGACCCATAAGGCCTGTCTACCATTGAGCGAGCGGCTCCGGCCTGTCCGTTCGCAACATCAGGCTGACGAATTCCCTCTTATTGCGATCTTATCGTAGCGCGCAATGCGTAAGCGTTTTGGGCGGCCACTATCGGGTCGTTCACAGTGCCGACAATCAGCCTGAAGAACTCCATAGCTTTTGAAGCCTGTACAGACGTCGCATTGGCTACGTAAATTACGTCTTTGTTCCGCATCTGGAACTTTGTAGTCAAGAAAAAGCCGGCCGGATCTCGCAGGTTGATGTTGTAGACAACCGGAATGATCGGTCCATTGAATTTCGAGCAATCGATCCCAAGCTGCGTTGCAATATCGCGAGTTTCTCCGCGATAAAGAAAGGCGAACTTCGGTTCTGCGAGCGAATCGTTCAAACCGCCAGCTTTCGCCATAGCTTCGGAAAGCGAAAGCCGCCACCCAACAAAATTGAATTGACCCTGCTGCGGGACAGTCGATCCTATCGTCCCCAATGCACCAAACGCCGTATACGTCTGTGGTTCATTGTAAAGGAAAATTGTATCGTTCGGATGCGTCCAAATATTATTGGCAGCAGGTTCGTAAACCAGCGCCCCGAACGGCACGGTGTCACGTCTACCTTCTCGTTCGAGCATCACCCAGCTATCGTATCCTTGACTCTTTGGCCCACCCGCTCGCGTGATTGAATCCAGAATATGCTCCGCATTCGTATTTGCCGGGAATCGTGACGGGGTGTTCACGTCTCCCAAAACGCTGATCAAATTAGAATTCTGAGTGACAATAGCGACGATGGCTTGCGGCTCGATCGCCCTATTTTTAAGCGCGTTAACAATTTCCTGTTGGACTTGATCCGGAGTTCGTCCGCCCGCACGAATTTGACCCGCATAGGGTATAGTAATATTTCCGGAAGTATCGATGGGTTGATTGGGCAGATTTACGAAATTACCCGGACGAACACCCGCTTCACTCGGAATAAAGAGGCCGCCTGCCGCAGCTTCAAAGATTGTAACGCTGAGGATGTCGTTAACCCCGAAAGTAATGCCTTTGGGCGGCCGACTATCCCTAAACATCGCCCCAAGCCGTGGCGCATTGGCCGCCAGCACTCCCTCGACCTCAGGTGTAACCTTCACCACCGCATAGGGGAGACTTCCTGGGTCTTCTTGACCCGAGAGTACAGCTTCGCCCGCGGGGCCGGTAACCGGCATCCACGCGCAGCCACCCGAAGCCGCACCGGCGCCTAGCAGCGCTAAGAAAGCCACGATGCGAAAGCGACGCCGCATATCCCCCACCTTCTTCAACGCCCCGTAGAATCTTATTTATAAAACACCGACCCCCTCAAAGGCACAAGGTTATTATGCTCGAACACATCGGGAAAACTATGGTTTTGGATGACTTGTTGCATTTAAGCAACATTAACCTTTGCCGAAAAATAAGGCACTCTCGGCCGCCGGCAAAAATTCCATGTTGGTCAAACATTCACTCCGGCGACGGGCATGCTGCTATGCCCGCAGTCAATGCGAAAGGCCGCTGCAACTAATAATACACTGCTGCGAAGGCGGATTGGTACTACTCCCGGTTGTCACCGCCCCGCCTGTCAGGGCGAAATTAGCGCCGCCGCCGCCCGTTGTGCCGCCAGACGAGGAACCTGAAGATCCACTATTGCTCCCTCCAGAGGGAAGGGGTGACCCGCCAGCCCCGCCGCCGCCGCCGCCTACGCCTCCGCCAACGCTACCCGTAGTCGTGCCACTCGCAATAGCCGCGAAATCCACAGCCGAGCCTGGCGTCTGCGTCATGACCCCAGCTGCCGAGACAGTCAAACTGTTGCCTGCAGTTACTGTCGTCGTCTCCCCACTGTTTGAGGTGAATGTCGCACTGCCTTCAGTCACACTCAATTTCACGCCGCACTCATCGGGCTTCTGTCCCGGAAGGCACGGTATGACGATCATTTCAACAACGGCAGCCATCGACATTGTCGCCGGCAGCACCAACAAACCCGCCAAGATGAGTGTCTTGGTCCATTTGTGTTTGAACATGACTAGGCGCGCTCCATCGCTACACCTGTTACCGAGCCAATAATGGCCCACAAATTCAGCTATCCGCGAATACCAAGCGTCCCATAGGGCGTCTTGATCTGGTAAGCCTTCTTGTCCTGGCTGCCCGTTACGAATCGGAATGCGCCCTTGGTCGCATTAATAACAACGGTGCCCGAGGAGCCCGAGGGATCGTAGACAAACTTATCGAGATGGACCTCCGATATAGGTCCAACACTCATCTTCGATTCGTCGATGAACTGCAGATCCGTAACGCTGGCAGCTCCAGTACGGACGGTTTCGTTGGCATAAAGCTCGCTACCGTTCGAAAGAGTCTGAGTATTGCCCTCAACGATTCCTTGCACGCTGTTTTTGGTGTTGGCGGCGCTCCCGATCTTGGGCTGCTGCGCCAAAGACGCGGTCGATTGCACTGCGAATAATAGCGCGAGTGCACACGCTGAAGTCCACAGATGGCTAGGCATGGTGCGGCACTCCGTTAACTAATTGTTAAGAGGCTACATTTTATGGCCGCAGAAATCAATCAAATAGCGTTCAGCAAGGTTAACATTTACGTCATTGCACCCTTTTTTGACGTTTTGGGCTAGCGCCGCCGGACAGCAACTTCAGATTGTGTCTTGGGTCGCCGCCAACACCGCCAGTGGTAGCATAGTATTGTCTGCCCCCTGTATTTACGGCAGCTTCGGCGCGTTAGGCTGCTTGGCAGCGTTGGCCGTAGCCTCGTCGATTTTTGACTGCAGAAGCGTCACAAACGCACCAGCGCCGATTAAGGGGATGGCCAGAGGCTCCAATGGGCCGGATTTGCCGCGCGGGCTGATAATCACGGCGTCCCCCTTGGTATCGGCCTGGACGCTAATGCCATAGACGAGGGTCGCGACCCGCTGTTTTTGACCTCCCGCAACCGCAGGTTTGCTCAATCCGTCGGCAATCTTTACAGCCTCTGCCGGCGGGATTTCATAAGAGACCCGCTTTCCCCCCCGAAGCTGAAGCTCGATCCGGTACGCCTTTCCATCCGGCTCCGGATTAGCACTCAGGACCTTTTCAACCTTTTCCATCGGCGCAGCCTTGGCCGGCGCGCCCTTGTCGGCTTGCTGAGCAAAAGCAACTCCAGATAGACTAGCTGCCGCAAAGACTATGAGTGTGAATGTGCGCATCGAGAACCTCCCACGCATGCCGATAAACGCCGAACAATACCAACTTACTTGCACGTATTGCATTGCGCAATCCAGTCTTCGCAAGCGCGTTGCTGCACGCTTCCGCGGCCGGACTTAACCTGAGAAACGAGACCACAGAAGCCTTTACGTACTCTACCTGAACGCGAGGGGTGCTACCGCCTAACTTATTAGCTTCTCCTCTTTTCGGAGGCGCCGCTATGCAGCCAAGTAAGATGGGGCTGGAAGAGGCCCGTCACCTGCTGAGCAACTGCGTTCTTTTCCGCGGTTTGAAACCGGAGGAGCGCAATGCGATTGTCAACCGCACGCGCACGCGCACCCTGAAGTCCGGCGAGACAGTATTTTCAATGGGCTCGCCGGGCGACCATATGATGGCGGTGTTGAGTGGCACTATACGGATCAGCGTGCCCGCGCCCGATGGCAAAGAACTTTTGCTCGCAATTCTTCAGCCTGGCGAGGTATTCGGCGAACTTGCCGTTTTGGATGGTAAGGAGCGATCAGCCGATGCTGTTGCAGATAGCCCGTGCACGTTGGCGATTTTGGATCGGCGCGATATTCTGTCGTTCCTCGAGCAACATCCGGCTGCCTGGCTGAAACTTGTCTCCGTGTTATGTGAGCGCTTACGTCGGGCTGATCAACAACTCGCTGAAGTCGCATTGCTGCAACTGCCGGAACGACTTGCAAAAGCAATCCTGCGCATAACAACCAATGAGGTAAAACCCAAGACTTCACCAGAAAAACCAATAATTCAGTTCAGTCAGCGGGAGTTGGCAAGTATGGTGGGAGGGACACGAGAAAGCGTAAACAAATGTCTTGCTGCGTGGCAGCGCGATGGCATTGTCCAAATGAGTGGGGGGAAAATTACAATTTCAAATATGCCAGCCCTTAAATTCATATCGGAACAGGGATGAGCGGACTTCCGCCGCCAACATCGGCGTCGTCAAAACTGAATGCCACCAAGGGTATGATCTATCCCCCCCTTTGCGTGCGATATGCCTAAAAATCCAAATTCGATCCTCCAAGTCGTGCCATCTCGACAGTCGTGGCCATCGCAACTTGGCTGCCCGCAAGCATCTCGCTCATTTCAGCGCGTCAGAGATGTTTGTGGAGGGGCCAAACGCGCCGTGAAGGCATCTAAATATTGAATGGAATTTAAACTTACGCCACACTTATCGAACGCTCCAGCAAACGGTCCAAAATGAAGCGAGGCTTAGCTTACTTCTCCCTGGTGTCCGTACTCATCGCGGCCGCTATTCTGCTTCGTTACATTGATCCGTTCTTCGTTCGATCATTACGCCTGATCGCATTTGACTCGTACCAACGGCTCAATCCCGAAAAGTACGATCCAGGTTTGCCGATCCGCATCGTCGATATCGATGAACAATCCCTATCCAGGATCGGCCAGTGGCCCTGGCCGAGGACAACGGTGGGCGATCTCCTGCTGAAACTCGCATCGGAGGGAGCAGCCGTTGTCGGATTCGACATCTTATTCGCGGAACCGGATCGCACGTCGGTCGAAGAGATTGTAAAGCGACTGCCAACACCGCAAGCAAATTTACTAATAGCTGCCACCGCAGGGCAGCCCACCAACGATCAAGCGTTTGCCGCCGCACTCAAACAGACTCCGAGTGTGCTGTCGGTCGCTTTGGGTCAGCAAACCACGACTGCATCTCCGCCGAAGGCTGGATTTGCTGTAGCCGGCCAAGATCCGCGGCCATTCATTATTGGATTTGACGGCGCTTCCAAGAATCTTCAGCCGCTAGACGATGCCGCACATGGCATTGGCGCCTACAACTGGACCCCGGACCGCGACCAGATTGTCCGGCGCGTCGCGCTGATTTACCGAATTGGAGAGACTCTCGTACCGTCCCTTGCGGCCGAAGCGCTTCGCGTCGCCCAAGGGGCCAATACGTATGTGCTCAAAGCATCGAATGCGAGCGGTGAGTCTGCTTACGGGCAATCCACCGGGCTTAATCATATGCGTGTCGGACAGGTCGACGTGCCGACGGACAGTTCAGGGGCCGTCTACCTCAGATTCCGGCATTTCAATCAGAGCGCCTATATTCCGGCCTGGAAAGTACTGGCTGGCGAAGTGCCAAAGGACGATATTGAAGGAAAGATCATACTCGTCGGCACGAGCGCACCAGGCCTTCTCGACCTACGGGCAACCCCGCTGGATGCCGCGGTCCCAGGCATCGAGATGCACGCGCAGGTGGTTGAGCAGCTGTTGACTGGGCATTTTCTTACCCGCCCGGATTATGCCCTTGCACTGGAAGAATTCGTTGTTCTTGCATTCGGGGTAATGCTTGCTTTGCTTTTACCTCGGGTGTCAGCCACGACAGCCGCGGTGGTCGGCTTGTTCACAATGGCATTGGTTATCGGCGGCGGATGGACAGCTTTCCGCTATGCGAGCCTTCTACTCGATCCATCGTATCCCGCGGTGGCTCTTGGTTGCATGACCGCCGCCATCACCTCTTACATTTACCAAAGAGTCGAGGCTCAGCGCGGCCAGATCCGTCACGCATTTAGTCAATATCTGTCTCCTGCCGTGATCGAAGACATTATCGCCCATCCTGACATGCTTAAATTAGGCGGTGAGGTACGCGAGCTCACCTTGATGTTCTGTGATGTCAGAAATTTTACCTCGATTTCGCAGGACCTCTCGGCTGCCGATCTCACGCAATTCATTAATGAACTCCTGAGTCCACTCACGGAGATCATTTTGGAACAACGCGGCACCATCGATAAGTATATGGGTGATGCAATAATGGCGTTTTGGAATGCGCCACTAAATGATCCAGACCACACATCCCACGCCTGCCACGCCGCGCTTAAGATGGTGGCGAAAATGGATGAGCTTAACGAAACGTGGCGTCAGCGTGCTGAGGCGGCCCAGCGCACGTTTAAACGAGTCAACATTGGAATGGGCCTCAATACCGGCCCATGCTGCGTCGGCAATCTTGGCTCAACCTATCGCTTCGATTATTCGGCGATTGGAGACGACGTGAATGTTACCTCACGATTTGAAGGGCTCACGAAAATCTACGGGGTGCCTGCCGTCGCAGGCCAGCGATCTCTCGCGCCCGGCATCAACGCTCTCGAATTGGATATGGTGGCGGTCAAGGGGCGTACCCGCCCGACCCAAATATATACATTCATTGACATGCTTGGCGGAGAAAAAACGCAGCTTGAACGTCTGCAAGAAAGGCACAAAGCTTTTCTAGCGGCTTACCGTAATCAAGAGTGGGATGCTGCCGAGCGTCTGATCAATGACTGTCGTAATATCGGCGTGTCTCAGCTGGATACGTGTTATTCCCTGTTTACGGAGCGTATCGGTCTCCTTCGGCAAGCTTCGTTACCTGCCGATTGGGACGGCTCGTTCACAATGACGGAGAAATAGGCCATTTCCAGCTCTCATCGACGAGAGACATCACAGGGTGCGGATCGCGAGCTTGCAAACGATACGGAGATCGATCCATGACATCGCGCCATGCCGGAATGACCTCAGCCTTTTTTTTAGTTTGGCTAACCTGTTCACCCGCGCATGCTGCAGATTTCGCGGGCGTGCCAAGGACAGTTGATGGCAATACGCTAGTCATTGGTGCGACGAAGATCCGCCTAGAGCGCATCGCTGCGCCCGAGACAGATCAGATTTGCCTAACTGCAAATGGTACCCGCTGGACTTGCGGCATTGAAGCTCGTGACCAACTGGCCGCGCATATCGCGGGCCGAGAAATCAAGTGCACTGTGAACAGTGTCGATCCTGAACGCAGAACGCTTGCCACATGTGACCTTGCCGGCGAGAACTTGAACAATTGGATGGTTGAGCAGGGTTGGGCGCTCGCGTATGTGAGGCAGTCGTTTGAATACGCTCATGCCGAAGAAACTGCCAAGACACAAAAGCGTGGACTATGGCAGGGCGCATTTGTTGCGCCGTGGGATTGGCGTCATCGCAATAAAGAGACGACCATACTCGGTGCTTTCAGCGTCCCGATTAGTTCGCGGGCAATGCTTTTAAACCCGTCCGCGACCGCAGGCGCACCATCACCCGAATGCACGATCAAGGGAAATATTACTCGCACTGGTAAGCAATTCTATCACCTGCAGAACCAAAATTCTTACGCGAAAACTAGAATGGATAAGGGTGCAACGCGATGGTTTTGCACCACAGAGGAAGCCGAAGCCGCAGGATGGCGGAGAGCAGCCAAATGAAGCCGCGGCTGCCTCGATAGCCCGCTTTTGTGGTCCGCAGAGCTTCACGTCGGTCAATGGCATCAGGCGTACGGTGTGCCCGAGCGCCGTGAGCTCACGTGACCAATGATGCGATGACGCACAGGCCTCGATGCCGATCGTAACGGCTGGCAATGGTAAGCGCGTACCCAAAATTAAATAATAAATTGTAGCCGGGCCACGGCACAATCATACGGCGAGTATTGGTGCGCCGTGCGGCCAAATTATTTCTTTCCGTAGTGAAATACTTCACAGGTACGTCGCCCGCGATGACCAATATTTAGTCAGCAGATGATCTGGGTTTTCTAGAAGAGGGATTAATTCAATGTGGAGAAAAACGCTTCTCGGTCTATGTCCGGCCGTCGTCGTGCTTTTTGGCTTGGTTGCGTCGGCAAGCGTATATGCGAAGGACCTTGGCTCCAGCGTCAAAATCCCCGAGGGCGGCATCGTTCAACTGGGGTTCAATGGCAACTTCACCATTAAGGTCGCGGGCGGCTCTGGACTGTCAGGGACATGCACTTGTGCCGGCAACGGCGGCACGTGCGAGGTCGCCTCAATTGTGGTTGATAGCGGTCAATCCCTCGTTTGCAAAAAGGGAAGAACGGGTACTTGTAAGAGCGGTTGCAGTATGACCTCGACTCCCGGCGCCCAGTAACACGCTATCTCCAGATTTGATGACGATTTAATAGGCACTAACACGACACGCCCAGATTGGCTTCGTGGCTCATAGCCGTTACGGACTTTTTCGCCAAGCTCACAAGGCGGCGATTGAAGCGGGGTATTTTCCGATCGGCCGCCTGCGCGCAGCAATCAAACGCTGCATTCTCGAACACAATTCCAAACCGAAGCCCTTCACTTTCACCACTGACCCGGTCATTCATGTTATGGTTACTGCCCAGGCTTCATCATGCGCCCGTCGCGTTCGGCCTGATTGTCGCAGCGCGGTAGATGCTTTGCGGTTGAGCCAGTCAAGTCGCGAGTCCATGCTGGCAAGCGCGAGCCAGATTCGAGCATCGTGCGGTGCGAAGGCCAAGGCCCGTTCAGCAACATCACGGGCTTGCTCAATTGTAGTGGAACTTTGTGTTCTTTCACTATCCCATTCATAGCGCCGAAACGAATGTCTTATTACACCGGTGCAAACGAAATCGAACTCATTCCCTTGCGGTTCAATCCAATGGACAGCTACCTGTGACTTATCTCACAGGTAGGCTGTAACAGGCGTGAAGCTCGCCGCCGCGACGATCGCCAGAATGAGCCGGATTTGTGCCGAACGTTTCAGCAACTGGTTCGCCACGATATCCGCACCGTAGTAACCCGTAGGCCCGAGCTTAAATCTGCAGTTCTGGACGCATATCGGCATACGTTACCGGTTGGTCAACAATTCATCGAGGAAACGCTCAAGGAAATGGATCCAACTTTACTCTCAACGCTCCGATCAAAATGATAGCGTCGCTGCGGATATCGAGAAGGCGATATTTTTCACCACGGCGTTTCCAACGTCCGCCGCCGCCCGCTCAACACAAATATGCAAGTTCAATTTCTATGCTAATCGAGCACGATGCATTCAATGCGACAGGAAGCCAGGAAGGGGTTAGCTTCCGGGGATCCTAAAAAACTGGTAGGTTTGTTCCCTGGATCAACCGCGGATTATTAAACTGATCAAACGCTCATGATACCGTTCGAATCTGACGGAGTTTATGCTGGCATCCCATACCGGGTGCTCCCGGACGCTTCGATTGAAGCGATGATGCCAGGCGGGTTGGTCAAATTCAAAAACATAGACCAACTCTTGGCTTCCGCTAATGGCGCGCTCGCAAAATCCAATGTAACGCGTCCGATAATTTCCTTCGATACGCCTGGTGAACGAATCGCAAATGTCCCGGCACCGGCGGAACAACTCGATTACTACTCAATTCTCGTGGAAGCGATAAAAAAAACCGAGCAAAATTCAGCTCAGTTGCGTCAGCTGGTGTACGAACGAGCGCGTTTCAATTTTAAGCGAGATGTACTTTTCGGACATTCGTCGTTGGGCTTGTCCGACCTAGTGCGGCACATAAATGATTTCGAGCTCGCAGTTGCCCGCATCGAAGCGAATACAACGGGCGGTCGGCCCAGCCCAGAATACCGACAAAATGAATACGAGCACGCGGTAGGTCGTCCCGAAGTAACCCCAGAAGATGACCGACCCCGCACTGCTAATGCGGATGCGGAAGAAGTGGGACCGCCCGACAACGCTCCGTCCTCGCCGGGCACCGGACTTCAGATTTTGCCGTCTCGACCAGCTCCTCCGCTGTATGCGGGGCTCGCCCCAATCCAACGGATTGAGGACTTCCCTTACGACCGGCGGCCGACAGAGTTCGCGTCTTACAAACGATTTGCCAATCAATTGGTCGGGATTTTGATCGCCGGAATAGTGCTCATTGGAATCATTATTATCTCGGGAACGTTATGGCTTTCGTCAAAGGCCCCACCCCAGATAGTGGTCGCGAATACGCCGCCAAGGACTGAGGAGATCATAGTAAAACAAAATAGCTCAAATGAGCAAAATGCCGTTCCAAAAGATGATTCAGCGAAGGTCCCATATCCTTTGCCGACCTCGTTCGGAATCTATGTGTTGAGCGATAACAAGCTCACCGAATTGCAAGCTTTGGCGATGAGTGTTCCTGACCCACGCATTGCGCTCTCAGCGGAAATAAAAACGCCGAGTACTACAACAATTTCCGAAAACAAACCTGCTTTCATTCTCTTCAGACGCGATCTTGTAAACAGTGTGCCCCAAAAGATCACTTTGCGCGTGGTTGCACGCTTGGCGCGGGAGACAAAGTTCGTCGATGGCAAGGCAACATCGACCAATATCGAGGGAGCCTGGCGAATTCGAAACATATCACGTGAGCTCAGGGTTTCACCCATCCCGGGCCAACGTGAAATGATCATCGCGCATTTAGAAGATAACGAATCGCTGGCCGCCGGGCGCTATGAACTCGCCCTGAATCGTATTGGCTATGACTTCACGGTCGCGGGGCCGGTTAAGGCACCTGCTCAATGCCTAGAGCAATTTGAAACGACAACCGGTCCGGTATACACGGAGTGCAGAACTCAATAGTATTCTAGAATTGTTGCATTCACGCTTGCAGGAGTGGATCGCGGCCGTGGGAGCCGCCGCCGATTAGCCGCCTGCAATCTCATTAACAAGTTTCACGACGTGATGGCGTATCTTGGCGTGCTTGATTTTCGTGAATGCTTTCGCGAGCGCAAGACCATCCGTCGTGGCGAGAAAATCAGAAACATAGGTTGATGACGGAGCATTGCCTTTCGCTTTCTGTTGGCCCGGCGTACCCTCAAAGAAGTATTCGATAGGAACTTGCAGAATACGAGAAACATGCTGCAAGCGGCTCGCACCAATGCGGTTGGTGCCTTTTTCGTATTTCTGCACTTGTTGGAATGTGAGGCCAAGCGCGGCCCCTAGTTTTTCCTGACTCATGCCGAGCGCCGCACCAGCAATGCCGCCAGACGACCAAAATATTTCGAAATATTCCAAATTT
>OCZT010006094.1_pt1 | contig 11961 bp, 13 predicted proteins | sample 1539031 | NCBI WGS metagenome assembly OCZT01 (sample SAMEA3539308, study PRJEB22396) | soil metagenome | biome: tundra; feature: field; material: soil | place: USA | collected 2010-05 | depth 0.15 m
CCGCGCTCCTTAACGGTCATAATTGGAGAATGTTTTGTTGGTCGTTCCACAGAGGGATCAGCGTGCAATCCGATAATCAAATAATCGCAGTGCTCTTTCGCCTCCTTGAACATTATCATATGTCCGGCATGGACTAAATCAAATGTACCAAAGGTAATACCCACTTTCATATTATGACGTTCTATTTACGGTTGTTAAATCAGCATGAGGATCATCAGCATAGGTTAAATCCATAACCGCAACGGTTTTTATTCCCATCTTAAATATATAGTGGTCAATCTTTGTTGTGGTATGAGTAATATCCACATGATTGTAGGCTGGAAGTCCAAGCCCGCTTGAAATATCTACTGACTGCCCTTGCTTTGGTTGTTGGCCAGATACGATTGTTGTTGTCATTGTTCGTAATGATAAAGTTGTTCTTTTAATTGTTCGGCGCTCTTAAGTACATTCTCATACTGAGTCCTTAAGGTCGCATACCCCCATAAGTGGTCAACGGTATTGATACCCGGCTTGCCAGTCAGAAGCTTTGATATCATATAATTAGTGTCAGGTTTACCTTGGAAAAAAGCCATTATATCAAGAACTTTTGAATGCACGTGTGGGTCACGGAGATCGTCTGATTGAATACCGGCAAGTCGCATAATATTTGCTCCCTCTACTGGGTCAACATTTAAATCACTGAAGGTTGTTGGCTGGTTCATTTTAATGTATTATACCGTATAAATTAGCAAAGGACAAGAGTTATTAATAACCAAGTTTGGCAATTTTGGATACACGATTGTTTCATGAAGTGGATAGTAGTGAGAAATAACGATGCCGTGCCAATTCAGTTCCTTGAGTCTTTTTGTTAGCAACATTGTTCCATAAAAACTCATGAAAATAAACAAAACCTCCGCCCCAAACAAATCAACAGTCAAATAGTCTTCATTAATGGTCCGAACACCTCGAGATCGACTCTCTAGCACAAGTTGGATGTCTAACTCAACAGCCACAACCTCTTTTGCATACTGTGCCAAAGACAAGGCAAAAGTACCATCACCAGAACCCAAATCATACACAACCTTACCTCTGATAATATCAGCAATATCATCAGCTGCTTGTATTGGTGTCGGTTCGTTAGGAGAGAAATACCTCATGCCATTGATTGCTTATTTTGTCCCAAGAAAATTTCTTGGTCCACTCACGCATATCTTTTCTGTCGCCCATCGGGGTCTTCAATTGAGCGACCACAACATCAACCCATTGGTCTTGCAATTGTTTATCCTCAAGCCCAAAGTGAAACTGATTTGGCTTACACCAATTATCCTTAGTCTTTTCTGAATGAATCTTAATACCATACTGAACCGATTCATTAAGAGCACCAAAATCAGTAGTGACCGGCATACAGCCACAGGCTTGAGCCTTCTTCACAGTGATGCAATCAATTTCTGCAAATTCGGTTGGAAAGGCAAGAACGTTACCCTCAAGATAGAGTTTAGCTGCTTCTTTCTGCGTCACCCGGCCAAGATTTTCAATTCCAGCGTCAACCATTGCCGCCTTAGTTTGCCGTGACCACTCGAGCATAAGAGGGCGCTCTGAATGTACCTTATCGAACAAGTCAAAACCGTATACCCATTTCAATCGTGCTTGTGGCACCTGTTCTTTAACACGCTTAAACAGTTCTGGCAACACATCCATCGATCGGTCTGGACTACTTGTATTTACAAGAAGATACTGATCCTTCTTAACGTCTTGGTCAAACAAAGAAAAATCCATTCCGTTTGGAACAATCACTATCTTCTCGTCTGGTACATTAGGAATAAGTGTTCGGTGGAACTGAGTCTTGACCATGATTTTATACGCCTTAGCGACACGGTCTGGTGTGAACTCACCTTCCTGCATGACATCATGCATATCAAGCAAAACCTTGTCGCAATTTATATCATAATCTAACCCCCGGACACTCCTCCAAAGGATAACTACATCCTGCTTATCCCGGTAATTCCATTCCCAGTATGGTCGATATTTAACACCATCGGATTCTTCGCCAAGATTGCCAGTATTACAATAGACGGTAACATTCCAGCCCAACTTAACCCATTCCTTAGACAAATTAAGCACCGCTTCTTCCGACCCTCCAACACCTTTAACTTTAGCGTATGATGGACACCACGGCATCTCAGTAAACCCGGCGTAAATCACCAGGTCTTTTCCCGATGACTTCTTTTTAACCAACCGTTCATTCACAATAACGCAAATCGATGGATTGCTACGCATTTCCTGTGATAAAGCGTCTACCGCAGTCTTAAGGGCCTTTTTGGTTTTTATTTTCTGTAACCTTTTTACCGTTTCCAATATTTCATCAAAGAAAATCTTTGCCGTTTCCAACTCTTTAATAGTCTTTTGAAGGTCTTTATTCTCCGGTTGCATATCAAAACACGCCTTAAAACAAGTAAGCGCCTGATCAGGTCTTGCAAGAGCGAAAAAAGCCCGGCCCAATAACATCATCGGATAAAGGTCATAGTCGCGAGGGTTATAGACAAGAATAGAATAATATGGTGGTTTTTTTACTAATCCTTGAGAAAGCATATCTATAGCTCGCTTATATTCACCACGATTATAATAAATATGTCCTAATTTATTATAAGCATCTGGATATAAGGGTTTCAAGCCGATAGCGGACTGAGCATAAACAACCGCTTTATTTTTATCTCCCAGCGATTCAGAAATATCAGCCAAACGAGTGTAGGCAATATATTTTTCTTCATCAGAATTAGAAAGTTCCAAAAACTTAAATAAACAATCGCGAGCACCAACATAATCAGCTATCCCAATTAAGGAATTACCGTAATTCCACCACAAGCGCGGATCAGATAAATCTTTATCAAGTGCCGCCTTAGACACGACCACGTTTCGCTCTTGAGACTCCTTAATACGCTTACCATCAGTAAGATGAATACGTTCAATACCCTTAACAAAGAAGGTTATTACCTCACGATTATTGTGAAAATCTTCATGAAGTGCCCCAGCCCAAGTAACACAGCCGTCATTACGAACAACTTGATTTTTGATGTGAACAACGGTCGGTTGTTTATATGCGTCAAAATCATAAAGGTAATTAAAAGCAAACATATCTACCCTGGGATTTTCCTCAACGACTTGATGAAGTTTATGAAGTCCTCGAACACCATCATCCGCATCAAGCCACAGGATGTATTGATATTCTTTGGGTACCTGCGAGAAGTTGAAATTTCGCGCAGCCGAGAAATCATTGACCCACTCAAAATCTGAAATAACACACTCCCAAGATTTTGCAATCTCCTCCACTTTCTTGTTCCTTTCCTCACCAAGTTTGTGAGTAATGGTTATGAACATCTTATCCACATATGTGGAAGTTAAGCTAAGGCAACGGTCCAAAGCTATTGCCTCATCATCAGATCCTTTTACAATTAAAGCCGCAGCAATTTTTATCATATTTTTATTGCGGGTGAAAATTCCTTAAAAGTCCTTGCAAACCATTCGGCACCGAGTTTAGAGTTATAATACATTCTCTCTTCTACATTTAATTTAATCTTCATTAAATTATCTAACGTCAAAGGTACCTCTCGAATTTTCTGTCCAATAGCACCATCAGTACCAGTCGAAGCGAAGTCATCCTTCTGAAATTCACGCTGGTCTTTCATCATCTTACAGAAATCAGAATACTCCTGAGGAAAACGCTCCCGATATACTTCTACGATATTAGTTATTTTTGCTTGTGGGGTTGTCATTTTGTTCTGCACTGGCGACCTCTATCGTCAGAATTAGTCCTGCTAATGAGCAGGCATTTTGTAACGCAACACGAGTAATTTTAACCGGGTCAATTATATCATCTCCAACCTCAAACACCCCACCAGCATTTTCCATAATCTGATTGTACGGAGATTTAAGCGACTCGGTTAATATATTTTTAGGTAATTTTTCTGCAATACTTTTAAAGGCCAGTCCACCACCAGCAACAACTCCCTCATCCATGGCCGCCTTAGTTGCACCAACCGCATCAATAATCTTCTTCTTCCAATAACCTTTTTCAGTTTCGGTTGTACCACCTACCCGGATAATACCAATACCACCAGAAAGAGAAGCGATGCGGTCTTCTAGTTTCTTTTTATCAAAAGCGCCCAAAGAAGCCTTTAATTCAGATTTAAGTTCCTTCACCCTTTGTTTTGTGTCACCCGAACCACCAATAAGAATAGTTTTATCTTTAGTTGCAATAATTTTAGAAACGGTTCCAAGGTGGTTTACATCAGCAGTTTCAATAAATAAACTTTTGTCTTTATCAAAGAAAGTCCCACCAAAACGAGCAACCAGGTCGTCATATCTCTCTTTCAGCGTAAACCACGTCGGCTTAATGGCATGAATAGTCATGTTGCCCTTAAGTTTATGAACAACAAAAGTGTCTTGGACATCCTTACTAACACCATCGGACACGATAACTAATTCTTTTATACCCTGCGCCACCAACTTTTCTGCCAACCCATCCAACTGTCCGATCTTAGTAATTTCTGAATTGGTAATAAGAAGTTTTACATTATTTAAAACTAACTCGCGTTCGTCATTATTTGCCATATCAGGTGAATAGTAACCAGCCCCAATTTCCATGCCTTCAACAACTTCTGAAGTAACGTCAAACGCTCCATCTTCAACACGGACAATACCGTCTTTTCCGATTTTGTCGAAAAGTGAAGCAATAAGTTGTGCAGTGCTTCGGTTCTCGACAGAGACAAAGGCGACTTGTTCAAGTTCTTTTTTTGTTTTGATAGGGATCGCAAGTTGTTTAAGTTCTTCGACGACTTTTCTGCATGATTCATCTATTTCATTTTTAATAATAATAGAGTCTATCTTCTTTTTACCAAATTCACCCTCCAAACGAATAAAACCTTCATTAAGGATTGCCTGAAGAAGAACGGTCGCGGTAGTTGTACCGTCACCAACAGAATCGTCGGTCATACTACCGACCTCGCGAACCTTATCAGCACCAAGGTTTTCAATCTCATCTTCCAAAATTATTGCCTTAGCGATAGTAACACCATCGTTTGTAATCTCAGGAGATTCAAATTTTTTACCAATTATAGCATTACGGCCGGATGGTCCAAGAGAAATCTTTACACAGTTTGCGACCGTGTCTATTCCGCGTTTAAGAGATTCTCTGGCCTCTTTGCCAGTTTTTATTATCTTCATAGATTACTTCCAAAGTCTGTGGGGTAAAGGACTTTGGAGACCAGACCCCACAAACAATCTAATTAGTTACTAATAAGATTAACTGCTACTAGGAGAGCAGGAATCCATCCGAGAAGAAGTTGGTATTTTGGTTGTGCACTTCGAGAGTGAACTTACCAACAACTGCTCGAGCGTCGTAGTCACCAGATCGAGCCAAATTGGTATCGATATAAGGTGAACGAAGTTCAGCAATTTTCAACTTCTCCGGATTAATCAAGAGCACTCGACCGGTTGTATCCGTACCAATTGCGGCCTGGATATAACGGTGAGTATTTACATTCAACGTACTGAATGCAGTGGTATAAGTCGAAACCGTTTTCACGATTTGAGTATAACCGCCTGGATTATTAACCACTACGTTAGTCTTTGCAGTAAAGTAGTCAGTGTTTCGTCTTAGGATAGCACCAACGAAAAGTTCTGTAGGAACATCTCCATTAGAGTTTGTCCAAGAACTCATGAGGTATCCATCAAGGATAGATGCTGACCAAACTGTACCTGAAGTCTGTGACGTGTGGTTATTTGCAAGAGAACAAGCTTCGATAACACCAGACATTTTAGGAGCTGTTCCTGAAACACCTGATACAAGGGTTGAACGCACGAGATCGAACTCTGCTGCGTTTGCCCAATCCATTAGGGCTTTCTCTGTTTGTCTCTGCAATTCATTGGTGCCCTGGTAGTGAGCAATATCTTGCTGTGTTCGAGTTACCTTAAAGTTCTTAGCAACAATCTCAACGAGGTTGGTAAGTCTTGATGGGGTAGTAAGAACGGAAGCAGTATAGTCTTCTCCTTCACCAACGGCCAATGAAGCAGCGGTTAAGAGAGTGTCAGTTTGATAGGCGTGAATTGTGTTTATAGCTGTCGTTTTACCGAGCAAGTTATAAATCTGAGTTTCACGAGCTGTCAAAATTTCAAGAGCGTCGCGAACGACGTCCTCACGGGCTGATGTATCCCCGTATGTTCGTAGAATTGAATCTGCGCCCATATGTATATTTCAATTTTTGCGAAAGAACAGATTATTGCATTTCGTAAGATTCCAATACTGCCGCAACCGCCTTTTTATTAGCGTTCGTGTAATCACGACCTTTTGCAGCTTCTTTAGCCTCTGACATCTTGTTTCTAACCTGTCCTATTCGCGGATTAGATTCAAGTACCGTCTTTGTTTTCTGAATTTTATCGTAGCCTGATGTCTTATCAAAAATAACCTTAAACGAAGCGCCATTCACTACGTCAGCAGGATTTTCGCCAATCTTACTGATTACTTCCCGGAGTTCCGGAGTGTCGTATTGAGGGTTCTTCGAATAAAACAGTTCATTTTTCATCGCTCGTAATTCTGCCGCAACAGTCGGATCAGTAGCAGGAACAGGCGTTGCCGCCTCAATTTTCCTGCCAACATACGATTGAGTATCTTTTAAAGATTTTAGAGCTGTAGCTTTATCAGGATAAGTTTTGCCAAGAAACGATTCAAGTTCTTTCAAACTAATCGTCCCAGCGTCTACGCTTGGTCCAGTTCCTGCTGGGACTGACGCACCGCCGGCGAGGGGAGCACCAGTTTGTCCTTCAGGAGTAGTTGTTCCATTTTCCATAAATAAGTTATGTGTACTTTTTCTTCACTAGTAATCGGGTAAATCGACCTTGCCGTAAGGCACCCGTGAGGAGTAACCACCCCTCACTGAAGTCCTACTGAACCTCCATCACAATACTTTCAACTTCTTGCACCAATATCTCAGCGTTACCGTCATGCTGCTCTGCCGACCCCTCAATATCCCGGAGCCATTCTAACAAAATTCTAGCCGCTCTAGTATTAGCCGCGATGATTTGAACAAGGGCGGTAGCATCAGCATTCTGTATCTCGACATTAGTTATCATTTGTAACTCCGCCACCTTCCTAAAAAGACGTTTCCTTGCTTCGGCCCAACCTGAAGAACCAACGAGATCTTTAATAATAGTACCAACCGCCTCAATCTTTGCAGTTTCTTTGTCTAATTCTTTAGTTTTTTTTGCCATTCTTTTTATTCAAAAACCCTTCAACTTTTTTCATGACGTCAGCTTTTTTCTCCTTAGCTGTAAACTTCTTCATTTCTTCCGGTGTCACCTCGCGACACGGCGCACCATACATTACTTTTTTCGGATCCATGACTTTTTGATTAACGATTAACGGCTTGTTGCATTGTGTTGGCTCCCATCATTTGCTGTTGCATATTTTGAGGGGTTGAAATCGGAGGCATGTTACCAGGTTGTCCTTGCGGAGCATTCATGGGTTGTCCTTTAGCGTCTACCATAGGTTGTGGTTGAGCAGATTGAGGTGGCAACTTTGGTTTAGCTAGTCCCATAAGGTCAAATACCTCATTAATAATTGGTGTCTTATATTCCGGTGCAATAGGTAGCATTGATGTGAGCTGCTGAATCATTACATTAGGATCAATGTCTGAAGTTCCACAAACAACATCTGTGTCCAAATGTTCTGCAATTATTTTATGGACATTCTTAATCAAGAAGTTTTTCTGTTTCTGTGCTTTCTCTGTAGCCGATTGTATCTCACGCATCATAACCGCTTCTGAAGGAATATGTCCTTGAGCAAAACGTTTATCCAACTCAGCATTAGCTGCGTGTGCTACCGCCTTATCAATAACGTCCTTAAATTCTTCTTCAGTATCAGAAAACCGTAACATCTCACCTTGGATTAGCATATCGGCAATAATTGGGAGCCCATGTCGATTAAGTACGTTTTTATAAAACTGTTGAAACTCCTCCTTAACCAAAGTAAAACCAGACTTACCGTTCGTGTTCTGAATTGCTGTAGCTGTTGCAGTAGATGAGGCAGGGGTTTCATTTCCAACAGAAATGTCATAAGCACCTGTTGCTTTTTGAGTCCAATCACCGATCACACGCTCATCCTCATAAGAAGAATTATCTCCCGAAGGAGTTTCAAGTGGAGCCATATCGTCCATGTTATTTACCACAACGGCTCCATTGGCGCTCAAGCGTGACAACATTGCAGGAGTTATACCAGAACCCTTTCGTATTTTATACAAACCAAGTTGTGTGATATATGAACGATTGATACGAATATTCATTATCGTATTCATCCAAATCTGCAACCACATAATTTTTTCCGCAGGTCCAACACCATACCATCGATTCGCCACTTTAGAATATCGAACTTCCTCATATGGTTTAAACCCATACTTGTTAGGATTCTCTTCCACAAGGTGACACCTAGGTCCTGATGTTTCAAGACCAGAAACAACAATGTGTCCGTCAATTTCAGTTTCCGAATCTTCCTCACTCCTCGTAATAAAAGATTTAGGAATCTTGCCCCACATCTCCCAGACGTCTACGTACTCCGCAGTTGTCCCGGTAGAAATAGCACGATATTGTGAGTCAATACGTGCAAGTCCGGTAGAGCCTTTTATATCATCAGTATCCATCCAGCCGGTCATTCGGGCAACTTCAGACGGAGTTGAGAGGGAACGTTCCGTGAACCTATAAGCATCCTGAATATTATCTTCCGTCGGGTCAATGTATACATTAAGAAGATCAACATTCTTAATGATGAGTTTAGGAGTACCGTCTTTATTTTCCCCCTTCATTATTTTCCACACGACAGTACCGTCAATTGAAACATTACGCTCCGCTTCGTCTTGTTTGCGAGTGAAGTTTATTTTCTCCAACTCATCACGAACCTTAGATCGGGTGACATCTGTAATAGCATACCCCTCCGGTTTCTTAGCCTTAAAGGTTATGTCCTTCGGATCCATGTCAATACTCTTAACGATATTATCTACCGTAGATTGTGTGAGTGGTATCCAAGTTTTCGCCCGCCCCGTAGACGGGTCAGTCGGGCTGTCAAAAATCCCCCAATAGTTTTTCCTCAGCTGTCGCAAGAGGTATCGCATTCGGAAAGCAACTTTCTCCGTGACGAAAGCAGTCGCCTCATCCCACTGTCGCTTCTCGTTCCTTACAATGCTAATTGCTTCGTCATAGACCTGCTGATTCGAGAGTTTCTTTTTTGCCATTTAATGTAATTTTTTTTATAAAATTACAAGTAAGGAATTAACCGCTTGTTTATGTTACTGGTATTATACCATTTTCTTTTGTCTATGTATACTGTGTCGCATATAAACTAAAATCCTGCGATGAACTTTCTACCTCCCCATAGTTCGTCAACTCAAAAAACATCCTCATAATGAAGTTATCCAAGAGGTCAGGAGAGCGCCCTATAGCCACCTTAATATCTTCCTTGTGCATTATCTTAAGTTTCCCATCACGGTCTGCATCCTTAGTCTTGACCTGTCGCAATTCCTGTATCAAATTCTCCTTAAACATCTCATAGGTGAGTCCCGGCACGTTCGTTTCCAGTTCGAAGTTTTTGTGAATACACATTTTGTGAGAGTTGACGGCCTCCGCAAGACGGTATGCACACTGTGTCTTTAGATTCTCATAGTTCTCGGGGTTGCCTGTCTTCGGATCGATAGTCGGTCGCGTGTTCGCTGTGAAACCCTTAATGCCTGGAAGATGGTCAACCACAGCTCCGCCAATCCCGTCTTCGTCCACAATGGCCTGAGAATAAGGAATATGGTCGGCGGCAAGAGCGTCGCGAGCTTTCTGCTCCGTCTGGTCTGTTCCTTGTTTTTGATAGACGTATGCCTTAAGGAGGGCAAGACCTTCCCAGACGAAGAGTGCTGTTTTGTCCGAACCATATCGCGCCACGTCCCCCGTGAAGAACCTTTCCTGATTCTTAGTTGAGATAGAATTTGTCCACAAGTCCGTAATGGCATCGTATGACATGAGTGTCGCAGGGTCCGCATCGTAGTCCCAGTTACCGTCCATGAGACGTGCCTTCGTTGCTTCGTTGCTGATAGTGGCAAGTTGCTTTCCGTAGGATTCCGCGGTGTATGGGTTATCATTATAGAGTGACTGGATAAATGCAATGTTTGGTGGAAGTAGGTTATTCTTCCATGGTTTATAAAATAGTCGCTTTGTCCAATTATCTTTCGGATTTCCGGTAATGAGCAAGGAGGGGTGGATATTGAGTTCCGTGTTCATGTGTCGTCCGACGCGAGATTTAATAACATCGAAAGCGATAAAGTCAACCTCTCCCGCTTCCTCAATAGCACCATCAGTATATTCCAAGCTGCCGAGACGTTCGTACAGCGGATCTGCCGGAAGATACTTAAGGTCTATGAGGTCTATTCTGCTACCGTTTGTGAACTCAATATAATTGTACTGTCCATTCAGGTGCCAGAGGCTTTCAGGAATGTGATGAAATTTACAGACCTTTGTAAAAGTTATGTAGGTACTTTGCATTAAACGCTTAAGTTCTTCTCGTGCGATGAACGAACGATAGCCAGGGAATCTTATAGCGTTGATGAGGCGACTCTCGCAGATGAGCCAACTCTTCCCACCGCCGGCACCTCCGCCCAGAAAGACAATATCCTTCGTCGGGTCCTTCAGGGCCTCGTAAGCTTGGTGCTGCTTAAATGTGGGCTTCAGGGTTATGTTCATTTGAAAAGATTATATACCAGAAAAAAATAAAAGAGCAAGAATAAAGTAATCACCCTTGGGTCTTGGTCTCATCCTGTTTCGGAATTATTTCGTCGGGTTTTATTTCGGCATCAATAATTTTTTCGTTGGGGATGATGGTGGCGTCCGCAGGCACGATATAATTAATTTGTCCGATAGGTTGACCTGCGGAGGTGACATCTGTTTCTGTACGGGTGGAGTATTTGCGGCGACCCATGGTAGATAAGGCGAATTTGGTCATATCGGCTTTTACCTTAATGTCAGTCGATTGAGTCAGCAGAGCATCCAAATTGTCTTCTGCAAGACGTAAGCGTTTAGCGTCCCCAAGGTTGTCGGCTAACCAGTTGGGCATTAAAGCCATAAGAGCCTCGGAATATTCTGGAGAGAAACCAGCCTTTATGCCAGACTGGGTTATATTAGAAAAAGTACTTGATTGAGGATCGAGATAATTTTTAAGGAATGCCTCCTGCCTCGGATTTAGGAACCCTTCATCGATACGATTTGCTAAGATTGTTTGAGGCATGTAATATTTTCTATTCGATGGCTGTAATCAGTAACATCATAATGACACGGAATACAAAGTAATCTTAACTCATTAAGCGTCAATATAGGATTGTAAACAAGGTGGTCTATATCGTAATGACTGCTAGGTAATTTACAACGATCGCATACACCTTGTTGCCTTTCAAGTAACAGTGGCAGAATATATCGACGCATGTCGCAGAGAGTATCTTGGAACTCTTGGCGCTGTTCATAAGTATATGTATGACGGAGGTCTTGCATTTAAAAGAATTATACCATTTTCATAGGATAGTGCAAATATATTATATAATAATTTATTAGAAATGTCAAGGAAGGGTTAAATTAGAGAAAATAATGCGTAACGGTATATATATATATTGGGGCCCCGAACCGGGACGATACCGGCGTACCCTATGCTTCCTGATAGCAATGTCGCAAAATGGTATTTTTGCGACACGGTTTTTTAGCACTGTAGCCGTATAATCGCCGTCATCTGCAATAAACACGCTGTTTTCGACTTGTCTATAGCTGAAACGACGCAGAATTGCGCGCGATCGGCTGAAAGTTTCCGGCGCTGAAATGTTTATGCGTGTTTACGGTTTTCATAGCCGTTGCAATGACCTGTTGCAATGACCTGTTGCAATGACCTGTTGCAATGACCTGTTGCAATGACCTGTT
>OCZT010006096.1_pt1 | contig 11960 bp, 14 predicted proteins | sample 1539031 | NCBI WGS metagenome assembly OCZT01 (sample SAMEA3539308, study PRJEB22396) | soil metagenome | biome: tundra; feature: field; material: soil | place: USA | collected 2010-05 | depth 0.15 m
GGACGTTCTGGAAACACTCTCAAGGTGCCGGGATCGAGACCCGGGCGGCCCACCATCAGAGTCTGAACGTTCACGCTCGTGGATCCCAACGGTCGCAACGTTTGCGAACTGAAGAGAAGATTGAGCTGGATGGAAGAATCTTCGTCAGCGCAAAACACGGCGCATTTCGCTCTATCGACTACTCGGACCCATGGGTCTTGATTGTGTTTCCGTCGTGGGCCGACGCCAACAATCGAGTGGAGATTTAGGCCTTGGTAGAAGGCGGAGGATAAATTGAACTTCCTTGGCTGATGCATTGTCAGCTATGAGTTGAACCAAGCGGGATCTCGAAGATCATGTCTTCCCAACTGATTGTCAGGATTCTGGCGCCATCCGGTGGGGCGGGAGTGAATACACTTCGGCCGACTCTCTCGCCTCCTCCTCCTCCTCCTCCTCCGCTACTACCACCATTCTTGCAATAGATGGTTCCTAGATCATCAGACACTTCCAAGGCAGACATTTCCGGACCAGCGTTAATTGGCGCAAGGTTCTTAAGTTCATCAGTGCCCTCTGGATCGAGAACTGGAAGCATGCGCCACAAAACGGCAACCTGCATGTCGTAAAGCTCCAAGCCAAAAATCTGAAAACTACAGACCCCTGGTGACACCTTGGCCGGTTCATCAGCGGAGATGAGATCAATGAAGTGAGCGAAAGTTCGCGGCGTTGGTGAAGAAGGGTGTCTGGACGCGCCGCCGCTCGGACTGAACCGAGCAGGCGCAACTCCGAGGGAGACAGTTAGCAACTCCTTCCACGCCAACGCTTCATCACGGGTGATTGCACCGACACCCATCAAACTCTCAAGTACACCTTCGACGAAGTTCAAGGTTCCGACGCGTCCCAGTCGTTTCCAACAGGCAGAATCACTGGCCAAACCCGCCAGGAATAGATCGACTTCCATCTCCATTATTTGGATGATAGTGAGTGAGTCGGTCGTGACTTCCTTATCTTCGAATCGAACGTCAATGGTCTGTACGATGAGCAAGAGTTTGCGCCGGCAAATTTCAAGAATCAGGAGGCAGGCTTTCCCGGGATGCTTAGTATCAAAGGCTCGACGTGAACCCACCAGCTCACCGACCGGAAGGTAAATCTTGCTAGGAGAGCCAGCCGCGGCGAAACTCTCCCGTACGTCGATGGTGCGCCATACGGGAGATCCCTTTTTCGAAGGTATAGCGGCCCATTCCACGACTTTCGTAGTCACGAAGTTCAGTGTTATCTCATAGACCGACTCAACGTTTGGGCAGCGGACATTTTGGCTAGCAGCTGAAGGACCGATGCACTATTGGGAGTTGTCTCCAGCGTTCTTGAGTCGAACGACCGCCTCGCAAAGAGACGGTAAGCGTTCGACGATGACGGATTCGACGACCGCAAAGTCGGTGTCGTGATAATGATGCACGAGGACGTCGCGCATTCGCGCAATCTGATTCCACGCGACATCGGGCGCGGCGCTGAGGACATCGGGATCGATGTGCTTGACCGCCTCGCCGATCTCCATCAGTCGCGCTCGGCACGCGTCATAGACGACACCGTCGTGTAGGTCACCTCGGGCAACGTACTCGTTTATCGCGTCAATGGCATCTTCGATGTCGGATAACCATTCCTGGTCACGACGAGTCACAAACTTACGGCCTCGGCGAAGACTTCATCTTTCACGAATGCCCGCAACCCGCGTGATGTGCAGACGTCCACCTTTATGCCGAGCTCTTCTTCCAGTTCACATCCCAGTGCCAAGATGTCGAGGGGGTGGGCGCTTTCGTCGAAGTCGACCAGGAAGTCGACGTCGCTCTCCGGCATCTCCGCACCGCGCACGACGCTACCGAAGAGACGAACATTACGGGCGTGATAGCGAGCCGAGATGGCGAGGATCGCCTCGCGGTGAGCGAGTACCAATCGCCCGAGCGGCGAGATGGCGACGAACGTTTCTCCCATAGCTTTAAGTCTACGACGGAGTCATGCCCGCGGGCCGGCTGGCATCATCGATGATGACCTCCTGAAGTTCAGGAAATTCGTAGGTTGATTGGTCAGTTGCACCTCGCGTGGACCACTTGGGGCTTGGCCATCGAGACCCCGGTTGTGACGATGTTGGCTTCGAGCTTCCAGTGGCCCAGTATCTCGGCGATGTGCCGCACGTGCGCCCACGTCGAGTATCGACGTCGCCGTGGTGTGGCGATTGAGGTGCAATTTCCGTGCGATCGTCGGAGAAAATTTCTACCAGAAACCCAGGCGCAGCTCAAACGCTTTACCATCGGTTTCTCGAAATTGAATAGTGACTTGACCTTGAGACGAGCCCATGTCTAGCCAATTGTCTAGCCACGAGTTCAAACGTGAGAGGACTTCAGTGGACATTGGTGGACATTGCACTTCGTCCGGCCAGCAGATCTGGACGCTGATGGACGTCCGTGGATGTTCTGGAAACACTCTCAAGGTGCCGGGATCGAGACCCGGGCGGCCCACTAAATCCCTCGTCACAACATCTGAATCATCCTTGGCTACATCCGATGTAGCCAATTGTGTAGCCAAACCAGCAGACTCGTCTGGACTAAAGGGAACGATCTCGTCAAAGAGCACTGAGCGCATGGCTTCGGCAGCCTTGGCCCGAGCTTTTGGCATCAGATGACCATAAACGTCCTTCGTGACTCGAATTGATGCGTGCCCCATTTGCTCGGACACCACCTCCAGAGGAACCTCCATCGCTATCATCAGTGACGCGCATGAGTGTCGAAGTTCGTGTATCGACCAGTGGCCTAGGCCCGCGCCTTCACAGATCCTCGGCACGGTCTTGCCGAACTGCTCCGGATCGAGCGGCGTTCCGATGGTCGAGGTAAAGATAAGACCCCGCTCGTTGTTCCACCGCTTGCCGCGCACCAACTCCTCGGCCTCTTGACGCATTCGGTGACGCTCAAGTACTCCGATAAGAGGCGCTGAGAGATGGAGTGTCCGCCTGCTCCCTACTGTTTTGAGGTCGCTCAGATGCACGCCAGACCTGTCCCGTACCAATTGGCGACCAACCTTCAACACGACTGCATTCTCAGCCTTGACAACGTCCTCCCACGAGAGACCCAGTATCTCCCCCCGGCGAAGACCCAGCGCCAGAGCCAACACGTAGGCCGCCTCCAAACGATTGTCGACCACCGCTTCGAGGAAGATCTGAGCTTGTTCGGGAGTAAGCGATCGACCCTCTCGATGATCAAGTTTCGGACCCTCTGCTATGGCCGCGACATTACGAGAAATTAGACCGTCTTGTTCGGCAAAGCGAAGTGCGCGCCGCAGCGCCGCACGCGCCATCCGGCGAGTCGAGGGCGAGTAGCCCTTTGTCTCCAGGTCACCGAGCATTCGACTCACGTCCGATGGCGTGAGTTTGGTCAGCCGTACTTTTCCGATCGACGGGTTGATGTACACGTTCACGGCACGGAGGTAGAGAGCCTCGGTCCGGCTAGTAACGGTTCCCGGGATTCTCTTCGAGACCCAATTAGCAAGGTAGGGCTCAACCGTCAGGCGATCGGGCGCAAGCGTCAGACCCTGGGAGACCGAAGGCTGAACCTCTTGCATTCGCTTCGCAACCTCTGCGCGAGTGCGCCCATTGACAACTTTCCGCGACCGTTTGCCACCACTCCATCCAAGATCGACAGCGCCGATCCACAACCCGTCCTCGCGCTGGTAGATCGAGCCTTCTCCTTTGCCCCGTCGCTTTGCCATCATTCCCCCTATGCCCTAAACCTAGATCCGTAACCTGCTCGCGAGACCATTAACAATTGCCCCCTAAACCCTGGACAAAGTCATCAAGGTCGTTACGTCGGACCCGGCGACACGCTCCAATTTTCACCGAGTGAAGTGAGCCCGCGTAGATCAGTTCGTAAACCTTCGTCCGGCTGATCTGAAGAACCGCCGCCACCAGGTACGCCAGCCCAAAAACCTACGCCTTTGCGTAGACCGCTTCGAAGGTAGGCATGGCCGAAGGGTATGACATGGTGAGGGGGGTCTTCATCCCGCGCTAATACAGGCCTCGGAACCGATCGAACGCGAACCAACCCTCCATCATTCAAGAGTCGCGAGAGCGTTCGGGAGATATGAAGAAAAGTTGTGTTTGACGCTTTGGGCTGAGGAGTTCCGCTGGCCCGTTAGGTGGGCCGGGTTCCGTGTTGAAATGTCATTTGACGATTCAACCACAAGGAGACCCCAACCCATGACGATGTTATCCCCTGACTTCTCAACGCGCCCTGAGCCGAGTTCGAGCAACGAAGTATCTGATCCAATCACCAAACTTCTGCGCGGTCACGCGAGACAACTCATTGCCGCAGAGGGCGGATAACCCAAGTGAGCTGCGATCACGCAGTGGGATTCGTGTCACAGTAAAAGGGCGCCTCGGGTTTGTACCCCCATTGAAGTCCTGCGCCGTGGCCTCGCAATTGGCTTGGTCGTAGACAGCCGCATAGGCGTCCGCGGATCAGATCGGCGAAGAAGTCGCCGTGGTGTCGAGCGCCGCTATGACGGCGTCGGTAATCTCCATCGTCTTAGAGGTGCCTCCCAAATCGGGCGTGCGCACCGAGCCGTCGAGAAGTACCTTCTCAATGGCACTGATGATTTGAGACTCCCAGTTCGGGTAGCCGAGATCTGTGAGCATCATCCCCACTGCCCAGAACGAAGCGATCGGATTGGCGATGTGCCGACCCGCGATGTCGGGTGCTGATCCGTGCACGGGCTCGAACATCGATGGATGTTCCTTGCCCGGACACAAGTTCCCGCTGGCCGCGAACCCGAGTCCGCCTGCCAGGGCAGCGCCCAAGTCGGTCAAGATATCGCCGAAGAGATTTGACGCGACCACCACACCGAATCGTTCGGGGGTCCTCACCATGTGAAATGCGGCCGCGTCAACCAGCAGGTTCTCCGCATTAACGTCGGGGTACTTCGCGTGCGTCTCTTCAAAGATCGAGTCCCAGAGCACTCCACTGAAGTTCAGCGCGTTGCCCTTGGAGATGCTCTGCAAGGGCTTGCCCTGCGCGCGGGCCACGTCAAAGGCGTAGCGCATGATTCGCTCAACGCCCCGTCGAGAGAAGACGCTGGTCTGATATGCCACTTCGTCGGGCGTACCGGGAAACTCCGTCGAACCGATACCGGAGTATTCGCCCTCGCTGTTTTCTCTGATAAAGACCATGTCGATGTCCTGGGCGGACTTTTCCGCCAAGGGAGTGTGAGCGCCGCGGATTAGCCGCACGGGTCGCAGGTTGACGTACTGGTCGAAGCCCTGACGGATGGCGAAGATGAGTCGGCGAAGAGCGATGTGATCTGGCACGCGCTTTTCGCCCACGGCACCCAGAAAGATGGCGTCAAACTCGCCCAGTACCGCCAGTGCGTCGGGGGGCATCATGGACCCGTGCTCGAGGTAGTAGTCGGCGTTCCAAGCGAAGGACTCCGTCTCGAAGGACACCGTCGAGTCGAGGTCGGAAATGGCTTGCAGCAATCGCGACGCTTCTTTGGTGACTTCGGGTCCGATACCGTCGCCAGGCAGCAGGGCGATGCGGTACGGGAGAGGAGTCAATTTGTCTCCGAACTCAGCTGTCACGATTCGTCCTTCTCTCGATTCTGACCTCGACCGGGTTTCCCTTGGCAACCCGCTAGTCGTACAAACAACCCCAGATAGGTAGTCAGGGGAGGCGACGACTGGGGTTGTTTGTACTTGGTGACTAACTGGAACCCTGCTCCCTCATAATTGCGAGTCCGCAAGGTCTTGACGCCATTAACCCCCTAAGGTTACCATCCTTGGATTCGATTGCAAGAGTTTTGTTACAATGTCTTGGAGACTCGCAGAGAAGTGACAAACAGTGATATTCGCATGCGAGGCTGACCGAGCGGTCATACTTCAAACGTGCACGAAAGGCGCTCTCGGGGCGCAGGGGCGTGGAGATGATGTGGAGTGTGGGCGCGGGACTCGAGGGCAAGGTTGTCATCGTCACCGGGGCAACGGGCGGCATCGGTCAGGCGGTCGCCCGGGCATTCGCTCTCGCAGGGGCGAACGTCCTGGCCACGGATTTGCGCCAGGAACCGCTCGACGAGCTGATCGCCTCACTACCTGGGGCACACCACCTAGGACTCGCGCTCGACCTCAACTTTGAGGACTCACGCAACGAACTAATCGACGCCGCGACGAACCAGATGGGCGGACTCTTCGTGCTCGCCCATACTGCCGCACTACTCATTCGACGAAAGAGCCTGGACGAGGTCACCGAGCAGGATTGGGACTCCCAGATGGACACCAACTTGAAGGCCACCTTCTTCCTCAGCCGCCAGGTCGCCAACGCCATGGTACCCCAAGGCGCGGGGCGCATCATCCTCTTCACGTCCCAGAGCTGGTGGACCGGTGGCTTCGGGGGCTCCTCGGTCTATGCGGCCTCCAAGGGCGGCATCGTGTCCTTGTCGCGCAGTCTGGCGCGCAACTTCGGACGCCACGGCATCACCGTGAACACTATTTCGCCCGGACAGATCAACACCTCGATGCTGCTGACCGACCTTGACCCCGCGGTGTACGAGAAGATGCGTGAGGAAAACGCCCCTGGGCTACGTGGGAGAGCCCGACGACGTTGCGGGGGTCATCGTGTTCTTGGCCAGCGACCACGCGCGCTACATCTCGGGCGCCACCATCAACGTCAGCGGAGGATATTTGATGTATTAAGGTCGCCACGAATTATGAAATCGAATCATTACAGGTAATTCACTGCAAAAGGAGAGGAAGTTATGGCCACGTTACCCTTCGTCGATACCCACGTTCACTTCTACGACCTGCGCCGCAAGGACCTCGTGTATTCGTGGCTGCAACCTGCGTACATCCACCCCCAATTGGGCGACATCAACGCCGTCAAGACACTCGTGTTCTCGGCCGACGCGTTCCAGGGCGAGACCCGTTTCGCCAACGTGTCCAAGGTCGTGCACGTCCAGGCCGCGCTAGGCGCTCCTGATCCCGTCACCGAGACGATCTGGCTTGAGGAGATGGCCGAGCGCACCGGCTGCCCCGACGGTATTGTGGCCCACGCCCCCCTGGCCGACCCCGACGTGGAAGAGATCCTGGCGCGACACGTCGCCGCGTCACGGCGAGTATGCGGCATCCGTGACTTCGGCGACGGCGACTACCTGGTCTCCCCCGATTGGCAGCGCGGCTATTCCCTCCTCGAAAAGTACGGGTTGATGTGCGACCTCGATTGCCTCTGGGAAAACATGGGTAAGGCGCGCGATGTGGCGCGCAAGTTCCCCCACACGCCCATGGTCCTCGAACACTGCGGCTACCCGAGGTCCCGGTCCGAGGAGTACTTTCGCGATTGGCGCCAGGGTCTCAAGACCTTGGCCGAGGCCGAGAACACGTGGTGCAAGATCTCGGGTCTGGGCATGTACGACCACCAATGGACGGTCGAGAGCTGGCGACCCTGGGCGATGTCGTGCATTGAGTTCTTCGGCGTCGAGCGGTGCTTCTTCGGAACCAATTGGCCGATCGACCGGCTCTACAGTTCCTACGGCGACGTCATCGACGCCTACGAGGTCCTCACCGCCGACTTGACCACCACCGAACAAGAGGCGCTTTTCTTTCGCAACGCGTCCGCGGTATACCGTCTCGGCTAATCGGCAGCGAGCCCGGAGGGTTCGTCACCATTTGACACGGGGTGCGTCGACCTCTAGTCTTGGAATCGATTGTAGGCCTTCCCTCGGTCGAACGACTGGTGCACCACCACGTCTCCTGATCGCGAGTTCGCCCAATCACCTTCGGGAGAAACGGGCAGGGACACCAGATGAGACTGCGAATGAACCAGGCGATCGCCCTGGCCATCTCCGAGGAGATGGAACGCGACGTCGACGTAGTGGTCTTCGGCGAGGACGTCGCGGTGGCCGAAGGCCCGTTCAAGACTTCCGAGGGGCTGCTCGCCAAGTTCGGGCCCGAGAGAGTTCGCGATACGCCCATTTCCGAAACGGCTTTCCTCGGCGCCGCCGTCGGCGCCGCCATGACCGGGCTGCGTTCCGTGACCGAGATCATGTTCATCGAGTTCGTGGGCGTCGCCTTCGACCAGCTGGTGACCGAAGCGGCACTGATGCACTACTTGTCCGGAGGTCGCTACGACGTGCCGATGGTGATGCGCGCCTCGATCGGTTCGGGTCTGGGATTTGGCTGTCAGCATTCCCAGACGCTCGAACGCTGGATGCTCGGTACGCCCGGCTTGAAGTTGTGCGTCGCCTCGGGCGCGCGCACGGCGTACGGTCTAACGAAAGCGGCCATCCGTGACAACAACCCCGTCGTGGTCCTCGAACCACGCACGCTCTACGGTCAGCGTGAGAATGTCGAGTTAGGCGAGGAATCGATTATTGAACTCGGCCATGCCGAGATCCCTCGCGCCGGCACCGACGTCACGATCGTCGCCCTAGGTCAGATGGTCGGTGTCGCCCTCGAAGCGGCCGACTCGGCACCCTTCTCCGCCGAAGTCATCGACCTGCTCACTCTTATGCCCTGGGATCGGGCCGCGGTCCTCGACTCGGTACGTCGCACGGGTCACCTAGTCATCGTCGAGGAAAATCAGCGAACGGGTGGTTGGGGCACGGAGATCGCCTCGGTCGTCGCTGCCGAGGCCTTCGGCGAGCTGCGGGCCCCGATTCACCGCATCACCGCGCCCGACGTGCCGGTTCCCTACGGACCCGAGCTCGAGAAGCGGTTCCTCCCCTCAGCCGCCTACGTCCAAGAACAGGTCGTCGCGCTCTTGTCCACGAAGAAGTCACCATCACCCTGGTGGGAGGAGTTCCTATGACCACGGCCTCGAACATCGAAGCACCCCTCGCCACGCAACGACGCCTCGAACTCAACGAGAGCCGCATCGCCCGCCTTGAGCGGATGATGGAGATCCGTCTCGTCGAGGACCGGATCCAGGACCTCTTCGCCCAAGGGCTCGTCAGCGGCACCACTCACACCTCACAGGGTCAAGAGGCGGTGGCCGTAGGTCTCGCCGCCGCCACTCGCCCGACCGACGTCGTTTGTTGCACCTACCGCGGTCACGGCCACGCTCTGGCGCTCGGCATGACCCCGGAGGTCGTCCTCGGTGAAGTCCTGGGCCGCCAGGTCGGCTGCATGGGCGGCGTAGGCGGATCAATGCATTTGAGCGACCCCGACGTAGGCTTGTTGCCGACGTTCGCGATCGTCGGCGCAGGCACGCCCGTCGCCGTGGGCGCGGCGTTGCAGTTCGCCACCAAGAAGACCGATGGAGTGGCCTTCAGCGTCTTCGGCGACGGGTCCACGAACATCGGGGCCTTCCACGAGGGTCTCAATCTCGCGGCCGTGTGGAACCTGCCCGTGATCTTCGTCTGTGAGAACAACCTCTACGGCGAGTACAGTCCCCTGTCGACCACTACCGCGGTGAGCGACATCGCTACGCGCGCGGCCTCCTACGCCATGGCCTCAGAGATCGTCGATGGCCAGGACGTCGACGCGGTGCTCGACGTCATCGCCCGGGCGGTCGCGCGCGCGCGTGCGCGAGGCGGACCGACCTTGATCGAGGCGAAGACCTATCGCTACGCCGGCCACTCTCGATCGGACAAGGCGCCCTACCGCAAGGAGGGCGAACTCGACGAGTGGCTCGGGCGCGACCCGATCGAACTCTTCGCCCAGAAGTTGCTGGCGAGCGGTGAACTCAGTGAGGATGCTCTCAGCGAGATCCGAGTGCGTCAAAGTGTGCACATCGACGACGCCCGAGAGATCGTGCTAGCGAGCCCGACGAGTTCGATCCCCCACATGTTCGAGAACATCTTCTCAACCTCGCATTCTTGACCACTAGGAGAGCCATCCATGCGCATCACAATCAACTTGCCCGTGTTAGGCGACACCACCCAGACCGGTGTCATCAGTGAGTGGCTCGTCAACGTGGGCGACACCGTCGAGATCGGTGACATCCTCGTCTCGGTAGAGTCCGACAAGGCCGTGGTCGAGGTCCCCTCCCCCGTGGCGGGCACGCTGATCGAACAGCTCGCCGCCCCCGAGGACGAACTCGACATCGGCGCCCCGATCGCTGTCATTGAGGACGGAGCGTCCTAGGACGCGGCACCGGTAAGGACGCGGTAAAAGATAACAGGGGGAATGATGGCGAAACTGCGACTGGGTGTGATCGGTGCGGGGTCCTGGACGATTGCGTCGCACCTGCCCGAGCTGTCCAAGCGCCGCGACGACGTGGAATTCGTCGCGGTCGCACGCAAAGGGCCGGAACTACTCAAGAAGATCCAGTCGGACTGGGGTTTCGAAGTCGCCAGTGAGGACTATGGCGATGTCCTCGACGCCGGTGTCGACATCTGCCTGGTAGCGAGCCCCAGCGGGTTGCACCACGAGCAGGCCAAGGCGGCCATGGAATCGGGCGCGCACGTCCTCGTCGAGAAGCCGATGACCATTCGACCCGAGGACGCCTGGGACCTCGTGGACACCGCCGGCGCACTTCGTCGACACCTGGTGGTGAGTTTCGGGTGGAACTACCGACCGATGATGCACACGGCAAAGCAGTTGATGGACGAGCACGGCGTTGGACGCGTCGAGCATCTCATGTTGCACATGGCCTCTCAGACCAGAGAGCTCCTGCTCGGCACCGGGGCCTACCCCGACGCCGCGCCTGACTCGATCCCCGAGACCAGGACCTGGACCGATCCTGCGCTGTCGGGGGGCGGATACGCCCAGGCCCAACTCAGCCACGCCCTCGCGATGGCGTTGTGGCTGACTAACCTGCGCGCCGCGGAGGTCTTCGCCTTCATGTCGGGCCCGCCCGAGGCCCCCGTGGAACTCCACGACGCCACCGCTATTCGATTCGAAGGCGGCGCCATCGGCACCATGGACGGCGGCTCGGACCACTTGAACGCCGGTGGGAACAAGCACCAACTCGAGCTGCGGGTTATCGGTTCCGAGGGCCAGTTCCAAGTCGACTTCGAGCGCGAGGCCCTCTGGCTCTTTCGCGCTCCCAATACCGACTACCGCCCGCCGCTCGAGGCCAACGCGGGACTCTACGACTGCGTCGGCCCGCCCCACGCGCTGGTGGACCTGGCACTGGGCAAGGACGTCGTCAACTGCTCCCCCGGATGGTTGGGAGCGCGCACGGTGGAGATTCTCGACGCCTGCTATCGCAGCGCCGCCAGCGGCGCGGTCGCGACGATCGCGACGAGCACGAGCACGAGCACGAGCAAAGGAGCATGATGCAACAGCAATGTTTTTCGTTCCAGATCCGCCCCGGCACCCTGGCCGAGTACCAGAAGCGCCACGATGAGATATGGCCCGAGCTCGTCGAGGAGCTCAAAGAGGCAGGATTGTCGAATTACACCCTGTTCCGCTACGACGACGAACACGTCATCGGTTACGTCGAGTGTGAACCCGACGCCGCGACCTGCTTCGGAAAGTTGGCCCACGCCGACGCTAATGTCCGCTGGAGCGCGTGGTTCGAGGACATCATCGTCTCGCTCACTGACGACGACGGCAACATGCACTCCATGAAGGAACTGTGGCACCTATCATGAGGAGCCGCCGATGACCATCACGCGCGTCGACGCCATTCCAGTCCTCTACCCCGAACCCAACGACTCCAACTCCATGCGTTCGCTGCTGTTCTGTCGTATCGAGACGAGCGACGGCGTCGTGGGCTGGGGCGAGGCGATCACCCAGTTCCCCGAGGCCTCGCACTCCGCCGCAGTATTGCTCGATGGACTCAGCGACACCCTGGTCGGGTGCGATCCCCTCGACCACCACGCGATCCTCACCGACCTCGAGAAGCGGTCGTGGTGGTACACCTACGGCGGAGGTATCGGCGCTTTCGTGCTCAGCGCGATCGACATCGCCCTGTGGGACCTGCGCGGCAAGATCCTCGGCGTCCCGGTCAGCGAGCTCCTCGGCGGGGCCCTACGCGACGAGCTGCCGGTCATAGATCGGAAGAGCG
>OCZT010006097.1_pt1 | contig 11959 bp, 10 predicted proteins | sample 1539031 | NCBI WGS metagenome assembly OCZT01 (sample SAMEA3539308, study PRJEB22396) | soil metagenome | biome: tundra; feature: field; material: soil | place: USA | collected 2010-05 | depth 0.15 m
GCGCCACACGGCCACACTGTGATTTCTCGCAGCTATAGGGGTCCTTCGACTCCGCGCCCGCCCGACCCGCAAAAGAGGCGGGTCGGAAATTCTTTGCGGGCGCTCCGCTCAGGATGACACCTCACATCATGAATAATCCAGGTTCAGCGCCGCGTCCGCTGCGGATAAGCCTTGTAAGGTGGGGCGATCTTGGACGCCAGCCTGAAGGCTGGCTCTACCCGGTCTACATCAACTCTGAAACTTGCCTAGCCCAGCACGGAGCCGCAGGCGGAGTGCTGGGTAAAGTGAGAATTAGATCCGAGTCCCTTCAGGGACGGCACAATTCGCACACACCCTATGCAGTCCTTGGTCATTGTGAACGGCTCGGACGCTGGCCTGAAGAACGTGCGTGAGAACGTCTGTCGTCCCTACGGGACTCCCTTGCTCTGTCGCCGCCCACCCAGGACTCACGTCCTGGGCTACGTTTGTTCCGCCCTGCGGGCTGGTATCTTGGCAGCCCCAGACATAGGCGCCTTGCTACGCGCGCAGCTACTTCCCATTAAGCTTGATGGTCCCCAGAATTTCAGCGCCCACGCGGGGTTCCTGCGAGCGCGGAGGCAGGCTGCTGTTCAAGGTGGCCAGCAGCAAGGTGTCTCCGTTGGTGAGGACCTCGATCTGCCAATGATCGCCTTCGGGATCGCGGAAGCGCGATTGGGCGCGCGAGGGACCGCTCTTGCCGGCATTGGCGCGTCCTTTCATCGACGCGCTCTGGAGGAAGTGCTCCAGATATTCGCGTGCATCGAGTTTTGCCACGCCGTTCTCCCGCTGAAACGCGGTGACAATCACCGAGGTCTTGCACGACGGACCCTCCACCTCCAGGTCATCGTTGGTCTGCCGCAGCGTCCAGAAAGCGGGGATTCCGATGGTGACGTTGCCTTTCGGGGTGACGTAGCTGCCGCCGTGAAAGGCGTTGGCTTTCTTCTGGCTGCCGGTTTTCTTGGGCGCTTTGACCGAGCTTTTTTTGGCGACGGCGCCGCGAGCGATTAAAGCGTTGCGCAAATTCTTAACCGCGCTAATGGTCTTGGAGGCTGTCTTATTTTTTAGTTTGCGAGGCAAGATGATTGTCCTGAGCGTGGAATGATGTGTAGATGCTGGTGGATCTTCACGGGCGACACCGTTTGGCGCCGCCCGTTGGCTTTGACTCAGCCGGGGGCTGCCGCACCCCGCCGCGCGGCTGGCGGGCTCTTACCGCCGTTCTCTTTATCGGCAGGTTTCTGCAAACCTTCATTTCGGTTTTCAACCTCTGCCGTCCCTGCGGGACTCGGTCTCATTTCCCACTTTACCCAGCGCTGAACCTGCATTATTCATCATGATCTCACGCTTTGAAGGGGCACGGCTTCAGCCGTGCCGTGAGAGGCTGTCATTGTGGTGGCTTTAGCCACTGAGGGACCTCGGTGTTGAAACCCGCCGCGGCGGGCGAGTTCCCTCAGGGGCTGAAGAGGGTGTGTGAGAACTGTGCCGTCCCTCAACCACCCCAACAAGCGCAAAAGCGGCGCTTGTTGGGGACCCCGGTGAAGGGACTCGTTAATTTTTCCCACTTTACCCAGGGCTTACGCCCTGGGCTAATATTGTTTCGCCCTTGTGGGCTCGATTTTGCTGCAATCGTTCCACCGTGCCAACGCGAAGCGAGTTCTCACACGCTCTAAAGCCCATCTCTCACGCACAGGTAACGGCACGGCTGAAACCGTGCCCCTTCAAAGCTTCCTATCACTGCGGCAAACCGATACGAAGTCGCGACACGGCCTCTAAAAGCTCTTACTACCCGGCCAACGCTTCCCGTAACATCGCCGCCAATTCCTCGGCGCTGTCCACCGGCGGCCGGCAGGCAAAATTTGTGCACACAATCGCCACCGACTGTTTTGCCTTCAACGCGGGCAGATTCGGGATAGTTTCCGCCAGCACGGGCGGCAAATTTTGCGCAACGGCTTCGCTGTCGCTCAGGCGGACCACCGACTTGTTGACTGCGAACGGCGCGGCTGCGGCCTTCAGAAGCTCTGCCGCCTTCCGGTCCTCGCCGACGACAACTGCCTGGGTGTGCGGCCGCGACATCCAGGTCGCCGCAATTCCATAGGTCCCGGCGTAAATGCCGAACTGCTCCGCCATTCCGGCAAAGACCTGGAGCGTGTCTTCCGCCTTGTCGCGATACTTCGGATCGTTGGTGTAAGCGTGCAAGCGCAACAACGCAATCGCCGCGCTGGGATTGCCGGCTGGAGTGGGCGCATCCTGAAATGGTTTGCGCCGCGCCGCCAGTGCGCCCAGCTTCAGCTTGTCATCCAGGGTGGCTTCGGTATCGAAGAAACCGCCTGAGGTTGCGTCGCCGAAACGGCGGACCATTTCGTCGGCGATCTGTTGCGCGAATTTGAAATAGCTGATGTCGCCGGTGACTTCATACGCGTCGAGACAGGCCAACGCAGTAAAGGCATAATCGTCCAGCAAGCCGCGCACCAAGCGCGGTGCGGCCTTGGAGTCGCCGTAGACGATGACGTGCGCGAGACCACGTTGCGCGTCCCAAGCTTCCGACAAAATGCGGTCCAGTGAGCGCAGTGCAAACTTGCGGGCGTCCTCGAGGTCGAAGACCTGCGCGGCCTGCAAATAGGCGGAAACGCACATCGCGTTCCAATTGACATACACGGTCTTGTCCACGAAGGGCGTCGGCCGTTTCAGGCGCGCGGCATAGAGCTTGGTCTTGGCCGACGCGAGCAGGTCGAGCGCCTTGGTGATGTCGATGTCCATGCGCGTGGAGACTTCCTCCGGCAGCGCGCGCACCCACAACACGTTCTTGGCCACATTGTGATGCATCTCGCCAGTTTCCTGGATATCGAAATGCAGCGCGGCAGCCTGGAATTCTTCGTCGCTCAGGACCGCCTTGGCTTCTTCGAGGGTCCAGGTGAAGTAGTCGCCATCGTCATCCAAATTGATGTCGGCGTCCTGGGAGGCGTAGAAGCCGCCGCGCTCGCGATCGCTCAACCACTCATCCATCCAGCGGACAATGTCGCGGGCCACATGCGCGTAGAACTCATGGCCGAATACCTGGTAGGCGTGAACGTAGTTCTTCAGCAGCTCGGAATTGTCGTACGACATTTTCTCGAAGTGCGGCACGATCCAGCGCTCGTCCACCGAGTAGCGATGGAAACCTCCGGCGAGCTGGTCGTAGACTCCGCCTTGCGCCATTTTCGTGAGTGTGGTGGTGACGACGGTAGCGACGCGTTCCTCGCGAGTGCGTACGTACCAATCCATCAGAAGGTCGAGCGAAGCGGGATGGGGAAACTTCGGTGCGCTGCCGAAGCCACCGTTCTTCTCGTCGAAGATGGGCAACGCCGATTGCACCATGATGCCGACCAGGCGCGGCGAAAGCTCTGTCTGCCGCCCGGCATAACCTTCGGCGGCGGCCAACATGCTCATGGTGTCGCCGGCGGACTTCAGCACCTCGTCGCGCCGCTCGCGATAGGCTTCGGAAATCGCCAGCAGGGTCTTCTTGAAGCTGGGACGGCCCCAACGGTCGTCGGGCGGGAAGTAGGTGCCACCGTAAAAGGGATGGCCGTCGGGCGTCAAAAAAACGGTCAGAGGCCAGCCGCCGGTGCCGGAGATGGCCGACACTGCAAGCTGATAGCGGCTGTCCACATCGGGTCGCTCGTCGCGATCGACCTTGACCGCAACGAATTGCTGGTTGATGATCTCCGCAGTATCGGCGCTCTCGTAGGATTCGCGGTCCATGACGTGGCACCAGTGACACCAGACCGCCCCGATGTCGAGCAGGATTGGCTTGTTCTCGCGCTGCGCCGTGGCGAACGCCTCTTCGCCCCACTCGTGCCATTGGATAGGCTGGTGCATGGCCGAGCGCAGGTACGCGGAGGACGCTTGCGACAGGGAGTTGGTCGCTTCAGACATGAACCTTGAGTCTAGCAGGGATGCACGGGGCGCGTGGTGGAGCCCGGTTTGTGGCAGCACGACGCCGCTGGACGCTACTCACCCTCCCCGATGATAGAAACGATAATCAAGATAAGGGATGGACGTCCAGACCCGCGCCACATTTCCACCAGCTATGGCGAACGGCAGAACCTGACGATTCGCATGGCAATCCGGCGCTTCACGCGCCTGACCAATGCGTTCTCAAAGAAACTGGACAATCACAAAGCCGCTTGCGCTCTGCACTTCGCGTATTACAATTTCTGTCGGATACACAAATCGTTGCGAGTTACGCCAGCGATGGAGGCAGGATTAGCCGATCACATATGGACGCTAAGGGAATTTCTCGAATAACAACCGGCGACACGGTGCGCTTGGTCGCCATTCCGCCAAATCTCCCAAAAGGTGATGCTCGCCTTCCCACTCCCGCAGTATTCCAGAAATGTCTTGGACACCAGTTCGTTGTAGCGGGATTCAACGAAATCGGATTGGCCGAAATCGAGATTACATCCGTCACCGGGAGCGTAGGCGAAACGATCTGGGCTGAACCTGAATTCTTGGGTCTCGTAGCCATTTCGCCAGCGACGCAACGTTAGGACACTACCCGGTTTGTGGCAACTTACCCACAGCACTCAGAAGTCTGCCTAGCTTAGTTGGAATCCTCTGTGAAGGGACGTGGCTTTCAGCCGCGCCGTTACGTGTGCGAGGTAAGTTGGGCTTCAGCCTCTGAGGGACTCGCACCAGGTCTCAACAGCGAGGTCCCTCAGTGGCTAAAGCCATCATAATGGCAGCAGCTTTCGGCACGGCTGAAAGCCGTGCCCCTTCAAAGCCAACAGTTACAGTTAAGGCGCCGTATCGAGATTCAGCCTTGGAGGTGGGCTTCCAGGAACCACAGGTCCTTATCGGCTGCTCGCGTAACCTCGGTGAACAGATCCGCGGTGGCTTTGTCGCCAAGCTTGTCGGTTTCGTCGATGGCAGTGCGCGCCGCATTGGCAAGAGTGGCAAGCCGCTTCACCAACGCTTTTACGTGCTCCTCGCCCTTTACCGCATTGAAATCTATTCCTTGATGGAAGAGTCGGCAGCCGCCTGGCGGGCCGTTCCATTGGCCACTCCACCGAGCTGGGTGACGCGCTCGGCGATCAGGTCCGACTGATCTTCCAGATGGCTGGCGATGGAATCGAACAGTTCATGCAATTGGAAAAACTGGAGTCCCTTCACGTTCCAATGCGCGTGCTTCACTTGCGTCTTCAGATCGACCGCGTCGGCGAGACGCGCGTTCAGAATTTCGATGACTTTGGACTTCGTGTCTTCTTTAAGATTGACGCTACTGGAAAAATGAACTTCGGTAGTTGCGGTGGGCATTATTTCCTCCTGAACGGCCGTTCTTTCGGCCGCTCTCTGGTTTGTATTTTATGTATTGCCGGGAATGGCGTCATTCAGCGGACTGTCACAGCGCTATGACCCTAACACCCGGATCGGTAAACTATCTATTCTGCATTGCTCAGTGGTACTTCAGCAAAACGTACGCTTAATTCGATGATGGAGCTGGCCGTGAAGAGTCAGGAAGCCTTGGCAAGAATTGTAGAGGGTGTGCGGAAGTTTCAGGCCGAGGTTTATCCCGCTCAGCGCGAGATGTTTGAGACGCTGAAGGGCAGGCAGCAGCCCATGGCGATGTTCATTACATGCGCCGATTCCCGGGTGGTGCCCAACCTGTTCACGCAGACCGGCCCGGGCGATTTCTTCGTCGAGCGCAACCCCGGCAATTTTGTGCCTCGTTATGGCGATTTCGTAGGTGGCGTTTCGGCTGGCGTCGAATATGGCATGCTCGTGCTGAAGGTGCCGGTGGTCATCATCTGTGGCCACACCGACTGTGGGGTGATGAAAGGCCTGCTGCACGAGGAGGAAGTCAATGGCCTGCCCGCGATGCAACAATGGATGCGGCACGCCTCCGAGGTCGGGTACCGCATCATGCGCGATCACAGCGACGCTGCGCAAGGGGAAAAGCTGCGCCTGATCACGGAGTATAACGTGCTGGCGCAGGTCGAGAACTTGAAGAGCCATCCCAGCGTCTATATGCGTATCATCAGCGGCGAGTTGGATATTCGCGGCTGGGTTTATGACATTGGCGATGGCTCGATCTGGGCGACCGATCCGGAGAGCGGGAAATTCGCAAGAATCGGAGGAGAATCCGGCCATTAGATGAAGAAGATAGGCGTCCTGATGTTTACGACGGTTGAAGAGAGTATGCAAAGGCTGTGCCGTCCCTGAAGGGACTCGACTCATTTCTCACTCTACCCAGGGCTCACGCCCAATGACGTTGACCTAAGGGCAACCGATACACCCGTGGCAATGATGATGATCAGCGCCTTGGGCGCGGTATAAGAAAGCCCACCGCTTCAGCGGTGGGTAGACTGCGAGTAGAGAACCTGAGTGCCTCGGGCACGGCACAACCTGCTAACCAAAAATAAATTTTGGATCGTAGGTCACACCCGAATGACGCAGCATGGCGACAAACTCCTGCTCAAAGCTGCGTTTCTCATGATGCCGAGGCTGCTCGGCAATATAGTCGATCACGGCCTGTTTGTTCGAGGCACTGACGCTGAAGGCGCCGTATCCCTCTTGCCATGCGAAGCCCGGACCATGCTGGTTCATCCAGCGTGAACTATTGCCCTTCAGGTCTTGAACCGCCTTAGCGAGGCAGGTCGCCGCCGGCAAAGCAATCAATAAGTAAACATGGTTGGGCGTTCCCCCTGCGACAATTAGCGGGATTTTCTTCTCTCGCGCCACTCCAGCCAGATACCGCCAGAGAGATTGCGGATCGGCGATTGAGCTTGCGCGGTCCTTAGTGCTGAAGACGCAATGCACGAGATTTGACGTGAGCGCGTGCGGCATGACGTCATGATAGCCGTAGGAATTGAATGGTTCCGTGACCTCGGACACGGAAGGCTGTGCCGTCCCCGGGGGACTCGATTCCTTTTTTTGCTTCTACCCACCGCTGAAGCGGTGGGCTATCTTATTCCGCGCCCGAGGCGCTGGCTTCAGCGTTGCGAGAAAGGTCTGTCCTTTACAGGCTTCCCCCGCATAAATGCGGGGCTCCCACCGGCCGACTCCTGGCCAGCCGCTTACTTGGCGACGAAGATGGCCACGCTGTGGGCGTGCACCAGATAGCTCTCCTGAGACAAGAGCGGGAACTCCAAGCCCTCTTCGGCAATGTCGAGCGGAGAAGGCAGCGCGGTGTCCGCGAAACGAAACCACTCGCGCTCGCCGATTTGCGGCAGTTCGAACTCGAGGTCGCCGGAGTATGCGTTGGCGATGAAATGCACATCGTCGCGCGAACCGTCGTCGCGCAATTGCGTCAATTGCATCGCGATGGTGCGCGATTCGTGTCCCCAGTCCGGTCGGGCGCGTTTCACGCCATGCCAGCCGATGTGGAATCCGCCTTCGCCATGAAGCTGGAAACTGTCGCGCCGCAGTAACGGAGAACGCTTGCGGAAGGCAATCATCAATTGGAAGAAGCGCAGCAGGTCCGCATGGCTCTCGGTCATGCGCCAGTCCAGCCAGCTCACTTCGTTGTCCTGACAATACGCGTTGTTGTTGCCTTGCTGGGTGCGCGCAATTTCGTCGCCCGCGAGAATCATGGGAACGCCGTGCGAGAACAGCAAAATGGCGGCAAAGTTTTTGCGCTGACGGTTGCGCAGTTGGTTGACCGCGGCATCGTTCGTGGGGCCTTCGACGCCACAATTCCAGCTATAGTTGGCGTCGGAGCCGTCGGTGTTGTTCTCGCCGTTGGCGAGATTATGCTTCTGGTTGTAGGAAACGAGATCGTTGAGCGTGAAGCCATCGTGGCAAGTCACGAAGTTGATGCTGTGGTAAGGTTCGCGGGCGCTGGTCTCGTAGAGGTCGGGACTGCCCAGCAAACGGGTGGCGAGCGCCGAGGTCATGCCGGCATCGCCCTTCACGAACTTGCGCACATCGTCGCGATAGATGCCATTCCACTCCGCCCATCGTCCCCAGGAAGGAAGCGTGCCGACCTGGTACAGCCCGGCGGCGTCCCAGGCTTCGGCGATCAGCTTGGTGTTGGCGAGCACCGGATCGTAGGCCAGGCTCTCCAGCAGCGGTGGATTCTTGAGCACCAGGCCATCCATGCCGCGGCCGAGAATGGAAGCGAGATCGAAGCGAAAGCCGTCCACGTGCATTTCCATGACCCAGTAGCGCAGGCAATCGACGATGAAGTCGCGCACCACGGGGTTGTTGCAATTCACCGTGTTACCGCAACCGGTGAAGTTCACATACTCGCCGGTCGCCGGGTCGAGAATGTAATAGGTGGAATTATCGATGCCGCGGAAGGACCAAGTCGGGCCGGTCTCCTCGCCTTCGGCAGTGTGGTTGAACACCATGTCGAGAATGACCTCGATGCCGGCTTGGTGCATAGTGCGCACCAGTTGCTTGAACTCGTGCACCTGTTCGCCATCGCCGCGCTGCGATGAGTAGGCGGTGTTGGGCGCGCAAAACGCCGTCGGCTGATATCCCCACAGATTCAGCAGACGCTCGCCGGTAAACGGGTTGACACGGTCGGTGTCGCCTTGCTCGAACTCGTTTACGGGGAGCAGCTCGACCGCCGTCACTCCCAGTTTCTGGAAGTAGGGGATCTTTTCGATCAGCCCGGCATAGGTCCCGGGATGCGCGACCGCGGAAGAAGAATGTACGGTGAAGCTGCGGACGTGGGCTTCGTAGATGACGCTGTCCACCAGCGGAATGTTGAGCGGCTGATCGTCTCCCCAATCGAATTGGTTTTCCACCACCACACTGTTGCGGTAAGGCCGCGTCCCCGGCGGATACCGGCTCCATGCGCCGCCGTTGGAGAGCACCCGCGCGTAAGGATCGAGCAGCACTTGCGCCGGGTTGAAGCGATGCACGTTAGGATTCGGATTGGGCTGCATGTCGAAGCGGAAACCGTATTGCACACCGGCGTCGAGCCCTGGCACGAAGGCGTGCCACACTTGCCCGGTGCGGTTGGAGCGCGGATTGAGGGGGAACTCGGCAAAGGGACGCTGCGCTCCTGGTTGGAAGAGGACCAGCGTGCAAGACGTCGCGTGTTTCGAGAAGATGGCAAAGTTGATGCCCGTGCGGCGCAAGGTCGCGCCCAGGGGAAGCGGAACTCCGCGGTTGATGCGATAACCAGCGGCCGAAGTCGGGGAAGATTTATGGGGCTGGCTACGGGTAGACGATTTAGGTGGCATGCGTAGTGACCCAGGACGGGCAAGAGGATGGATAGCAGAAAGCGGCAGGAACAGCAAGGAAAAGCGGCAGGGGCGGCTATAGAGGGTGTGTGAGAACTCGTTTTGAGTTGCCACAGTGGGACGATTGCGCAAAATCTAGCCCCGCAACCGTATCTGCGGAGACACTAATCCTGGAACCGTTCTAATCTCTTGAATGCTTTCGTACTGCCGTGCATTTTGGTGTTGGATGCCCGTGAGCGAATGGAGATTCATTGGCGAGTGGCAGGGTTTCACTGGTGTGAAAGCAACTGGCGGGCGATGCGCGCGTACAGATCAATCGCCTCCAGCAACTGCTGCTTTTCGATGTACTCGCCTTCGGTGTGGGCGACGTGGATGGAGCCGGGACCGATGAGCAGCGGCTGTCCCCAATTCGTCAGCGCGGGAATGTCGGTGGTGAACGCGGCAATCATGGTCTCGATTCCGGGCACGGTGCCAAGCTCCATGTAGGGGATCTCGAGCTTGAATTCGGCCTCGGCTTTGCCGGCAACCGCGTCCCTGATTTGTTGGCGTAATTCTTGCGCCGGCCCTACGAGGCGAAAGAGCAGATGCGCGCGCGCGTGGTCGGGGATGACGTTGGGCGCGCGGCCTCCTTCGATGAGGCCGATGTTCATAGTGCAGGGACCGGCCTTGGGATGGTTGGGCAGATCGAGCTTGCGAATGCTGTCCAGGGCATCGAGCAGCTTTTCGATCGCCGACTCGCCCAGCTCGGGATAGGCCGAATGCGCCATCTTGCCGCGCGCCACCAGCTCGACGCGTAGCGTGCCTTTCGAGGCCACCGCCAGCTTGTTCTCGGTAGGCTCGCCGTTGATGAGGAACTTCGCGCCGCGGGGCTGCTGATTTGCGGCTTGCGCGCCCTGGCTGTCGCGCTCCTCGCCGACCAAAAAGAGCAGGCCCACGTGGAGGGATTCGTCCTTCAGCTTTCCGGCGGCTGCGATCTGCGCCACGATGATGCCCTTGGCGTCGCAGGAGCCGCGTCCGTAAATGCGGTCGTCCGTTTCGGAGGAAGGCACGAAGGGCGGCACCGTGTCCATGTGCGTGGAAAGCACCAGCTCCGGCTGGGGATGACCGGGATGCGTCGCCCACAGGTTGCAGCGCTCGCCTTCAACCTTCATGCGCTCGACGTCGTAGCCAAGCTGCGTCAGTTCACGGGCCAGGGTTTCCGCGACCGCGGCTTCTTGTCCGGTGGTGGACTCGATGTCGATCAGCTTGCGCGTGAGGGCGAAAACGTTCATCTCCGAAGGATAGCGTATCGCAGCGCCTCGCCGCTTTTCTGTGTGTCATCCTGAGCGAGCGCAGCGAGTCGAAGGACCCCTATAGCTGCGAAAAATCAAGTGGAGTCGCGTGGCTCAGCAACAGGTTGAGTTTGCTGGCGGCCAAAGGGGTCCTTCGACTCCTCGGTCGCCACGGCGACCTCGTCGCTCAGGATGACAGACTGAAGAGTTTTTCATCCCTTTTCATCCCTATGGTGGGCCGCAGGCCATGTGTCGCTAGGCATGTGCCGAAAAAACTGTGCGCTCATTGACAATCTAGTTTAAGAGGCGCTCGCTCAGGACGACAGCGGGTGAGCGGAGGTTGCATCGGGATACAAATTGGTGAAAGCCACCTTTAGTACAGTAGTTCCATGAAGCGACCTCGCACCCTGAAACAATTTCTGCGGAAGCACTCGCTGAGCCTGGCGGCGCTGGGAGTGGTGATGCTGTTGATCGTGCTCTATTGCCTCTCGAGCCCAGACACCCATCTGGGGTCGTTTTTCGGCAACGCCATCGCGGACTGGACGGGTGTGGTCGTGACCGTCGTCATGACCAAATACCTGTACGAGAAGGGCTCCGCCGAGAGCAAGCAACCCAAAGGTATATTGCCATCTGCAATAACGGAATTCGTGCGTGAACATTCGCTGACCTTGTTTCTGTTGGTGACGGGCATCGGCTGGGTGATCGCGTTCCGGGCCATGCGTCCGAACAGCCGCTGGGGACAAGTCGTGGGCAACATTGTTTCCGAGTGGACGCAGATCCTGGGGCTGGTTTTGATGACCAAGCGACTGCTGGAGGTCGGCTCGAAAGAGCATGCGCCGCCCCGTCGGTCCGGACATACGGAGCAGCAGTAAAATGTATCTTACCGGGACCAAAGGAGGATCGATGCGTCCTTTAGCGTGGATTGGAATTGTCGTACTGGTATTAGGAATTCTCTCATTTGTCGTGCCTTTTCCCACCAGCCATTCCCACGAGGTCAAAATTGGGGACACTTCCCTGGGCGTCACCACTCACCACGATGAGAAGCTGCCGCCCGCAGTGGGAGGCGTGCTTTGCGCCGCCGGAGTGGTGTTGCTGATAGCGGGATCGCGGAAAGCTACTGCGTAATTATTGTCGGGGGAGCCCTCGCATTTATGCGAGGGTAGAAGCGCTTCAGCGCTCCGGGAAAATATCGGCTAGATGACGCGCTTTAGAGCAGTTTCACATTTGGTGTATAGGGTGGAGCACCGCTTCAGCGGTGCAGGTTAGGATTCGGGCTGAATCGGCTTCAGCCGCTGAGGTAACAAAACATTACCTCAGGCGCTGAAGCGCGGTCCAGGAACAGGTGGCAGTTGTGCACGCCTGAAAGGCGTGCTCCACCCTTATGCCAATACACCCGGAGTGAAACTGCTCTAGCGCCGGGGATCGAGAAGCCCGTGGCTAAAGAGCGTTGCACAAGTAATGTCCCATGTGGGTCGTTTGGAATTGACGCTTCTGAAATTGTCA
>OCZT010006098.1_pt1 | contig 11958 bp, 7 predicted proteins | sample 1539031 | NCBI WGS metagenome assembly OCZT01 (sample SAMEA3539308, study PRJEB22396) | soil metagenome | biome: tundra; feature: field; material: soil | place: USA | collected 2010-05 | depth 0.15 m
AGCGCTGCCGGGGCGCGTCCCGCCGACCGAGCTCGCGCCGGGCGATCGAGCGGCCGTCCAGCGACAAGCGGCCGCTGCTGCTCCGACCGATCCCCACGAACGGCAGCTCACCGACGGTCTCGTGGGCGGCGAGCCAGGCCTCGATCGCCGCGCTGATCACGGCTGTCTTCGTCGTACGTTCGTGGCGGGCGTGCCGGTCGAGTCGGTCGAGCAGGTCGGCGTCGGCCAGGATCGTGGTTCGTCGGGTCGGCATATGCCGGCATATATACCACGATGGCGGCGATCCCCGGCCCCATGGCACGATTCAGGGGTCCGCTTCACCACAGGAGCCGCTTCGTGAACCGCTTTGAACCGAACCTCCGGATCCCGGGACCAACCACCCTGCCACCCAGCGTTCGCGAAGCCGGCGCCCGCCAGATGATCAACCATCGCGGACCGGAGTTCGCGGCGATGCTGGGCCGGATCCTGGCCCGGATGAAGCCCTACTTCGGGACGACCAGCGACGTCGCCATGCTCTCCTGTGCCGGTTCGGGCGGGCTCGAGGCGGCCGTCGTCAATACGCTCTCACCGGGCGACCGGGTCCTGGGCGTGTCGATCGGCTCGTTCGGCGATCGGATCGCCAAGATCGCCCAGGTCTACGGGGCCGATGTCACCAAGCTGTCCATCGAGTGGGGCCGGGCGGCTGACCCAGCGGATGTGCGCGCCCACCTCGAGGCGAATCCGGGGTATCGGGCCGTCCTGCTCACCCACAACGAGACGTCCACCGCGGTGATGAACCCGATCGCCGAGCTGGCGGCCGCGATCCGCGCGGTCCAGCCCGAGGCCCTGATCATCGTCGACAGCGTCTCCGGCCTGGGGGCCGTGCCGTTCCAGATGGACGCCTGGGGGGTGGACGTCGTCGTCACCGGATCCCAGAAAGCGTGGATGGCCGCGCCCGGCCTGGCCATGGTGGCGGCGTCAGAGCGGGCCTGGGCCGCGATGGAGACGGCCACGATGCCCCGCTTCTACCTCGACCTGCGCAAGCATCGCGACGCCCATGCCCTGGGCCAGACGCCGTGGACGCCGGCGATCGCGGTCGTCTTCCAGGTCGATGCCGGCCTGGAGCTGATGGAAGGCGAAGGCGCCGAGGCAATCTTCGCCCGTCACGAAACCTGCGCCGCGGCCACCCGAGCGGGGCTCGAGGCACTCGGCTTCGAGCTGTTCGGCGACCCGGACCACTACTCGCGCACGGTCACCGCAGCGCGGGTGCCGGCCGGCTTCGACTGGAAGGCGATCAACGCCGCGGTGAAGGGCGAGGGGGTCGTCCTGGCCGGCGGCCAGGGCCCGCTGGCCGGCCAGATCTTCCGGCTCGGCCACCTCGGCTCGGTCACTCTTGGTGAGATCCTCGATGCGATCGGCGTGCTCGAGCAGGTCTCGATCCGCTTCGAGCGGCAGGTCGAGCCGGGCGCTGGAATCGCCGCGGCCCAGTCTGCCGCGCTCGAGAGACTGGGCATCCACGCAGCTGCCGCTGCCACGGCAGCGACCGCCGGGAGTGGCGCGTGAGGATCCTCGTCGCGGAAGCGGTAGCAGCGGAGGGCGTCGCGATCCTCCGCCAGCATCACGAGGTCGACGAGCGAATCGGCCTGACCAAGGACGACTATCGGGCCCTGCTGCCCGACTACGACGCGCTCGTCGTCCGCAGCCAGGTCCAGGTCGACGCCGACCTGATCGAGGCCGGACGCCGGCTGGTCGTGATCGGGCGAGCTGGGGTTGGCGTCGACAACGTCGACCTCGACGCCGCGACGCGGGCCGGGATCACGGTCGTGAACGCCCCGACCGGCAACACGATCGCGGCCGCCGAGCACACCCTTGCCCTGCTCTACGTCCTGGCCCGCCGGGTGGCCGCCGCCGACGCCTCGGTCCGGCGGGGCGAATGGAAGCGCAGCCAGTTCACCGGCGTCGAGCTGCGCGGCCGGACGCTCGGGATCATCGGCCTGGGCAAGATCGGCCAGGCAATCGCCAAGCGAGCGCGGGCGATGGAGATGACGGTCCTCGCCGTCGACCCCTACGTCTCGACCGACGGCGCCGCCCTCCACGGGGTCGAGCTGGTCACGTTGGACGCCCTGCTCGAGCGCGCCGACGCGATCACGGTCCACGTGCCGCTCACCCGGCAGACACGGGGGATGATCGGGGCGCCGGAGATTGCCCGGATGAAGGCCGGCGCGTTCCTGCTCAACGTGGCCCGCGGCGGCATCCTCGATGAGGCCGCGGTCGCCGACGCCCTCCGCTCGGGCCATCTCGGCGGTGCCGGCATCGACGTGTTCGAGCGCGAGCCGCCGGTCGGCTCGCCCCTGCTCGACGCGCCGCACACCGTCCTGACCCCGCACCTGGGCGCATCGACAGCCGAGGCCCAGGTCCTGGTGGCCGAGGAGGTCGCCGCCCAGATCATCGACGTCCTTGCGGGTCGGCCGGCCCGCTATGCGGTCAATGCCCCGCTGCTCACCCCGGAAACGGCCCGCGCGATCGCCCCCTACCTGCCCCTGGCCGAGACGCTCGGGCGCTTCTTCGCCCAGTTCAGCCGGACCGGCGTCCAGCGGCTCACCCTGGAGGTGGGCGGCGAGCTGGCCCGGGAGCTAGCCGGACAGGACGCGGCGCCCCTCACGGCGGCGGTCCTCCGGGGACTCCTCGAGACCTCGACGACGGAGCGGGTCAACCTGGTCAACGCGACCGCGCTCGCCCGAGCCCGCGGAATCTCGATCGTCGAGCGGAAGTCCTCCGACGCCGATGCCTACACCTCGCTGCTCACCCTGACCGGGGAATCCGACGGGACGACGACCACGATCGCCGGGACGGTCGCCAACGGCGAGGCCCGGCTCACTCGCCTTGGTGAGCACCAGACCGACATGGCGCCCAGCCCGGTGATGCTGGTCACCCGCCACCAGGACCGGCCGGGCACGATGGGCCGGATCGGGCTGATCCTGGGCGAGGCGGATGTCAACATCAGCGCGATGCACCTTGCCCGGTCCGCCCCGCGGGCCGACGCCCTGATGATCCTGGCCCTCGACGACGACGTGCCGCCCGCGGTGGCCGAGGCGATCCGCGCCGAGGAGGCCGTCCTTGACCTGTGGCTGATCCGGCTGGGGACCGACCGCTGAACCAGCCACTCGTCCCGGCGGGTCTCAACGCGACGCTGGCCCTGCTTCGCCACGGCGAGTCGGTCGCGATCACCGAGGGCCGATTCCAGGGCCGCCTCGAGACGCCGCTCAGCCCGCTCGGTGAGCGCCAGGCTCGTCTGGCCGGCGAACGCCTGGCCCATCCCGATCGGCCACCCCACATCGCGCTACCCAAATCGGCGCCGATCGAGATTGCCCATTCCCCACTGGCCCGGACCGCCGCCACGGCCATCGCCGCCAGCCGGGCGTTGCGGACCGTCCACGGCCAGGGCGTGCCGGCGCCACGCGCCGAACTCGGCCTCGTCGAGGTGGGCCAGGGCGCCTGGGAAGGACTTCACCGCGAGGATGTCGAGGCCCGCTACGGGGCCGAGCTCGAGGCCTGGCGGCAGTCACCGCAGGAGCACACGGCACCGGGTGGCGAGCCGCTGATCGAGGTCGATCGCCGGGTTCGGCAGGCACTGTCCGGGATCATCACTCGGTTGGCCGCCGCCGGCCCGGCGACCCCCGCGGCCCGGACATCTGCCGCCGGCTATCCGCCACCGAGCAACAGCCCGGCCTGGTCGCTGCTGGTCGGCCACGACGGTGTCTTCAAGGTGGTCCTGCTGGCCCTGCTCGACCTGCCGCTCGAGCGATTCTGGTCGTTCGCGTTCGGACTGACCGGGATCACGATCGTGGGCATCCACGACGGGGTCGTGGTGCTCCAGGCGCACAACCTGCTGGATCACCTCGCCCCGCTCCAGGACGCCGGCCCAGGCGACGACGAGGAAGCCGACCGGGCGGCGAGCGGCGCACTCTAGGCGGCCGCGGGGCGCGGCGCGCCTGGATTGCGGCAGGCTACTCGCCCCGCGTCGAACTCACTTGCTCCACGGCCGACCACGCCCGCGGGCGCGTCGCTCGGCGCGCTGGAAGATCAGGCCGAGGAGCACGACGCGCAGGTGGCGCTGGGCCTGGCGGAGTGCGTCGATCCGGGCAGGCTCGAGCGTCCGCCGGCCGTAGGCAACCTCGACCTTGGCCAGGGCGACCGTGTGCAGATCCGGTCGCGCCGAGGGCAGGATGTCAGCCAGCCCGCCGGCGTACTCGTAAACGGTCTGATTCGGTCGAGGACCGAAGCCGAACCGGCGAGCCAGGCCAACGACTCCGCCGTAGACCCGGTCCGGTTCCTGGGGAGCCCGCGGCCCGCGCTGCCAGGCGATGAACACGAGGCCGCCCATGATCGCCACGAGGAGCAGCCCGACCAGGACATAGCCGCCCGTGCCCGGCCCGGAGCCCGTGACGGTCCCCGCGCCGGTCGACGTCTGGCCGTCGGGCCGAATCGTCCGGCGCGGGTCCTGAGCTCCGGCGTCGGCGCTGCCAGCCGGTGACGCACTGACCGTGGGCAAGGGCGTCACGACCGGCCCCGCGGGCAGCGTCTGTGCCTCGCCCACGCCGCCGCCGGTCGGATCGAAGGTGATCCAGCCGTAGTTCGGGAAATACACCTCGACCCAGGCGTGCGAGGCGCTCCGCCGGATGAACTCGACCCCATTGGCGTCGGGCGTGCTGGGCAGGAAGCCCTCGGCCAGCCGGGCCGGAATGCCCTCCATCCGGAGGAGGACAACCATCGTGCTGGCGTAGTACTCGCAGTAGCCGAGCTTGGTCCGGGCGAAGCACTCGACAACTCCGTCGTTGGCGCAGTCGACCCCCGACACGTTGGCCTGGTAGGTGAAGCCGCCTTCGCCCTTGAGGTAGGCCTCGACCGCACGGCTGAGGTCGTACGGACTCGTCGCATCCGGATGGGCGGCCTTGATCGCGGCCAGGAGCTTGACCGTATTCGGCCCCCGGGCGACGGCCGGATCGAGCTGCAGGAAGTAGCGCGAGATCCCCGCTGGGTAGTTGGTTCCGGCGACGCGCAGCTCGTTCGCGGTCAGCCCATGGATCGGGTCGCTGGCGAACTCGGCCGGCACCTCGGCCGTGACCTGGTACTCATTCGAGGAGGACTTCGTCACGGTCCCGACGAAACGATTGGGCGAGGTACCGACGAGCGAGACCGTGGCGTCGGTCGACACCTTCAGCGGTGCGTCCGGGGTGAAGATCGCCTCCGGGTCGTAGTTCAGCTCCTGGACGGTGAAGGTGACGTCATGCCGGCCGGCCTGCGGCCCGGGATCGTCGAGCGTCCCGGTCAGCAACGAGTCACCAGCCAGCACGCCCGTCTGCTGGGGGTTCGTGATGCTCCAGTTGTGGCCGTCGAAGTTGTCGTAGGCCACCGCCCGCCAGTGGTAGTTGCCCGCGTCGGGCACCGTGATCGCGAGCACGGGCGTGTCATCGGTGACCCACTCGCCGGTGATCCGGGTCGAAGGCAGGAAGTCAACCGGCGAGATCCGCGTGCCCGGCCCCCCGCCACGGAAGACGGCTTCGAGGCCATGGGTCATCTCGACGAGCTTCTGGTCCAGGCCCCGCCCCAGGCCGGCCAGGGGCGCCGAGGCCGCCGTCGAGGTCAGGATCAGTGCACCGACGACGGCAATACCGATGAAGACGGTCCCGGCGCGCAGGTAGATCCCCGACAGCGAGCCGGCGTCGCCCAGTCGGTGGCGCAGCCAGGTCGACTTCTCGTCGAGAGCGTGCAGCCGGATCAGCAGGAACAGGGCGGCCAGGCTGAACCAGATCAGGATCCCGAGTTGCTCGTCGCGGGTCAGGCTCATGTTGAGGACGAGCGCGACCCCGGCGATGACCACCGCGTTCAGCGGCCGATGATGCCCGAACACGGCGTAGCTCGTGAACTGGCCGGTACCCCAGCACAGGATCCCCAGGACGAGCATGAAGTGGCCATATTGCTGCGTGAACGCGAGCCCCCGGAAGGCAAGGTCGAGGTACGCCTCGACGCTCGACGTCGCCGTGGCCACGAACGCCGGGCCCGGACTGAAGTTGCCGTTCAGCAGGATGCCGCCGACGGCAACCGGCAGGAGCAACGCCGCGAAGACGGCCCCCAGCAGGTGCGCCAGCCAGCGCGGCCAGCCGACCTTGGCCGAGATGAACCCCCAGACCGCGCCACCGGCCGCGGCATAGGGCAGGAACACGGTCAGGGCGCCGCGGCCAACCACCCAGCGGGCGTCCGCGATCGACCAGGCGAGGCACAGGACCATGGCCAGGACCAGCCCCAGGCTCGGCCAGCCTTCGGCCGGTCCGCGTGGAATCTCGCGTGACCGCCAGGATGTCATCGGCTCACCCGGGCCAGCTGGGCGCCGAGGCTGCGCTCAGGGCTGATCGCATAGGTCGCCAGCTCGTACTCGGCCAGGGCGTGGCCGAGCGCCCGCGTCGCCACGGCGGCGTCGGAGCCAGGTTCCGGCACCCCGGCCGCCCGGACGGTCACGACGACGGTCGCGATCCCCCGGCCGCGCAGGCTGGCCAGCGGCCGGACCCAGGACCGGTCGAGCGAAGGCGTGATCACAACGGCGGTCATCCCCCGGCGAAGCCGGGCCAGGCTCGACAGGAGGCCCTCGACGAGCGGCGTCGTCCCGTCGCCATCGACCGCGGCCAGGAGCTGCATCACCTTGAGATACTGCCGCCCACCGCGGTCGGCGGGCAGGACCGCCAACCGATGGCCGTACGCCGTGAGGCCGACGGCACGGTTCTCTCCGAGTGACTTGTCGGCGATCGAGGCGGCTGCCCGGACGGCCAGCTCAACGCTCGCCGTGGCGCCGCTGCCTTCCTGGACCCGGCCGTCGAGGTCGAGGAAGAGCCACACGTCAGCGGTCTGCTCGAGGTCGAATTCCTTGACCTGGATCTCGCCCTGACGGGCGGTCGACTTCCAGTGGATCCGGTTGAAGCCGTCGCCCGGGGCATACGGTCGGACGCTCGTGGCCAGCGGGCTGGTCTGGATCGTTCGCTCCGGCGCGGCGTGGCTGCCCTCGATGTTGGCCGACGGGAGCCGCCACATCGGCAGCGGATCGATCCGCGGATAGACGACCAGGGTGATCGGCTGGCCGACGACCGCCGAGGCCTCGAAGAAGCCGAATGGATCGCCGGTCCGGACCTGGAGCGGCTCGATCCGGAAGTGGCCGCGGCGGGTGAGCGGCACCCGGGCGATCCACGACCGCTCGGATCGGGGACCGATCCCGATCGCCCGGCCCGGGATCGCCACCGGCAGACTCGTCGGGTTGTGGACCTCGAGCCAGGGCTTCGGCATCCGGCCCGCGTTGCGCAGGGTGTAGGTGACCCTGAGCTGCTCACCGACGTGACCGGTCACCTGCCCGACCGCATAGCCTGCCTCGAGGTCGGCCAGGCCCAGCCGGGTCAGGACGTAGCTCCCGCCGATGACCAGGATCCCGAGGTAGAGCAGGTAGAACAGGAACGGCAGGCCCGACGAGAACGCCGCCAGGACGAGGACGACGGCGAGCGCAACGATCGGCAACCGGCGCACCACCGCCTGCGACCTCAGCGAGCCAGGCGCTCGGCGCCGGCGTCCCGGGAGCCGGCTGGGATCTCCCGCGGGCCGTGGAGGGCGGGCGACATCGCCCCGACCGGCAGGGTGTCCAGCAATTCGCGCACGATCTGGGCCGGCAGCACGTCGTGGATCGTGGCGCTCGTCTTGATGATCAGGCGATGGGCCAGGGCGGGCTCGGCGAGGGCCTTGACGTCATCCGGAATGACGTAGTCGCGGCCGAGCAGCCCGGCGTAGGCCTGGCTGGCTCGGTACAGGGCAATCGAGCCGCGGGGCGACGCGCCCAGGTAGACATCGGCGTGATTGCGCGTGCCGTTGACGAGCCGGACGATGTACTCGCTGACCGAGCTGTCGACGTAGACCTCGCGGACCGCCGCCTGCATCTCGCGCAATTCGTCGTTGGAGCAGACCTCGACCAGTTCATCGAGCGGATGGGTCCGCTTCTGTTCGTCGAGGATCACGATCTCCTCGATCGGCTGGGGGTAGCCCAGGCGGAGCCGGATCATGAACCGGTCGAGTTGCGCCTCGGGCAGCGCGAACGTGCCTTCGTACTCGATCGGGTTCTGGGTGGCGATCACGAGGAACGGATCGGGCATCGGGTAGGTCGTGCCGTCGATCGTCGCCTGATGCTCCTCCATGCATTCGAGCAGGCTCGACTGGGTCTTGGGAGTCGCCCGGTTGATCTCGTCGGCCAGGACCACCTGGGCCATGATCGGCCCCGGCCGGAACTCGAATTCCTGGGTCTTCTGGTTGTAGATCGACAGGCCGGTCACGTCGGAGGGCAACAGGTCCGGGGTGAACTGGATGCGCCGGAACGTGCAGCCGAGGCTCCTGGCCAGGGCCTTGGCCAGGACCGTCTTGCCGGTCCCGGGCACGTCCTCGATGAGCAGGTGTCCGCGGCACATCAGCGCGACGAGGGCAAGGCGCACCTCGTGGTGCTTGCCTACGATCACGCGTTCGACGTTGGCGACAACCTTCTCGCCCGTCTCCTGGATCTTGGTCATCGGCTCCCTCGGTGACGGGTGCCGATCGGTCGACGACCGGCGTGGATGGACCGGCAGGGGGACCGGCTGGCTTGAGTGTGTCGGGAGATCCTACGCCAGGGACGTTCATCCGGTTCCAACCGTGACGCGTGAATCCGCACCACCAGCGCGAGATCTGCGGACGCGCCACGATAGCCGCGATGGACCCACCGCCGGACCCCAGGCTGGACGCTGAAACGCGGCGATTGGCCGAGCGCGACGCCGGGACTGCTCCCTGGGACCGCTGGGGCCCATACCTCTCGAGCCGTCAGTGGGGCACGGTCCGTGAGGACTATTCGCCCGACGGCCAACCGTGGACCTACCTGACTCACGACCAGGCACGCTCCCGGGCCTATCGCTGGGGCGAGGACGGACTGCTCGGGCTCAGCGACGATCACGGCCGGCTGTGTTTCGCGCTGACCCTCTGGAACGAGCACGATCCGATCCTCAAGGAGCGACCATTCGGGCTGTCCGGCCCGGAAGGCAACCACGGGGAGGACGTCAAGGAGCTGTACTGGTTCCTTGATGCCACGCCCAGCCACAGCTACCTGAAGGCCGCCTACGCCTATCCCCAGGCGGCCTTCCCGTATGCCGACCTGGTGGCCGAGAACGCCCGCCGGACGCGCGCCGACGACGAGTACGAGCTGGTGGACACGGGCGTCTTCGCCGACGGGCGCTGGTTCGACGTGCAGGTCGAGTACGCCAAGGCCGGGCCCGACGATATCCTCGTCCGAATCGGGGTCACGAACATGGGCCCCGACCCGGCCCCGATCCGGCTCCTGCCCACGCTCTGGTTCCGGAACACCTGGTCGTGGGGCCGGGGCGGGCAGCGGCCGCGCCTCCAGGCTGGACCGGCCGGGCCCCGGGCAGACCGGCTGAGCATCGTCGGTGAGGACGAACGGCTCGGACAGATCTGCCTCGAGGTCGACGGCGCCGGTGAGCTCCTGTTCACGGAGAACGAGTCGAACGCCGAGCGCCTGTGGGGCACGCCCAACCCGGGCCGATTCGTCAAGGACGCGTTCCATCGCGCGATCGTCGACGGCGATGCCGGCGCGACGAACCCGGAGCAGGTTGGCTCGAAGGCCGCCAGCCAGCACCGCTTCGTGATTGAGCCCGGCGCAAGGCAGATCCTCCGGCTGCGCCTCCGCCTGGGGGCGGCCGGGCCCCCGGCCACCCCTGAGTTCGATCCGTTCGGCGAGTTCGAGGCGACGTTCGAGGCCAGGATCGCCGAGGCGGACGCGTTCTACGCGGGCTTTGGCGGCGACGCCCTGGCCGATGACGAGCGACTCGTCCAGCGGCAGGCCTTCGCTGGGCTGATCTGGTGCAAGCAGTTCTACCACTACGACGTCAACGACTGGCTCGACGGCGACCCGGCCTGCCCGGCGCCGCCGTCGCGCCGGGTGGGCCGCAACGCCGACTGGCGCGAGCTCAACACCAGGGACATCCTGTCGATGCCCGACAACTGGGAATACCCGTGGTTCGCTGCCTGGGACCTCGCCTTCCATTGCGTGACCCTGGCGGTCATCGACCCGAGCTTTGCCAAGGCCCAGCTCCTCCTGCTCACCCGCGAGTGGTACATGCACCCGAATGGGCAGCTGCCGGCCTACGAGTGGCGCTTCGGCGACGTCAATCCGCCGGTCCATGCCTGGGCCGCCTGGCGGGTCTACCAGATCGATCGGCGCCTGACCGGCACAGGCGACATCGGCTTCCTGGAGCGGATCTTCCACAAGCTCCTGCTCAACTTCACCTGGTGGGTGAACCGCAAGGACCTCGACGGCGCGAACGTCTTCCAGGGCGGCTTCCTGGGGCTCGACAACATCGGCCTGTTCGACCGCGATGCGCCCCTGCCGGGGGGCGCCCACCTGGGCCAGGCCGACGGCACCGCCTGGATGGGCATGTTCTGCCTGAACATGCTTGCGATCGCCCTCGAGCTCGCCCGGGACGACCTGGTCTACGAGGACATTGCGACGAAGTTCTTCGAGCACTTCCTGTACATCGCCGGCGCCCTCAACAACCTCGGCGGCAGCGGTATCTCGCTCTGGAACGAAGAGGACGGCTTCTACTACGACGCGATCCATTTCGACTCTGGCCAGGTCGTCCCGCTGCGGGTCCGGTCGCTGGTTGGGCTGATCCCGCTGCTGGCCGTCCACGTCCTCGAGCCGGAGGTGGTCGCGGCCCTGCCCGGGTTCCGGCGGCGGATGCGCTGGTTCCTGGCCAATCGACCCGAGCTCGCCGCAAACGTTGCCAGCTGGACCGAGCCGGGTGTGGGCGAGCGGCGGCTGCTGTCCCTCGTCCACGGCGATCGGCTCCAGACGATGACCCGCCGGATCGTCGACCCGGACGAATTCCTGAGCCCTCACGGGATTCGGTCGCTGAGCCGGGAGCACCTGGCCAACCCGGTCAGCCTGACCCTGCCGGGCGGCCACGAGTACACCATCGGCTACGAGCCGGCCGAGTCCCGCTCGGGCATCTTCGGCGGCAACTCGAACTGGCGGGGACCCGTCTGGTTCCCGATCAACTACCTCCTGATCGAGGCCTATCTCACCTTCCACCATTACCACGGTGCCGAGTTCAAGGTGGAGATGCCCTACGGCTCGGGTCATTTCCAGGAGCTCGACGAGCTGGCCTGGGATCTGTCGGACCGGCTGGTCGGACTGTTCCTGCGAGACGCGGACGGCCGGCGGCCGGTCGTGGGGCCGGCGAATCACCTCCAGCCCGACTCAAGCTGGGCCGATCGGATCCCGTTCTACGAGTACTTCGACGGCGATACCGGGCGGGGCGTCGGGGCCAGCCACCAGACCGGCTGGACGGCTCTCGTGGCCAAGCTCCTCGAGCAAACGGCCCGGCGCCGCCGGCGCGACGGCGACCCCGACGATCCAGCTGCCTGAACGCGGCCGGCCCGACGGCACCGACCCGGACCGACTGCCCCGTGACCACTGCCACAGGTTGCGCGAGGCTCGAGCGGCGGAATGCACGGTCCCGATCGTCGTGCCGCCGGATCAGCGCACCGTGATCGGCAGTGAGCGGCCGTGATCGCGGTGTTAACAGCTGAACTGGCAGCCGGCTCCGGGCTCAGGGCCGGACTGGGACAGGGCCCCGCGTTGCGCTCCGCGGGGCAGGCCGGCAATGCAGGGCGCGGCAGCGTTGCGGTCCGCAGGCGGCACTACGCTCCGCGGGCGGCGTTGCGGGCGGGCGGCGTTGCGCTGCGCGGGCGGCGTTCCGCGGGCGACGTTGCGCTCGCTTTCGTTGACAAATCACGCCTGGAAGCAACGTTATGGTCGAAGTTGGCCGTCCTGGCAGCTATGTTCGCCTGGTCAGACGATCCAAGATCGGAAGAGCGTCGTGTAGGGAAAGAGTGTAGATCTCGGTG
>OCZT010006099.1_pt1 | contig 11956 bp, 4 predicted proteins | sample 1539031 | NCBI WGS metagenome assembly OCZT01 (sample SAMEA3539308, study PRJEB22396) | soil metagenome | biome: tundra; feature: field; material: soil | place: USA | collected 2010-05 | depth 0.15 m
ATAAAAAATACTATCTGTTTTTAATGCTGAGTGTCTTACTAAGTGTGAATTCAAAGGCACAAATAGAAACATGGGAATGGGCAAAAACAGCCGCTTGCAGCCCTTCATGTGCTGTTTATAGTTTAAGTAAATCAATGGCATCAGATGCTTCCGGAAATTTTTATCTTGCGCAACTTTTCAGGGATACTATCACGTTCGGTACATTTACCTTAATCAGTGATACCATTCCCGGCGATACGCTAAGTCTGTACATAACAAAATATAACCCGTCAGGCAACGTAATCTGGTCAAAAAAATATGGAGATTTAGAATTGTATGAATTAACTGATATAACTACAGATGCTTTTGCAAATATTTATATCACAGGGTATTTTAATTCGCCGATAGTCATTTTTGGTCCGGATACCTTAGTGAATTCAAGTTTCGGAAATACATTTCTTGTAAAAATTGATTCTTCAGGAAATGTTTTATGGGCTAAATGCGGGGGTGGAACCGGCTCCCCTGCTGCATATAGTGTTTCTGCTGATATGAATGGCAACAGTTACATAACCGGAATATATGATTCAACTTCAGTCATCTTTGGTACAGATACATTAACAAATATCGGAGCGAGTAATATATTTTTGGCAAAATATGATCCTGATGGAAATGTGATATGGGCAAGAAGTGCTGGTGGAACGGTGTATGATAATTTGGGTACCTGCACTGCAATTGATAGTTATGGAAATGTTTGTATAGCTGGTTCATTTTATAGCGCAGTAGCTTATTTCGGTTCTGATTCTATTATTAATCAGAATCCGGGAATCTATAACGTATTTATTGCTAAATATGATTCGGTTGGAAATATAATGTGGGCAAAAGCACCGAGTGGTTTTGAAAACTGGCCTCGTCAGATTGTTTCCGATCCTTTTGGAAATATTTTAATGACAGGTGAATTTGGAGGACAACTAACTTTTGATTCAATTACAATTGTAAATCAAGCATATCAAAGTTACTTTTTAGTTAAATACGATTCTGCAGGCAAAGTTATTTGGGCGAATACCCAAACAGGAGGGAATAATGATGAGTCGACAGGATATGGGCTTGCAGTTGATGCTTTGGGTAATTCCTATGTTATCGGGGATTTTGATAATGGCAGTATTTTCTTCGGTTCAGTGGGATTACCACCTATGGTAAATGATTATTTCCCGATGTTTATTGTAAAATTTGATTCTTCCGGTCATTCAGTTTATGCTTTTGAATTACCAGCCAGTATCACTGGTGTGGCTGTAGGAAACCAACCTGGCGTTGTTTATATAGGGGGAGGTTTCCAAAATACTAATAATTTAATCATTGGTGCAGATACTTTAATCTTTTCCGGCTCAGGTCCACCTTTTGTTGCCAAGATCGGCAACTCGAATGTCGGCATTCCTGAAATAAGTCCTTCTCAATCATTTATTCTTTTTCCCAATCCCAACAATGGAGATTTTATGATTTATGGTTTGCGATCTGCGAATTCACAGTCACAATCGCTATTAAGAATAAAAGATGTAATGGGTTCAGAAGTTTATTCTCAAACAATTACAAATTCAAATAAATCAACCATCAACATTTCACAATTAAGCAAAGGAGTTTATTTCTGGGAGATGATTGACAATAATGGTTTTGAAGGAAAAGGGAAAATTGTAATTATAAATTAAATATACATGAAATATTCTTTTTCAAAATTCCAACCTTTTCCTTATTTATTCATCTTTAATGAAATTATATGTACATTTGTAAAATATTAATCAATAAAAACCACTACTATGAATAAAAATTACTACCTCTCACTGATTCTCATTACCCTGTTTAGTTTGAATTTAAAAGCTCAGAATCCCCAATTATGGGGAATGACCAGCTACGGCGGAACAAATAATCTTGGTGCTATAATAAAAATTAATACAGATGGAACCGGCTTGGATGTTCCTTATTCCTTTGGTGTTGTTCCAAATCAATCAACCGGTTCTCATCCACAAAACGATCTGTACCAGGCATCAGACGGAAAGCTTTATGGATTGACTTATGATGGCGGACTGTATAACTTTGGTACCATTTTTTCATTTGATATTACCACAAATACTTTCACACGGTTGTTTAGTTTTAATGACACAACAGGAGCTAATCCAATGGGAGCATTGGTTGAGGCGAACAACGGGAAATTATATGGAATGACTTCTTTGGGTGGTGCACATACTTATGGTGTATTATTCAGTTTTGATTTTACAACAAACACATACACCGATTTGCATGATTTTGATGTGCTTGTTCAATTCGGAACATACAATGCTATAGGAAGTTTAATAAATTGTTCTGATGGAAATCTTTATGGGTTAACCTGTATTGGTGGAAGCAGCGGATATGGTACAGTTTTTAGTTTTAATCCTGCAACTAATGATTTTCAACAGCTTGCATCTTTGAATGGTACAGATGGCTCTTTACCCTTTGGAAGTCCGATTCAGGCAAGTGATGGTAACTTGTATTTCACTACTTTTGGAAATTCAATCTGCAGCTATAGCATACCAAATCATGCAATAACCCAAAGGGCAATCAACTTTGGTCAGCCACAAAAAAATCTTGTTCAATTAAGCAATGGCTTTATGATTTTTCCTGCCCAGGATGAAATATTTGTTTTTAATCCTGCCACTGATTCCTCCGATTTGCTTTATTATTTCCCAAATGATACTCTTTATGGAGGAGGTTGGGGTACATTCAATCTTGCTGCTGACGGAACATTATATGGACTGGGTAGGTATGGAGGTTTGCATCAGGGAGGAACCATTGTTAATTATAATCCGGCAACTAATACGTTGACCAAATTATATGACATGTCCAATTCAACAGGTATTTATCCGGAAGGAGATCTGATTCAGGCAACTAATGGGAAATTATATGGTATGACCAATCAGGGAGGAGCAAATAATGATGGTGTTATTTTCAGTTACGACCCTGTTCAGCATACTTATTCCAAACTCTTTGATTTTAATTGGTTCTATTCTACTGATGGTTCTTCTCCAACCGGAGATTTATTTAGAGCTTCTGATGGATTCCTTTATGGATTGACTCCAACCGGAGGTCTTAATAACGTTGGTTCACTCTTTAGATTTGATGCAAATGCTTACTCACTTACAAAGCTCTATGACTTTGCTCCTGCTACCGGAGCCTCTCCCCAAGGCTCGCTCCTTCAAGCCTCCGATGGTAATCTTTATGGTATGGCTTTATTGGGAGGAACTGATACAGGGCACTATTTTAATTCACTTTATGGTTATAACTTCCCTTTAGCAGGATCAGGTGTGATTTTTAAATATGACATCAGCACAAATACTTATTCTGTATTACATAATTTCGATGACAGTACCGGCGGAATACCATGGGGAAACCTGATGCAATCAACCAATGGCAAACTATATGGAATGGCAAGTATGGGAGGCGCACATCAGGCAGGGGTAATTTTTACATTAGATATTAATTCCGGTAACTACCAGGTAGTTCATAACTTTGATAGTTTAAATGGTTTAAATCCAAACGGAACTCTTTTGGAAGCCACCGATGGTAAATTATATGGAATGACGCTGTATGGTGGTATCTATTGTGTTTCCCAAGGCGACTGCTCTAGTTATGGTGTAATATTCAGTTTAGATACAGGAACGAATAATTTCCATCTTCTTCAATATTTGAATGTATTAAATGCCGGGCAATGGCAGCCTTTTGGAAATCTTATACAGGTTGCAGATGGAAGATTATATGGTATGACTAGTGCTAACTATCCATATAATGATTATCATTGCAACTATGGTTTAGGCAATATATTCACTCTTGATATTCCCACAAACACATTTACTAATGTGTATTCATTTAATGGTAATGATGGTCTTAACCCTTATGGAACACTTATGAAGTGCAGTGATGGAAAATTGTATGGGATGACCCAATACGGTGGTTCAAACAGTGCTGGAGTTATTTTCGGCTTAGATACTACCAATGCTGTAAACTACACAGTTCTTCATAATTTCTATCTTTACAATGGCGGATATCCTTATGGCAACCTGATAGAAATGCCGGCAGGAACAGGAATCAATCAAAACAATAAATCAAATCTTATTAATCTGTCGGTCTTTCCAAATCCGTTCTCCGATTATACAACATTTATTATCAATGGAAATTTAACATACAAAAATATTGATTTGAATATTTATGACATCAGCGGAAGGGAAGTACGTAATCTTTTAGTTGGTGATAAAAAAGAAATCAAATTGGACCGCAATCAATTAGAATCAGGAATGTATTTCTACAAATTAATCTCCGGTGAAAAAGAAATCATCGCCTCCGGTAAACTTATTATTAATTAATAAAAACCTTTACCAATGAAAAAAATAATAACTCTTGCTATCATTCTAACTCTTCACTCTTCACTCTTCACTCTTCACTGTTTTGCACAATTATGGGGCATGACAGGACTTGGAGGTGCAAATAATTTAGGAGTCATCTATTCTGTTAATCTGGATGGAAGCAACTACCAGGTTCGCTATTCTTTTGAATCCAATAATGGTTCACACCCTAACGGTGGTTTAATCAAAGCAACTAATGGTAAACTTTATGGATTGACTCCATTTGGTGGTACCAACGACATGGGGGTTATTTTCAGTTTTGATACCACTACTGGTACTTATACTAAACTATATGACTTTAATTTGACTGATGGCGGTTATCCTCTTGGCAGCCTTGTAGAAGCAGCTAACGGAAATCTTTATGGGATGACCAATCAAGGTGGAGCGGGTGGTTATGGTGTTGTATTCCGATTTGTTCCTGGCACTAATACTTATTTCCATGTCTTTGATTTTAATGGTGGTGATGGAGGTTATCCCTATAACAGTTTAACTAAAGCTTCGGATGGAATGTTATATGGAATGACGTATTACGGTGGATTAGGTTATCCGGATGGAATAGCCTTTAAAGTAAATCCTCAAAATAATGCTTTTACCAATATTATATATTTTGGAGCCAATTTGAGCGGGAGCGTTGTTGCCAATCCTTATGGCAATTTAATCAAAGCAAGCAATAATAAATTATATGGTCTTGACTTTGGGGGTGGCAATATTTTTGACATTGATTCTGCCGGAATTGCCACTAATGTCGGGTCAATTGGATCTAATTACGGTAGCTTGATGCAGGCGAGCGACGGGCAATTATATGGAATTAATCAGGATGTTATTTTTGGGTTTAATACCACTACATCAAATTATATAGGATACGCAACTACTTATCCAGCCTCACCAATTGGCGAGCTTATTGAAGCAAGGTATAGAAAGCTTTACGGTATCACCAGGTCCGGCGGAACAAATAATAAAGGTACTATATTCTATTACAATCTTGACAACAACAACATTACTTACATTCATAATTTCGATAGTGCTAATGGTAGTGGTTATTTTTATTATGAATATAATTTCCCAGGTGAGTATCAAGCAATGGTTCCTTGGGGAGATTTGTTGAATTTATCAATTGATGCAGGAATCAATGATCTCAATAAATCCAATCAACCTATCATAACTGTTTCTCCAAATCCATTTTCTGATTTTACAACTCTTACCATAAAATCGGATGTTAATATAAATAGTGGGTCTATAGTGATTTATGACATAACCGGAAGAGAAGTTCAAAGCATTGAAGGAATTTCAGGAAAAACGGATCATTATACAGTTAACAGAAACCAACTTGAATCAGGGATGTATTTCTATAAACTAATGTCTGGAGACAATGAAATCCTTTTCTCTGGAAAACTTATTATTAAATAACAATATAAATCTACCCCAATGAAAAAATTAATTACCATTGCCATCCTCTTTGTTATTCACTCTTCACTTTTTACTTTTCATTCCCTGGCACAAACAGGACAGTGGATACAGGTTCGACCTGATACTGCTTCTTCTCATGGGGCATCAGGTGTTTTCGATCCTGCTTATACCCCTCCGCCATTGGCTGGTGAATTCAACTGGACCGACAAGCAAGGGAAATTCTGGCTCTATGATGGAAATTCTTTATGGAAGATGGACCCTCTTATAGGACAATGGACTTGGATAGATTCCTCCGGTCCTCAAGGCAGATATGCTGGTGCAAACTGGGTTGATACAGCCGGAAATTTTTGGTTTTTCGGAGGAGGGGGATTTATGAACGATTTATGGAAGTATAACATTGCGAACAATCAATGGACAAAAATGAATGGCGGCAATATACCGGATTTACCTGCCATTCATGGAAATATAGGTCAATTTGATTCCACGTATATTCCGCAATCCTGCGCAAATTCCATCGGATGGACCGATGCGAATAATAATCTTTGGATGTTTGGTGGTGTTTACACAGTATATCTGCAGCAAAATTTTATTAATATAGTTTATTATAATTTAAATGATTTATGGGAATATAATACAACCACAAATCAATGGGCTTGGTTTGGAGAATCCGGTCCTTCCCAAAGAGCCTGTTGGGCACATTGGAAGGATAGTGATGGTAATTTTGTGCTTTTTGGCGGATGCCAGTTTATACTTTATGATTGCGATAATGGTTGCAATTCTATGTCGGGTTTTAATGATCTTTGGAAGTATGATGTCGTAAACAATCAATGGACTGGGTTGCCGACTGCAGATTATAACAATGATTTTTATAGTGCCTGGTTGTATTATAATTATCCTCAAACATGTGCCACAGGTGATACTTCAGCTCCCGGTTCCTGTTATAATACAGCAGCATGGTCAATGAATTGTGATAATTTAGTTTTTTATGGCGGATATAATACAGCCGATTATTATGGTGGTCTTATTGATAACGGAATGTGGAATTTTAACATGAATACCAATAAATGGACTTTAATGAGTCAATCGAATACGCATCCTGATAATGGCGCAAATGCAGTTTCATTTAATGATAATTCAGGTAACTTATGGTTATTCAGCGGTAGCAGTCATAATTATCTTTGGAAATATATTCCGGATAGTAACTGCCCGGCAATTCTTGGTTCTTATCCTGTCCATGCTTCTTTTATTGCTAATGATACTTCGGGTTGCAATCCATTAACTGTAACTTTTACTAATTCAAGTACCAACTCTTTGCATTATCTCTGGACTTTCGGAAACGGAGATTCAAGCACCCTTGCCAATCCCATTTATACCTACACCACTTCAGGATCATATACAGTAAAACTATTTGTTTATAATTCCCTCGCGTGTAGCAATAATATGGATTCGCTAGTTATGACAAATTTCATCACCGTTTCCGATTCTGTTCATGCCGCATTCATTGCAGATATAATGTCAGGATGCAGTCCCTTCACCGTTAATTTTACAAATAATAGTTTCAATGGAGTAACTGCTTTTTGGGACTTCGGAGATGGAAATACAAGCACCAATAATAATCCCACTAATATTTATAATTCAACAGGAATTTATTCTGTTAAGTTAATTTCTTATGGTAACGGAGCTTGCAGCGATTCAACAGTTATGACAGATTTAATTGCTGTCGGACCAATATGCCAAAGTAGCTTTCATGCTGTTGACACCATCCGTTGCGACTCCATTCATTTTGTAAATACCAGCATCAACGGTACCTCCTACAAATGGTTTTTTGGCGATGGAGACAGCAGCACATCAGTAAATCCGGTTCATCAATATCCTGCCACCGGTTATTACACCGTAAGGCTTATTGCAAATTACAACGGCGCATGTGGAAACTATGCTGATACCATGACAAGATTAAACTACATTCAATTGCCTGCAATTTCAAATACTGCAAGTTTTCATGTTTATTATTCTTATGATACTGCCGGATGTGCTCCATTGCATGTCGATTTTTATGTTTCAGGTACAACCAATTATTTTATGGAATTCGGAGATGGCGATACCCTCTCTTCTAATTACGCATATATCAGCAATACTTATAATACCGCAGGCATCTATACTGTTACCGTAATAGCGCAATTGCAATATGGCTGTGCCGATACTGTTGTTCATCAGAATTATATTGATGTGCATCCGCTTCCTGCCCCTGCAACAATCACTCAGCATGGCGACACCTTGTTCTCCAACGATTTAACAGGTAATCAATGGTATTGGAACACGGTCATGTATCTTTCTTCAAATAATTATATTGTTGTAAATAATTCAGGGTGCTATTCATTATGGCAGGTAAGTTCATTCGGATGCAAATCCACACCTGATTCAATTTGTTTAAATTTCACAGGCATAAATGAGATGAGCACTAATACTGGAATTTCCATCTATCCAAATCCAAATAACGGTTCCTTTTCTGTTTCCATGAAAGATTTCAAAGAAGATTTGAAAATGGAAATTTATAATTCAATCGGGCAAAAAGTTTACAATTCAATTCTTAATAATAACAAATCCATAATAGATTTAAGCACACAGTCCGAGGGAATATATTTTTACAGAGTTATAGCTGCTAACGGAAATTATATTGCAAGTGGGAGGATTGTTATTGAGTAGGGAAACTTCAACACTGACAATCTTTCTAATAATATTGGAAAGATACCCGAAGGAAAAGATGGTGCAGGGGAGGATGCCTGTCTTTTTGTCGATGAGATAGAAGTGAAGTAAAACCTTCCGCGCATATATTAATACAGGAATAAGTAATTGCAATGACTTTAAAAGTCATCTGATGTATTTTAAACTGTTTATTAAGCGTTTTTTCAGAAAATGTAATTCTATTTACAATATTCCGTCATTTTGTCTCGGGCTTCAGTATGGTTGAGAAGGACAGCTTGTTATAAGTCTTCACATGCGCCATTGTGGTCGTTTAGTTTTATTTTTGTCAAAGCGCGGTCATAAAATGCATCAGATGATTTCGGATTCAAAAGCAAAGCCTTGTCAAAGTCTGAAATGGCATTCTCATACTTTTTTAATTCACTGTAACATAAAGCTCTGTTGTAATAGGATTGTTCGTTCTTTGGATTAAGTTGAATGATTTTAGAAAAGTCGGCTAATGAAGCAGTATAATTCTTTATAGCAAAGTATGCCAATCCCCTGTTATATAAAGGAGTTTCCGAATTCGGATTCAGTTCAATCGCTTTTGTATAATATACTATGGCTTTCTAATAGTTTAACTTTTCAGATTCATTCAATCCATAATTGTTATAATCATCCGAAGTGGTTTGACCGCTTACCGGGCTTTTGCAACAAAACAGAATAAGTATAATTATTGGAATAATTTTCATATTGCAAAGATACGTTATTAAAACTTGGGAGTTGTTTTGTAACGGCTTGTTTTACAATCCTATTTTATATATGTTTTATCTTCTATCATCTCTATAATGTAAAAATTTACCTTTAGTTAATACATACAAATTTTTACCGATTCTGATTTTTGCTCCTTCTATTGTATTGCCAATGTTTACTATATCTTCTTCAATTGTATGAATAGAACCTTTAGTATGATAAGCAATATCTAAATAATCAACGTTTACTAAACCATTATTCGCACCACATAGAATTATTTTTATAGGTTTATCAATTTGGTTTAATAATTCTATGTCTTTTACAGGGGCGTAATTATCTGCAACTAAAATAATATCTGTATAGTTCTTACAGGTTTTTACAGCTGCAATAGTTGCTTCTAAATCGTTTTCCGGCAAATCTCCACCATCTCCTATGAATCTTGCATAATCCAATGTATCTTCAAAAGTTTTTATATCACATCTTAAACAATAATGAATTCCCCCGGTTTTTCCAATTTCTTTTAAATTATCAGGCATATTATCTCCATCATTAAATAAAACAAATTGAATGGGATCATCTTGAGCATAATTAAGTTCATACCACATTTTAACCTGATCATCATATGGTCTCATACTTCCTGTTACATCTAAAACAATGAGTTTGTTTTTCCATTGTTTATTTCTGTTCATTACTGCCGAGAATGCGGTATCTGTCATCGGAGCATAATTGAACAAAGATATGGCAGTTCCTGATTTAAGAGATGCAAGTCCTGATTTAATAAATTCATCATACTGCTTTTTTCTTCTTTCCCATTCATTTTCACGTTCTATTGATCGTTTTTCCTGTTCTTCTTTTCTTCTCACAAATTCAATGCTGCTTATAAATTTCAGTGTCACATCAACCTGATATAAGCCTTGTTTTGATCCGATTTTCTCCATTCCAAAATTCTTATAATACTCCGAACTGATATTGTAGGTATCTCCAATCGGCACTAATAATGTACTCACTCCTTGTGCTTTAGTTTGGGCTTTATAAATTTTTCCGGTGTTTACTGATTTCAAATAAAACGCTTCGTTTTGAACGGGAACAGAATCCAAGTCAATAAATTTAAAAAGAAAAAGAGCTTCAGTAAGACTTGGATATTTTACACCATTGTACGAACCTCCATACGTTAATCTAAAGTTCATTTCATAATTGGGAACATTAGGTATTTCTACAAATCCATAGTTTGGAGCCGATTTAAAACTCACATAATAAGAATCATTGTTTGGGATTGAAATTATTGATTTTCCATTAATATCAGTGGTTAATAAATATTCTGTTTTAGTTTTTATACTTGTAAATTTTACTTCTTCAGATAATGGCTTTCCATCCTTGGTAGAAACCTGAAAATGCAAAGTTGAAAAGGTTGAGTTTTTAAATCTGTCTTTGTCATAAAATATTTTATAACTAAGTGTATAATATTCCATATCAGGAATTTGTAATGTATCATATTTGGGTTCAAATTCAAGATTGATAAAATAGGTTTCCGATTTTGGTATTAATAGTTTTGCTAATCCATTCTTATTACTAACAACAATAAACTCCTTCATGGTTTTTACAGATTGGATTACAATTCGTTCTTCTATTGGTTTATCATTCTTATCAACAATCAAAATATTTAACAGAGCCTCATTCTTATTAGCTTCCAATGTCTGAGAGAAACATAAAGAATTGAAGGCAAAAATTAAAAGTATTAAATTAAATGTTTTCATTTTCTTAAATTACTTATAAAATGTAAATATCCGCTACAAACTTACACATTATATCCTCAACAATCAAAACCAAACCCTCCCTCCTCAATTTATTCCCCTCAAAAATCCAAAATATCCCTTCCATACTTCTTCTTTTATCCTCCTTATTTCATTATTAAAGCAGTGGAGGAGGAGAGAAAAACTCAAGAATCTGTAATTCATAATCCCAACATCCGCCATTTTTTTACCTCAAAAACCGAACATCCGCCATTTTTCATCATTTTTTAACCACTTTAAAATTATTCATTCCAATAAAACAAAATAAACACTTGGAAAAGAAAAACAGTATCGGATAAGGAAGGTTTCAATCATCATTTTAACACCTCTAAACTGCATTATGCAAGTTTGCCCACGTCTTGGTTTTGTTTGCTCACGTCTTGGTTATGTTTGCCCACTACTTTGTTTCGTTTGCTCACTACTTTGTTTCGTTTGCTCACTACATGGTTTCGTTTGCTCACTACTTTGTTTCGTTTGCTCACTACATGGTTTCGTTTGCTCACTACTTTGTTTCGTTTGCTCACTACATGGTTTCGTTTGCCCTCTACATGGTTTCGTTTGCTCACTGCTTGGTTTCGTTTGCCCACTGCTTGGTTTCGTTTGCAAAAGGCAGTTGAATTATTGAATTTATATAAATATAAGCACTGATATACAATCATTTACAAAGACTAAACACATTAAAATTTGAATTAGAATAGAAGGCGAACGACCCTCTTTTGGTGGCTTTAGACTTGTAAAAGATTAATGGTTAATGGTGTAAGGGATTAGGATTGATGATATGAAAACTAATTCATAATACCATTCAAAAGTTTACTTACCTTTTCGAGTTCGGCAGTAAGAATTGGTAAATCATTTTTTAGTTTTGTGTATTTATTCAATTCATTCTGATAGATTTTCTCTAATTTTTCAAATTCCTCCAAT
>OCZT010006100.1_pt1 | contig 11955 bp, 14 predicted proteins | sample 1539031 | NCBI WGS metagenome assembly OCZT01 (sample SAMEA3539308, study PRJEB22396) | soil metagenome | biome: tundra; feature: field; material: soil | place: USA | collected 2010-05 | depth 0.15 m
GCTCTTCCGATCTATATTTATAGACAATCAATACTATAAGATAATGAAGATAGATGGATATGATCCATCAAAGAAACAAACTTGTAAGGTTACACTAATAAAAACATTAGATATAACGGTAAATAAACCAGTATTGACATATGTTCCTGGACCAGGTAATCATGGTGGCCAAATTGCTTTATCACAAAACTATACAGGATTTGGAGTTAATGGTGGATTAATAACAGCAATCGGCGCAGGTAGAAATATAATATTATCATCAGGTAGTGGTGTTGTTGGTGTAGGAAATACCATTGGACCTAATTCAGAAGGCAGTTTTATATCTGGATTAAACAATTCAATATTAAGTAATAATCCATCATCAATTATAATGGGTAATAATAATGTTATGGTTGATTCTATTCATAACACAGTAATGATTGGACAAAGTATAATAGGTGCTAAATCAAACACGGTTTATATTTCCAACTTTGAAGCTGTTGGATCTGGAACTGGATCATCATTAGGTCTTCCAAATACTTTGGCTGTTGATGGTGATACTGGATACCTACCAATTAGAGGAACAGTTTCACTATGGAATACACAAGCAGATTCTGACTCACTAGTTATATTAGGAATTGATCCGGGCAACACGGACTTTGGGGCATCAAACACTATTCAAAGGCAAAGGGCATTCTCTTCAACAAGTTCTACCCCGTACTTTATAGATACGGTATTGGTAAAACAAAGAACCAGTGCCATACCCGATTCATATGATCAAACAGATGTCTTAACAATAGATATGAATATACAATGCTTAATTAATAATGGCAACACACCAAAAGTATGGACATGTAAAGTACTGGCAACATTTACTTGTGACTTCCAATTTGATGGATATACAATGAGCACAATAGCATCAGCGGTTGGTCCAATAGATTATGTAATTAAGAATCACAATACTACTATACCAGATAATGCCTTTCAATTAGTTCCTAATGGAACAAATGGAGTTGATTTTGTATTCACAGGAACAAGTGATTATATTTATCTATACGCAGACTATAAATTAACACGAATGGCTTTCCCTTGGGTGTAATAATAATTGAAGTAAAATATATTTAATAGTAATGGATACTAATGATATTGAAATACGAATAAGAACCGCGATTGATGAAGCCAATATGGCTAAAACTTTTGGTGAGTTAAGGAAATCCATAAAGGATATGAAAGGTATTGCTCTCACAGCAGGTGAGGGTACTGATGCTTACAACGAAATGACCGACGCCATCGGTTCAACCAACTTAAAGATTAAAGAGTTAAATATGACCATTCAGGATAAGTCAGGTCCTGTATTAAAGAATATGGTTAAGGCAATTGGTGATATTGGATCAGTTGGGTTTGCTGGATTTGAAACAATGACTGGTGCTATGTCAGTCTTTGGTGATCAATCAGATGAAACCACAAAGAAATTAGTTAAGCTACAAGGTATATTAGTATTAGGAAAAGGTTTATCAGAACTATCAGAAGCCCCAATGAAAATTAGTAGGGGGTTTGACATACTTACTTCAACATTCGGTAAATTCTATCAGGTTGCCAACAATGCTACCAAAGCATTAATACTTTCACTATCAGAAGTATCATTTGCTGGTATAATGGAAAGTATTGTTGCCTTTGGAACAGCTGTTGTTACTTGGGTAACAGGAGTTGCCCTACCAGCTATTGTAACTTTCTTTTCTACATTGGATGTATTGGTGGCTGCTAATCCTTTAGGTGCTATTGTGATTGCCATAGTTGCTATTGTAGCAATTGCCGCAATGATGATTGATTCATTCAAACCTCTGAAGTTAATATGGGAAGGAATAAAAGCTGCCATCACCGCTGTTATTGGTGCTGTAAAAGAATTCCTTGATTATTTAGGATTAACAAACTTTGCCCAACAAGATGCAGCAAAGAAAACTATTGATGCTAAGGAAAAAGAGAAAGCAGCAATTGAAGACAGATATAAAACAGAAATAGATGTTGCCAAGGCATCAGGTAAAGAAGTAGGGTATTTAGAGGCACAGAAATTAGATGCCCTTAAAAAGAATGCTGATGAACAAATTGCAACATATAAGGCACTTACAGATGCTGGTATTGAACTAACAGATGATCAGAAGAAGGAATTAGAAGCACAGACAAAGAATTTAAATGATGTTATACACGATCAGAAAGTTCTTGTTGCTACAAATGATAAAGCTGCCAAAGATAGATTAAAGAGATTAGAGAAGCAAAGAGTGGATGCTATGAAAGAGGGTAGGGCTAAAATTAAAGCAGAATATGCCTTAAGGTTATCTGATCTAAAAGAGCAGGCTGATCTAGATATTACCACCGATGGAACAGCCGGAGCAGCCTTAATGGAACAAAGAACCAAGATTGAAAGAGATAAGAATGATGCCCTTAAGAAGCTATACAAAGAAGATGTTGATACACTTAAGAAGTTAATTGATGAGAAATATGAAATAATAATTGGTAAGGACCAGTTAGCTGTAGATCATAGTAAAGTGGTGGCACAATCTTTAATAACAGAAGCACAATCTGTATTGGATAGTGAACTAACTATTGCCCAAGATACAAAAACATCATTAGAAGATAAGGCAGCGGCTAAACAAAAGTATTTTGATACCATCAAGACTATCAATAGTGATGAAGTGGTTCAAGAAAGAAAGTTAGCTGATGATAAACTTGCTCAATTCACAGAAACACAAAAGCTTTATAGTCAGGATAGTTATGAATATAAAAAACTTGCTAATGAAAAGATAAAAGTAGAACAGGATTTCAATACATCAAAGTCAAAAGTTCTTGAAGCTAATATAACAGCAGCTAAGAAGTATGAAGATAAACTATTAGAGAACTGGCAGAAACAAGTTAAGACAAAGGATGAACAATTGAAACTTGATATGGCAAGAGTTGAAGAGGAATCAACCTATGAAATAGAAAGTCTCAAAGCTAAATGTGATTCTAATCTTATTACAGAAAAAGAATTTGAGGTACAATCTCAAAACATATCCAATGAGTCTGCTAAAGCTAAACAACTTTTAATACAAGTTAATCAAGATAAGATTGATGCTATAGAAAAGAAGTATGATGAAGAACATAAAGCCAAACAATTATTAGGTGAGAAGGATTATGAATATAACCTAAGAACAAAACAAGCTGTGTTACAGAAATCATTAGCTGATAGAGAGGCAACACTTGCTGAAAATCAAAATGTAGAACTTATTGCTGCTGGTGATGATGATCAAAAGATACTTGATATTAATAAGAAATACTTTGATCTAAATAAAAGTGCTGAAGATGAATTCCTAAGTGCGTCTGCTGAGGCAGTAAAGAAATCCAATGAAGAGAAACTTAAATCAGTGGTTGATTATTCAGATAAGGCATTGGCAATGACTGGTCAGTATGTGTCATCATATGAGGCACTAATGACACAAGGATATCAAAATGATATTGATAGTTTAACAATTAAGAATACTACTGAACTTGCTGCTGTTGATGCTGCCACCGCCACCAAATTAAAAGGTGTGATTGTTGGATCTCAACAAGAAGCAGACATTAAGAATAAAGCAATGCAACAAGAAAATGCTATCAACCTTCAAGCTTCAAAGAACCTAAGGGCAATTAGACACAAGCAATTTCTTGAGGAGAAGGCAATGAATTTAGCCAAGGGTATTATGGATGGTCTATCAGGTGTTATGAAAGCACTTGGGTCAGCACCACCACCTTATAATGCTGTGTTGGCAGCTATCACGGCTGGGTTGGCAGCTATTAATATTGCCAAGTTGGCATCTGTTCAAGAACCAGCATCATCTGATGTTAGTGGTGGATCATATGCTGGTAGCACATCATTTTCAGCAACTATGCCAGCATCATCCACAACAACATCAGCAGGAGCATTACCACCAACATTTCAACCAGCAACTATGTTTGGGTTGGGTCAAGGTGGATTTGGTGGAGGTTCAAATGGATCACACTCACCACAAAGAGTATATGTAGTTGAGTCAGATATAACCTCAACACAACAAAAAGTATCAGTAATCCAATCCAGAGCTTTGGTAGGATAAACAAATTAATATATAAGTTATGAAAAAGAAATATCCAAATGAAGATTTACCAGTCTATGAGATTATGATCGATGATTATGATAACTCAGGGATTAGATTTGTATCTATTGTTGGTGAACCAGCTATCGAAATGATGGGCATGATGTTTGGTAAAGAACAACAACTAAAAGAATTTGACTTCAAAGAAGTTAAAGATAAACAAATGATTGTTGGACCAGCAATGATTCCTAACAAGAAGATAATGCGTAAGGACGATGATGGTAATAAATATATGGTTGTTTTTTCCAAAGAAACTATTCTACAAATGGTACAGAAGTTTAACTCTACTGGATCTAATAGAAGAATAAATGTTGATCACACACAAGAAATGGTTGATGCTTATGTAATGGAGAACTGGATTGTTGAAGATCCCTACTATGATAAATCCCGTATGTATGGGTTTGATGTTCCTGTTGGAACTTGGATGATATCTGTAAAGATAGATGATGATAAGTTCTGGGCTGATGAAGTAAGAGGACAAGGTAAATATGGATTCAGCATTGAAGGTATGATGAGTCAAAAACCAGTTGATATGTCTATTGAAAAGGTAATTGATTCACTAACAGAAGATGAATTGATACAAGCATTTAATGAAGTAGCTATTGATGCTGATGAAGATTTTGTTATGAAGTTTATGACAAAATCTGGTAAGGTAAGAACTAATGAAAAGTTTATTGATGAAGCAGACATTGCCGGATTAGTTGGTGATGTTAGATGGGTTTATGCTTATGAGGGTCCAGATGATGAAAAGACAAGACCATTTTGTTTTCATATGCTATCACTAAATAAATATTGGGAACAAGAAGATATGGACTCTATGAGCGCTGCTCTTGGATATGATTTTCAACAATACTTTGGTGGTTTTAATTGTAGACACAAATTAAAGAGATATGGATATATGGGATCGATTAATCCACCAACACAATCAGAGATTGATTCTATTTCCAATGAACAGCCCGATGGATTGGCAGATTATTTTTCTGGTAGAAGAGAATGTTTTGGTGGTCCTGTGGTTGAAAAGAAAAAATAACAAATTATAACAAAAAGCAGCTAATATATTTATTTATATAGCATAAAAATCAATTAACCAAATGACAAAAGAGGAATCAATTAGTAAAATCAAAGAGACACTTAAAAGATTAATGTCTTTTTCTGATACAAAGAAATTTGAGGATGTTGAAACAGCAGACGGTACAAAACTTCAAGTTGAAGGTGGTACAGATTTAGCAGTTGGTGTTGCAATCTATAAGTTAGATGATCAAGGAACACAAACACCATGTGAAGATGGTACTTACGAACTAAAAGACGGAAGAACTATTGTAGTTAAGGGTGGTTTAATAGATTCTTTATCTGATAGTTCAGAGAATCCAAAAGAAGATGCTACAGACAGTCCAACAGAAGATGCTTCAACAGCACCGACAGCAGCTTCAAAAATGGCAGCACCGGCAGCAGCTACACCAGCAACAGAAACTCCAGCAGATGCAGGAGCTGATGGAGATGTAGTATCAAGAATAGATGCATTGGAACAACAAATCGCACAGATATTGGAAATACTACAAGGTATGGCTAATATGAATGAGCAGACAATGAGTAAAGTAAACGAATTCGCAGCATCACCAGCAGAAGAATCAATCAGAACAAAAAAGGTTGAGGCTAATGTATGGGAGAAATCAAAAGCAACTTATAACAAAAACAAAAATGAAATTGACGAATTGAAAACGATAATGAAGAAGAATAGTAATTCTGCTTATGGGTCATTCAAAGTGAATCAATAAAAAAAAACAATAAAAACAAATGGCAAGTACAATTGACTTATCAGGTTTGGCTAAATATACAGACCAATTATCACAAGCTCTTATATCAGAGGCGGTATTAGCAGGGACAACTTTCAAACACATCAGTTTGTTACCAGGAGTTCCTTATTCAACAGCTATTAACGTAAGTACATCTACATTAGTTGCTCAGGCAGGTGGATGTGGATTATCAAACCCAACTGGTTCAGTTGCTTTAACACAAAGAGCACTAACAGTATGTCCTCTTAAGGTTGAGGAAAACATCTGTGAGGATGACATCAAACAATATTGGTTAGGTAAACTAATGAGCGATGGTTCTTACACAGAAGAATTATCTCCAAAACAATTCGCACAAGTTTATTCTGCTGATAAAGTAAATAAATTAGGAGCACTTATCGAAGATTATTTCTGGCAAGGTGCATCAAGTGGAACATATTCAGCAGGGTTAACACTTTGTAATGGATTGCTTTACTTGTTAGAATTGACTTCAGCATCAGCATCTACAATTAATGGATCTGGTACTTATTCAGGAGCACTTACAGTAGGTAACGCAATATCAGTTATTGATGGTATGATTGCAGCTTTAACAGCTGATGCTAATGGAGCACAAATTATAGCAAATGATGACCTAACATTGTTTATGTCTTACGCTAACTTTAACACATTGGTTAGAGCACTTAGAAATGTAAACTATTTCCACAACGAAACAGGACAAGAAAATAACATTCAAGGTTCTGGAAGATGGGAATTAATGTTCCCAGGAACAAATGTGAAAGTAGTAGCAACAAGAGGTTTGAACAATCTAACAAGAATGGTTCTAACATCAGCTAAGAACATTTATTATGGTTTTGATTCAGAATCAGACTATACTAAATTCAGAATCTGGTATGAAGAACTATATGATGATGTTAGATTCAGAGCTAAATTCAAACTTGGATGTCAAGTTGGATACCCTCAATATGTTGTTATGTATAAATAATAGGAACAATAGGTCACAAGGTATGGAGATTAAGTTCTCCTACCGCAGACCACAAAAAAATATAAAATCAAAATGGCGTGTTTATTAACAACAGGATATACATTAGGATGTCGTTCACAAGCTGGAGTTCAGCAAGTGTTTATTGGCCCATGGAATGGTTCGTCTTTAGGGATGACTATTGGAACTGGTTCAACAATCACTGCCTTCACAGGTTCAACAGTATCATTCTATACTTTCCAACAAACAACTGAAACTGCTAATTTCACATCAGCAGCAGAAATTAACAACGAGAATAATGCTATTCAATATGCACAAACTCTTGAGATTACCGTAACTAATATGACACCAGCTTTGGTTAATCAGATTAAAGTATTAGGACAAGGAGCTTGGAGAATAATTATTCTTGACAAACAAGGCAACTATTGGTTGATGGGTTACTCCGGACCAGTTCAAGTGTCAGCACTTGCATCAGGACTTGGAAAAGCTGGTACAGACCTTAACGGTTCTACTATCACTTTCACTTCTAAGGAAACACAAACCTTAGTAGGAGTTGATTCAGCAGCAGCATTAGCTTACATAATATAAATGATTTGCCAAAATCATTAATTAACATTGACCCACCTTAAAGTGGGTTTTTGTTTTTATATAATAATTACCACAAAATATATTTAATAGTATATGGGATTGAAACTAAAACAAGAATTTGAATCAGTATGGATCAAAGATCCATTTTCATCCAACACAATATGGACTAAGACAATACCTCAGGAGATGTATATACATCTATGTAAGCATGGATTTAATAATATGTTTGAGGATGAAATTAAAATAGAACCTATAAAATATGTTAAGGATAACACAAAATTCAACAAGTAAATTATATGTTACCCTACAAGACAAGGTTATAAATATAGGAGCAACTAACTTTACTTGGCGATTATTTGATAAAGAGACTTTGAAATATTACTATTTCTACAATGATAATACTTCTAATAGTCCTTACTATGATTCGTTCACTTTATCGGTGGGTGGTACATATTCTAACCCGGCACAAGGAGTAGTTCAATGTCCACAGGGTCAATATACATATGAGATATATGAAATGACTTCGGCTGATCTGAATATAAATAACGCTGTTGGTATGATTGAGACAGGTATATTATTGATATCACCTACATATTCAACCACGATATCAGCAACAAATAGTAACACGATAAGTGTAAACAAAAATCTTGATAGGATATAATGGAAACAGGGAAAAGTAAGTATATGAATGGGATAAAGCTATTCAATTTTGGAGCGGGAGCAGACACCCCTTTATATAAAGAAACTAAATCAGTAAATGGTTGGATTGAATTTGGACAGGATAATCTTCTTCCTAACTACTATATTTCTCTTATGAGTAGATCATCCATACATAACGCGATAATGAAAGGGAAGTCACAAATGATAGGTGGAAATGGATTTAATAAAGACAAACTATCCACCGAGGCATTAAACTTCTTAAAGAACCCCTATAATGAAAATGATATGGAAGAGATCTTAGCAAGGATTAGTTATGACTTGGAAATCTTTGGAGCATTTTGTTTAAATATTGTATGGAGTAAAGATAGAAAGCGTATAGCCGAGATTAACTATATGACACCACAATCATTAAGAGTTGGAAATCCTGATAAGGAACATCCTAATGTGGAATCATATTACATATGTGAAGATTGGGAGAACTGGAGAAAGAAAGATGTTGTTAAATATCCTGGATTCTCTGTTGTAAATAGAGGAGAAGCATCACAAATACTTTATGTTAAAGAATATAAACCAGGTAGATATTTCTATGGTGAACCTGAATATAGTTCATCTGTTAGATGGATTGAATTGGACTATGAAGTATCATTCTTCCATTTAAGTAATATCAAGAATGGTTTCTCACCATCATTAATTATAAATTATACTTCTGAAATCCCTTCTGATGAGGAAATGGATTTACTAATGAGAAGAACTAATAATGAATATAAAGGAGCTGGATCGGCTGGTAAAGTTATCTATACTTTTTCTAAGGATAAAGATTCAGCACCAATAATCACACCAATTGATCCAAACAATTCAGATGAAAGATTCCTACAATTGAATGATCAATTAACCCAAGGTATATTTACAGGTCACAGAGTTACTAATCCATCTATATTCGGAGTAAGAGATAAGGGTGGTTTGATTACAAACAAATCAGATCTACTTGATTCATTGGAGATGTTTCAATCTATGTATGTAACACCTAAACAAAGATTCATTGAGAAGTGTTTGAATAGACTTGCTAACATAAATGGTGTAACAGATAAGATTGAGATTGCTGAATACCAAATGAAGTTCAGTAAGATGGATTTGGATATATCATCATTGATGTTGATATTAAATTCAACACTACCAGCTGTACAGAAGATTGCTATTCTTAATTCAAATGGTTATACAGAAGAAGAAGCCAAAGAATTTGTAGGCAATGGTATAGTGGTTCAACCACCAGCTCCAACAGGACCATCAAAAATTAATCCACCAGCATAATGGGATTCGCATCGCTATTAAGTACAGACTATCTATTCAAGCGTTCTATGATAGATGATAATGTGGACTCTAAACTATTAGAGACATTTATTATAACAGCACAGGACATGCATATTCAATCCATATTAGGTGAAAACTTATACCTATCTATAATGAATATGGTTGATGCCGGAACCATATCAGGTGACTACAATGTTCTATTAATGAACTACATAATGCCAGCACAAATGTGGTGGACTATCTATGAGGCACTACCATTTATATCATTCAAGCTAACCAATAAGACGGTAACACAAAAAGGGGGAGCACCCAATGATGTTGCTGCCTCACCAGAAAACATTCATTGGTTAAGAAATATTACAAAGAATAACGCAGACTATTATACACAAAGAATAAGGGAACAGATTATAAACAACCCTTCATCTTACCCAGAATACTTTACTGTGGTTGGTATAGAAAGGATTCCACCAAGAAGATCTACTTATTTCAGTGGTATGTATCTACCAAGAACAACTAAAAAACCTAAGAAGAGACCAGGTTATTCAGATCCTGATTGTGATGGATGTGATAACTCAGGAACCCCACTTAATTAATATATGGAAACAAAGAAGAGAAGAAGTAAAGAAAGAGGCATTGATAGGGATAATCTTATCAAGATGATGTTATTTATAGAAAAGGTTAATAAGCCTAAAAAAGAAACCACTACTGATGTTAAGCACACTTAAACCACTATTAATTAATTCTGGCATCATTGCTGGGTTAACAATCACTCCAATTGAATTGGGGTTGAAGATAATACTATTACTGATCACGATCGGATATACCGTATGGCATTGGTATCGTGAGTGGAAGAAATCAAAGACAGAGGACTTTATTCAAAAGTAGTTTGGTTTTAATTGGTTAATAATTTATTTTAGCATCTATAAATGTGTGTAATTCTTTCTCATTCTCAGGATAGAAATCAATAACACTTCCCATATCATCACCAATTCTCTGGAAGCACCACCTATCTCCGAAACAAAAACTTATAGAAAACCACCTACTGGTTCCTTCTCCATATATCCAACAGTTTCCTATACTACCAGAGTAAGTATATATACTATCAAAGTGGTCCAATTGCTCCTTATTAAACTTGAATATGTTTTTCATTTGTTTATTATTTATGTAGTAATTTCTTTAAACCATTCCATCTGTGTAAGTGAATTGATCCTATCATACTCTATTCTATCAGATTCAGACATCGCTTCATACCATTTCTTCTCATACTTCGCTATTTGTTTAGCTGTATAGAACTTATTAATATGGTAGAACTTATCAAACCCTTCTGCTTTATAACAGGTATATTTCGTTTCTTTTTTCATAATGTAAATATACGGAATTATTCCGAACCCGCCTCTAAAAAATCAACTTTATTTTTATTTCCCATAAACTTATTATAATCCAATTCCACCTTGCTTGATAAGATAATCTTGCCAGCCATATTGGTGATTTCTTTTGCGTCTTTGGTCTTCAATTTGCCTGATTTTAAATCATCAAATGATTCCAATAAACTATCTCTTAATTCTTCTATGTTTTTCATAATACAAATATAGTTATTTTATTCCGATTTGCCTAATTTATTTTCTCTATTTCTTTCTATTAAAATGTTCCTTGCGTCTCTTGTGGTTGTATTACACTCCTTGGCGATTTGCTTAATCAATTCATATCTTTTATCATCTGATTTCTTTTTAGAAGCTTTAACAGATTCTTTGTTTTTAGGATCCTTAGCCCACTTCTTACTACCTATCGCCGCGTTCTTTTTAATCATCTCTGAACCACAAACATCAGAACAAGTTTTAGTTAGTCCAATAGCTCTAAAATCACCACCACACACCAAACATTGCTTAATGGTAATATGTTCTTTTCTATAATAGATATCCATTGGTTTCACACGGGCATTGTCCCTTGCTTCTTTAACTTCTGGTGATAAGAACTTCCTGCCCGAAAGATTCTTTTGTAATAGAAGACTTTCATATACAAGTGGGTTTGATTTAATGAAATCATAACCATATTCACTAATTACATTTTGTGAAAGGCTTAATTCAATTGATCGTTCCTTCACCGTGTTTCTATACTTCTCTCTTGAAGGGATAGATTGTTTCCGATTCTTCTTATTTACATCACTACACTCGTCGGAGCAAGTTTTAGCCGACTTTACAGCCTCAAATTCATTGCCACATATTTTACAATTCTTTTTCATAAAACAAATATACGGATATTTTCCACATAAAAAACATTACACAATTAATTTCATTACTTATATCATTACAACACATTTATACACACAATTATCCCTATAACCCTTATGTGGAAAGGTTTTCCGTATAAAATATCACCAAAACACATAGTAGATTTATATCAATCATATATATTTATTAGTAGATTGAAGACAATCAAAAAATAAACAAAACATAATATATGGCACACGACATTAAAATAGATTGGGCAGCAAGTTCAACCCCTGTATCAG
>OCZT010006102.1_pt1 | contig 11953 bp, 12 predicted proteins | sample 1539031 | NCBI WGS metagenome assembly OCZT01 (sample SAMEA3539308, study PRJEB22396) | soil metagenome | biome: tundra; feature: field; material: soil | place: USA | collected 2010-05 | depth 0.15 m
ATAATAATTGCTAATGCAGGAGTTCCGATACCGAAAGCTGTATTAATAAGAGCTTCAGAGATACCGGTAGAAAGTTTAATAGCATCCGGAGCACCTGCCTGAGCCATAGCCGAGAATGATTTAATCATCCCTAATACAGTTCCAAGAAGTCCCATAAGTGTTGCAATAGATGCAATTGTAGAAATAACTACTAAATTCTTTTCCAGCATAGGTAATTCTAATTGAGTTGCTTCCTCAATATCCTTTTGGATAGCAAGCAATTTTCTTTCTTTATCCAATCCTTTTTCTGATTCCATTTCTTTGTATTTTTTCAAACCAGAACGGATTACATTAGCAACAGAACCCTTTTGTTTATCACATTCGCTAATGGCGGTATTGATATCGCCACTTGCAAGCAGGGAACGGATTTTCGTAACAAAAGCCTCAACAGAGCCTTTTCCTTTTGCACGTGATATTGTAATCAATCTTTCCAAAGCAAAAGTTATTACAAGCATCAACATTCCGATAAGTAAAGGAACGATAATTCCTCCTTTATGGATGATACCCATAGCATCGCCTGGAATCGGATTATTTTCCGGGTTGCCGCCTTGGAAATGCGAAGGATCGCCAAGAATGTACATATAAATTAATGCAGCTATTAAAAAAGCCGATGGGATAACAATAGCGGCAAAAAGTGAACGAAGTCCTCCGCCGGAATTTTCTTTAGATTTACTCATTTTCTTTAAATTTAAATTAGGTTATTTTAAGTGATTAAATATTTGCTTTTACTTTTCTTTTCTTCTTTTTCGACCCTATTAACTTCAATAAGATGTTATTTATTGTGTGTATCCATAAATTTTGGAGGGCGCTAAATTATAAAAATTTCAATTGGTACAAGAATTTTAAAAATTATTTAATGTTAACTCAATGATGAAATGAAGTGAAAATTGGATTTTTAGCTTAAGCAAAGGCAATTTTGCCGTAGCAAAGATGATTTTTGCCATAGCAATGATGACGTTTGCCATAGCAAAAATGGTTTTTGCCACAGCAAAGATGATGTTCGCCATAGCAAAAATGGTTTTTGCCATGGATAAAATGATTTTCGCCATGGCGAAATAGGTTTTCGCCACGGGTAAAATGGCTTATTTTGAAGATGATTTTGTCAAAATCCTTCTTTATCCATATTAAATGCCTTATTTTACACCCTAAAATATATATGAATGGAAAATATAACTATTAAATCGTGGGCAGAAGATGACCGTCCGAGGGAAAAGCTGTTGAAAAAGGGGAAATCTTCGCTTAGTGATGCGGAGTTAATAGCTATAATAATAGGTTCGGGCAATACGGAGGAAACCGCTGTTGATGTTTCTAAGAAGATTTTGATGAAGGTGGGCAATAGTCTGAATGAACTTGGAAAACTATCTGCCGAAGACCTTTCTAAAGATAAAAAACTGAAAGGAGTGGGCATGGTAAAAGCTATTTCGATAGTGGCTGCATTAGAATTAGGAAGGAGAAACCGTGAATCGGAGGCGGTGAAGAAGGAAAAGATTTCATCGAGCAAGGATGTTGCGGATATATTTCAGCCGCTTTTGGGAGATCATCCTCATGAAGAATTCTGGGTTTTGCTTTTGAATAGGGCTAATAAGATTATTGACAAGAAGAAAATCAGCAGCGGAGGGGTATCGGGAACAGTAGTTGACCCGAAGATGTTATTCAGGATAGCCATCCAGGACCTTGCATCCTCTATAATACTATGTCATAATCATCCTTCAGGAAATAAAAAACCAAGCGAAGCGGATATAAAACTCACCAAACAATTAAAAGAAGCAGGGAAATTCCTCGAAATCCCTATTCTCGACCATATTATCATCACCGACCAGGACTTTTTTAGTTTTGCCGATGAGGGGATGATGTAACCCAATTTGATAATTTGATGATTTGAAAATTTGAAAATGATTTTACTAGTGATAAAAAATTAATAGCTTGGATTATTAATTATTGTCTTTCATAAATCAATTTTGTTTTAAGTGGCAATCATTTTCAAATTTTCAAATTAGTCTTAACCTAATCTTAATCTTACCATAATGATTTAGATTTACTATCCATCTAATTTTGTGGATGAAAATAAATTTAAAACATGACAAAAGATTCTTTTAAGATTTTACTGGTAGATGATGAGCCGGATATCATCGAACTTCTCTCCTACAATTTCAGGAAGAAGGGCTTTGATGTGAATTCGGCAATCAATGGCATTGAAGGTTTGACGACATTAGAAACATATCATCCGGATGTAATCATTATTGATATTATGATGCCCGGAATGAATGGTATTGAGATGTGTAAACAACTCAGAACAATCGAAGAATACAAGGAAACCCGTGTCATTTTCCTGAGTGCTACAAATGATGTGAACATGGTTATTGATGCCATCCAGGCAGGTGGAAATCATTATGTCTCAAAGCCTATTCATTTGAATATCCTTATAAATATGGTTATCGGTTTCTGGAATATCCATGAAAACAAAAACCTAAAGAACTGAATTAGTTTATTTGATTAATATTTAATTATCCCTCCGTGTGTGCCGTTAAATGTGACAAGCCGGTTTATATAATAAGCCGGTTTGTTTTTTTATGGTTAGATAAAAATCAGGCAGTCTTAATAATGCAATTAGGGTTACTCTTCTGAAATTGCATCACCTGGTCAGGACCGATGGACGACTTGCGAATTTCCAATTCCTCCAACCCTAAATGAGTTACCGGATTTAAATCGTTAATCATCGGGTTGTTTATCAAAAGTTTTCTCAGGCTTTTTATATTGTTCAATGGGCTTAGGTCAATAACATCCGTGCGGGCAACTATCACTTCCTTTAAATTATTGGTGAGATGATATAAAACATTGGTCGGAATATTTTCAAAGTTGCTATCCAACCCTTCAAGGATGAGGGATACCCGGAAAATATATCGCCAGCCATCATTCAAACTCCGCCACCATTTCCTCGCCTCTTCCAATTCTTGCACGGTGAATTTATCTTCCTCAATTACTACAGGTTTCGATTCGGTAATGGTATGCTTGTCATTTTTCCCGATTAATCCATCATCGGGTGCCTCCTCTATTACAGGTACTTCCAGAATATGTTTCACGGGTTCAGGTTCTTTTACTTCTACTTTCTTTTCTTTCCGAGAGGCTTTTTCCTTCTTTTCCTTTTCTTCTGTTTCCAGTTTATTTCGTTCCAGGCTCTTTTTAAGATTCTCTATTAACTCATGATTCACGTTTTCCTCCGGTGCTGTTTCCTCCTTTTTCTTTTTCTTTTTCGGTCTTTTCTTCAGGATAAAATATAATCCTCCAACCAAAATAAGTGCTATGAACCAAAGCCCGCAAATCTTTAATACATAAGTGATTGTCCGTTCGCGGTCTTCGATATTCATATTGACAATCCTATTCTCCTTATTAACTCTTTTTTCTTTTTCTATTCTTCGCAAATAATCAAATTCATCCTTCTTGAATTTCGCAAGGATTCTATATATCTCACCCGAATATTTAAACGAATCACTCATCATGGTTCCTCCGTTTTTATTTAAGTAATCCCCAAGCATCACAAATATCCGCTGATCATCTTTCACTCCAGAAAAAGAATCTTTTGATTGGGTGAATAATTGACCATAATCATTAGCATCTTTATAATTCCTGTCGAATATATTTGTCAAGGTCAATATCTCATAAGCCTTATTAATCCTCGAAATGGCACCTATCTTTTTCGCAAGGAAGAGCCCTTGTAATTCATATTCTACTGCTTTGGGATAATTTCCACGAGACATATAAACATTTCCGATATTAATAAGGATGATGGAAACTTTATCAATATCGCCGAAATCCTTAAACATCCGCAATGCTTTTTGATAATATATTAATGATTGCTCATACTCACGCTTCTTCTGGAAAAATATTCCGAGATGGAACAGGCATTCCGAAATCTCATGTTTATCGCCGGGATTATCAGAGAAGAAAATTGATTTAAAAAAGTATTCAATCTTCTTGGTACTGTCTTTTTCCGCATCTGCCATGCCCATCAAACTCTCAAATTTCAATTTATTATTTCCAACATCGGCAGCTATTTTCGATGCAGCCTGATAACATTCATCAGCAAGTGAATCATTATTTAAAATCTGAGAAATGCTGGCAATATTAATAAAAAATGTTCCAATCCCTGTTGTATCTTTAAGTTCCTCAGAGCCTTTCAGCGACATCAGTGAATATTCCAAACCTTTGGCACAATTTCCTTGTCGGATATAGATTTCGACTATATTATTCAGGCACTCGGCAATTTCGGTTCGATAATCATGTTGTTCGGCAAATTTTATCGCTCTCAGATAATATCCCAACGAAACCGAATATTCGCCAATGCCTTTATAAATATCGCCCATGTATAATAAGCTACTATATTGCCCCTTATCATACCCGAATAATTCCGAAGTTTCATTCGCACGGGTTGCATAATCAACAGCTTTATCAAAATCATAACCCATATTTTCTTTGGCGAGGGTTAATAATAGATTTGCTTTGGTCGAATATCGGATGGTGGTATCGTTTGGACGTATCTTTTTATTTAAAATCCATTTATTGAGCACCTTCTCCAAGCTATCTATGGTTGAAATATTCTGCGAAAATGAGATAGAAGTAAAGAGCAGACAAAGAACCAGGAATGCCATCCGCATCATCCTCCAACAAGAAAATTTTAATATTTTTATCATCAATAATTCAATAAGGATGTAAAATTAGACATTCTAAACCAGCTATCAGAACGGATGTTGTTAAAGTTTTAATAGTTGGTTGTTAATAGATGGAAGGGGGATGGTTTAAAGTTTAAGGTTTAAAGTTATTGGAATTTTCTTTAATTTTACCCGATGAAATCAAGAATTCTTTTTCTTTTCATTCTCCTGTCCATCCTCATTACCTCCTGCAATACATCCAACAAAGTTGTTTCCTCATCATTTATTCAAAAGAGAAAATATACCAAGGGTTATCATTTCGATTTAGCGTCGAAGAGAGCTAATAGCCATCAGCCATTGGCTATTAGTCAAAAACATCCCGATTTAATCGGGATGGCAAAACAAATCATTCCTGTTCATAAAAAAGAAATTCCTTCCTGGGAGGAGAATAGGAAAGCGCCTGTTATTTTGGATTCTGTTTTGGGAGACAATCGGGATTTGAGTGCATCGGTTGATAATGGAACGGTAATTTTATCAAACCAAAAAATGATTTTTACTTATGAGAATTTTATCCAACAAAAAGAAAATCCTATTAGACAACCTGATAACAAAAAATTCAGTAAAAATAATAACATTGGTTTTTCATTAAGTCTATTGGGATTTTTTTTAGGATTTATTCCATTAGTAAATATTTCATTGGGAATATTAGGAATTATTTATTGCAGTAAAGCATTGAAAGAAATAAAGGAAAACCCCGATATTTATAAAGGTCATGATCAAGCTGGAATCGGTGTGTATCTTGGAATAATAGACATAATTTTGGGAATATATTGGAGTTTTTTAATATTGGGACTTATATTTGGTTTAATCTCATTCGGGATGTAATTTTCATTTCTTTAAAAACTTTATTTTCACCAAAATCCATTTATTCCAAAACAATAGTTATCTTTGCCAAGTTAATTCTAAAAGAAGATATTTCATATCTCGCCTTCTCTGAAAAATTACCACAAAAAAAAGCCCCGCATTTCTGCGAAGCTCCATAATTCGTAATTCCTAATTCCTAATTTTCCTACCCCCTCTTCCCCAATCTGAAATTAATCCCCAGGTCCAACACCATTTCATACGTCCCAAAAGCCTGATTAGCCGTCCCGAAATAAACTCTTAACCCCGAATACCTTGCATAATCCAGTTTATTCGTATATTCAAGATAAACATATTTAAAGAACGTAAATTTAATCCCCGCCTCAATACCAGCATCCCATCCGCCAATCTGAAAATGAGGATGATTAGACTCCCCGAATAATATATCCTGAACATGAGGAACAACAGGACCAGCACCTGCTTTACCCAATAAATCAAGCCGCAAACTCCCCTTTTTATTCTCCACAAGTTTCAATCGTTTTACAATATTCAGACAAAAGAAATTCGCTCCGTTATTCAGAAAATAACTGAACCCCGGAGTAGAAAAATTAATCGTTGTATCAACACTTTTTCCATTCAAAGTCCCTGTCATATGTGCCTCCTGACCTTGCGTAACAATGAATTTGGTATGGTCGAAATTAATTTCAAATCCAAGATTCTTCTCCTCATTAAACCACCATCCTATCCGGTAATTATATTGCGGAACAGTAATCGGCTTCTCAAAAAACTGCTCATCCCAACCCTTATGATCCTGTGCTTTTATGTTACTGAAAGTATAATCGTTATTAAACGATGGTTGCACAATATGAATATCCGTCCTCGTGTATCTATCCCCATTATATCCCCACGAAAAATAGAAATGCTTCGTTCGGTCAGCTTTCTTTTGTTGCTCCTGAGAATTCCCTATTATCGGCAAAAGACATAAAAACAGTATGCTAATAACCACCATTCTCATTACAATCGAACATCCGTTTCCATCTAATACCCTGTTAGTTTTTTTCATTCTTTTCTTAATTTATTTTTCACGTCGGCAAACCTACCCATTATAATCGGTTAATCTGCTATAAATTAAAAAAGCCCCGCATTTCTGCAGAGCTTTTCACAATTCATAAATTAATTTTTATTTGTTATCCGTCGATTCCATCCAAACTCTTCACTCTTCACTTTTCACTCTTCACTAATTCTAACTCGCCCCCTTCACAATCAAACAACCCAACTCCCCATCATCATCCGTATCAGGATTATAAATAATAACATATTTCCCCATTCCCGGAAGATCCTTAGTCCTCAAATTATATTCTACACCCCATTTCAATTCCATACCACCCGTTAACTCCCCCGTTTTACTATCCCTGTTCATAACATATAAACTCTTCTTACTCTTACTCCTGTTAATAAATTTCATCACATCCCTGTTAGCCAAATCCGTCTGATAAACAAAACTCCCGTTTTTAACAGCCTTCCTGTTTCTCATTTTAGGAGCAATAGTCGGTCTCACACTATCTAATACAGCCTTCTGAGTATAATGCGCAGCATTAGTAGTATCATCATTAGCCTCAAACATACTCTTCAAAGAACCCAAAACCTTATTAAAAACATCAATACCGGGAATTATAACCTCCTGATTTGCAATACTCGTATCACTGATATTACCCTTCAATGCAATTTTCGTCGTACGCTTTCCCCATGCACCATCATGATTCGTCTTCAAAGAAGTAACATTTGCAGCCGTAAATCCCGCCGTATTAAGAGCAGCCAATATAGCAGGTACATTAATCTGAGTTTTAGTAATCAAATAAGCCAAATGAAAACCCTCAATATCATTCCTCGTAATAGCATCAAGCAAAGCCGTCAATCCAAAAGAATTCAAACTAACCGTAATAGTCCCCGCAGTAATACAACCCTCTATCTTAAACTTCAGTTTCTTCAACAATGGTCTCATCTTCTTCATAAACTTACGCATCGCCGCAGTATCCGCCTTATTCTCACCTTGCATTCCACCCACACCCACCAAAGCAATTATAGCCGCAAGCACCACATCAAAAACATCAACCTTCCAGGTACCATTAATAGTAGGGTCATATAAAATAACCGCATCATAATTATTCGTAAACAATACCTCCGTTGCCGTTCCGTAACTACCTACATCCTCTATTTTTATTTTCATATTATTTATTTTTTGTCATTCTGACGAAGGAAGAATCTCATCTATTATTTACTCTGCAAATTTATAGCGCCATTTCTCACAAAACAATTAGAATTTTCCTACTTTAAAGTACTAATTTTCCTACTTATTGCAGTTTTCATTCTTCGTTTGTTAGTTTCGCCCAAAATAAAACAATAAATCTTTTCACATTCTAATTAAATCAAAACATGAAAAACGAACACAATCATTATCAACTATCAAAAAAAGAGTACGACAGAACTATTTTACTTGCACAAGGACATACACATGAATATGTTGCTGGTAAAGAAGACGTTGATGCAGATGCAATTTACAAAACCGTCGATGTACTCAAAAAAAGATTCAATGTCCACACCACAAACTCCCTCTTCTTCATCCTAGGTGCAAAAGGACTTATTCCTGCTGATATAATTATGGAAGGAATGCAATCCCCTAAGGCGGCATAATTCACATCGTAGGGGCGTATTGAATACACCCGCTTAATCAGTAGCTAAAATATATTTTATTTATTGTAGGGATAGAGAGCCGAAACTCTTTAGAAAGTAAAATGTTAATCTATTAGCTCTTCTTTTTATCTTGAATTGCTTTCAATTGCTTCTCGATATAGTCTTTATGTAGTTTTATTTCACGCTTCACTATGATGGATATTTCTTCTTCTGTTAATTGTTCATCATATTTCTTTTGAATATTTTCATCTGAGGAATATCGATTATTTGCATTATACCCAGAAAAACCAAATGTAAAAATAATCTGACTTGTATGATCAAATTCACCAAATCCCTCATGATTGAAAGAAATAAATTTATACATTATAGTAATTCCTTCTATATTTTCAGAAATTTTATCTCTACATTGAACAATTGCATTTAGTTTATCATGTGACGAAACTATTTTATGAACCACAAAAGAAAATTCAGTTTTGACATAAAACTTATCAAACTTTTTACTAGCCTTAATAAATTCTGCTACACCCCTCGAAACGGAATTATCATATATTTCTAATATTGCTTCTTTAGATTTGGTAACCTCAATCCTCTTCCCAGCCCCATGTATCTTCTGCTCCAACAAAGCAATCTCCTTATCCAAATCATCCGGCTCCTCAATACTCTCACCCTTAGCCCCGGCAATCATTATCTCCAAAGAACGAACAAGATTCTTAGCAATATATTCAGCAAAAGGCTCAAACATTCCAGCATCAGCCTGTCTCAAAGCAGAAAAATAATTCTCCTTATCCTCCGTCTTAATTATCACAGGAGGATAACCATACTGCATCAAAATAAAATTCATCAATATCCTCGCCGTCCGTCCATTCCCATCATCAAAAGGATGAATCCGCAAAAACCGGTAATGAAACTCCGAAGCCAGTAAAATCCCATTCGTCTCCTTATTATTTCTCTTCTCATTATACCACTTTATCAAATCACCCATCAAAGCCGGAGTCTCCTCAGGCGTAGCAAACCTGAATATCTCACCTGTTATTGTTTCTACATGATTTGGTTCTTCTTTATATTTACCAATTTCTATTCTCTTTCTTGTTGGTTTTCCGTCGGGGGTTTTTGCTTTAACGTAATAAGGTTCCTTAAGCAAAAGAATATGTAACTTCCTGATAAAACTCTCCGTAAGAGGATAATCACCCTTTACAATATCTGTCACCCACTCCAAAGCTTCGTTATGCCCGGTCATTTCAAAATGATCCTTCAGAGGTTTACCCTGAGCAGTAATTCCAAATAAAATCAACGCCTTAGTCTCACCATAAGTCAATGAATTCCCCTCTAGGTGATTCGAATGGTAATTCCAATCCAACCGAAACTTCTGCATAATAATAGCTTCTCGTTCCTTGTCAATTGGGCGAAGCGAATCTAATTCCTCTTTTAATTTTATAGCCTTTTCTATTGAATCCATTTACTTTTTTATTTGCAAATATACTTTAAAATCCAGTCCCGATAGATTTATTTAATTTCCTTATCCACCCAAAGTTGCTTCACCAAACTTTCAATAGTAGGAAATAGTATCTTGAATAAAGATTTCTTTTCTTCAGGAACATCCCCTTCCTCAGCACTCAAAATATATAAATACATTTCAGGAACTTCCAGGTTCAAACAAATTTTCTTCAATGTTTTAGGATTCGGTCTCTTAGTCCCCGATTCAATTAAAGAAAGCGAAGTTTGAGTGATACCACAACTTCCCGCAAAATCAGTCTGATTCACACCTTTTAATTTCCTCAATTCCTTAATGACTTTTCCTATATTCATTGTTTCATTACTTCGTAAACTATATAACCGATACCAGCCAATTCGGCAAGTTTCGTTACAATTTCTTTCCAGTTTATTTTTTTAGATTCAGATGCTTTTTTAATTATTGCTCTTATTTTTCTTTTATCACTTGGTGATATTTCTTTTGATTTGAGTAGTTTATTTAACTCATCAATTATATATTTTTTTGACATAATTATACTTATTTAAAATTGAATTATTTGTGTAACTGTTAATGTGTACTAAAAACAAATAATTCGAGTCCGATTCATCATCAAGACTTTTGAATAAGATATGTATAAGACGTCGGTAAAATGTTCGCTGATTTATTTTAAAAAGATATAAAAACTTTTTTTTAATAAAGATAAGAATATTATTAAAGTTTTCAATGGTGTTATTAATTTTTTTAATGTACATTAATACTCCATTTATCCTTGATTGCCTAACAATATTCCATAACCATAAGATACGATTAAGTAAATAACCATTCCCGGTTTTATAATATTGATCCAACAAGGATTTTAATTCAAATTCTTCATTTGATAAATTACTGATATTTATACTTTGAAGTCCAAAATTATTTCTATGAATATGCTTATTAAAAAAGTCTACATTGTAATCTGGTATTTCATCTAAATCTATTGGACTTATGTAATGTGGCAAATTAAGTAGCTCATCATAAAATCGTTGTATTTGATCAAGAGTATATTGTAGAGTGTTTATATTATCATTAATATTCGAAAGATTATAGGAATATAAATGAGGATTATTTTTATTAATAATTAAATTTACAGTACCATTATTCGGATTTAAACTTTTTTCATTTAGTTTAGAAAAAAGTGCACTCATGTATGGTCCATAACCAGGATTCAAAGAGGCGACTCCAACGCCAGAATTATCTGAAGCTTGATCGACAGTTTCATTCCAATAATTTTTCCCTGAATTTTTATTTATTACAACAAATGCCATTATATTTTAATTTATGGTGCAAAAGTATATAAAAAATTTATATCTACCAAATTTTATTAATAAAAAGTTAATATTTATTATCTCCAATCATCTTTCCTTCAATTCAATCCCCAAGTTTACAACCCAAATTTTAACTAAAAACCGTGGGAAACGCATTTGTGGGTTAGGGAAATAAGTTTGTGGGTTAGGGAAACGCTTTCATGGGTTCGGGGGATGACTTCATGGGTTCAGGAAACGCATTTATGGGTCAGGGCGATGAGTTCATGGGTTAGGGAAACGATTTATTGGGTTCAGGAATCCTATTCATAGGCAGGGAAATCCACTCCCCATCCAAAGCTATCAGCCAATAGCCATCAACCATTAGCTAAACCACCCCTAACTACACCCCAAACTAGTCCCGCAATTCAAGCACTTGTAGCAAGCACCCGAGCGGATGGTAATGTGTCCGCAGGTACTGCATACGGGTGCATCGCCCATCATGGAATTGAGGTAACTCTGGGTCTGGTCTTGCTGCCCTTCGGCGCCATCGGTGACGAGGTGGGAGACCTTAGGCTTATCAGCCTTTACAGCATCCGGTTTATCCTCACGGGGTTCAGGATTTTGTACCAAATCATCGCGGTCCAGGTATTCATAAGCCAGCAATCGGAAGATGAAATCCACTACCGAAGTGCCATATTTAATATTAGGATGGTCAACAGGACCGGAAGGGTCGAAACGTGTGAAAGTGAACTTGTCAACAAACTCCTCAAGCGGCACACCATACTGCAAACCGATGGAAATAGCAATGGCAAAGCAATTGAGCAGGGAGCGGAACGACGCACCTTCCTTGTGCATATCAATGAATATTTCGCCGAGGGTACCGTCGTTATATTCGCCGGCACGTATGAAGATCGGAAGAGCGTCGTGTAGGGAAAGAGTGTAGATCTCGGTGGTCGCCGTAT
>OCZT010006103.1_pt1 | contig 11953 bp, 8 predicted proteins | sample 1539031 | NCBI WGS metagenome assembly OCZT01 (sample SAMEA3539308, study PRJEB22396) | soil metagenome | biome: tundra; feature: field; material: soil | place: USA | collected 2010-05 | depth 0.15 m
TACCAGGAACGAGTCATCGAGGGCACCGTCGCGCAAGACTCAGGTGGACAGATGCGTGACGGTATCAAAGCGCTCGCCCAGCTCGAGGCAACGTTCGAAGTCCTCGCATTCCAAGTACCCGATCAACATTCCGTCGAGGGCGAGGAACAGCGAATAGTTGGTTGGTCCAACCGCTCTCGGAGAGTGCCGCGAGCATGTCGGGCCACACGGCGGCGTGGCGCGCCCTGTACTCCTGGGATTTGGATGGATTGATCCGAAGTTGGAAACAGACGCGTTGCATTACGACGCCTCGGATGTTCGGCGACGAAATTGTGAGCGAATTCGAACCACGAACTCACTGGCGTTGGGAATCAGAACACTCAGTAAGAGGAGGCATCCCGTGACGATGCTCTGGGCTTGGGCCGATACGTTGATCCCGGTCAGCGACGATTGCAGGCTGGCGAAGATTGCGACCGACAAGAACACGCCGATAATGGTTCCTCGACCGCCAAAGATTGAAACTCCGCCGAAGAGCGCAATCGCCACGACGTTCAGCTCAAGGCCAAGGCCGGTGTCCGAAGCGGAACTCGCCTGCTGGAAGGCGTAGAGGATACCCGCAAAAGCGCAGAGGAATCCGGAGAGCACGTAGAGGGAGAACTTGATGCGCTTCACTCGAATACCCGAGAAGTATGCGGTCTCGGGTTGCAGGCCAATTGCGTAGATGGATCGACCTATGGGAGTCATGTGGAGCACGACGCCAAACATGAGAGCGAGCACCACGAAGATGGCGAAATCGTAAGCAATGTGGGTGTTGCCGATGGGCGAACTGAGATTGGTGGTCCACGCCGGGAAACCCACCGCGGTGTTGCTCCCCAAGACAATCAGCGCCAAGCCGCGATAGAGCGTCAAGGTTCCGATTGTCACCGCGATCGATGGCAGGCCGAGCCGGGTGACCAGCACACCATTGAGCGCGCCGCCCAGGATACCGACCACGAGACATATCACCATCGCCAGCCAGATATTCCAGCCGTGCATGAAGAGGTAGCCAAGTGTGCTCGCCGAGAGTCCCAGCATCGACGCCACCGAAAGGTCAATCTCTCCGGTGATGATAATGAGCGTCATGGGCAACGCCATGATGGCAATCTCGCCGAAATTCAACCCCGCGAAGAAGAACGTCTCCGTGTTGAGAAAGAAGGGTGAAACCCACCAGCCGTAGATCAGGCTGACGATGAAGAGAAAGACCAGACCCGATTCCCAACGCACCGAAGAGCGCATCAACGAGCTCATGGTTCGCGGGTCTTCGAGGGTGAGAGCCAAGGTGGTCTCAGGCGTTGTCACGACGTGCCCCTTCAACTCGCAGAATCTTTTCGGCGCGTACCGACACGTAGCGGTCAAACGCGATCGCCACGAGCAACAACATGCCCGCGACGGCTTGATTCCAGAATGACGACACTCGCGCGGCGACGAGTGCCTGGTCGATGGTGTTGAGCAGGAGTGCTCCCAGGGCCGCGCCTAACACGGTGCCGCTGCCACCGAAGATCGCGACGCCACCCACTACGACGGCGGCCACCACGTTGAGTTCATATCCGGAACCGGCGGTCGAGGCCACGGTGGCGAACTCCGCCAGCCACAGTGCACCGCCCAGTCCGGCCAGCGCTCCACTAATGGCGAAGGCACTGAACACTCGACGCTGCACGCGCACACCTGCGAGCACCGCCGCTTCAGGGTTCGAACCAATGGCGTACAGATCGCGCGCCGGACGAAACGTGCGCATCGAGTAGCCGACAATCGCGACCATGCCAACGGCAATCAGGAACAAGTAGGGAATACCCAGCGCGGACCCCGCGCCGAGGTTCACGAAGGACTGGGGAATTTGGCTGGGCAGAATCTGAATTCCATTGACCACAATGGCGTCGATGCCGCGAATAATGTAGAGCATGCCCAGCGTGACCACCAGAGCCGGTACTCGCGCGTAGGCGACGATCGCCCCGTTCACCACGCCGCACACCAGACCGATGAGGAGACCGATCAGCAAAGCCAACACCACCGGCATGTGCGGGTAATGCACAAAGAGATCGCCCACGAGATACGCCGACAGGCCCAGCACGGAGCCGACTGACAGGTCGACGTTGCGCGTCACGATCACCAACGTCTCGCCCACCGCGAGCATGATGACGATTGACGGACCAGAAAGCATCTGCTGGATTGACGCCGTGCTCGCAAACGATGAGTTCTTGAAGTACGTCAGCGCGAACACTAGGAGGATCGCGACGACAATTGCGAGCTCGCGGAAACGAAGGATCTTGGTAATCAGCGACGTTCCGGCCGGGATCGTCGTTAGGGGTTGATCAATAACGCTCAACTCACACCCGCCTTCATTTGCCCGGCGGCGGCGCGCATAATCGACGCTTCGCTGGCCTCTTCGCGGTTGAACTCCGCGACGAGGCGCCCCTCGTGCAGCACAAGAATCCGGTCGGCCACTCCCAACACCTCGGGCATTTCCGAAGAAATCATCAAGACGGCAATTCCTTGTTCGACCAATTCTCCCAGCAGACGGTGAACTTCTGCCTTGGTGCCGATATCGATGCCGCGGGTTGGCTCGTCGATAATCAAGAGCCGCGGCGCTCGCGAAAGCCACTTGGCCAGCACGACCTTTTGCTGATTCCCTCCCGACAGGGTCATCACCGGATTGGCGAATCGCCCGAATTTGAGTTGCAGGCGCGCCGCCCACTCCGAGGCGAGTTTGCGTTCTGAGGCCTTGCGAATGATCCCGAAGTGGCTGAGTTGTCGAATCGACGCCAGCGATGTATTTCGGTCAATCGCCATCTGCATGACGAGCCCTTGCTGACGGCGGTCTTCGGGTACAAAACCAATGCCGGCGTTCATGGCTTGCAGCGGAGAGCCGGACTTCAATTTGTGACCCCCGATGGTGACGGTCCCCGCATCCACCTTGTCAATGCCAAAGATTCCGCGCGCGACTTCAGTACGCCCCGCTCCCACCAATCCGGCCAGGGCCACAATTTCACCCGCGCGCACGTTAAACGAGATATCGGTGAAGATGCCTTCTCGCGTGAGATGCTCAACGTCCAAGACGGTGATACCCGGGGTGCGAACGTGGTCGCCATACAGCGAGACGATGTCGCGTCCGACCATGGAATAGATCACGTCATCGATAGTGATCTCGCTAATCGGAGAGGTCTTGACGAAGGCTCCGTCGCGCATGATCGTGACGCGCTGACACATGGTGAATACTTCTTCGAGACGGTGAGAGATGAACATGATGCCGGCTCCCTCGGAGCGTAACGTTGCCACGACGTCAAAGAGTCGCTGGACTTCGACCTCGGTCAATGCCGCCGTGGGCTCGTCCATGATGATGATCTTCGCGTTGAATGAGATGGCCTTGGCAATTTCCACAATCTGCTGGTCCGCCACCGAAAGCCCTCGGGCCAGGCGACCCGGTGCCAGGGGCACACCGAGGCGAGTGAAAACTTCTTCGGCGCGCTTTATCATTTCGGATCGGTCGATGCGTTTGCCTGAACGCAGAGGGTGTCGACCCATGAAGATGTTCTCGGCAATCGTCAAATCGGGGAACAGCGTGGGCTCTTGATAGATCACCGATATACCCGCCTCGCGGGCAGCGATGGGACTCGAAAAATGAACGGGTTGGCCATCGAGGGTGATGTGGCCACCGTCGGCCACGTACACTCCGGCCAGAATTTTTACGAGTGTCGACTTCCCGGCGCCGTTTTCACCGAGGAGGGCGTGCGCCTCACCCGGGTAGAGGGTGATCGATCCATCGATCAACGCCTTCACCGGTCCGAAGAACTTGGTCGCCCCATCGACAATCAAGAGGGGGACAACTTCAGGGGGGCGATTCGCACCTGACCCGTTGGGGGACGCAGCCTCTTCAGGCGTCTCCACACGCTCCATTGCGATTCCCCCCTGATACTTACAGTCTCGACGACGACCATCGCGCACTCCACGCTCGAGGCCCGGCGATGCGACAGAACTTCACCAATTGAGTGGAGTTGGCAAACCTTATATTGAATTATTGAAACGTGTCAAGTACTGAACGTTTCAACTCGTCTTTCGGAGGATTCACGACGCCTTGTAGGACGACGCGCGCACCACGAGTTCGGGCTCGAAGCGCACCTCGCGGTGACGATGATCAGGGTTTCGCACCTCATCGAGCAGTAACTCGGCGGCCGCCACACCCAGCTCCACCGCTGGTTGGCGCACTGACGTCAGCGCCGGCGACAGCATCGAACCAAAGATCAAGTCGTCGTACCCCACCACAGCGAGGTCGTCGGGCACACGAACACCGCGCGCCGCAAGACCGCGCAAGATTCCCAGCGCCAAGAGGTCGTTGGCACACATCACCGCCGTGGGACGTGGCGACATCGCCAAGATTCTTTCCACCGCCTCTTCCCCGTTGCGCACCGTCAAGGCCCCTACCGAGAGCTCGGTCACCTCGACCTTCTTCGCCTTAGCCACGGCACGTACGGCCTTGCGAACCCCCTGGCGGCGGTCGCGGCACTGGCGAATGGTCGTTGGTCCGTTTACGAAGACGACTTCGGCGTGGCCCGTCTCGAAAAGGTGGCGTGCGGCAAGTTCACCACCGCGCACGTCATCGACGGTCACGGAACAAAACTCGTCGGCGGTGGCCTTGCGATCAAGCAAAACCGTGGGGACACCACGGGTTTTGAGTCCCGACAGGCTAATGAGGTCCGCGGCGACGGGCGTGATTAAGACGCCCTCGACGCGGTGCTCCTCCATGGCGCGCACAAAATTGGCCTCGCGTTCAATCGAGTCGTCGGTACTGCCGAGCATCAAAACGTAACCCTCGGACTGCAGGCGGCTCTCCGCCCCACGAAACATCTCAGTGAAGAACGGATTCGACACGTCGAGCACCACCACACCCACGGTGTGTGAACGCCCCCCGCGAAGTTGATATGCCTGGGTATTGCGGATGAAGCCCGTCGACTTGACTGCGTCAAGTACACGCTGGCGAGTGGATTCGGCCACGATGTCGGGCCGATTCAAGACGTTGGAGACCGTGCCGGTCGAGACGCCCGCCACTTTGGCAACGTCACGAATGGTGACGGGCACCCACGTCTTGGGGTCGACCTTCGGCGTGGGGCCGTTGCGCTTAGGACTCATGGGTACGTCAGTCTCGCATCTCACTTGAACCGTTGCAAGAAGTGTCACGCGTCCGTCACCATGGATCGGCGCGTGGTAGATACGCTTCGACAAAGGGCAATCAATGAAACGTTCCACAATAATTGTTCGTGTGGTACTTGACACGTTTCAATAGATGGATATAAGGTTTGCCAAATTCGAGCAGTCCGCGAGGTCATCTCTAATGCGAGTTGGCGTGCGTCGGACGAATCGGAGCAGTAGAGAGCAGTACCGACAGTAGGGAACACGATCGAAAGTCTGAAGTTCCGAGGGCATGAGCCGGACTCAACCACTCGGGATGGGGGCGACATTTAGGGGGGAAGGGGGCTGTACGACGACATCTGGTCGTCGATTCATGTACGCGTTGTCTGCCGCGTGACCACCGTGGTCATCGGCCTTTGTTCGAGTTCACACTCGCAACACCCGAAAGGAAAACATTCACTATGAAAATTAAGAATCGCACCGCTACGGCGCTTGCCAGCTCCGCGCTGGCCACCGTTCTGGTCGTGGGCTTGGGCGGCTTCGGCCTCACATCAGCGTCGGCCAGCGGGACGCTCAAGAAGGGTCAGACTTTCTATTTGATCCCCAAGGACACCTTGAATCCCTATGAGACGTTGGAAGACGGTGGCATTGCCATGGCTCTGAAGTCCCTGGGCGACAAGGCCATCGTCAGCTCCGGCACCGCCGACACTGCGGCCGCTCAGATTCCGTCGATTCAAGCGGCAATCCAGCACCACGCGGCCGGTATCGTCATTGCCGGTAACGACCCCTCGGCACTGTGCCCGTCGTTGGCTCAGGCTCGCAAGGCTGGTCTGGTCATCGTGTCTTCTGACTCTGACGTAACGTGCCCGAACCACCTGTTCATCAACCAGGCCAACACGCAGCAGATCGGTACCTCGGAAGTCGACCTTCTCGCGAAGGAAATCGGCTCCAGTGGTCAGGTCGCCATCCTTTCGGCCGCCGCGACCGCGACGAACCAGAACTCGTGGATCAAGTACATGAAGCAGCAGCTCAAGAAGTACCCGAAGATGAAGTTGGTGTCGACCGTGTACGGTAACGACGACCCCGCTACTTCCTTGACAGTCCTTCAGGGCCTGCTGTCGGCCTACCCGAACCTGCGCGGCATCATCTCGCCGACCACGGTGGGAATCTCGACGGCCGCTCAGTACCTCGACACGCACAAGTCTCTGCTCAAGCACCTGACCCTCACCGGTTTGGGCCTGCCCTCGCAGATGAAGAAGTACGTTCTCGACGGCACTGTGAAGTCCTTCGAGCTCTGGAACCCGATCAACCTGGGCCAGCTCGCGGGCTACGCGGTTGCGAACCTGGCTTCGGGCACCATCAAGATCAAGGCCGGTCAGAAGTTCAGCGCTCCGGCCCTTGGCAAGACCTACACGATCCTCCCCGCTGCCGCGGGCACCGGTCCGTCGGTTCTGCTGGGCCCGCCGTTCGTCTTCAACAAGTCGAACGTGGCCAAGTTCAAGTTCTAATTTGAACGACGAGAACCCCCGTCGCGGTCTTCCGCGGCGGGGGTTCTTCGCTTTAGTTCTGCTGTGTCCACCGGACGGTGGTTCCTCCCCCTACAACACAGCACACACAAATCCCCGCCGAGAACCGGCGGGGATTTGTGCTTCTTCTGGGCAAGAGTGAATTGGCGGCAACTACACCGTGACTATCTCGATGTCGAGCAACTCCGCCACCGCCTTGAGTTCCGTCGCTCGATGTCCGGTACCCAGCGCCCAGTGGTGTGCGACCGCCGTCGCGCTCCACTCGTCGCACCATTCTCCCGGGTCGCGACCAAAGTCCACGCGTGACGTCGTGTTTCCGATTTGCAGTAACTCACCGCCGACGACCTCGCCCTCAGAGACGACGAAGCGAAACGAGCCATCGCGCAGTTGCGTGAGCCCCAGGGCGGTAACGGGTCCGTGTTTGACGTCGAACTCGACCGAGATCCCCCAGCCGCGCTTACCGTGAAAGACGCCCAGGCCGCGCAACATGGGTTTGCGGTCACTGATCGCCAAGTGCGCTGGGCCGTCGTGTCCCATCTCGACCACACCGTCGATGAAGTTGAGCGCCTGCAACTCGGTGAAAGAACCGCCGGCCCCCAATCGGTCCAGCACCAACATTGCGATCGACGTTCGCAACTCGTACTCGCCGCATACCGGTCGGTGGCTGGCCGTCAGGAGCGATGCGCCCAGGATCATCCCCGCGGCGAGGCGTTCGTGCTGCTCACCCTCGAGTCCACGGTGGTAGTACGCCATCGAGTCGAGGTCGAAATCGGCGACGAGTCGTTCCATGCCGATCGCCACTCGTAGCGACCAGTCGAGGTCATCCCCGTCGACCGATTCGTGAAGTTCAAATGTGTCGCGCACTTCAGTGAGCAGATTCTCGACCTCTTCGTTCGTGACGTCGGCCACCCGCACGCGCAGGTCATCGATCTCGAGGACTTCGACGTGTCCACCCAGGTGCGAAGGAATCAAGGTGAGGTCGGTTGCGACGTCGTACATGCCGGGGTAGAGGTGTCCGAGCAAACCATGCCGCCCGAGACTAAGCGCTCGCTTGACCGCCGCCGCCCGCACCCAGCCCTCAATACGGCACCACGCGCGTTCATCGGTCAAATACCCTGATACGGAGCGAAAATCAATGCCACAGCGCTCGAAGGCGTTGGCCATTTCCGGCAGCGGACACGCGCCGCAATAGGCCAGCCACGCCCCGGTGTCGAACGTCGCGTGATCCATCTTCTCAGTGGGCTGAAGATTGATGAAGAGTACGTCGGCCTTGGTACGCTGGGCGATGGGCACCACCATGGTCGCGGTCATATACGTCGTGAGGAACATCACGATGAGATCGCAACCGGCGGCGCGCAACGTCTCGGCGGCGACGTCAGCTTCTTGAGCGTCGGAGATGAAACCCACGTCCACCACGTCGGCGTCGAAGCCGGTGATGCGGCGCGACACCTCAGTGGCCGAACGCTGGAGTTGGGGCAACAGGTCGGCGAACTGGGGCCAGTAGGCGCCGAGTCCTCCCGCCACGAGGCCGATCTTGGGTCGTGCGTTTCTTACGGCCGATCGGCGCAGTGCCCCTACGGTGACGTCTCTCATGGCGTTTCTCTCCCCCTGGGATTGTCGACGGCGACAAACTCAATCCCCAAACTATTGCATCTTCGGTTGACACGTTTCAATTATCTTCGGCACACGGGCAACGGCTACATTTCTCCAATGGCACTTGATCCAGAACTGCTCCCTTTTCTAGGCGGGCCCGACGACGCCAATATGGACGACATCGCGGGCTCGCGGGCGGTGAGCGCCGCCTTCAATGCCCGGGCAATCGCTGCGCGCCCCACCCCGCCCCTCGGCGTCACCTTTCGCGACACGGTCGCCGTCGACGGCACCGGTTACGAGGTTCCCATCCGGATCTACGCGCGTGATGATCTCCCCGTCGCCAGTGGCGCCGTGCTCTTCATCCATGGCGGAGCTTTCGTGTTCGGCGACTTAGAAGGTGAACACGACCGTTGCCTGTACTACGCGGCCTACGCGGACTGCGTCGTTGTATCGGTCGATTATCGATTGGCCCCCGAATACCCCTACCCCGCCGGTCTCGACGATTGTTGGGTGGCCCTCAATTGGCTCATCGCACAGGCCAGCGAACTCGGCGTCGACACCCAGCGGATCTGCGTCGGTGGGGCGAGCGCTGGTGGATCACTGGCGGCGGGTCTGGTACTGCGCTGCCGCGACGAGAATGGTCCGGGCATCGCCGCACAATTGCTGATCTATCCAGTCCTCGACGACCGTGGGACCACCCTCTCGATGGCGGAGTTCGAGGTCTACGACCCCTGGGATGGCGAGCGCTCACGAAAGATGTGGCCGCACTACCTGGGCCACGGCGGTGATGCCCCGGTCTACGCTGCACCATCGCGCGCCAGTGACCTGCACGGACTACCCACAACATTTCTCATGGTGTGCGAAGAGGACCCGCTCCGCGACGAAGATCTCAACTTCGCCCAACGACTGCTGCACGCCGGAGTGAGCGTGGAACTGCACCACTACCGTGGCACCTACCACGCCTTCGACGTCATCGCCCCGGACACCGCAGTGGGCCGTCGCGCCCTGAGTGAACAAGCCCTCTTCTTGGACCATGAAGTGGGCACCCCGACGAGGTAGCGAGCGCCGGGTGTTCTCGCTTCGGAGCGCGAGTGCGCCGCTATCGCCCATGACGAACTCGTCGGCGTGACGAAGTGTGAACCTGGTGATCGACGGGCGCACGACCTCTTCGAGGGAGAATCTTTGGAGCGCGAGCCGCCCGAAACATTGTGCAGGGCGAAGGAAAACACCAATGGACGTCCTCGAGTGAGGCACCTTCGATGATGTGCCGTCGTAGCGAACTCTCGGGCGGGTCCGACGGCGTGCTCAGCGATGCCACGACCACGTCACCACCAGGGGTTCTACGTGAGGATGCTGAGATGCCCGAAGTAGGTTGAATTCACATGAATCACTCACCCGCGACGGACAGCGACTGGCGGACCGGTCAATGGCCTCGCTCACTGCGCCACCTCGTGGTGCGAGGCTCGCTTCCGGCCAGTGCCCTCGTGCCGCTGAGCAGTGACGCGTGTGACGGTGCCACCTGGCGGAGACTTCGCGGGTTGCACGCTCTCGTCGCGCTCGCGGTGATCTTCAACCTCTGGTCGCTGCGCGCTGAGCGACTCTCGGTCGCCTATCCCAACGACAGCGGCATGCACTTGCAAATGACCACGCTAGCGACGAACTTGCTGCGCCACGGGATCTCCCCCTTCGACCACTGGTATCCGCTGCTGTCGCTGGGTTCACCATTCTTCGTGCAGTACCAGAGCTTCTCCGCCTCCCTCACCGGCGCTCTGTCGATCGTCTTCGGGCCTCACGCGACCTTCGCGTGGACGCTGTACCTGTTGCTCAGTCTGTGGCCACTGTGCGTGTACTGGTCGGCCCGATTACTCTCGTGGGGCCGTTGGGAGTCGACGATCGCCGCCGCGCTCTCGCCTCTCATCTTCACGGTGACGGGCCGCGGCTTCGGGCACCAGAGTTACGTCTGGATCGGCAGCGGACTGTGGTCGCAACTGTGGGCGATGTGGACCTTGCCGCTCGCCTGGGCGTTCAGTTGGCGCTACATCTCGCAGCGAAAATCCCTCGTCGCGGCCATTGCAATGCTGTCGCTCACCATCGCATTTCACTTCTTAAGCGCGTACCTCGCCGGTCTCACCTTGGCGGTATGGATTCTCATTCGACCGAGCCAATTCTTCGCTCGTGCACTGCGCGCCCTGCTACTGGGCGCGGCGGCGCTGTTGTCCACCGGGTGGGTGACCTTGCCGCTGTTCCTGCACTCGAAGTGGCTGGCGGTCAACCAGTTCCAGGTCGGCACGCCGATCAACGACTCCTACGGTGCGCGTCGCGTTCTGAGTTGGCTCTTCACCGGCCAGATTTACGACTGGCACCGCCTGCCGATCATCACCGTCTTGACCGGCATCGGACTGGTGGTGTGCGCGACGCGCTGGTCGTACGACGAGCGCGGGCGGGCCTTGGTAGGCGCGTGGTTACTCAGTCTGATCCTGTTCTTCGGCCGTCCCACCCTGGGGCCGTTGTTGAAAATTCTGCCCGGCAACCAAAGTCTGCTGTTACAGCGCTACATCATGGGCGTGCACTTGGCGGGACTCATGCTCGCGGGAGTCGGCGCCGTGTGGACGTCCGTCTTCTTGTATCGACAACTGGCGAGCCGCGCGACAACCGTCGTCGCGTCGGGTCGGCGCCTCCTCCTTGGATCTTCTCCGTGGATGCGCGCGCCGCTCATCATCGCAATCGTCGTCGCGATTCTTACTCCGGCGTGGACCCAGATCTCCACCTACGACGGATACTCCGGGTCCTGGATCAGGTATCAACGAAACGTGGCCCCCACCCAGGGTGCGGACGTCAATTCCCTCGTGGCGCTCGCGGCCACACGGGGGGGCGGTCGCATCTACGCCGGCATGCCCAGCAATTGGGGACATCATTTCTACGTCGGCGCCGTCCCGGTCTACATCTACCTCGAACAACTCAACGTCGACGCCGTCGGCTTCACTTTGCGCACCAGCGGACTCATGACCGATCCCGAGGCCTACTTCGACGAATACCAACCGGGCGACTACGCCGCCTTCGGGGTGCACTACACGATCCTGCCAGTCGGCCATGCCCCGCCAGTCACGGCGACGTTGTTGAAAACCGCGGGACCCTACCGGCTCTGGATGGTGAACAGCGCACGAGCGTCGGCACTCATCCAAGTCGTCGACACCTACGGGACCATCACCGCCAACAATGCCAACCTGGGCACCCGAACGACGTCGTTCTTGCAATCGTCATTGCCGACGCGCGCGGTCTACTCCACCATCGCCTACTCCGGCCAGGCGGCCGCAGTACCGACGCTCACCTCTCTCGCTCACCAGCACGGAATCGCCGGTGTGGTCGTGAGCCAGCGTCAGGACCTCGTCTATGGCCAGAGCGCGCGGGCAACACTCGTGGCTCGTCGCAATTCGGTCGTTCTCTTGAAGGTCGCGTACGACCCGGGTTGGCACGCCACCGTGGACGGGCGCGCGAGACCCACGATCATGCTCGCCCCGGCCCTGCTCGGCGTCGAAGTGTCGGCGGGGCGCCACGTGGTGGTCTTCACGTACCACGGCTACGGCGGCTACGGCGTGCTCGATGCGGCGGCGGTGGTGACACTTTTGGGGGTGGGCCTCGGGCCGTGGTGGTGGCGTCGCCGATTGACCTCGGCGACGGGGTGACTCAGCGCGACG